>OGEP01002335.1_pt1 | contig 16929 bp, 16 predicted proteins | sample 1570721 | NCBI WGS metagenome assembly OGEP01 (sample SAMEA2582131, study PRJEB24529) | metagenome | biome: Human gut stool | place: China | collected 2011 | reverse complement strand
AAAACTTTCATTTTGTTTTTTATTTTCTTGCCCTCTCTCAAGGACAAGTATTATAATATCAGCTTTCACATTTTACGTCAACACTTTTTTAAAACTTTTTTTATCTTTTTTAAAATTATTTATTTTCTACTTAAAAACTTTCATTTTTCCAATATGATATTTCGTTCATATTACTTGTAATTTTTCAATTATTGTATTAGATTTAATATTGAATTAATGAATAAAAATATTTTTAGACAAATAAAATGTCTATTTGTTAATCAGCAAATACTTTTATAAAATTAATCTATTTGTTGAAATTAGGAGGATTTTATGAAAAAAGTACTTATTATGTCGGCTTCTACAGGTGGTGGACATAACCGCGCTGCTAAAGCAATTCAAGAAGAACTTGAATTAAAAAATATAAATGGTGAACCAATTGAATGTAAAATAATAGATAGTTTAAAGTTAATAAACAGCTTTACTGATAAGTTAATTTCTAGAGGCTACGAAAAATCTGCAATGTATACTCCAGAAGCATATGGAAGCATATACAGACTTTCAGATACAGAGCTAGTTTCAAAAAACGAATACAAGGATAACCCTCTAACATCTTTATTAGCTAGAAAACTAAAAACTTTAATAAAAACTGAAGAACCTAACCTAATTATAGGGACACATCCATTCCCTATGATTGCATTGTGTAAACTAAAAAAAATATCGAACGATAAAAAACTTGCAGAAAACTCATCTAATGAAATAGAAGAACTTTCTAGCTACTTCCATTGGTCTGAAGATCCTGTAGAAATACCGCCATTAATTTCTATACTTACAGATTACACAGTTCACTCAACACATATACAAAACGAAATAGACTACTATATAGTAGGACATGAATATGTAAAAGAACTTTTGGTATCTGAAGGGGAAGAACCAGAAAAAATAAAACCATATGGAATACCAGTAGAAAAATCTTTCTTACTTCATAGAGATAAAGAAACTATCTTAAATGAATTAAACCTAAATCCTGAAAAGAAGACAATAGTCTTAATGGGTGGTAGCTTTGGAGCAGGAAACATAAAAGAAACACTAGACGAACTTTTAGAAATAAACAGAGATTTCCAAATTTTAGTGATAACTGGAAGAAACAAAGCCTTAAAAGAAAAAATTGATAGAAGATTAGCCACAACAGAACACAACAAAAACGTACAAGTTCTTGGATTCACAGATAAAATGAACGACATATTATATGCTGCAGACTTAATAGTCACAAAACCTGGTGGACTAACAACTACAGAAACATTACTTAAAGGAATTCCTATGATAGTACCTTATTACATACCTGGACAAGAGGAAGAAAACCTAGACTTCCTTTCAAACTGTGGCGCTGTAATAAGAGTAACAAAAAAATACACACTTCCAGTACTAGTAAAAGTATTACTAGACTATCCTGAAAGAGTTGAGCTTCTAAAGAAAAACATCGAATCTATCAAAAAAGTAAACTCAGCTCAAAACATAGCCAACCTATCTCAGGAAATAATGGAAAACGAAGAAGCAATAAAAGAACAGAATAACTAAAAAAAGGGACTGAAATCTTAATAGATAACAGTCCCTTTCTTAATATCTAACACTATTCAAGTTTAAAACTATTTATTTTCAGGTTCATAATAATCCTCTTCATAATCATACTGATAATTCTTAGCATTATTTCTAAAAGAACCCTCAACATTCTTATACTTCTTCTTAGAAGATGCCTTCTGCTTTGGTTTATTAACTCTCTTCTTAGTAATAATATCCATAGCTAAACCTTCATCAAAATCGTATTCTTTTCCGATATTCATTATATCTCTCTTCTTCCTTCAAGTGCCTTTGAAATTGTGACCTCATCAGCATACTCTAAATCCCCACCTACTGGTAGCCCATGTGCAATTCTAGTAACCTTAATCCCCATCGGCTTAACAAGTCTAGCAATATACATAGCTGTAGCTTCACCCTCAACAGTTGGATTTGTAGCCATAATAATCTCCTTAACATCCTGATTAGAAAGTCTAACCAAAAGTTCCTTAATCTTAATCATATCTGGCCCTACTCCATCCATAGGCGAAATAACCCCGTGAAGAACATGATAAAGACCATTATAATCCTTAGTTCTCTCCATAGCTGCTACATCTCTTGGATCCTCAACAACACAAATAACACTTTTATCTCTATTTTTATTTGAACACATACTGCATGGATCTGTATCTGTTATATTACAACAAATCGAGCAGTATCTAATCTCTCTCTTTGCATCGACAATAGCCTTTGCCAATGCTTCAACATCGTTATTATTCATATTAACAACATGAAAAGCTAATCTCTGAGCTGTCTTTCTTCCAACTCCAGGTAATTTTGAAAATTCCTCTATTAATCTAGTAATCGGTTCTGTATATACCTGCATCATATCACCTAGAATAATCCTGGTATATTCATTCCACCTGTAAGTTTGTTCATCTGATTAGCCTGAAGATTATCTATATTTCTAAGAGCCTCATTAACAGCACTTAAAACTAAATCCTCTAACATTTCAACATCATCTGGATCTACAACTTCTTCTTTTATACTTATAGAAACTAGTTCTTTCTTACCGTTTACCTTAACAGTAACAGCTCCTCCACCAACTGATGCTTCCACTTCTTTTTCTTCTAACTCTTTCTGAGCTTTTGCCATATCTTCCTGCATTTTCTGAGCCTGTTTTAACATTTTATTCATGTTCATTCCGCCCATACCAGGCATTCCACCTGGGAATCCTTTTTTAGCCATTCCAAATTCCTCCTCTAATTAAAAATTATTTATTCTATTTATTATATTCTTTGTAAGCTGATTATATCAGCAGTACTAATTCAGTCATAATTTATTTTATTACTTATTCATATTTTAAGCAATAATAATAAATTTTATTCTTCGTCCATACTATCTCTTACCTCAATAAGCTCTGGATCTACAACCTGTTTTAGTAGCTCCTCTCCCTTATCTTCTTCTTTTTCAATATCCATATTTATCATATCAGCTTCAGATTCCAAAATAACCTTAACTGAAAAATTCTTATGAACAATATCCTTAACAACACTTTCTATGTACTCTGAATTTCCATGGTCACTCAAACTCTTCTTAGCAAATGCAAATTTTTCGCCAAAAATTATATACAGCACACCATTGTGTTCTTTAAGATTTTTCTTTTCAAGAAGCATCGCTCTAACAGGCATCTTTCTATCCTGTTTCATCTTATCAAGAATCTTATCCCAAAGCCGCTCTATCTTTTTAAGGTCCTCGCTCTTCATCTCTTCGTATTTCTTTGATTTCTTAGAGCTAGACTTATCTTTAGTTGCTTTAGTCTTTTTAGATTTAGATATTTCTTCTACATCTTCTTCAGAATCCATATCTGCTTCATCTAAAAATTCAGTCTTTCTTGCAGAAACTGTTATATTGCCACTCTCTATAACCTTTTCTAAATATTTTACTCTCTCTTCAAGAGCTTCCTTATTTGTATCATAAGTAGGCTTAATAGTCTTGATAATACCTACTTCAAAAATTGTTCTCTTATCAGTAGCGTATTTTAAATTATTCTGAATCTCAGATAAAATATTTATAATTCTTATAACATTATCAATATCTGTATTTTCTATGCTTTTTTTCATTCTATCAAACTCATCATCTGAAACAGATATAATTTCTTTAGCACTATCTCCAGCAGCTAAACATATCATAAGATTTCTCATATGCTCAAGTAGCTCAGACGATAAAATCTCTATATCCTTACCACTAGAAATAAAAGAATCTATCTTTTTAAGTGCAGCTGCTACATTGTGAGTTATAATATCATCTGCCAAACCAAATATCTCATCTATATTTACTATACCTAGAATTTCAACAACATCTTCGTATCTTAAATACTTATCACCAAACAGAATACATCTATCCAAAATACTAAGCGCATCCCTAAGTGCTCCTTGAGAGTTTCTAGCTATAACAGAAAGTGCGTCTTCCTCGACTTCTACTCCCTCTTTAGAGCATATGTATCTCATTCTTTCTTTCATCTCTTCTACAGTAATTCTCTTAAAATCAAATCTCTGACATCTAGAAAGAACTGTCGGAATCATCTTATTTGGTTCTGTAGTTGCAAATATAAACACTACATACTCTGGTGGCTCTTCAATTGTCTTTAAAAGCGCATTACTCGCACCTTTTGAAAGCATATGAGCCTCATCTATAATATATACCTTGTATTTAGAATTTGCTGGAGTATATTTTACACTCTCCCTAATCTCTCTAACATCATCGACACTATTATTTGAAGCTGCATCTATCTCAAAAATATCTACAGTACTATCATTTAATATCGACTTACATGATTCACACTCGTTACATGGCTCCCCGTCTTTAGGATTTAAACAGTTTACAGCCCTAGCAAAAATCTTTGCAGCCGTAGTTTTACCTGTACCTCTTGTCCCACTGAACATATACGCATGTGCGATATTTCCTGACATAATTTCATTTTTCAAAGTTCTTATAATATGTTCCTGTCCTACAACATCAGAAAACTTTTGAGGTCTATATTCTCTGTACAATGCCTTGTGCATACAACACACCCCTTTATAATAAATTATTGTTTAATCAAAATATCATTAATTCTTCTAAAGTAATCAATTCTTATTATTTATAATATAAGAATAAAAAAAATCCCTTCATCAATATAATAAGGGATTTGTGCTATTAAAAAAATAAGCTGTACACCATCTATCGTCTTTTCCTCAAAGCCGTTGCCCTATTACTCAGCTCAGCCAAGGCATCCCTGAGTCACACAGAAGGGATTGCTTACCGCTGCTTCCTTCCAGATCTGACGGGATTCACAAGCTTCCATTGCTCAGGACCTGAGCGTCAACACCAAGTAAATAAAGACTGCACTTCAATTACAAATCCTCCAGATGGAGTTCAACCCTGCTATAGCGGATTGCAGGTTACAGGGTGCCGCTACCTCCCCATCTAGTACAGCAAAATTATAACCGTATTTAATTTTTTAACGACACTTTTTATTAAAAATGTCATTGTGAATTACTATACTATGATATCACAAACAAATACTTTCATCAAGGAAAAATAAAAAAAGTTGTTCTTGTCACAATCTCAAATTTTTAATTTGCACAATATTAGTTATAATTTATATTCCTTTTGACAACGTTACTTTGCTCCTTCATATTGTTATTGAATAACTATGGTGCTAAAATATTATTTGGATAGTATCTATATTATAGAACTGTACCTATTTTTAAGCATTAAAAATATTTCTGAAAATCGGGATTAGGATCACACTAGTTTTGGAGGTGATACCATTATGTCCATAGGATTTATCGGACCAGGAAAAGTTGGCGTTTCACTTGCTAGGTATTTTAAAAATAAAAACATTGTTATCTCTGGTTTTTACGGTCGTAATCCAGAATCACTAAAAGAAGCTGCTAGTCTAACAGACTCAAAAGTTTTTTTAGACTTAGAAGATTTAATTGATAAAAGTAATATTATAATAATTACCACTCCCGACGACATAATTTCAGAAATAAGTAATCAAATCTCAAAATACAATCTGACTGGAAAATCAGTTTGCCATACAAGTGGCTCTATTCCATCAGATGTTCTTTCTAGTGCAGAAAATTCAGGTGCATCAATCTATTCTATACATCCAATGTTTGCATTTTCTAATAAATTCACAGACTTAGAACAATTAAATAACGTGTATTTCTCTGTAGAAGGTAAAAATGTATCTAAGGACTCAGATGTTATAAAACTTATGGATTCTTTAGGCAATAAATACTTCACTAGAGGATCAGATTCATCTGCTAAGTACCACTTGGCAAGTGTAGTTGTTTCAAATCTAGCTTTATCGCTATTTAATATAGGAACTGGGTATTTAACAGAATTAGGACTTTCTGAAGATGAAGCCTTTGAGGCTCTCTATCCTCTTATTACAGGAAATATAAACAATATAAAAGAAAAAGGATATAGACTTTCCTTGACAGGACCTGTTGCTAGAGGTGATGTATATCCTATAGAAAAACATCTATCTGTATTAAAGGATAGTGATATCGAAATATATAAAAATCTTTCTATGAATTTATTAAAACTTAAAGCTGAAAGAGAATTTGGTGAGAACAAAGACTCTCTTGAAAAGCTTGTACAATCATCGAAAAAATATAGCGAACTTTTAAAATTACTCGGAGGAATAGAATAATGAAAAACACTGTATTATCATTCAAAAAAGCAAAAGAAGAAGGTAAAAAATTAAGTATGTTAACTGCATACGACTATTCAATGGCTAAAATAATAGATAGCTGCGGAATAAACGGAATATTAGTTGGTGACTCTCTTGGTATGGTTATCAAAGGAGATGAGGATACTCTTGGAGTTACTGTTGAAGACATAATCTACCACACTAGAGCAGTTAAAAAAGGTGCTAAAAACGCATTAATAGTTGGTGATATGCCATTCCTTTCTTACCATGTATCTATAGAAGATGCTGTAAGAAACGCAGGAAGAATAGTTAAAGAAGGTGGCGCACACGCAGTTAAACTTGAAGGTGGCGCAACAGTAGCTAAACAGGTTAAAGCAATAGTAGACGCTCAGATACCAGTTATGGGACATTTAGGACTTACTCCTCAGTCTGTAAACGCATTTGGTGGATTTAAAGTTCAGGGAAAAACTGAAGAAGCAGCTAGAAAATTAATAGAAGATGCTAAACTTCTTGAAGAAGCTGGAGCTTTCTCAATAGTACTTGAAGGTGTTCCTGCTGCAATAGCAAAATTAATAACTGAAGCTGTTTCAATACCTACTATAGGAATCGGTGCTGGTGTTGATTGTGACGGGCAGATACTTGTTTATCAGGATATGCTTGGAATGTTTGACGACTTTGTTCCAAAATTCGTTAAACAGTATGCAAATACTGGTAAAGTAATGAGAGATGCTATATGTGAATATATAGAAGAAGTTGAAAACTGCTCATTCCCAGAACAGAAACATACTTTTAAAATAGATGAAGAAGAACTTAAAAAACTTTATTAATCAGATAAAAAATAAAATTACAACTTTATAAAAATTAGATTGGAGAATTAAGATGTTAGTACATACAATAAAAGAAGTTAGAGAACAGGTTAAAGCTTGGAAAAAAGAAGGTCTTACTGTAGGATACGTACCTACTATGGGATATCTTCACGAAGGACATAGATCATTAATAGAAAAAGCTGTTTCAGAAAATGATAGAGTAGTTGTCAGCGTATTCGTAAACCCAACTCAGTTCGGACCAAATGAAGATTACGAAGATTATCCAAGAGATATACAGAAAGACTATGCTCTTTGTACAGATGCTGGAGCTAATTTAGTTTTCAATCCAGAACCAGAAGAAATGTATTTCCCTGATAAATGTACAACTGTAAATGTTGAAGGATTATCAAAAGGTTTATGTGGAGCTAAAAGACCAGTTCATTTCGGTGGTGTTTGCTTAGTTGTTTCTAAGTTCTTAAATATAGTTACTCCTGATAGAGCATATTTCGGTGAAAAAGATGCTCAGCAGTTAGCTATAATAAAAAGAATGGTTAGAGATTTAAGCATGGATGTTGAAATAGTAGGATGCCCAATAGTTAGAGAAGCTGATGGTCTTGCTAAGAGCTCAAGAAATACTTATCTTTCTGCTGAAGAAAGAGTAGCTGCTCTTGTACTTAATAGAAGCCTTACAAAAGCTAAAGCTGCTATGGAAGATGGTTTAAGATGCGTAAGTGAAATAAGAGATCTTATAGAAAGCGAAATAAAAGAAGAACCTCTAGCTAAAGCTGATTATATAGAAATAGTTGATAGCGAAACTCTTCAGCCTGTAGAATCTGTTGAAAGAGATGTTTTAGTTGCTATAGCTGTTTATATAGGTAAAACTAGACTTATAGATAATTTCACTTTTAGATTAGCTTAATTGATAGATAAATTTTAGCTATCTCAATTTTGTTTGTTATATATTTTTTTTATAATTATTTTTAGTTTTTTAGACGAGGATTATTTATTGTTGAAATTTCAATATTTTCCTCGTTTTTTATTTGTCCGTAAACAATTCTGATATTTTGTTTACATTTCCCTTTTTTATATGTTATAATGTACTAGTATTATTTTATACAACTCTTTTTTATTTCTTTTCTCAAAGCTCCGGGAATTCCACACATTTTTTCCTGGGGCTTTATTATTTTTTGAAACCATAAATTTAATAGATAATATAAATGAAAAAGGTGCTACATTTTGTAACACCCTTCTTTATTTTAATCTTTATATTAGTTTTATAGCATCTTTCTTTTTATCGTATTTATACATTTTGCCATTCTTCTTATTTACAAGATAGTAACTTCTATTATCAAAATTATCGTCCACTCCCCAATATGCTTCGTAATCTACAACCTTATATAATCCAAATGGGTAATAATTTTTTTCAAAATCTTTTATATGTTTACTATTCCGCATAGGTGTTATAGGATACTCTTCTCTTCCAAAAATATAATCATATTTTTTAACTTTAGTTTTCTTATGTAAAGTATCTAGGTATTTATCTGTTCCATATCTAGCATGTATTGCTAAATTTGATAATGTCATACTTCTTTTTTCATTTGGAAAATATTCTGAACTAAAATGTCTTCCTATAAACATTCCTTTATAACTATTTTCTGTAATTAATACTGGTTGATCATATCCATAATTAGATGCCATAATAGCTATACCTAATCTTTCATTAATTCCATCAACCGGGCAAATATACGTTTCTTTGAAATGTTTTATTATAGCTTCATTAGTTCTAAATCTATCTTTTCCAGCAAGTCTTTTTGCATTTAAATTTTTTACCAATGAATCTGATAACACAGCAGTTCCACCTATAGCATATACTTTTTTTCCTTTAGTATCGTAATTCAATGTTTTTCCATCCTTAGAAAGTATTATCGGCATTTTTCTATGTCTAGATTGAAAAGCTATATTTACAGCATCTGCATCTCCCTTGTATGCTCTTGCAACAGCATATTCTTCAACTTCTGTAAGTTCATTTATCTCATCAGCTATTTTAAAACTTGTTTCAACCCTATCTTTTCCTTCTATTCTTTTACAATTATATCCTAAATCTTCTAATTCAGTTTTAAATTTATCAGATATTACTTTTGTTCCACCTATTATATATGCATTTTTTATATTTTCTTTTCCATTTTTTATAGAATCATCAAGCTTTTTAGCAGATAAAATATCCTCATTAATTGGCATAAATAAACCATTTGTCGCACCAACTAAACCACTTGCACATAATCCATCTGATGTTAAGGAATTTTCATTTACTATTATAAGTGAATTGTATTCTACATTATAATCATTTGCAGCCTCTGCCTTTGCTAATTCCCTAATATAATCTCTATCACTTTTGCTTAAAGCCATAGATGTTGTTGAAAAACTAGATAATGTCATTATACCAGCAAGAAAGAATGATAAAATTCTTTTTTTATACATATATATTTCCTCCTCATATTTTATTTTAATTTAAATATATCATATAAAAATTTCATCTTCAATATTTCTAGTAATTTTATTTGTAATTAAATAAATTTTATGCTAACCTTAAATTGTAATATTAATACAAATAGAGGTGATTGTTATGTTTAAAAAGTTTGTTTCAATTTCTCTTGCTACTCTTTTAGCATTTAATCTTTCTGCTTGTGCATCTAAGGATATTTCTAAAAATCAGAAGAAATCTTCTTCACAAAATCAGAGTTCTTCTGATGAAAATTATGCAGACTGCGAGTCTATTGATTTTTCAAATGTCGTCTATAATGACTACGGTGGTTTTAACGGCATTACTTTTGATGTACCTGATTTTTTAGAGTATACTTCTGATTCTTCAGATGGCAACAAAGTTGAATTTTTCACTGCTAATAAGTCTTGCTATATGAGTGTAGAATACGTTGGAAAGGTTTCAGATTTCAAAGCTGTTTATGATAAGGATTTAGCTAATTCTGAAAATGTAGGTTTTAATGTATTTGAGGACTATGAGTACAGAATTTCTGGAGATGACGGAAAGACTGTCTACTACAAATGCTCAATTATTTTTGAGGGTGTAGATGGATACTATCTTCAGAATCTATTGATGGTGTATCCTAAGAAATATGAAAAAGAGTTTGATCCAATAGTTACTAGAGTGTATCATAGCTTTGTTAAATTCGCAGGTCCAGATAAATTCCTTGAGGAAGAACGTAATAGTTCAAGCCTTCCTAAACCCGATGGAAAGGATAAAATTATCTCTATTTCTGATGAGGACGAAGTTACATTTTTAGGTAATTACGATAAGAATAAAAAGTATGATATAGATTACTGCTCTATTATAGGTAAGGATGTATATGGAACTTCTCATATTGATGGAGATTTTGGATATAATACAGTTACTATAGACGGTTGCTCTGTTAAATATCCTGATTTCCTACAATTTTTAATGGTTCCAGATGCCAAATATGGAGTTAATTTTAGAACTAATGAAAATGAAGCTGGCTTTGCTGAGTTTTCTGTTATCTCTACAGAAAATTTAGAACCAGCTGAATGTCCTAATGCGGTCGCTTTCTTTAATAAATATTGTTCAGATAATGAATATTCAAGTATAATTAAAAAAGAGCTTTTAGATAATTTTCTTTATATAATAGAAGCTGGTTCTCAACCACGTTCTCATGTTTCTATGGAAATTCACTACATAGATGAAGACGAAAATGATTATGTTTCACTTTCTGTTGAACCTGATTTTTATTATAATAACGAAAAAATGTTCTTAGATATTTTTGAAAATATGAAAGCTTCATTTAGACATAATGGTGGGCTTTAGGAGGTAGATTATGAAGTGTTTTAAAAAAATTACAATATTAACTCTATGTTTTATATTGTCTTTTAATCTAGTTGCTTGTAAAAGTAAAGATATTAAAGAATCTGATGACTCTAGTTCTGCTGCTTCTTGCGATAATATAGACTTTTCTAATGTAGGTTATAACAGCTATAATTTTAAAGGGTTAACATTCAATTATCCTAGTTTTTTAGGAGTTTCTAAGGAAGGTGATAATTATATTACTCTAGCCACTCAAGATAACTCAGTATCTTTAAAGGTATATAAGGAGAAATCTGGTACAAATTTTAGAAACCTTTATAATTATGATATGTCTAGCCTAAAAAATATAAATTATGATAGTTATAAAGATATTCGTTTTAGTATATCTGGAACTAATAATAATTTTGAATATTATAAGTCTAGTATTCTTTTAGGAAGTGATATTTTTAGTTTTATGATGATTTATCCAGTTGAATATTTAGATGAGTTTGATGGTATAGTTACAGATGTTTATAAAGCTTTTGTAGCTAATTTAGATGGTAACGGTGAACAGAAGAAGGATGTTGCTGTTAATAATCATAGTAGTAATTCTGATAGTGTGTTGTCTAACAGTAATAAATTACAGGTTGCTACAATAGATGAAAGTGGATTAAATGAAGATTTACCCGAAGTTCCACCTTTTTCTAAATTAATTCTTCTTGGCGATTATATTGAAGGAAAAAGCTATGATACTCAATATTGTACAATTGAAGGAAGAAATATTATTAATAATAAAACAATTGATAATACAGTAGAATACAACAAGGTTCATCATCTTTGTGGAAGTGTAAATTATCCCGATTTTATGAAACCTGGTAGAGTTCCTTTAAATGGAAAAAATGTTGAATTTAAGTCTTTAGATGGAAATCTTTATTTAAATCTTGGCTATAAGCATAATTTAGACGAAGATAATATTTCATCTTATTTCAATAAACTGAAAGCTAACGGAAATGTTGTTTATAGTGATATAAAGAATGATAAAATTTGTATTGTATATAAAAATGATAATAAAATTTCTATAGTTCGTTGCAAAGTAAGACCTGGAAATATAATAACTTGTTATATGGATTGCAATTTAGATTATTATTCTTCTTATAAAGAAAAAATTGATGATATGTTCAAAGAAGTTTACAATAGTTTTAATACAGTAATTGAGGATAATCTTCCATAAGATAAAATAACCCTACAAATAGAAATTACTTCTAAATGTAGGGTTATTTTTTATCATCTCAATCTTTTAAAGAAACTTCCTATCATCCCTGCACATTCCTCTTCTAGCACCCCATACTTGTACTCAACCTTAGAATCTTCAAAATACTCCTTCTTAAAATCAGACTGTTTCTCTATCTTGGCATTCTTTACTCTCTTGGCTCCAATTACAACCTCTTTAATTCTCGAATTTACAATTGCTCCACAGCACATTATACAAGGCTCCATAGTTACGTACATCTTGCAGCCAAATAATCTCCATCCCTTTAGTTTCTTAGCCGCATTCTTTATCGCAAGTATTTCGGAATGAGCAGTTGCATCTTTTAAATGCTCTGTTAAATTGTGTCCTCTTCCTATTATCTCGCCATCCTTTACGATTACCGCACCGATTGGAGTTTCCTCTTTATCATAGGCCTTTTTCGCTTCTCTAAGTGCCTCCATCATGAAATACTCATCGTCGCTCATTCCTGTAACCATTCTCACATACCGACGATCATACTCACAGAAATCCTCTGTATGTATAAGGAATTTATCACCTACTGCATATTCCTTCATTCCCTGCTGATTAGATACAGCTACAATTTCAGCTTCAACAGTTTCAGTTATTCCAAATACGCATTTTTTATATGCTTCTTCATTCATTCTTACAACTTTTGCAACTTCTTTATTTGGATTAAATACTGTATCCTCATCTACATTGTATCTATAGACCTCGCAAATTTCATTGTCGATAAAATCTCCATCGACAATATTTTCAAAAATCTCATTGATAAATGAAATATTTTCTTCTCTTACTGATATTCCTGCTTCTTCTGAGATTTCTCTTTTAAGTGCCTCAAATACATCCTCTCCAGAATCTATATGACCACCTACCATCACCCCATAAAGACCTGGGTAACTTTTATACATCGCTCTTTGCTGGAAATAGCAGTATTTTCCATTTTCAGTATCCTCTTCAAACCAGCAGTGAACTACTTTGTGTATATGCCCTTTTTCATGAATTTCTCCTCTTGTAGAAGTTCCAATCTTGTTGAAATTTTTGTCGTATATATCTAAAATCTCTTTATTTAGTATTTCATCTTCCTTACTTTTAACTATTTCTATCTCTTCATCTTTTACACGATTGCTCATATCAAAAGATATAACTTTAGATTTTTCTCTATTCAATTCTATCCACAGCCTTTCTTGTTTATATTTTTAAAATATAAAAATTTTATCCACTTATCCACTATTTTTACTTGGATATTTAATTTTTTCTATTATTTCAGTACTTTTTAACTACATATTTATACACTTTTAACTAATCATATAATCTAGCTTAGTTTAAATTTAATGTTATTTCAATACCTATTGTGGATTAAATTATATTTAAAAAGAGATGCTATAATTTATATAACATCTCTTTCATTTCAATTACCTATTTATTTACATTTCTTTTTCTAATTGCATCCTATAATATACTGAATAAATTTCAACCGCTAAATATGTAATAACTATTAAAATTTCAGCCCATATATCTATATCCATAAGTGCTAGAGAAAACATTAGTGCAGCAAACGCATATGTCATAATATCAAATCCTCTAGCTTTTGCCTTATATTCTATCATTCTATTTCTTTCATCATTAACTTCTATTTCCATCTGCCTTTTTAGCTCTAAATCCTTGTTCATAGCTTTATCTGATATTACTTGTCCTACTCCTTTTCCAAATAGAGTACATCCAAATCCCATTAAGAAAAATGGTACTACACTTGGCCAAACTTTTGATAAATACGCTCCGGAACCTATTAATACTATACTTAATACTACTTCTAAATATTTTTTCTTCATATAAATCACTCCTCTTCGTATATAAATATATCCTCTATAGCCATATCAAAGAATCTAGCTATTTTAAATGCTAGTATTATAGAGGGATTATAGCGCCCATTTTCTATTGAGCTTATTGTCTGCCTTGAAACTTCTAAAACTTTAGCAAGTTCATCTTGCTTTATTCCTCTTTCCTTTCTAATCTCCTCTAATCTATTTTTCATATCTTCCTCCTACGTAAAGTAAACTTTACCTTTTCTTTAATTTAATTATATAGTCATTTTACATTTATGTCAAGTTAACTTTACATAAAATATTTTATTTGATATATTCCAAAAAATTACAAAAAAAGAACCACCAATTTATTGGCAGTTCTTTATATACTACATTTTAAATTTTATTATTTTATAACATCTACACCCATGTATGGTCTTAATACTTCTGGAACTACTACTGAACCATCAGCCTGCTGATAGTTTTCAAGTATAGCTGCTAAACATCTACCTACTGCAAGTCCTGATCCATTTAATGTATGAACGAATTCTGCTTTAGATTTTTTATCTCTTTTGAATTTTATGTTAGCACGTCTAGCCTGGAAGTCTTCGAAGTTTGAGCAAGAAGATATTTCAACGTATCTTCCGTAGCTTGGCATCCATACTTCTAAGTCAAATTTGAATGCTGCAGTGAATCCTAAGTCACCTGTACATATTTTAACTCTTCTGTATGGTAATCCTAATAACTGAAGCATTTCTTCTGCATCCATAGTTAATTTTTCTAATTCATCATAAGAGTTTTCTGGTAATACAAATTTAACTAATTCAACTTTGTTGAACTGATGCTGTCTTACTAGACCTCTTGTATCTCTACCTGCAGACCCTGCTTCTGATCTGAAACATGGAGTGTATGCACAGTATTTTATTGGTAACTGATCTGCAGTTAATATTTCATTTCTGTGTATGTTTGTTACTGGTACTTCTGCTGTTGGTACTAAGAAGTATTCTAATCCTTCTAGTTTGAACATGTCTTCTTCAAATTTTGGAAGCTGTCCAGTTCCGCAGAAGCTATCTCTATTAGCCATGAAAGGTGGTAATACTTCTGTATATCCATGATCAGCTGTATGAGTGTTTAGGAAGAAGTTTATTAAAGATCTTTCTAATCTAGCTCCTAAACCTTTGTATAATGTGAATCTTGATCCTGTTATTTTACCAGCTCTTTCGAAATCTAATATTCCTAAATTAGTTCCTATATCCCAGTGAGCTTTCTGTTCAAAGTCAAATTTTCTAGGTTCTCCCCATTTTTTAACTTCTACATTGTCTTCATCAGTTTCTCCCTGTGGTACATCTGGGTGAGGAACGTTTGGTATTCTCATTAATGTGTAGTTTAATTTGTCTTCTACTTCTTTAACCTGTACGTCTATTCCTTTTATTTTATCAGATAATTCTTTTAATCTAGCTTTATCTTCTGTAACGTCTTTTCCTTCTTTTATTAGCTGAGGTATTTTTTTAGATTCTACATTTAATTCCTGTTTTAATACTTCAACTTCTTTTAATAAATCTCTTCTCTGGTCATCAAGTGCTACAACTCCATCAAGGTCGAATTCTTTTTCTCCTCTTATCTGCATAGCCTGTTTAATTTCATCTAAATTTTCTCTTATTCTTTTGATATCTAGCATTTTTCTGCTCCTCCCCAATTAAAATTCCTGAAAATCATATAAAATTTTCAATTATATTGTATTGAATTTACAGATTTAGTTTTTCAGGGGCGTTTTTTGTATAAAAAAAGATTTTCACCCCTTACAAAAGGGACGAAAATCTGTTATCCGCGTTGCCACCCTAATTGAATGCACCAAAAAGCACATTCCTCTCAAAATCCTGTAACGTAGGAATACGTCTAACTTATTTCAGATTAGAAGCTCCAGAGTAGATTCAAAAACCACTGATATGAGTTCACACCGACCACTCACTCTCTGTAAACAGAACTGTCTTTTACTTAGCTCCTTCATTGCCTTTTACTATTATGTATCCAATTATATTATAATAATTTCTATTTTTCAAGAGAAAATAAGAATTTTTAATCTATTTTTATTTTCCTTTTATTACTACATTAACCTGAGGAAGAACAATATGGTTTTCATCGAATTTTTTCTTTATTTCTTCCATTAAATCATAATAGGCATCCCAATAATCTTCTGTCTTAACCCAAGGCTTGCTGACAAATTCCATTGAATTATTTCCCATAGAGTTTATACCTATTAATGGTTTAGGATCTGATAATACTCTTGAATCTTTTTCAAATATTTCTTCTACAATACCTTTTAATACTCCTATATTAGTATTGTAATCAACTGTAAATGAGAAATCTATTCTTCTTATATTTTGATTCGTATAGTTAATAATATTATTGCTTGTTATCTGGAAGTTTGGAATTATTATCGTCTTGTTATCTACTGTTTTTAATATAGTACTAAATATCTGAATATCATGTACAGTCCCTTCTACATTAGTATCCGATGTTTGAATATAATCACCTATTTTAAATGGTTGGAAAAATAGTATTAAAAATCCAGATGCTAGATTAGACAGTACCTCTTTAAATGCAAGCCCTATACTGAACCCTGCAGCCCCTACAACAGTTACAACAGATGTTGTCTTTATTCCTATCATCTCTAAACTGTTTAATGTAGATACAACTATTATAGATATATACACTCCATAAACTATAAAGTTAGTGAATCCTTTTCCACTAGTGTATTTTTTTAATACCTTAGATACCGCTCTTCTACATATTTTTGCAATAATTAATCCTATAAGGAAGAATATTATAGCATATATAAGAGAAGGTATTTTTTCTATACCAGTGTCTAAAAATGCCTGTAACGTCTTTGTCATCGTCTAATTTTCTCCTCTAATTTTTTAATTTTCTATCTATTCTTTACATAAAAAAAAGATTACGTGGCTACGTCCTACTCTCCCAGGGGCCTTCGCCCCAAGTAC
>OGEP01002330.1_pt1 | contig 16956 bp, 11 predicted proteins | sample 1570721 | NCBI WGS metagenome assembly OGEP01 (sample SAMEA2582131, study PRJEB24529) | metagenome | biome: Human gut stool | place: China | collected 2011 | reverse complement strand
TGGGCGGCTTTGATCGTAGTTGTGGGTACGGTCTGGGGCCTTATCAAGAAGTACGAGACTCGTTTAGTACTCTTGGTATCCGGTCTGATTATGACGATTCTGTCATTGGACCCGATGGCCGCTTTCCAACAATTCGACAAATCGATGACCAACAATTCGTTGATCATCGTGATCTGCTCATCAATGGGTTTTGCTGCCGTGATGAACTTAACCAAGTGCGACTTGCATTTGGTTTCTCTTTTGACCAAGCCGCTTAACAAGCTCGGTCTTTTGCTTTTGCCTTGCTGCATGATCGTGACCGGTATCACGTCATTGGCTATTTCTTCTTTGTCCGGCATGTGCGCCGCCATCGGTCCGACGATCGTCGCTTTGATGGTTCGCGCAGGCTTCCGTCCGGCCATGGCCGCCGCAACGGTTATTGCTTCGACGCTTCCTTCCTTCTGGTCTCCGGGTTCCTCGCACAACATCTTCGTTGCCAAGTTGGCTGAATGGGATGTGATGCAATTCGTGACCTACACGGGCCTTCGCACGACGATGATTTCTATTTTCTGTATCGTGTGCTTGACCGTGGTTTGCTTCATCTACGGTGACTTCAAGAAAGGTGGCTTCGCTTCTGAAGGTGGTGTTAACCACTCCGACGTGGAATTGCCGGAACATCCGAATCCCCTCTGGGCTTTGGCTCCGCTTCTTCCTGTGATCATTTTGTTCGTGATCGCCTTCTGGTTCCCGAGCATTAAGATCAGTGTGGCAACCGCCATGTTGTTCGGCTTCATCTACACGATTATTGTGACGCGCGCCAACCCGGCCGAATTGCTCAAGAAGTTCTTCGACGGTATGGGTCGTGGCTACGGCAACGTGTTGGGCTTGATCATTGCTGCTGGCGTGTTCGCAGCTGGTTTGCGTACCTGCGGTGTGATCGACGTCTTCGTTGAATACTTGAAGCACTCTTCTGAAGTTGCCAAGCTCGGTGCTGCTATCGGTCCGATGGTTCTCGGTATTATGACCGGTTCCGGCGACGCTGCTGGCTTTGCCTTCAATGAAGCTGTGACGCCGCACGCTGCTGAATTCGGCATGACGATTCCTGACTTGGGCTACATCGCTATTGTGTCCGCCACGTTAGGTCGTGTGTCTTCTCCGATTGCTGCTGGTGTGATTATTATCGCCGGTATCGCTAACGTCTCGCCGATTGAAGTTATCAAGCGCTCGTTGCCTGTTAACATCGCGGTTATGGTCTTCTTGTACATCATCAGCTGATGATTTCTGGATGATCATATAAAAGATTGACCGCCGACTCCCACAAGTCGGCGGTTTTCTTTTGCAGAGGTAAATCTTTAAGCGATACAATACATCAATTCTGTTTTGTGTTCTTTTGCCATGAATTTTTGGATCGTCGCCGGATTGGCTTTGGTTTTCGGTTATTACTGTGTTTATGCCATGTGGACTGAAAACATTTGGCTTCACTCTCTTAGTGCGGTCTCTTCGCGCATTAAATCAAAGGATTTGACGCTCAAAGAGCTGTTGACATTGCTTTTATTTTTTCTGATTCCTCTTGCCTCCTTTTTTGTCTACTATTTTTGCGTTTTCCCGCTTATATTGGACAATGGCGTATTAGTGCTTTTAGCCAGTTTGCTTTTCGCCCCGGTGGGCTGGGTACATCTCGGCTTTTATGCTTTTGGAACATTTTTCTTCAGTTCTTTTGCTTGAATCATATGATTAAAAACTACATCATCATTGCTGCTTTGCTTGCACTGGGAGCTCTCTTGGCTTCACACGAATTATCAGTTTTTTGGTCTGCTCCCATTGCGTTTTTTACTGGGCTCATGTTCAGCTATCAAAGCAAATTACCTAAGCTCGCTGTAGACCAGTCTTTAGAGAAGGCTCAAAGAGACGCAGCCATGCGTAAGCTTTGTGTCCTCTACATCCTCTGCTTTTTGGGATCTATGCTGGTTGTTGCCGCAGGTCATTACGGCTTTAAGCTGCTCTAGGCTGGAGCTTTATCGCCCGACGACGCGTCGTTAAAATTGCCGATGGACGTTGATATCAGTCTGCGATAGAGTAAGATTCGTATCAAGTATGTCACGGGGTATCGTGTTTAGTAAACTACTTATCATTTTCTGCAGTGTGGATAAAAATACTCCACAAGGGCATATAGCCAAGACCATACAAATAGTCTAAATGACTTCCGAATTAACAACGCTTGCCCCTACAGAATAGATTGAAAGGGACGAAGATCCTTCCCATCTATAGTCATTCACAATACAAATATTTTTAAGACCTTCTTGAGTCTGCCTAACTCTGAGAGTTAAACCTTTTACCCCGCTGACTGCTACTGTCTTTTTCACCAGTTTTGCCAGTCCGTTAGAAGAGAAACTGCACGATTAGCCATACAACACTCCTAATGTATCCATCTAATGTATCCAAAATCGATGGATACAAAATTTCAAGACTTCTTTGAGTTCAATGGATACATTACGGATACATTATTGCATGCGCTCAGGAGAAAGACAAAGAAAGAACTAGAAAGAGTAAGAAAGGGATTGAATGAGATAAAACCCCTGTAATTACAAGGAGTTAATGGTAGAAATAGAAAGAGCTAGAAAGTCTTAGAAACCCTCTAGCTCTTGATTCTTGGTGGCCGAGACGGGAATCGAACCCGTACGCCGTTTTAATTGGCGGCGGATTTTAAGTCCGCTACGTCTACCAATTCCGTCATCCGGGGGCCATGCAAACCCACAAAAAAAGAGGGTTCCTCGCGGCTACCCTCTTCCTTCGAAAATTCTGGAGCGGGAGACGAGTCTCGAACTCGCGACCTCAACCTTGGCAAGGTTGCGCTCTACCAACTGAGCTACTCCCGCGTTAGAGAAGACAGATTATGGCACAAAACGAGAATTTTGTCAAGGACAAACTTTCCTAAACCGGCAAAAAGTTTCTTGGACGACGTACCGCCTTCACCCCGGAGAAACCTGCCGAGGCAGGTCGGCGCAAAGACCGGAGCCGATGCTCACGTCGCGTCGTCCCCTTCTCGTCCGCACCGATGAAAAAGGGCCCCCGGCCGGAGCCGAGAGCCCTTGATTCTTCGATCAATTCTCGATTGCGATTAGCCGACGAGGCTGCAAGCGAGGAAGCCGAGCGCGACCGCGAAGACGATGGCGATCAGGCCGGGGAGGAAGAAGGCGTGGTTGAACACGAACTTGCCGATGCGGGTCGTGCCCGTGTAGTCCATCTGGACGGCGCCGAGGAGGGTCGGGTAGGTCGGGAGGACGAACAGAGCCGAAACGGCAGCGAACGAAGCCACGAGCATGTAGGAGTCACCGGGGTTGGCGGCGGAGATACCGAGAGCGGCAACGATGGCCGGGGTAATCGCCTTAGCGGTGGCAGCCTGCGAGTACAGGAGCATCGAAGCGAGGAAGAACACGACGGCGAGCAGGGCCGGGGTTTCCGAAACCGTACCGGCGGCGAGTTCCTTAATTTCGTTCGAGTGACCGGACACGAACGTGTCGCCCAACCAAGCCACACCGAGCACGCAGACGATGGCGACCATACCGCTCTTGAAGACGGACGAGTCAGCGATCTTGCCGATTTCGATGTTGCAGGTCATCGTGATGAGCATACCGACGATGAGCATGAGGCTCATGATGGCGGCGTCACGGCCGACGACGACGTTTTCAATCAGACCAACAGCCGGCGAAATGGCGGAGGCATAGAGCACCACGAAGATAACGCCGACGAGGAAGATGAGAACGGAGCGCTTGGCAAACGGCTTGAGTTCCGTGTGGGCGGCGCCGACGGAAGCCTTGATGAGGCCCTTGGCGAGGCGTTCCTGGTAGACCGGGTCCTTGCTGAGGTCCATCTTGGAGATGAGCGTCATGACGAAGGCGGTCAGCATGCAGGCGACGAACGTCGTCGACATCCAGATGCCGAGCAGAGCCGGGTAGGACCAGCCGAAGTCTTCAAGCACGCCGGCCATGTAGATCACGGCGGCGGAAACCGGCGAAGCCGTAATGGCGATCTGCGAAGCGACCACGGCGATCGACAGCGGCACGCAAGGACGAATGTTCTGTTCCTTGGCGACTTCGACGATAACCGGGATCATCGAGAAGGCCGTGTGGCCCGTACCGGCGAAGATCGTGAGGACATAGGTCACGACCGGGGCGAGGTAGTTGATGTACTTCGGATTGGAACGAAGGATGCGTTCGGCAATCTGAACGAGGTAATCAAGACCGCCGGCGAGCTGCATCGCCGAAATGGCCGAGATCACCGAGGCGATGATCAGGATAACGTCCCAGGGGATGTTACCCGGCTTCATACCAAGGCAAAGGCCGAGAATGAGCACACCGGCGCCACCGGCGTAGCCGATGCCGATGCCGCCAAGGCGGACGCCCAAGAAAATCGCGCCGAGCAGCACGATAATCTGAAGAATAAGCATGATATCCATGGATGCCTCCAGGCATTGAGTTATCCGACGAAGATACCGGCCATCCTTAGTAACGATGATCCGGCCCTCCGCCGAGGGTGGTTACGGGTCTTGTCGCCCGTCAGGAAAGCCGCCCTTCTTGCATGGGGGCTTTCATGACGGTTGACCGAAACCCGTTGGGTCCGACAAAACCGTCCCGCGCTCGAGCAGGACGGTTTTGTTCTTGGGCTCATCCGAAACCCCGTTGCCGGGGTTCGGACGACGAAGTCAGAAAATTACTTTTCGAACTTCGGGTTGATGAGGTTTTCATACGTGAACGTATGATCCCACTGTTCCTGCGTGAGCATGCCCTTTTCTTCAACGACGAGCTGATGGAGGGACTTGCCGGTGAGGAAGCCTTCGCGGGCGATGTTGGCGCAGGGCTTGTAGCCGAAGTGCGGCTTCAGGAGCGTCACGATGCCGAGCGAGCCCATAACGAGATCCTTGCAGTGTTCGGCATTGACGACGATGCCGTCGATGCACTTTTCACGCAGGTGGTTGCAGGCGTTCGTCAGGACCTTCATCTGCATGTAGAGAGCGAAGGTGATGACCGGTTCCATAACGTTCAGTTCGAGCTGGCCGGCGGAGGCGGCGAGCATGACCGTCGTGTCGAGACCGATGGCGAGGAAGCAGGCCTGGTTCGTGACTTCCGGGATCACGGGGTTGACCTTACCCGGCATGATCGAGGAGCCCGGCTGGAGCTGCGGGAGGATGAGTTCGGAGAGACCCGTACGCGGACCGGAAGCAAGGAGACGCAAGTCGTTGCAGACCTTCGTCAGCTTGACGGCGAGGCTCTTGACGGCGCTCGAGAGAGCAACGTAGGCACCGCAGTCGCTCGTGGCGGCGATGAGGTCATCGCTGTTCTTGAAGTCGATGCCGGTGATTTCGGCGAGGTGCTTGACGGCGAGAGCCGGGTATTCCGGGTGAGCCGTAACGGTCGTGCCGATGGCGGTAGCGCCGAGGTTGACGATCTTCAGGTGTTCCTGAGCTTCCTTGATGACGGCGATTTCGTCAGCAATCGTGGCGCCCCAGCCGTGGAATTCCTGGCCGAAGGACATCGGAACGGCGTCCTGGAGGTGCGTACGGCCCATCTTGAGCACGCCCTTGGTTTCTTCAGCCTTGCGGAAGAAGCTGTCGCGCAGATCTTCAACGGCCTTCAGGAGGACGTTCGAACGAAGGATCAGCGAGAGGTGAAGAGCGGTCGGGTACGTGTCGTTCGTGGACTGACCGAAGTTGGCGTGGTCGTTCGGGGAGACCTTCTTGTCGCCCTTGGCGAGGCCGAGGTGTTCGCAAGCGAGGTTGCAGATCACTTCGTTGCAGTTCATGTTGGTCGACGTGCCGGCACCACCCTGGAGCCAGTCGGTCACGAACTGGTCGTTGTACTTGCCAGCGATGAGCTGTTCGCTAGCCCAAATCAGAGCGTCAGCGACGTCGGCCGGGATGCAGCCGAGTTCCTTGTTGGCCATGGCGGCGGCCTTCTTCACATAGCCGTAGGCCTGAGCGAAGAACGGTTCCTGCGACATCGGCATTTCCGTGATGTGGAAGTTCTGCTTGCCGCGCATGGTCTGCACGCCATAGTAGACATCATCAGGAATCTCGAGTTCGCCAAGGAAGTCGCTTTCAATACGAGACATTTTTATAGCTCCTCATAGGATTTTGGACAGAGCGGCGGGACCGAATGGTTCTGTTCGTCCCTCTGTCCGGGGTGAACTCCGCTTCCCCTGTATCCCGTTTCCGGGGGTTGGTCGCAGAAGAAGCGGACCGTATGTGAACGAGGCGTATGTTACCCCTTTCGAAGTACATACGCCATGCGCTCTAAATATTACTGCTTAATCGGCTTGATGGGAATAGCCTTTTTTTGGGACGGAAGAACCTTATCGTAGCCCTTCATACCCTGTTCAGCCATCTTGCGACGGATGAAGGCGATCTGCGTCTTGAGGGGCAGATCCTTCGGGCAGAAGTCGTGGCAGGCGAGAAGGGACATGCATCCGAAGACGCCCGATTCGTCACCGATCACTTCGTAGTAGTCGGCGTCGTTGCGGTCGTCGCGCGGGTCAAGGCGGAAGCGGGCGATCTTGTTGATGCCGACGCCGCCCACGAAGTCCGGACGCAGACGAACCGTACCGCAACCGGCGATGCAGCAGCCGCATTCGACGCAGCGGTCGAGAACGTAAATGTCTTCGGCGAGCTGCGGGTCCATCGGAACTTCCTTCTTGCGAAGGTCGATTTCCTCTTCCTTCATGTGAACCCACGTTTCCATGCGTTCGGACATGTTGCGCATCCACTTGCCGGTGTTGACCGAAAGGTCGCCGATGAGTTCAAAGGCGGGCAGCGGAGCGAGCGTGAATTCCGTCGGAAGGTCGCGCGTCAGCGTACGGCAGGCCAGACCCGGCTTGCCGTTGATCATCATGGCGCAGGAACCGCAGATGCCGGCACGGCAGACGAAGTCGAACTGAAGCGTCGGATCCTGGTGATCACGCAGTTCATTCAGAGCGATGAAAAGCGTCATCGAGTCGGATTCTTCGAGCTCGTACGTCTGCATGTGCGGAACGCTTTCAGGATCCTGCGGGTTGTAGCGCAGAATGCTGATCTTGAGCAGACGGTGCTGCTTCTTGTTTTCCACTTGGCTCATTTAAACATCCACTCCAAATTAATCGTTCAGGGGTTCATCAATGCGTTCGTTCTTACCCTTGAGACGCTTGGGCAGCAGGTGCTCGTACGGCATAAGGGCGTTCTGGATCGCAAAGCGGTCGGCGCCTTCGGCTTCCATCTTGGCGCGGATGGCGTCGACTTCCGCCTGACGCTTGACCGATTCCGGATTTTCGATGTAGTTCTTCACACCGTAGCCGCGGAAGCCCGGGGGAAGTTCCATCTTGCTGATGTCGAGGTTCTGGTAGGAGAGCGTCGGAAGCGTGTCGCCTTCCTTCCAAGTGGCAATCGTACGATTGAGCCAGTTGACGTCGTCACGACGCGAGTAGTCTTCGCGGTAGTGAGCGCCGCGCGATTCCTTGCGGTTGAGAGCGCCGCAGGCGACCGTGAGGGCCACGCGGAGCATCTTCTGCGTGCGGTAGGCATAGACGAGCTCGGGGTTCGGGCCGACGATGTCCTTGACGGGCACGTTGAAGGAACGCTTGTAGAGGTCTTCGAGTTCCTTGACGGCTTCTTCCATGTCGGAACCGCGGCGGAAAATGCCGATCTTCGTCGTCATGATTTCCTGCATGCGGGTGCGCAGCTTCACAGCGTCTTCGGAGCCACCGTTCGTGGTGAAGTGCTTGAGCTCGGCTTCCTGCTTGCGCAGAGCATCGTAGATGATCGAGGTCGGGATGTCGATGCCGTTTTCGGGCTGGTCGCAGAAGTCGGCGATGAATTCACCGACGATCATGCCTGCCACGACCGTTTCGGCCACCGAGTTGCCGCCGAGGCGGTTGAAGCCGTGCATGTCCCAGCAGGCGGCTTCGCCGGCGGCGAAGAGGCCCTTCAGGGTTTCGGATTCGCCCGTGGGCTTCGTGCGGATGCCGCCCATCGTGTAGTGCTGGGCCGGACGCACAGGCACCCATTCCTTCGTCGGGTCAACACCGAGGAAGTAGTGGCAGATTTCGTAGACTTCACGAAGCTTGTGCTTGATGTGGTGTTCGCCGAGCAGCGTGATGTCGAGCCAGATGTGTTCGCCAAAGCGGCTCTTGACGCCCTTGCCCTGGGCAATGCGTTCTTCCATGCGGCGCGAAACCACGTCGCGGGAGGCGAGTTCCTTCTTTTCCGGTTCGACGTCCGGCATGAAGCGGTGGCCGTCGACGTCGCGCAGGAGACCGCCGTCACCGCGGCAGCCTTCCGTCACGAGAATGCCGGCCGGGAAGATGCCGGTCGGGTGGAACTGAATGGCTTCCATGTTCGAAAGCGTGGCGACGCCCGTGCCGAGCGCGAGGTCGTAGCCCGTACCGTCGCAGATCACGGCGTTCGTCGTGACGCGGTAGATACGGCCGGCACCGCCCGTGGCGATGGCCGTGGCCTTCGAAACGTAGGCGAGGAGTTCGCCCGTGATCAGGTCGCGGACGATGGCGCCGTAGCAGCGCTTGCCGTCGTGAATGAGCGAGAGGGCTTCAACGCGTTCGACGACGGGAACCTGTTCGGCGATGATGCGGTCGGACACGGCGTTGAGCATGGCGTGGCCGGTACAGTCGGACACGTAGCAGGTACGCCACTTCTTCGTGCCGCCGAAGTCGCGCTGGGCGACGAGGCCGGCGGCTTCCTTGCGTTCGGTAATCGTAACCTTTTCGCCGTTGATGATCACCTGACGGTCACCCGGGGTGATACGGCTCCAGGGGCAGCCCCAAGCGGCGAGTTCACGCACGGCCTTGGGCGAGGTGTTCACGAACATGCGGACCACTTCCTGGTCGGCGCCCCAGTCGGAGCCGCGGACCGTGTCGGCGAAGTGGATGTCTTCGTTGTCGCCCATGCCCTTAATAACGTTGCCGAGCGAAGCCTGCATACCGCCCTGGGCGGCCTTCGAGTGACTGCGCTTCGGCGGAACGAGCGACAGAACGATCGAGTCGTGTCCGCGGCGCTTGGCGGCAACCGCCATACGCAAACCGGCAAGACCGCCACCGATCACGAGGACGTCGGTGTAGATAATTTTCATTCCAAGGTCTCCAAGAAGAAGGCGTCGGACACCCATCGGCGTCGACACCGGATTTCATAATTCGACTGAGTGGAGGTTCTCCAAACACCACGCAGTCAAACTAGCCGTCACGATTATCCCCCGCAACGGAGAAAACCGCATAAGAAAATCTCACGATTCCCTGACAAAACGCAGAAGTCCTCACAGTCTTTGCACTTTTGTCCCGATATAAGAAAATCCTCTTACCATCCCTTGTCGGAGTTCAGGTTGAAGGGATATTTCCGTTTTCGCTCTTTATTTATACGCATTTCTGCGTACGTAAAAAGTGCCTCGGGACAGGGTCCGGAACGTGAAATTCTCGTTCAAAATTTTGAGGAGCCCGCAGTTTACCCATGATTTACCCCCTCTTCGACTAGTGGTTTCCCTAGTATTTCTGACCGAAAATCTCTGCCTTTTCCCTGCTTTTTCACTCTCTTCTCCGCAAGACAAATCTCTATAATCCGCTGTCCCACTGTAGATATCAAGAAATCAAAATTCACCCCTCGCGGCAGTCCGCCCGAACTAGGTTGTTTCACTCATTCTCGAACGAGAGGTTTTCGCTATTCAGCGAATATCGACAATAGTTTTACCTTAAGTTGTAATTCAGTCCTACTACGCAAATTTGCGTAACAAAATCAGGCCGTCTTTGACCGATAAAGCCAAGACCCGCCTGCCAATAGCCTCCATCACTATCAAAAGCATTTTTCCGATAGAATTTCAACCGTCTCGTGAGCCGATTTTTTCCCTCCTCCCGCGGGAGAGGGCAAGATCGCCGGCCCGGGACACCGCAACGAACCGCGTTGCCCTCTCTCTCATCGGAAAACCTTCCTCCCGCGACCGCGCGGGAAAGGTTTGCGACTATTTTCTCTCGAGGCTTGCTATGAACGAAATCCTCTCCACCGACCGCGCCCCCGCCGCCATCGGCCCCTACAGCCAGGGCGTGCGCACCGGAAACATCCTCTTTCTCTCCGGTCAGCTCGGTCTCGACCCCGCCTCGGGAACGCTTCCCGAAGGCGTCAAGGCGCAATCCGAACAAGCCTTCCGCAACGTCGCAGCCCTGCTCGAAGCGGCCGGCATGACTTTCGCGAACGTCGTCAAGGTGACGATCTTCATCACCGACCTCGACTACTTCTCCACGGTGAACGACGCCATGATCGCCGCCTTTGACGGACTTCCCTATCCGGCCCGCTCCTGCGTGGTCGTCGCGGATCTTCCCAAGCACGGCCTCGTCGAAGTGGAAGCCGTCGCCGCCCTCTGACGTCCGGACGAAACCTCATGGCCCCATCCTCAACGCTTCGCACCCGCATGGCGGGCCCGATCGAACAAAAGAAGCTTCCGCCGCTCTCGGAACGTCTCGAGCGGCTCGGGCTCCTTTCCGATTGGGACTTCGTCTTTCATTTGCCGCTTCGCTATGAAGACGAAACCGCCATCACACCGATCGGCGAACTCGTCCCCGACACGGGCATGCCCTCGCAGTGTCAGGGCACGGTGTTGAGGGCGGGCTTTCGGGCGACGAGCCGCGGACAGATCTACGTGGCCGAAATCGCCGACGACACGGGTACGCTTGGACTCTCGTTCTTCACGTACTACCGAAACATCACCTCCACCATCCGCCACGGCGAAGTCGTGCGCGTCTTCGGACAGGTGAGGCGGGGGTATTTCGACGAAACGCGCCTCGAGATGGTGCACCCGAAGGTGCGCAAACCCCTCTTCGACGCGGCCAATCTCCCGAAGACCCTCACGCCCGTCTATCCGACGGGCGAAGGCGTGCAGCAGACGTGGCTGCGAAAGCGCATTCACCGCGCTCTGCTTGACCTCAACGTGCGCGACCTCGTGCCCGAGGACCTGACGGAATCGCTCGGTCTGCCGCGACTCAACGCGGCCCTCGGCTACCTGCACAATCCTCCGGCCGACGCGCCCGTCGCGTCCCTGCAGGACCGCACGGCCCCGGCCTGGCAGCGACTCAAATTCGACGAACTTCTCGCGCAACAGATCACGCTCGCCGAGTCGCGCCGCCGCAGAAGGGATCTGCAGGCGCCGCACCTCGACAAGCCGGGCGAAAACCTGGTCGACGCCTTCCTCGCCTCGCTTCCCTTCGCGCTCACGAACGCGCAAAAGCGCGTCTGGCGGGAAATCGAAGAGGATCTCGGGAAGGACGCGCCCATGCACCGCCTCGTACAGGGAGACGTGGGAAGCGGCAAGACGGTCGTCGCCGCTCTCTCTTTGCTGCGCGCCCTCGAGTGCGGTCATCAGGCCGTCCTCATGGCCCCGACGGAACTCCTTGCGGAACAGCACGCCAAGAAGCTTCGCGAGTGGTTCGAGCCGCTCGGCATTTCCGTCTTCGAACTTACCGGACGCCTCAAGGCCTCCGAGAAACGGACCGTTCTGGAAGCGCTCAAGAGCGGGGCCGCGCGCGTCGCCGTGGGCACGCACGCCCTCATTCAGGAAGGCGTCGCCTTCGACAAGCTCGGACTTTGCGTCATCGACGAGCAGCACCGCTTCGGCGTCGAACAGCGCCTCAAACTCAAAAGCCGAGGCGCGCAGGGCACCGAGCCCCATCTTCTTCTCATGTCGGCCACCCCGATTCCGCGCACGCTCGCCATGAGCTACCTCGCGGACCTCTCCGTCTCCGTGATCGACGAACTGCCGCCGGGACGCACGCCCGTCGACACCCGAACGCTCTCGCTCGCGCGCGAAGACGACGTCGTCGGCTTTCTTGCGCGCGCCGTCGCCGAAAAGCGTCAGATCTACTGGGTCTGTCCCCTCGTCGAGGAAAGCGACAAGCTCGACCTCACGGCGGCCGCCGACCGGTGCGAGCGTCTGCGCGACCGGCTCCCCGACGCGAGCGTCGACCTTCTTCACGGTCAAATGACGGCCGAAGAGAAGGATGCCGCCATGCGCGCCTTCATTGCCGGGGAGACCGACATCCTCGTTTCGACCACCGTCATCGAAGTGGGCGTGGACGTGCCCAACGCGAGCGTCATGGTGATCGAACACGCCGAACGCTTCGGACTCGCGCAGCTTCACCAGTTGCGTGGACGCGTCGGCCGGGGATCCGCCAAGAGTTTCTGTCTTCTTCTTTTCGATCCGAACCTCTCCGAGGAGGGACGCCGCCGTCTGAGCGTCATCCGCGCCACGAACGACGGCTTTGAAGTCGCCCGTCACGACCTGCAGCTGCGGGGACCGGGCGAATTCCTCGGAGAACGGCAGTCGGGCGTTCCCATGCTCCGCTTCGCCGACCTCGAACACGACGAAGCCCTTCTCGTCAACGCCGTCCGCTGGGCGCCCGTGTGGCTGGAGAAGGACCGCGAAGCCGCGCTCGAGCACGCCCGCCGATGGTTCAAAACCAAAGCCGATTATCTCGGCATCTGATCCGATTTCCTCAAAGGACATTTTCGTATGACACTCACCGAACTCAAATACGTCATTGCCGTCGCCCGCATGCGCCACTTCGGCCGGGCGGCCGAATCGTGCTTTGTGAGTCAGCCCTCGCTCTCCGTCGCCATCCGAAAGCTCGAGGAGGAACTCGGCGTCACGATTTTCGAACGGCGCACCTCCGACATCTCGATCACCCCGATCGGCCAGCAGATCGTCGAGCAGGCGCAGCGCGTTCTCGACGAATCCCGCCGCATCATCGACATCGCCCAGAACGGACACGATCCCCTGGCGGCCCCGCTGCGCCTCGGCGTCATCCTGACGATCGCCCCCTATCTTCTTCCGAACCTGCTCACGGAACTCTCCGACTCCTGCAGTCAGATGCCGCTCTACCTCGAGGAGTCCTTCACGGACGAACTCCTTGAAAAGCTCCGTTCCGGTCAGATCGACGCCGCCATCATGGCCGACACCATTCACGGCACGGGCATGATGACGCAGACCCTCTATCAGGAAGAGTTCGTGGTCGCCGTCCCGTCGCACCACCCGTGGGTGAACCGCAACTTCGTCAACGCCGACGAACTGAAGGATCAGACCATGCTCCTTTTGGGTTCGGGCCACTGCTTCCGCGACCAGATTCTCGGGATCTGCCCCGATCTCAACCGCCGTGCCAAGAGCGACCGAAGCGAAGTGCAGCACACGGTCGAGGGGTCGAGCCTGCTCACGATCTGCCACATGGTCGCGCAAGGTCTCGGCATCACGGTTTTGCCCGCCTCGGCCGTTCCCTATCTCACGGGCCCTTCGTCGCGCCTCAAGATTCTTCCCTTCAAGCAGCCCGCTCCCTCGCGCCGCGTCATTCTCGTCTGGCGCAAGAGCTACACGCGCGAAGCGGCGATTCAGGCGATCGCGGCGGCCGTGCGCAAGGTCGTTCTGAACGGTTGCGTGCCGCTCAACGAAGCGCCCGTTCTGAATTGATGGTATTTTCTGAGGGAACGTCTTCGACGGCGTTCCCTCTTTTTTTCGGTCGCACACGACCTTCGCCAAGGTTTCCTCATGAAAGCCCCTTTGCTCCGAGAGATTCTCGGCTTTCGCGAACGCATCGACCTGCTACTTCGCGTGCTGTTGACGGCCCTCGTCTGCGTAGGCTGTTACCTCATCCTGTCGCCCTTTCTCACGGCGGTCATCATCGCGGCCATCCTCGCCGTCGTCACCTGGCCCTTCTTCCTCAAGATCCGCGCCGCCTGCCGGGAGCGTTCCACCCTGGCGGCAAGCCTCATGGTGACGGGCATCATCGTGGTCTTCCTGATCCCGATCTCCTTTCTGCTCGTCGCCGCCGCGCAGCAGATCCCGAAGGCCGTGCAGCTTCTTCGCGCCTGGATCGCCTCGGGCTTTCAATTTCCCGCCTGGATCGCCGAAATCCCGATGGTGGGCGACTGGCTTCACGAGCAACTCGTAACCGTTCTGGATCCCCACACCCTCGGCGACACCCTGCAGAAGACTCTGGAACCCGTCGTGAGCGCCGTCCTCGGAACGGCCGTGAACGTGAGCAACGCGCTCCTGCAGCTCGCGCTCGTCACCTTCATCGTCTTTTTCTTCTACCGCGACGGCGCGCGCTTCGGCGAACACGTCAAGACCTTCCTCGGCCGCATCGGCGGCAACATGGGCGGCGAACTCAATTCGATTCTCGTCAACACGACGCGCTCGGCCGTCTTCGGCGTCATCGGCACCGCCATGGCGCAGGGCATCGTCGCGGGGATCGGCTTTTGGATCGCCGGCATGCCGGGCACGATTCTGCTCGGCTTTGCCGTGACGGCGCTCTCCGTCGTGCCCGTGGGACCACCTCTCGTCTGGATCCCCTGCGCGGCCTGGCTCTACTCGCAGGGAGAAATCGGCTACGCCGTCTTCCTCGTCGTTTGGGGAACGCTCGCCGTGAGTTCCGTCGACAACTTCCTCAAGCCCATTCTGATCGCTCGAGGAACGCCGCTGCCGCTAGCCCTCGTCTTCCTCGGCGTCCTGGGCGGCCTCATGACCTTCGGCTTCCTCGGCCTCATCCTCGGCCCCGTTCTCCTCTCGATCGGGATGGCTCTCCTGCAGGCCTGGCTCAAGCGTCCCCTTCTCGCCAAACAGGCGCTCGAAGCGCCGCCCGCCGACGAGACGCTTCCCGCGGAGGAAGGGGAAGACAGGCTATCCGAAAAATAATTTCAATAGATAAAGGCTTTCGCGCTCCCAACGGACCGAAAGCCTTTTTCCTTTCAAGACCCTCTCTCCCCTTGGGGATCTTCCCGATTTGCAGTTTTCCGGCCGACCGCGTAGGATTGGTTTCCTTTTTGAATTTCCCGCCTCAATAGGGAAATTCCTCTCACAAAAGAGCCGTCTCATCCGCATACTTGTCTGTGTCAAGGAATACGGCTCCTTGCTCATCAAACAACTAGACCAACCTCAACTCTCTGGAGACAACCATGTCTTTGCTTTCCTGGGTGGCCGTCGCCGTCGTGATCGTCGCGATCTGGGCGCTTATCAAGCGCTATGAAACGCGTCTGGTCCTGATCGCCGCCGGTCTCTTCCTCGCCGTCGTCGCGCTGCAGCCGATGGCCGCTCTCAACGCCTTCGCCAAGTCCATGACGAACGCCTCGCTCGTGATGGCCATCTGCTCGTCGATGGGTTTCGCCTTCGTTTCGAGCTACACCAAGGCTGACCGTTCGCTCGTTCACTACATGGCGAGCCCGATCCGCGGTCTCGGCATCTTCCTGATCCCGGTCTGCACGGCGATCACCTTCTTCGTGAACATCGCCATTCCGTCGGCCGCGGGCTGCGCCGCCGCCGTGGGCTCCACGCTGATTCCGCTGATGCTGCGCGCGGGCATTAAGCCTGCCGCCGCTGCTGCCGCCGTTTTGGCCGGCACGATCGGCTCTTATCTCTCGCCGGGTACCTCGCACAACCCGTTCGTCGCCAAGATGGCCGGCATGGACGTGATGGAATTCATCGGCACGCACACCTACTACTCGCTGATGTGCGGCGCCATTCTGGTGGTAGGCACGGCCGTAGTCTGTTTCTTGATGGGCGACGGCAAGGGCGATACGAACGCCCAGGTTGACGAAACCAAGATCAAGAACGAAGACTTCACGCCGAATCCTCTCAAGGCTCTCGTGCCGCTCGTTCCGATCACGATTCTGGTCGTCGGCAATATGTGGGTTCCCGCCATCAAGATGGGCGTGGCTCAGGCTATGTTGATCGGTGCCATCTGCGCCCTGGTTGTTTCTCTGAGCAATCCGCAGGAATTCTCAAAGAAGTTCTTTGACGGCATGGGTAAGGGTTATGCAGACGTGCTCGGCATCATCATCGCCGCCGGTGTCTTTGCCGCCGGCCTGCGTGCTACGGGTTTGATTGATGCTTGCGTCGACGCTCTGAAGGACTCCAACGACATCGCTCGCTGGGGCGGCTCTCTTGGTCCCTGGATCATGGGTGTGATCACGGGGTCGGGTGACGCTGCAACGCTGGCCTTCAACGAAACGGTGACGCCGCATGCCAAGGACTTCGGCATGACCATCGAAGGTCTGGGCGGTCTGGCCTTCCTGACCGGCGCTCTCGGCCGTACGATGTCGCCTCTGGCCGGCGTGACGATTCTCGTCTCGGGTATTGCTATGGTCAACCCGATCGACGTGATCAAGCGCACTGCTATCCCCTGCATCATCGCCGTCTTTGCTTGCGCCTTCTTGATGGTTTAAGAGCAAGGACTGTAGCCGCTGCGAGACTCCGTAAAGTTCTCGCGGCAGGCTTGATGGAAAACCGGACCGGCAAACGATGGATGTCAATCTTTTGTTTGCGTCCGGTTTTTGTTTGGCCGAAGCATACGCAAGGAAAGCTGATATGGAACGACACGAGCCAGAGGCTGAAAAACCATTCTCGTCACGGAGTGTGGTTGATTTGTCGCATGTTGTCGATAACGGCACAAAGCCTTATCCCGGCGACCCGGCACCGCGCCTGGATACGGCGGCTGACATCACGCACGACAGCTGTTGTGTGACAAGAATTTCCTTGGCTACTCATACGGGGACGCACGTTGATGCTGAGGCACACGTTATTCACGGTGGCAAATGTCTCGGAGACTATCCGTTGACGGCTTTCTCAGGTTTGGCCCGAGTAGCGGATCTGCGTGGCTTGAGCATGGTTGATGTATCGGCTCTCGACAGCATCGAGTCCTGCGACTGGCTGTTGCTCTGTACCGGCCAGAGCGAGAAGTGGGGCAGCGAAGAGTATTTCGGGACGGAACCGCTTTTTACCGAAGCCTTCGTCAAGGCGGCAGCAAGGATTGCGCGTAAAGGCATCGGACTTGACTGCTCAGGTCTTGATCGAGAAGGCGTGGCATTGCATCGGCTGTGGTTTTCGAGCGGCGGCGGGCTGATGGTGGAAAATCTCACCGACTTGGAAATGTTGCTTTCCGAATCCCGAATCCTTTTTGCGGCCTATCCTTTGAAGC
>OGEP01002325.1_pt1 | contig 16973 bp, 16 predicted proteins | sample 1570721 | NCBI WGS metagenome assembly OGEP01 (sample SAMEA2582131, study PRJEB24529) | metagenome | biome: Human gut stool | place: China | collected 2011 | reverse complement strand
TTTCGTATCAGCTAAATTAGCACTTCTTATTATCAAAGGCCGGATTGAATGCATAGAAGTTCTTACTGTTCAAGTTATCCTGCACAATCCGTAAACTTTCACCGAAACGCTGGAAGTGTACAATTTCTCTTGCACGCAGGAAACGAATCGGCTCTGCTACTTCAGAATCTTTTACGACACGCAGGATATTATCATAAGTACTCCTTGCTTTCTGCTCGGCTGCCATATCCTCTGCAATATCAGTTATTGCATCCCCCTTTGACTGGAATTCAATTGCGCAGAAAGGTACACCTCCTGCAGCCTGCGGCCATACTCCAACCGTATGATCAACATAATATGCCTCAAACGGAGTTCCTTTTATCTGTTCCATTGTAAGATTTCTTGTAAGCTGATGAACCATTGTACTGACCATTTCAAGATGGCCAAGTTCTTCCGTGCCTATGTCAGTCAGCAATCCGGCAACCTCCCTGTATGGCATGGAATATCTCTGTGAAAGATATCTCATTGATGCTCCAAGCTCACCATCTGGTCCACCATACTGCGAAATAATCATTGCTGCCAGCGTAGGATTACAATTCTTTATATTAATCGGATACTGAAGTCTCTTCTCATAATTCCACATATCACATACCTCCCTTATATTCCCATGGCATAGGTGTTGCCACCCACATCCAATAATTGTCATTCACCATATATTCCATGCTGAGAGGTCCATAATAATCTGAATATTTTTTCATAAACTGTACATATTTATCCTTAATTTCTGCATAATATTCAATAGCAGCTGCATCATCCGGATGGGTATCAAGATAAAGCATAGTTTCAACAAGAGCAAAGCCAAGTTCATAAATATTCTTCATAATCATAGCTTTTTCATTTCTAATATTATTACAACAATTCATGACCTGCCTCCTGTAAATGGTTTATCAAGTACAGGAAACATAGTTCCCCGCATAATTGCCCGTGAAGGCTCATATAATTCATCCCAACGCTGCCACGGTACATAGCACATCGCCGGAACCTGTTGTGTCATCATCATAAAATAAGCTCCATATACATGTATCACTACAGTATATGGAGCTTTTCACTTATTGTTGTATGTCCTGTCATGATATATATGATGCTGTGTTTTTATATAGAAGCATCTATCTTAATAGGACATAACCTCATATCCGTCCTCAGTCACATGCACCATTATTTCCCACTGTGCTGAGTACGAATCATCATCTGTATATATTGTCCAGTTGTTGCCCTCGTCTATATATATGTCTGGAAGTCCCGCATTTATCATTGGCTCAATTGTGAATACCATGCCAGGTGCCATGACCATTCCTGTTCCCTTCTTAATTACATAACTTACAAATGGGGTTTCGTGAAATTCAAGACCTATTCCATGTCCACCAACTTCTCTTACTACTGAATATCCATTAGCCTTTGCATGTTCATTTATTGCCGTCGCAACATCTCCAAGATGTCCCCATGGCTTAACCTGTGCAAGACCTAACTCAACACATTCTTTTGCGACATCCACCAGCTTCTTATGTTCTGGTGCAACATTACCTATACAGAACATTCTTGATGAATCCGAAAAATATCCATTTAATATCGTTGAACAGTCAACATTAATTATATCACCATCAAGAAGCTGGATATTCTTAGATGGTATTCCATGACATACCTGCTCATTAATTGAAGTACACACACTCTTTGGAAATCCTTCGTAATTAAGCGGTGCAGGTATTCCACCCATCTCGGTTGTTTTCTGGTATACCAAATCATCTATATCCTGAGTTGTCATTCCTGCATGAATATTCTCTGCAACATAATCAAGCACAGCAATATTAATCTTGCTGCTTTCTCTCATTCCTGCAAGCTGTTCTTCATTCTTTATAATATTTCTTGGTGGTACCTTATGAAACTTTCTCTTGAAATTATCTAATTTTCTATCAAATTCCATGTGACAGTCACAATATTTTTTCCCACTGTTACACCAGCAGAAATCATCTTTTCGTAATGCCTTCATCACTATTCTCCATTTTCTCTACTGCTCCATAGCTTCCATAATGGCCGGGAGGAACTGTTTCTTTCTTGAAACAACATTCTTTAGTATATATGTATCCTGCTGTTTGTCAACTCCAAATGCCTGTGACATTATTGTATCCGCATTTTTACCTGAACACAGTACATAAGAGCATTCCGTTGATATGTCTGTCATAAGAAAATATACTACATCAAGCCCGCCATCACCTGTTACTGTATCTATAAACGGCACTTCCTTTGCTTTTATCTTCTCTATATCCTCAGGTCCCATTGCATTAACCTGCCCCACACCTACGGTAACATCATTAATTGCGAACTTCTTAAAATCCTGATAGAATATTTCTCTGTCTGTCTTTTCATCAAGATTACTTCCAGCTCCAAACATTTGTCTTCCGTACACTTCAGGGTCAATTCCTGCAATATCAGCAAGCTCCATTGCCGCTTCTATATCATCAGGTGTGCATGTTGGAGATTTGAATATTAATGTATCCGATATAATTGCCGAACACATCAGCCCGGCTATAACAGGCTCTATACTAATTCCTGCCTCCTGATACATCTTATAAATAATTGTTCCCGTACAGCCAAGAGGCTGGTTTCTGAAAAATACAGGGGTGATTGTCTGTATAGGTCCTAATCTGTGATGGTCAATTATCTCAAGAATCTCTGTATCTTCAATTCCATTGACTGCCTGATTCTTCTCATTGTGATCAACAAGAATAACCTTCTTCCTGCCTGAACGAAGGAGATTTCTTCTTGAAATAGTTCCTACATAATTACCGTTTTCATCCTCTATAGGGAAATCCCTGAACCTTTTCTTAGTCATAATCTCCTGAATATCTTCAACATAATCTGTTGTCTTAAAACATACAATTCTGTCTCTTGGTGTCATAAAGAATCCAACCGGAATTGCCTGATTCATAAGCCTTGCAACAGTATATGTATCATAATCAGTTTCAATAATAATACAGTTATGGCTCTTTGCAACCTTGGCAATTGTATTGGATACCTTTGCCCCCTCACATATTATAAGACATTTTGCCTCCATCTCTATTGCACAGAGCTGTGATTCGTATCTGTTACCAAGAATTACAATATCTCCCTCATCAATCATGCTCTCCATCATATCAGGGTTAGCCGCTGCAATAAGCATCTTTCCTTTGTCAAATACCTCACTTTCATCACCCGTGATTACTCTTCCCCCAAGTGTTTCAACAATATTAGCAAAACTTGTCTTAGCATTTGACAATACTCTGTTATCAAATGTTTCAAAATACGATTTGGCAATGTCATCAATTGAAACAAGACCTGTAAGTTTTCTGCCTTCTGTAATAGGAAGTGTTACAACATTAAGCGAATCCATCAATTTCCATGCATTGCGCACTGAAATCTCACTGTCTATTCCCTCTGTATGCCTTATCTCTATATTCATTACCTGTGGACGTACATCTTTAATATATTCCGGTGCCTCTACACCGAATCTGTTCAGTACAAAATGAGTTTCCTCATTAAGATGCCCCGCCCGCTTAGGCACATAATTATCTGTTCCGGTTATCTTATTCTTTAAATCCGCATAACATATTGCCGAACATATTGAATCTGTGTCAGGATTTTTATGACCTATAACCATAATTTCCTTCGCTTTTTCTTTATATCCTTCCATACTCTGTCTGCAATCTCCTTATAATTATCTAAACCTGATTGTTCGTTCTTACATTAAAATAAGTCTCCTATGTTGTACCATAGGAGACCATTTACTTCAATTACTTTCTGAATGTTACTGTTTCTGTTTCATCAGTATAGCCAATTGTTCTCATATAGCTCTTGAAATCCTCAATCTTATTGCTATATACGCCAAATGTACTCATATCTATAAGATTGGCAGATATATCGATACTGCAAGTTCTACATTACCAGACTCCTTGGCATTCCAAGAATCAACAGCATATTTATGAATCTGTCTGTGTGCTGCATCAAGATCCTTAAACTGTCTGCTTCCTGTAATACGAGTATCAGTCTGTGCTTTCATCCACTTACCAAGCTTACAGCCATCTGGATTATTAAGCTGCGTAACCTTAAGAGATTCAAATCCAACAGCATTATTATATACTCTCCACATAAGGATAAAGTGGTCAATCTGGAATATTCTTATCATATCCTGAGTTGTAACATTAGAGAATGATCTGAACATATCACTTCTTGCAGTATCGATATATCTGCCAATCTTATAGATATGAGTACCTGTAGCCATACAGTTATCAGATAACTTATCATAGCTCGCTGCAATACTATCTACCTGCTTGGCAAATTCTGTTGTAATAGATGACTGTGTATCAATATCTGCGAATATTCCGTTAACAGCATCATTAATTGCAACCATCTGGTTATTCATTCTTTCAATATCTGAAAGTGATTCTTCAACCTTTGAATTACCTTCTGAAAGCTTAACAGTTGTCTCATCCATGGATATCGCAAGTCTTCCAATATCATCATTGAGTTCCCTCACATAATTAACAATATCATCAGCAGATTCTGATGTACTGCTTGATAACTGTCTTACCTGGTCAGCAACGACTGCAAATCCTTTTCCTGCCTCTCCCGCTCTTGCAGCCTCAATAGAAGCATTAAGAGCTAACAGATTGCTCTGGCTTGCAACCTTCTTCACAATATCAACAATCTCTCCAATCTTATGTATCTTATCCTGGAATTCCTGTACCTGTCTGTTAATATCAGCAATCTTTTCTGATGATTCATTAACAACCTTAATACTCTCATTCATATTAGCTGTACTGTTCTGTGTAGCAGCAAGCATCTCATGTGTATTGTCCTTAATATCAGCCATGGCAACATTAATGTGGTTGATAGATTCTTCAAGATTATGTCCTGACTCTCCCATAGCACCAATAGCCTGAGCCTGTGACTGCACCTCATCCATCATATTCTTGACATATGAATTATCACCAATCGACTCCATAGCTTCATTAAGCCTCATTACGAAATTATTATTAAATCTCTTATAAGTATCAACAACTTCATTAAACTTATTGGCCACCTCAGGATTTTCAAAAAGTGTTGTATCAGCCGGTGATTCACCTGTATGCGATATCTCACCAGATATTATCTTATCAAATACATCAAGCAATGTATTCAAATCATTACCTGACGCTGCTTTAGCTGTTGTTTTATTCTTTCTAAACATAACGCGCCTCCATATACAGATATTAAATTATCTACACTGTAATTTTCTATTATGATACCATAATTTCTCATTAAATGACAATCTTTTTATTACTTTTGTGGAACAAAAATACAGAAAAATAATACTATAACAATAAAAGCAGCTACAACGGAGAATTTCATTGAAACATATCAAAAAATATATATCATTATTAATTACCATGACCATCATATTAATCGCAACATTTCCACTGACAGCATGTAACAAAGATAAAACTGACAATTCCATTAAAAAAATTACACTATGTGAAGTAACACATTCTATATTCTATGCTCCACAATATGTTGCCATTGAAAATGGATATTTTGCCGACGAAGGGCTTGAGCTTACCGTAACTAATGGTTTTGGTGCTGACAAGGTAATGACAGCCTTAATATCCGGTGATGCAGATATTGGATTCATGGGTTCTGAATCATCAATCTATGTATATGCCGAAGGCTCTGATGACTATGCTGTCAACTTTGCCGGACTTACACAGCGTGCCGGCAATTTCCTTGTCGGAAGGGAAGCCAATGATAATTTTGAATGGTCTGAACTTAAAGGAAAAACTGTAATCGGCGGCAGGGCCGGTGGTATGCCCCAGATGTTATTTGAATATATTCTCAAAAAGAATAATATTAACCCTGAAACAGACCTTGAAATCCTTCAGAATGTTGATTTTGGTTCAACTTCTGCCGCATTCACATCTGGAATAGGTGATTACACAGTTGAATTTGAGCCTTCTGCAACTTTACTTGAACAGCAGGGTGAAGGCCACGTTATCGCCTCGCTCGGTGTAGAAAGCGGCTATGTTCCTTACACAGCATATTGTGCAAAGAAAAGCTATATCAAGAAGAATCCTGATGTAATCCAGAAATTCACTAACGCTACACAGAAGGGGCTTGATTATGTCAATACACATTCATCAGCAGAAATTGCGGCCATCATTGCACCTCAGTTTAAAGAAACCGATATTGCAACAATAACCGCAATTGTTGAAAGATATAAATCACAGGATACATGGAAAACCTCTACTGTATTCACCGAAGAGAGCTTTAATCTTTTACAGGACATTCTTACGCAGGCTGGTGAGCTTAAATCTCCAGTTCCTTACAGCAGCCTTGTAACAACTGAATTTTCTGAAAAAGCTCTAAATAAGCAGTAATACATTTTTAATATATCAGCCTTTAAGCAGGTGTCTGAAATGACGGTTATGGTTCTCAAGGAAATCTATCAGCCATGCCGTCATCCTGCATACATATCTGTACAGTGGCAGCGACAGAACCATCATAATAACAGTAAGATTAAGTGCCAGTCCCTTTAATACAACCATTGCAAATAATGAGCGTAAAAATATCATTGAAAATACAATTCCGCATGCCATTGCAACGCATACACATACTCTTATTATATCGAATGGCTTACATACTCTTACCAGTGCTGCCATGCCCACCGTAAGAAGCACAAGTGTTGCTGCAGTCGCTGTCTGCTCATGTGGTGCACCTGTGCAATTGCCATATATTGTTATAATCGTAACTACAATAAAATCCGTCAGACCTGTAGGCAACGCCTTTAGTACTACATTTAGCAGGAAATCACCCTTTATAAGGCTCTTATTAGGCTGTAATGCCAGAAAGAAAGCCGGTACACCTATTGTAAATATTCCTAAGAATGATAACTGGGTCGGATATAAAGGATACAGATTAACTGATATAAGTGTAAATATCGTAAGCAGCATCGAGAATATATTCTTTGCAAGAAACAGCGATGCTGAACGCTTAATATTATTGACAACCCTTCTTCCTTCTCCAACAACATCCGGCATCTTTGAAAAATCAGAATCCAGAAGAACTATCTGTGCTGCATTGCTGGCAGCCTCACTTCCTGATGCCATTGCAACACTACAGTCAGCACATTTTAATGCAAGTACATCATTGACCCCGTCACCTGTCATTGCGACAACATTGCCTGCCATCTTAAATGCTTCTATAATCTTTTTCTTCTGTTCCGGAATAACTCTTCCAAAAACAGTATATTTCTGAACCGCATCTGCTATATCCTTATCCGTTTTAAGCGTAGTCGCATCTATGTAATGTGTGGCATCATCTATCCCTGCCCGTATTGCAACCTTTGATGCAGTCAGCGGATTATCTCCAGATATAACTTTAATTGCGACTCCCTGCTTTTTAAAATATTCAAATGTTTCTTTTGCCGTTTCTCTTATCTCATTCTCAAGGATTATAAAAGCCATAGGGGTTATCGCCTTTGTGACAGCCTCTCCTGTTATCTGCTCATTTGCCAGCCCAAACACGACAATTCTCTCTCCATTGCATGAATACTTATCAATAATATTCCTATAATCAGGATATGAATCAAGAAGCAGATATTCAGGTGCTCCTAACAGATATACATCTTTTCCATATCTTGCACCACTGTATTTATTCTGAGAAGAAAATGGAAATACCTGGTCACATTCACATTCTTCTTCAATTCCATAATACGAATGTATTGCTTCCATCGTTGCATTGTCAGAGCTGATTGCCGCCACTACATTTTTTATAATTCTCTCTGTTTCATGGTAATCAGTATGCTTTCCGTAACCATCTGTGTAATCCAATATTTCAACATGAGTAACTGACATATCTGGTCTGGTTATTGTTCCAGTTTTATCAACACACAATACATTAACTCTCGCCAGTGTTTCTACACAGTTCATCTCATGTACAATAACATTCTTCTTTCCAAGTCTCATAACGCTGACAACCAGTGCAACACTTGCAAGCAGATACAGCCCTTCTGGAATCATTCCGACAAGTGAGGCTACCATTGAATCTATACTGCTCTTTATTGAGCCCCCGACTGCAAATCTGCTCTGTAAAAACAGTCCTGCTCCTATAGGTATTATAAGGACACCGATTGTCTTAACAAGCTTATCAAGAGATTGCATCATATCTGTTTTGTGTTTCTTTCGTCCTGCCTTTGCTTCTATTGCAAGCTTTGCTGCATATGCGTCAAGACCAACATTTGTAAGCACAGCCTTACATTCTCCTGACACAATAAAACTGCCGGAGAGTAATATATCCCCGGCATTCTTGACAACCTCGTCAGACTCCCCAGTAACTAATGATTCATTGACACGAACAAACCCATCAACAAGAATTGCATCTGCACTCAGCTGGTTTCCAGCTGAAAATACGCACAAATCTCCCTTAACCAGAGTCTCCGAAGCTACAGTATGTAATTGTCCATCTCTTATAACCGATGTCTTAGGTGCATTAACCACCGTAAGTTTATCAAGAACCTTCTTAGCTCTTATCTCCTGAATTATTCCAATAAACATATTAGAAATAATTACTGGAAGAAATGTCATATTATTATATGACCTCACAAAAGCCAGAAGAACAGCAAATACAGCAAATATCAGGTTGAAATATGTAAATACATTGCCCGCAACAATCTGGCCAATGGTCTTGGATTGTTTTCCAACTGACACATTGACCATGCCATCATTTGTTAACTGCTCTACTTCATCTGCTGTTAATCCTTTTTTCACATCAGTCATTTGAGTATTTTATCTCCTTCATAATGAATTGCTTGATAAATAAAGCTATTCCTCCCACAATCACAAGCTTAACAATAAACAAAACAATAATATTAGTAAGTGAAAATGCATTATATAACTGGAACATTATATTAGAAACAAACTGTGCAATTATCGCATAATATGCATACATATAATTAACCTGTTTCTTTACTACGCCATATACAACCATAAACAGCATTATATTAAGTGCAATATCAAGAACCGCAGATACAGCCATTAAAAACCACAAAATCGCAGGCGAATCAATCAGCTGTGATACATTTGAAGTATATAATGTAATTACATCACTCTCAGCCATTCCGCTGTTAAACATATCCGAGATGAATTTTTCTAATCCATTAGCTGATATTGCCTGTGCATATACAAAAAATGTAAACATTGACAATGCATAAGTAATAACGGTATCTCCAATTGCAAGACCCGTTCCTGCCATAAGCACGTCCCCTGTTCTGTTATATCTGTCAGTCATCATCTTTGCCGTAAACCATCTTGCAATACCAAACCCTGCTGCAAGCAGAATATTATATATAACCACATATGCATTGGTATTATACGTAAATGACTGATCAACATTAGGTATAAGCGAAAGAACACTCATCAAAAGCTGTGAAAACATAAACCCAAATACAACATACGAAAGAACACCTAATGCCAAAGGTATAAATCTTCCCTTCCATCTCTTAATTACCAACACAAGAAGAACTATCAGAACAGATATAACAAGTATTGCGCCTGCTGATATCATACTGACAGTTGCATTACTCACTGTCTTGTCATAATTAATATTTAAATTCTCCATAAAACCTCCAGATTATATTATCAAAAAAAGGCGGTCCAATATTAATTGTGACCGCCCCCATAATCCTATTGTGTTACAATATATCTTTCTATATATAATATAAAAAAGGCACACTGAAAAACAACCGATTATAATTTTGTTACGTTAGTAGCCTGAGGACCCTTTGCGCCATCTGTTACATCAAACTCAACCTGAGCGCCTTCCTCTAAAGACTTGAAGCCTTCCATGTTAAGTCCAGAGTAATGTACAAATACATCCTTTCCTGACTCATCACTGATAAAGCCGTAACCCTTCTGGTTGTTGAACCATTTAACTGTACCCTTCATTTCAAGTACCTCCAAAAAAAATCTTGATGTTTGAAACACCTTACTAATATTACCATTTCAGGTACCCGCTGTCAATTAAAGATAGCACATTTACTGTTGTTGTGCGTTTTTCTTACTCTGTTGCTTTACTGTAAAAGTTGTACGGCTGAGTTCAACTTTATCATCGCCCTTCTGTGCAACAACAACTACATCGTCCTTCTTTACATTAATACCATTAACTCTTAAAAGACGGTCACTCACCTTTTCCGTGGTATATTCTTTCCCGTTAATCAGAACACAACTGTAATCGTTAAAACTGCTGCCCTCAATAAACACCGTATCATTATAATTATAGACATCTGTTATCTCAATATCATCAATACCCATCTTAAGATTTGTAGCCTCATATGGTGTTTCTCCACCATAAATTTCCTTTTTACCATACAGAATGTCATATTCCAGAATTTTGAGATTCTTCAAATACTCATCTTCTGGAAGTTTCTGCTTTGACTGATGATATTTCATGATATATCCCTCAGATATACCAAGTCTTTGCATTACATACGCAGACAACTGATATGCCTGAATATTCTTTTCCTGTCTGTCCATATCAAAGTTACTCCAGATTACATACTGTGTCTGGAATTTATCTCCGTTAGTAAGCATTTCATCTGTAAAATCAAATGTAGGTAAATGATCTCCATAAAGCACAAGTACAGTTTCTTCATCTCTCTCTGATAAAGACTGTATAAGCTCACCTATGAACTTATCCATCTCATGAATCTGGTTTACATAATATTCAAATGATGTCTGCTGTTCTGCAACTGGAAAGTTAGTCACTTTAATCTCTGGTGTGTATCCTTCCATTGGTGTAGATGGATAATCACCATGTCCCTGTACAGATATTGTAAACACATAATCAGTCCCAGTTGTTGAATCAAGTGCCTTAGTAATCTCTCCTGTAAGAATATAATCCTTAGCCCATCCCATAGGCGTTTCTTCAAACCCATCCATATATTCAATTGAAGTAAATGTTTCATATCCCAGATGTGAAAACACCAGATTTCTATCATAGAATGTTCCATCATTATTGTGTATTGCATGAGTTGAATAACCAAGTTTCTTAAGGTCATAGGCCATAGACTCACATACCTTGGATTTCATAATTGTTCTATATGGGTATTCACCTGGTCCAAAATCATCAATATTAATTCCTGTCTGTACTTCAAACTCTGTATTACATGTTCCTGCTCCAAAACATGGAACCGAGAGATATCCTGAAGAACATTCAGATATAAGTTTTTGATAATTAGGCAGCGGATTCTCTGATAAAGTTATTCCTTTTACATGTGTAGGATCAAAAAAAGACTCCAGTTGGACAAATATAATATTAGGAGTCTTTTCACTCGCTTCAACATCAACATTATCAAGATCATTCTTAAGTGAATCCATATATTCTTCAGAATAATCTCCTGATTTCTTAATTCCCCGGTCAAGCACACTGCTCACAAAGCAGTGACTGAATCCGTATTTCTTATATGCCTGGGCAAGATTACCAAAGTGACCTTCAACAGCTCCTGTAAACAGAAGGGTAATTCCCATTCCATATGCCGCAAGAAATACAAGTATCATCTGTACTGCTGCATATGCAACAAACTTTGTTTTCTTAATTGTCACCTCAAGCTTTGGAGCTTTCCGCCACAAAAAAACAAGTCCTGCAATAACCGCTATAACCAGCAATGCAATAAGAATAATCTGTATAACACTCACATATAATCCCGCAACCTTTATAGCATCTTTTATAAGATAAAAATCCATCGCCGTAAATGGCGTTTTTCTTGAAGAAAGTATTATAAAATTAGTAAGTGCCAATCCAATCCAAAAAGCAGAAACCACACTATACACAAACATTCTTCTCCTAAAAAATAATGCAAGTGCCATGCTTGTCATTATTATAAGTGTATTGTATATAAAAATAACCGGATGCATAAATGGAAATGCAAGTCCCATTATTCCTCTTCTGTTAAAACATTCAACTATTAGTTCAAGAACAATAGAATAAACTGCTGTGTGAACCAGATCATAGGTCCATATCTTCTGTACAAAAGCTTTAACCCTGTTCATAATGATTATACGCCCCTTTAGTGCTAATTCTTTTTAATAGTCTCCAATACATCTCTTGTTTTATTTTTTAATTTCATGCTGGCTGTTCTGGATATAAGCAAAGCAGAACCATATCTTCTGGCCTCATCTATCTTTCCACAATGGATTCCAATGCTTGTGAGCAGATATGTTATCGTATTTTCGTCCATTCCCGCTATTGGAGGATATTCAGTCTCTCTTGCCTGTTTAAAACCTCTGTATGCATCTTCCAGATACTCTTTTTCATATCTCTCATACATACTTATACGTTCTTGTGCTGCTCCATTAGCCTTTGCCTCTTGTATCTCCCCACGATATATCCACGCCAGCTTTAAGCAAAGATATGCACTCTCACTTATCTTGCCACCTGTCACCATCTCTGTAAGCATCGCCATCTTGCATCGTTTCACAGCTCTCTCATAGCTGTAAGTTTCTGTTTCCGGCTCCTTTGCAGTAAATCTTGAAGACACATTGTCCCTTACAGCCTGCCTCTGTTTTTCAGTATGATGTCCAAACAAACGTAAACTGGCTGCATAGCCACAATGTGGGCACATTATTATATCATATTTACATGTATCAATCCCTTCATATAGAGGCTTTAATATATCATCTGTCCCAATAAATCTTGCTTTTCCGGTTCTTACCTGCTTTGTTTTAAATTCCTTCCCACATACATCACATTTGATTGTCTTATCAAAAATATAATCTGTTTCCTTCTTTTGTCCAATACCTTCCATAAGGATAACCTCACTATTTCTGTAATTTGAATGAACTCTTAAGTGAAACTATCCTGTTAAATATAGGCTTACCCTGTTCTGAATCTTTATTATCAACGCAGAAATAGCCATTTCTTACAAACTGGAACTTATCTTCACTTACAGCTTTTATAAGCTCTGGTTCAAGATAACACTCTGTAAGAACAATCTTAGAGTTCGGATTGATATTCATAGAACCATCTTCTTCGTTATAAACGCCCTTTTCTTCATCTACGATATTCTCGTATAATCTGACTTCAGCTTTACAGCCTTCTGTAGCAGAAACCCAGTGTATTGTTCCCTTAACCTTACGGCCTGTGAAATTTCCACCCCTAGTCTCAGGATCATAAGTACAATGTACTTCTATAACCTTCCCATTCTCATCCTTGACAAAGTCAGTACATGTAACAAAATATGCATTCATAAGACGTACCTCGTTGCCAGGGAAAAGTCTGAAATATTTCTTAGGAGGCTCTTCCATGAAATCCTCTCTCTCAATATAAAGTTCCTTTGTAAATGGAACTTTTCTTGTTCCCATCTCTGGGTTTTCCTGATTATTGGCCACTTCCATATATTCAACCTGGCCTTCAGGATAATTATCAATGACAAGCTTGACAGGATCAAGAACCGCCATCATTCTCTTAACTTTAAGCTTTAAATCTTCTCTTATACAATATTCAAGCATTGGATATTCAACTGAACCCTGTGCCTTAGTAACACCAACAAGCTCAACAAACATCTTAATAGCTTCAGGAGTAAACCCTCTTCTTCTTAAAGCTGCAATAGATACAAGTCTTGGATCATCCCATCCGTCAACAATTCCATCTTCTACAAGCTTCTTAATATATCTCTTACCTGTTACAACATTAGTAAGATATAACTTTGCAAATTCAATCTGCTTAGGATTCTCCTCTGGAGATGTCTTATAACCGGTCTCAATTACGACCCAGTCATAAAGAGGTCTGTGATCCTCAAATTCAAGTGTACATATAGAATGTGTAATTCCCTCTACTGCATCCTCAATAGGATGTGCAAAATCATACATAGGATATATGCACCACTGGTCTCCTGTTCTGTGGTGTGTCATATGTGCAACTCTGTAAATAACAGGATCTCTCATATTAATATTAGGAGATGCCATATCAATCTTAGCTCTTAAAACCTTCGTTCCGTCTGCATATTTTCCTTCCTTCATCTCCTCAAAAAGCTGAAGATTCTCTTCTACAGAACGGTTTCTGTAAGGACTTTCCTTACCCGGTTCAGTAAGAGTTCCTCTGTACTGTCTAATCTCCTCAGCAGATAAATCATCTACATAAGCTTTTCCCTTCTTGATAAGCTTTACAGCTGCTTCATACATCTGTGGAAAATAATCTGATGCAAACAGAACATCTCCGTTCCACTCTGCTCCAAGCCATTCAACATCTGCCTTAATAGAGTCTACGAATTCAACCTTTTCCTTAGTAGGATTAGTATCATCAAATCTCATATTAAACTGTCCGCCATATTCCTTTGCAAGTCCATAATTTAATAATATAGACTTGGCATGTCCAATATGAAGATATCCATTAGGTTCTGGCGGAAATCTTGTAATGACCTTCTTGCAATGGCCACTCTCAATATCCTTATCTATAATCTGCTCAATAAAGTTCTTAGAAAGAGCTTCGTTTTCCATGGTATTCCTCCTTGTTTTCGTATTTAAAAGGTAAAGATTATTGTACCCTAAATTCTTACATAGTTCAACCAGTTGTTTAATTATACTGGTCTTTATTCATTATAATATCATACAGCATCTCCACAGTTTCTCTTATCTGCTTTCCCTGCTCATTAAGCGTAATGTCTGCATATTTCTTATAAAGTGCGGCCCTGTCAGCATATATCTCTTCCACAGTTGTCTTTCCATTAGACACAACCCCACGTTCTTTAAGACTTCCAAGTCTCTCCTCAAGTGATTCTGGTGGAAGTTCAAGATAAACCACAGTACCAATATCCTTAAAATGTTCCATTGCCTCTTTTCCATATACAGCACTCCCACCTGTTGCAATAACCGTGTGGTGTGGACTGATGGAACAATTCACTTCATTTTCAATCTGTATGAATCCTGCATCTCCGTGCTTTTCAATTATCCTTTCAAGAGTCATTCCCTCTCTTTGCTGAATAACAAGATCTGAATCAATGAATCCAAATCCTATCTTCTTGGCAAGCACTACTCCAAGTGAACTTTTTCCGCTTCCCGGCATGCCTATAAGTATAATATTATTCATGTGTACCTCCATACGCCTGAGATTTATCTTGTACAGCAGTCATACATTTCCTTAAGCTCATCAACTGTAAATGTATAATGTGAATTACAGAAGTGACAGTTAACCTCAATTGGCTCACCATCATCAATCATCTTCTGGATTTCTTCTTTTCCTACACTGATAACAGCTTTGCTCACTCTGTCCTTAGAACAGTTACAGTAAAACTTTGTTGGAATAGTGTCAAGAATATCAAGCTCCATATCCCCAAGAATATGTTCCAGAATCTGTTCAGGAGTCATTCCTTCCTCCAGCATGGCTGTAACAGACTTAATCTCCTTAATTCTTGCCTCAAGCTTATCTATAAATTCATCCGTTGCTCCCGGCATAAGCTGGATAATAAATCCTCCAGCCTGCTCAACAGTATTATCCTTATTCATAAGAACGCCAAGTCCTACAGAAGATGGAACCTGCTCACTGTTAGCAAAATAATAAGTAAGGTCATCTGCAATCTCACTTGTGATAAGAATAGTATCACCAACATATGGCTCTTTAAGTCCAATATCCTTAATTACACTTAAAACACCGATACCAACTGCACCGGCTATATCCATATGTCCATTCTTTAATGGAAGCATAACCTCCGGATTGGCAACAAAGCCCTTTACATGTCCATTAGGCTCTGCTGTTACTGTCATCGCACCAATTGGTCCATTTCCCTTAATCTGGACAGTAAGTATATCTGAATCATTCTTCATCATTATTCCCATCATAGCTGCACCCGTAAGAAGTCTTCCAAGTGCCACAGTTGCTATAGGGCTTGTATTATGATCTTTTCTTGCTGTTTCAACAACACCTCTTGTAGTAGCCGCAAATGCTCTTACCTGTCCATTAGCGGCTGTTGCTCTTACTATATAGTCTTTCATAACATTCCTCTTTCCTGTGCATATTTCAGTGCACGATTCACTATCTGCGTATTACATAACTCATTATTACTTTTGTTATATAATACTTTATTGCTTATATGCGTGCATAATGGCACGCAGCTATTTTTCTATTATATAATACAGCCTTTCGGAATTATCATCAGGTGCATTATGTGAAAATGCATCATATACATTCCTGATTTTAAGTCCCGCTTTTTTTACAGCATCAGCTACTTCTCCCAAAGTAAAACCATGCTGGTAGTGTTCTTCCTCAAATCTGTCAAATGTTCCATCTTCATTTCTTACGAATACGGCAAGCTCATACTCATTGTTAGAGCTTTCCTCATCATAATAATTGTCCCATATAAACGCTGAATCTTCCCTATTCTCAGCATATGTATTATCAGCTAATATATCTTTAAAAAAATGTATTGTCTTTAAATCAAATATAAATACTCCTCCCTGTTTCAGGCCTTTCTTTACACATTTAAACACATCACACAAATCATCATTAGCTGTTATATAATTCATTGAGTCACCAATACTTATAAATGCATCTGTCTCATATGGAACTTCGAAATCCCTCATATCCTGACAACTGTATATTATCTGCTGTCCGCTGTCATATGTCTTGTCACTTGCTATAGAAAGCATATCCTCAGATAAATCTATTCCTATGCAGTTATACCCCTCTTTATCCAACATTCTTGTCACTGTTCCTGTGCCACAGCCAAGGTCTATAACTGTATTATCTTTGTCTATACCATTCTCTTTTAATAGTTCTACTAAATACTCTTCCCATTCGTCATATGGTATATTGTCCATATACTCATCATAGACATAGGCAAATCCTGTATATGCTTCCATATTATCTCCAATTCGCATAAATTCAAAAGACCTGCGGGCAGTCTGATTAAACGACTACCTGCAGGTTTTCCTCAACTACTA
>OGEP01002314.1_pt1 | contig 17061 bp, 17 predicted proteins | sample 1570721 | NCBI WGS metagenome assembly OGEP01 (sample SAMEA2582131, study PRJEB24529) | metagenome | biome: Human gut stool | place: China | collected 2011 | reverse complement strand
GAGCTATGGAAAACCCGCCGCCGCGAGGCGGTAAGGCGTCTATAGTTTAGCCCACTTGCTGTTCCAGCATGAGTACAGCGCCAACTTCCTCTTCACCCTCTGGAAGCGGGTACGGAAGTACGGGGCCTGCTGCACCGGCCTGACCCAGAATGTGGACGACCTGCTCCAGTCCCATACGGCCCGCACCATGCTGGCCAACAGCGAATTCCTGGTCATGCTCAACCAGGCGAGCACAGACCGGGCAGAGCTGGCCCGCCTGCTCAATATCTCGGACAACCAGCTTTCCTACATCACCAATGTGGACTTTGGCCGGGGGCTCATCAAGTGCGGCAGCGCCATCGTGCCCTTTATGGACCATTTCCCCAAGAATAACCTCTACCGGCTCATGAGTACGAAGCCCTCCGAAGCAGATGCGGCGGTATAATGTAGAAGGGGCGGGGCCCTCCTGGGCCCTGCCCCCTCTTCGCGGGAGGTGATACTCCATTGAAACGATAAAAGAAAAACCCACGGTACAGAAGCAGCTCAAGGAGAAGATACAGGCGGCGCCCAAGGAGCTGGCCCGGCGCGGGCTGGAGGACGGCGTCGAGCGGCTGAGGGGGCAGCTCCGGGATACCGCCCAGGGCGGCCAGGCAGACCGCTATGGCGGCGACCAGATTGAGGATGCCGCGGCCAGTGGAGTGCGCCAGGCGGAGCACCGTGTGGAACGGCTGCTTGGAAAAGGTAAAAAGAAGCGCGGCGGGTCCTCCGTCGACGTTGCCCCAAATGAGCCGCCTGCCCCGGCAGAGGACACCCCAGCGCACCTCTCTGCCGAACAGCGGCCACGAATCAAGACACGGGAGGCAGTCAGGCCCTCTTCGGCCACTCCGGCGCAAGGACAGCCCGCACAGACGGCCTCCAAGCCTGCCGTCAAAACGAAGGGAACCTATCTCCAAGGGGAATCCGCCCCTCCCACTGAACCGCCCTCCCAAGCTGGGCAGGTGGCTGTGCGGGAACAGGGCCGGATCGCGGCCAGGGATCGGGCACCGCAGCGACACCGGCCAGAATCCGTATCCGTGCCCCGGAGCGGCGGCGGTCCTGCTTCGACCCAGAATGCTGGCGGGAAAGCTGGGAGGAGCAGCTACGCTTCACCGGGCCCATCCTACACATCAGGAGCGCCTGCGCGTCGGATATCTCAAGGACATACCGTTCCAGGAAAGGGCCTGTCCGTATCAAAGGGAGATCCACGCCCTCCGCGCGGCGCGGTAAAGACCGCGGAGCACACCTCCAGGCGGACCATCAAGACGGCGGGTCAGGCGGCTAAAACGGCGGAGCGGACGGCAAGAGCCGCCCCCGGAACCATGCGGGCCGCCGCAGACCTCACCCGGCACACCGCCCAGGCTGTCCGCGCCACGGCCCAGACAGCGGCTGTAACTGCCAAAGCAGCAGCCAGATCCGCCGTGGCAGCGGCCAAGGCCGTCATTGCCGCCGCTCAGGCGTTGCTCTCCGCCCTCGCGGCGGGCGGCGGGGTCGTTCTTGCGCTCGTAGTCGTGGTGTGCCTGGTCGGAATCTTGATCGTCTCGCCCTTCGGCATCTTTTTCGCGGACGGCGGGAACGCCCCGGACGCCGTCTCTCCATCTGCAGCCGTGGCCCAGCTCAACCGTGAGCTGGCAGACCGGCTGGAGGAGCTACAGTCCGGCGGGGTATACGACGGCGTGGAGGTGCATGGCCAGCCTCCCGGCTGGCCGGAAGTATTGGCCGTGTTTGCCGCCCGGACAGCCGGAGCGGCGGATGGCGTGGATGTGGCGGTACTGGACCCGGAGCGGGTGGACCGCCTGCGGACGGTGTTCTGGGATATGACAAAGATCACCACCCAAGTAGAGACCATAGAACACACAGGAACCAGAGAGGACGGAGGATGGACGGAGTCCATCCTGCACATCACCATCACCCCCAGGACGCCGGACGATATGCGGGTGTTCTATCAATTCACTGATGACCAAAATGAGGCGCTGGACGAGCTTCTGGAAAACCGGGATCTCCTGGCCGCACTGGCGGGCGACTTGACGATCTCCGACCCGGACGCCAAGGCCCTGCTGGCCGCGCTCCCGGAGGAGCTGTCCCCAGAGCGGCGGGCTGTGGTGGAGACCGCCTGCTCCCTGGTGGGCAAGGTGAACTACTTTTGGGGCGGCAAATCCCTGGTTTTTGGCTGGGATGAGCGATGGGGAACCATTCAGAAGGTCACGGCGGCGGGCAGCTCCACCACCGGAACCTACCGGCCCTACGGGATGGATTGCAGTGGATTTGTCGATTGGGTATTCTACAATGTGACAGGCGGGGAGTACATCATAGGCCACGGGGGTGGGGCCACCATGCAGCACAATTACTGTACGGAAATCTCCTGGGACGAGGCCCTTCCTGGGGATCTGGTCTTCTACCCAGGCGACGAGCATGTGGGTATCGTGGGCGGCAGGGATGAGAACGGAGAGCTACTCATTGTCCACTGCGCGTTCAGCCAGGATAATGTGGTCATTACCGAAAAGAGTGGGTTTGTGTCGATTGCGCGGCCCAACTATTACAGCGAATAGCATCCGGGCGGGGGCATGATCCATGCCTCCGCCCATTTCTTAAGTAATGTTCGCATAAAGCAGGGTGTGGCACTTCTGCTCATATACCTCTATAATATTAGTCCGTGCGCATATCATGACAAAGTCTTGTAACCCTATCAAGACTAATGTATGATTATAAGTAGGACGAGTCTGATGAGACTATGAGGTAACAAAGGATGGCTTACACATACAAGGTCTGGATTGTAGACGGTAAAGAACATTTTGAGTATGGAAATGGGCAGACAAGGAAAAAAGACTTTCCTTTTGCGGAAAGTCTGATGAAACTGCTCTATTTAGATATCTGGTCATTCGCGGATTTGTTCGAGGGCATGGGCAAGTCGATTGTGAAGCTGTATGAAACCAAGGAGCAGCAGTATTCCGACAACGTGTTGTCTGCGCTGAACACCGTAGCAAAAAAGCACATCTATTTTGAACTGCTGCGCCTTGACTGGTGGGAGCGTTTGGAAAAAGCCAAGGCACAGGGCTACAAGGATATTGTGGTCTTGCTACCAAGAAAAAAGCTGCCCCATACTCCAGCGAACATTCACACCATGCAGAAGCAGATGAAGGCGCTCTTTGCGCAGGTGTTGGATCTGGATTTAAGTCCAAAGGAGTCGGTGCAGCAAAAGATGGTGCAGTACTATAATAATCGCGGTGGTGACCAGTTGAACACCTTTCAGTTTCAGCCCCAGGCCATGAGCTTTGAGATCATTGGCCCCAAAACCTTTACCGAGGTGCTGTATCCCAAGGATATTTACGATATCATAGACTACTTTGTCCGTGAGTTCGTGAAGCGTAAGCAGCCGATTCGCCTTTGCAAAAACTGCGGACGGTACTTTGCTGTTTCCGGGCGTATCAACACAGAATACTGTGACCGCCCTACTGATGATAAAGGCCGCACGTGTAAGGATATGGGCGCGACCAATGTCTGGGGACAGAAAAGCGGAAAGATGATGAGGTGTTCAAGGTCTACCGCCGAGAATACAAAAAACGCTTTGGCTGGATTAAGGCGGGAAAAATCGAGAAGTATGCTTTCTATGCTTGGAGTAAAAAAGCCAGAGAAGAAAAAACGAAGTGTGATGCCGGAGGGAGTAGCTTGCAGGAGTTTACCAAGTGGCTGAAGGAATCTTGATTTTTACAGATAAGTGTCACAGGGAGGAGGGGGACAGATGCTGATTTATCTACTCACACTTATAGATAATGAAGGTGACCGTCAAACATTCACGGCTATTTATCAGGAGTACCATGTCCAAATGGAGAAGGTTGCCCTGCGGATTCTATCGGAACATAATGATGCGGAGGATGCTGTGCAGAATGCGTGGATACAGGTAATCAAACATTTTCACAAGGTTTCTGAAATTCCCTGCGAGGAATTGCTCTTTTGGCTCATTTCCATTACGAAGAACGAAGCGCTGATGATTCTCCGAAAGAGGCGAAAAACCGTTCCCTTAGAAAACTGGGATGCAACCACAGAAGTCTGGAATCACGATATGAATTATCAAGAGATTGTGGCGCTCTTTACACGACTGCCTGAAACATATCGGGTTACATTGGAAATGAAGTTTTTGTTGCAGTACACAGACCATGAAATTGCACAACATCTCGGTATCAGCGAAACGGCAGTTAGCACCCGCGTTAATCGGGGGAGGACTTTGCTTCGTGAACTCGCTATAAAGGAGGGACTACATCTATGACGGATGAAAATTTGGATAAATTGATGCGCAAAGTTCTTATAGATGCACTGCGTATGGAGTGGTCTGATGCTTTAAATGAGAGTCCAACTATGAGTACTACAAAGGAATTTCAACATCAGATGAAAGTGATGCTTAGAGATCCCTTTGCATGGTATCATAAAAAGACTCGTCCCTTGTGGAAAAAAGTACTTCAAACGGTTGCTACCGTTGTCCTTGTAATCTCTCTGTCCTTTGGCACGCTGATGGTCACCAGTCCCAATGCTCGGGCTAGGGTGATTCAGTGGGTTAGAGAATGGTATGAAACGCACATTGTCTACCGCTACTCAGGAGAAGTAATTCCCGAAGAAATGCCGCAATACGAAATTTCAAATTTGCCCGAGGGTTATCAGGAAATTGATCGTTTTACCTTTTCCAGCTATGTAAGCGTAATTTATCAAAACGAGGAGGGACTTCCGCTATATCTGGATTATAACTTCATCCAGCAAGGGGGTGCCCATGATTTTGTAACGACTAACATGGATGTATCCGATATTATAGTAAATGGACATGCAGGACAGCTATTTATAGCACAGGATTCTAACCAAGGAAGCGCAATTACTTGGGTTGATGAGAACCAGAACCTTCAATTTACGATTGACGGTTTCGCAGACCGAGAATCGTTGCTAAATATGGCCGAAAGTGTTAGGCAATTGCTTAAATAATAATTTCATATTTTCAAAAATTTTTGTGAGGAAATCACCTCCTGCTGCATTTACTTGATAGGAATCCCCAAAAGCGTTCTTGTCAAAAATGTTGAGGGAGGTGATTTTTATGAAGAAACATATGGTTTCTGCGGTGCTATTGCTCATTATGATGCTCTCTTTGTCAGCACAAGCAGCCGAGATGCGAGTCATCACAGCCAGTCCATATCTAACGTTTAACGAAAACACTGCCACCTGCATGGCGGACTGCAAAAGCACGAATCCCAGTGATAAAGTCTCAGCCACATTGACACTCTATCAAGGAAGTACCTGTGTAACCTCTTGGAGTGGTTCGGGAAATGGCCGAGTCATTATTTCTAAAAGTTGTACTGTAAAGAGTGGCATGGAGTACAAGCTGGTCTTATCCTATTCTGTAAATGGAAAAGCTCAAGAATCAGTTTCGGTTACTGCAATTAGTCCCAAGTAAATTGCGGTCGATTGGAGGTGAGTCCGATGGGTTAGCGATTCGGCGGTCCCCAACTTTTCTATTTACTTGCAGGTAGGAACCACCAGCAAATCCATAGCAACGCAACCGCCGAAATAGCAAACATTCCTGTACCTTTCGTCCAAGGGGAATCATTCCCTACAAAAACAAAGGAGATATCAACATGAAAAAAGTTAAGAAGTTCCTGAGTGTCCTCTGCGCAGCCTGTATGGCAATAACCTTGCTCCCCAGCGCAATGGCTGCCGATCTTCCATCGGAACCCAATGTGTACCGGTTAATTTCAGCACAAGAATTTAACTCCATAGCTCCTCGTTCTACAGCAACAGGAAGGGTGATGCTCCCGCGGTCGAACTCGAGCGGGACTAATGGTGTCGCCTGCTCCGAATTCGTTGCCGATGAGAGTAATGTATCCTTTACCATTGACAGCGCTCCCGGTTGCACAAATTATAATGTTCAACTTTATCTTGGGACAATCAAAGATGGCGGCTCCCAAGTTTATTTGTTTGAATCGGTTAATATAGGAGCAGGGGCTTCATTCTCGGGGCTAGAGATCGGTAAGACTTATTTCTTTAAAGTTAGCTCATCGACTGCACCCTCTTCCGGCTCAAATGCCTCGTGGACACGCAAAACATATCCCTAATTTGAGATTACCCCTGTATAACTTTCATGTTATGCTCAGGAATTACTAAAATATCTTGTAGTGTATCAAATCTACCTTTCACAACCGAAGTGCGCGGTTGTGAAAGGTAGACTATTTCTAACGTAATTGAATAAACTCCTTTACAAATTGAACGGAGGGATGCTTTTTGAAAAATATAAAACAATTATTTGTTTGCTTGCTTGCTATTAGTATGACTATATCAGTCTCAGCCCATGCAATTGCTACCGATGCTATGGAGAGTGCTATATCTCCAATTGTCATTACTGCAACTGAGTTTGATGCAATTTCCGCTCAAACTGAACATGTAGGAAGAATTATGCTTCCGCACACGAATCCTGAAGGCTCTAACGGAAACAGTTGCGGAGAATTCGTAGCAAACGAAGCCAACGTAGCATTCTCTATTCTCTCTGCCCCCGCCACTGAAAGCTACAATGTGCAGCTCTATCACGGAACAGCTAGTAGTGGTGGTATCCCTGTGTATCTCTATGCGAAGGATGTTCCCATAGGTTCAGGGGTATGGTTCTCCAACTTGATAGTTGGGGACACTTATTTTTTTAAAGTTAGTTCTTCCACCGCTCCAGTACCCGGATCAAATGCCCGCTACTCGTACAAAACATTTTCTTTTCCAACAATTACGGTATCTACCGATGTTGCGGTTGATATTAAAAACTAGTGTTAGACTTCCAACTTTTCACTTCCATATAACGTAAGCGTCAAATAAAAAACACAGGAACGGGAAAAACCTCCGTTCCTGTGTTTTTTATTTGACGCTTACGAATATTGTGTACCATTCTTTATGCGAACACCTCATTATAAATCCATGTGGCGGGCGTTTTGTGTCCGCAATATGGATTTGTACGAAAAAGCGGCCGGAGGCCGTAATGATTATGAAATTAGGAGTTGAGTGACTATGGCAGTTTTTCGTGTGGAGCGCACCCAGAACTATACCGTGATGAGCAACTACCACCTACGGGATCGGAGGCTCTCCCTCAAGGCAAAGGGCCTTCTCTCTCTCATGCTCTCACTGCCGGAGGATTGGGACTACACCCTCTCCGGCCTGGCCCGCATCAGCCTGGAGGGGAAGGATGCCATTCGGGCCGCCGTGGTGGAGCTGGAGCAGGCCGGATATGTCCAGCGCCGCCAGACCACGGACAAAGCGGGCAAGTTCAGCAGCAACGAGTATATCATCCGGGAGTGGCCCAACCCAGAGAAGCTGCCGCCGAAGGGGCCGTCTGCGGCTGATCCGTCGTCGGAAAACCCGACGGCGAGAAAACCGTCCGCGGCCTTCACGTCGCCGGAGAAGCCAACGCAAATAAAGAAAGACTCAGAAAAGACGAATATAGAAAATACTAACTTACCAAGTATAGAATCCTTTCCTTTCTGTTCCGCGCCTCCCGCGCTGGAAGCGAAAGGAAGGGATGCGAGACCCAGGAGAGGGTGGAGTATGGATGAGCATGAGATGGCCGCCTACCGAAGCATGATCCAGGAAAACGTCCGCTATGATGACTTTGTTCAGGAGCACCCCTGGGATGTGGGCCGTCTGGATGAAATGGTGGAGCTGATGGTGGAGACGGTCTGTTCCACCAGGAGAAGCATTCGGATTGCAGGGAACGACATCCCCCAGGCGGTAGTCAAATCCAGGCTGCTGAAGCTGGACGGTGAGCATATCCGCTTTGTGTTTGACTGCCTCCAGAGGAACACCACGGAGATCCGAAACATGAAGCAATACCTCCTGGCGGTGCTATACAATGCCCCTGTCACCATGGAGAACCACTATGCCTCCCAGGTCAACCACGACCTTTATGGGAAAGCAGCGTAATCCAATATAAATTTCTCATTCATTTCCATGCAGGGTAGGCTTCCGTACCAGAACATGGCTGCTGCACAATTTTTGTGCGTGTTTATACATCTGCATCAGATTCTTTTGGGGAAACAGCATTTGAAATCTTTCTTTTCCGTCCAGAACGACTCTTTTTAGAGGCCAAAACGATTTTGAAATACACCATTTTGCTCTCTACAAACTATATCTTAAACCCACACACTAAATATTAGCGATTCTGTATCACTGAATCGTTTCACCCTATACTAATCATGAACAATGTAGGAAATGGTATAGGAGAGTGAGGCAAGCAGGATGATTGATAAGCGTGTTGGAAAGCGGATCAAACAGCGCAGAGAACAACTCGGTTTGACACAGGAACAGTTTGCGGAAAAACTTGGTGTGGCGACTAACTATATCTCGACGATTGAGCGCGGAGCCTCGTTTCCACGCTATGAAAAGCTGGTGGCTATCATCAATGCGCTTGAAACCTCCGCTGACGCAATTTTCTGCGATGTGGTCACGCACTCTCTAGAGTACAAAAGCTATATGCTGTTGGATAAAATGAGAGATTTGCCACCAGAAGAGCAAAACCGGATTTTGGAAACACTTGATTTTCTGGTTCAGCAGTCCATAAAAATGAGAAAGACTGTGCCTTAAACCGCACAGTCTTTCTTTTTTCGACAAATTTCTCCACATTCCGCCTTTCTCTCATGATACTATGTATTAGCGATATATACTAATTCAAAAACACATAGGAGGAGATATCGGTGGAATCGAAAGACCGGATACCCCAGAACTTCGATGTTTTGGACCTATCCAGGGCCATGAACAGCTTCAAACGGGAGCAGATTCGCAAAATATTAGAACTACCCGATCATCAGTCTTTCTCCATCGTCCGGTGGTATTCCCCGGCGGAAGTAAAGCCGATAGAAGCGACATATGTCATGGCGAAACTTTATGAGCCGGGGATCGGCTTTATCTGTATCGGCGCGGCCTATGAACACGGGCGATTTTGGGAGCTCGATCCATTGAAGGACAAGCCGCTGGAAATCGTTCGTGTGTTGGCCTGGTCTTATCCTCCCCTGGATGACCGTGTTGATGAGCTTGGACAGCTGCAATATTTGAGCAGCTAGTCTGCCAGCGGTAAAATAATGATGTAGTAATACACCGTATTCTGTGATACAATGCAGAAAAAGAAGACAGGCACTTGAAACTGCTGTACCTGTCTTCAATCGTCCAAGATATCCTCAAAAGAAAAATCGTTCAAATCCTTAAAGTTCAAGAACTCACTTACGGTCATGCCAAATGCAAGAGCGATTCGATGGAGGGTACATATTCTGGGGTTGAATGTCTTGCCATTTACCAAATTGTCAAGAGTGGATTGGCTAACTCCGCTCATTTCTGATAACTTATTGACAGAGATGCCTCTGCTTTTGCATAGCGCCAAAATCCTATTAACAAGAATCTGTGCATACTGCTCTCTCGCTGCTATCTGAAGACCCCCCCATCGCAGTTTAGTGTCTTCATGATAGCAATAATCATACCTCAGATTACCCGTATACGGGTAATCCAGCAAAATTCTCTGTCGTATACAGCCACTGCTGGATGAAAGTAAAATATGACCACGGGCGACACCTGAATGCGGTCTGTGGCAGATTTCAAGATATAAGGAGGAGCTGCAATGGAACACTCGGTCCCAATTTCCGATCTCCCATTTAATGTCCACGCTTTTGAGAGTAGATATGGGAAAATCCGCTCGGCGGAAAAGCTCTGTCCAGGCGTTTTCAGAATCCTGACAGTTCCCATTCCTCTCGATCAATTTATATGCTCCGACTTATTTGTGGTAATGGCAGATTCTCCCGCCATCCCACTCACTGCAAAATCCTATGGGATACCGCTGGAATCATCCCCAGAAGTCCTTGTGGTGTACTGCAATGCAGATTATTTTGACAAGTCCCGGTGGGTTATGACCTATGAAATTGATAAGTATCTTGTAGATCATAATTTCCCTCTGCCCGACGGAGAATCATTACTAGAAGTTCGGGTACGGGGGATGGAGGTCTGCCCGGAGTATTTTGGAGAGTTCCCGATCCCGACCGAAACTCCGTGGGGCGCTCCACTCCAGCATGACCGTCTGGCAAATGGGGTTTTCTGGCTGAGAACAGAGAAAGCTGGGTGGGTCCTGGCGCTTGCATACCCTATTTGTGACAGCCTTCTTCCGGAAACTGTAAAGATAGCTGTGCTCAATCCATATGACCGGGAGAACGGGATTGACAAGACATGCGGATTCCGCTTTTTCAAGTATGAGCAGAGCTGCCTCCCGCTTTTTCAGCTTTTGAATTGTGCCCAGCAGCCCTGGAGCGACCGGATCAATACGGCTGCCCTACAAAATGCGGTTCTGTATGCTCGGGAGTACAACAAAAACTGTATAGAGGCGGATCAGATAGCGGAGCTTCGGCACACCCCGAGCGCCGGAACCTGCTATTATCTGTTCCCGGCGGAGGATGCATGATGGCCGTATGTTCATTTCTGGGACACCGCCATATCTACGGCCATGATGTACAGCTTAGGCTGCAGGCCGCAGTCAACCATTTGGTTGAAGAAAATGATTCTGTAGAGTTTCTGCTCTATTTATGGAAATCCACAGAGCCATTTTATGCTTTGTGTCTGCTGGCCGCTCTGAGGGCCAAACAGTGTGCGCCTCAAAAAGTGACCCTGACCTTGGTTGCGGACCGTTTAGAGCTGGAACAGCGTTTGGCAGACAAATGGACCCACCCGCTCTTTTTCATCGCGGACAGGCTGCTTCCGCTTTCCGTATCCAAAGACAGAAATCCACTCAAAGTCCTAAAAAGAACTGTCCAATGGATGGTCAAGCAGTCTACTCACGTCATCAATGGCTTTTATGAAGACCTTTTTGATCGGGATGATTTCGTCCTTAATTTCGCAAGGAATGCTGGAGTTCAGATCATCAATGTCACAGCACCAGAGCTGGAGCAGGTTATCCTTGCCAGTTCTGAGCAATTACCCGAGCGGCAACGTCTTGTTTTTCAAATGCGAAAGTCAGGATACACACAGAAAGAGATTGCAATGCACCTCAATTTGACTGTGTCCCGTGTGCAACAGATTGAAGCTGCTGTTACCAAAAATCTTCAGAAGCAACTGGATTCCATAAGCTCCTGTATTCCCAAAATCCCTCAAAAGTTATCGGTATGTAGTATTTTTGCGTTGGGCGATGCCAACTATAAAAACCTATGTGTTTTTTCAAACTGTATCCGCTTTTTAATGACGCGGTATCAAATTGACCAATTTTGTCTGGAGGCCGAGACCGTCCACTCCGGATTTATGTTCGCACTGCAGCAATCCATACCACTCTATCATAAAATTCCAACAAGAGCTGTGGCCTGGGATGCTGGTTCTAGTGAACTATATGACTTGAAGGCCGAATTCTGTCCGCCATGTGATGCCGCCGAAAGCATTGGGGGTATCCCTGCTGTCGATTGCCGCATCAGCACGATTCTGGAGCTGATGGACCGCTCTATGTTCTGCATCTGCGACCTGTCTGCCTCGGCCTACGCCCAGCAGATCCTGGCCCATATTCCGCAGACAAGGCAGGCTGTTTTGCTGGATATCGGTAAAAATACGGCTCTCCCCAAGTCTGAGGTACTGGGCGAGTGGTCTAATTCTTTACAATTATCATCTATATTCCCTGAAGGATATATACTAAATAATAGCAAAGAAAAATCGGGGGCTTTCTGAACGGCTCCAGTCATGGAGAGAAATTCAATGAAAAGTATCTATCAGCTCACGGCATTGATCGGCAATAAATCGGACGGGATCAATGACGAAAAATTTATGACCGCAGCGTGGATTCTCTATGCCTGGATGCGCCGGGAGGTCATCGACTGCATTCCGCTCCCGGAGCTTCCGGCGACCGTAAGTAAATCAGCAAAAACAGGGCGGTCTGTTGCATCCATCTACCAGCCGGAAGAGCATTTCTTTACCCTCCGCTCCTCTGTGTTTGAGAACGGCATCCGGGACACCGTCGAGGCCGAGATCATGCCATACCGCCAAAGTCTGCTTCTTGCAGTCCGGGAGACCGCTTTTCTCCGGGAGCCCGGCGCCAAAGCGAAGCCCGCGTCCGGACCGCTGGCATTTGTGCGCCAACTGATAGATGAGGTGGGCCTGAATGATGGCCGCCAGCTTTCGACAGGCCTTCAGCGTATTACCACACAACAGGTTGGCGAGCTGGCCGACTTTTTGTGTGCCCCAGACCGATGGCTGCCAGTTGTTGTGGTCTCCCAGGCCAAAAATCCCGCGCTTTGGCAAAATGGATATTTGGTTGACGTTCGCGAGCTGGCCTCAGATCTGGCTGGCAGCGCCCATGTAATGGTCATCGACTGGGACGTGACCTATGAGTTCAGCCGGATCGTTGGGGATGAATGGTCCTGCTTCGGCGGCGCTGTCCGTATTTACTGGCCCGAGCTGTTTGACTTTGAAACGGATGACCCCTATGTCCATCCACTTTACACAGCACAGACCATCCGGCGCAATTTTTACCCCAGCGAGTTTGAGAAAGAACTGAAAAAGATAATTCGGGCCCGAAATGCCGGGCAAGTCATTGCCTGGAATCGGTTTGGCATCCGGTTTTATGTGGAAGCAGAGCAGATGCGTATGCTCTCCGTCAGTGGAGAAGAGAGCACAGAGGAACTGTTGAAACAGTGCCGGGAGCAACTATGCCGGGTGCACGAGTCCCAAGAGGAATATAAGGCGCTGGCTGAGACGTACTATGCCGATATGGTGGCCTGCCAGGAGGACAGCCAGGCACTGCAAAAACAGATGACAGCCATGACGGAGATGTTGAACCGCCAAAGGCGGGAGATCGCACGATTGAATGGGAGAGCGGAACAGCCTCCGGTCGATTTGGGCTATGAGCAGATGGCAAAATGGGTGGAACAATATTACCCGGACCGGCTCTACCTGCATCCGCGGGCAGTCCGTGCCCTGAAATCTGCCGTCTATCAAAACCCATCTATGGTCTACCGCTGTCTGATCCTTCTGGCGGAGGACTACTACGATTACCGGATGGGGCGGATCAATCGAGACACCTTTTTACAGTGCTACGCTAAGGTCGATCCCGGCCTGAGCGAATGTGGATTTGGAGGAGCCAGTGATATTCTGGAACAGGGAGACGAATATTACATCACCTATGGAGGGAAGCGACGTCTACTGGAGCGGCACTTGAAAAAAGGTGTCAATCACAATGCCCTCTACTGCCTGCGGATCTATTTCTTTTGGGACGAAAAAAGCTCTCATGTGGTGATTGGGAGTCTGCCTGGGCATCTGCGTTCTTCTCTGACATAAGGAAATGTGAGGGGCGTGGCTCATGCTCGCCTTTCTGGTCACACTATAAGTGATATGGCGATATAGATAAAACATATCCGGGATGCGAAGGGGGAAATCTGACTTACTGAGTAGGCGGGGCTTATCTGAAAGTGCCGGAGATGAAGCCTCTCTACTCCTAATTTAGTATTTCATCAAGTAATGAGGAATATATCCATAGCTCAGGATATGTGTTTAGAACCGGGTGACTAAAGCAATCCAGGACCTTCTTTTGCTGGGGTTAGATAGCGATACTTTTTACATCTACCATGTTGCGGCGGTCATGGTTGACAACTTGCGTCGGCTCCTGCTCGGTATCAACCTGTCCGACAAAGCTATAATGGATTTCGATTTTCCGGGTGTTGGTTTCCCGGTCTAATTCATGTATCAAAATACGGTCGATAAACTCATGGACGTTTTCATAGGTCAATTCCTGTATGTCGCTGTATTTCCCGACAATCTGAATAAACCTTGATATATCCCTTTTTCGCTCGGTAACGGTTGCGATCTGCTGTTGTAACTCGTCTATCCTTGCGGCAAGGGATTTCTTTTCGTCCTCATAGCCGGAAGTTAGAAACACAAACCGTTCATCTGTCAGTCTGCCTAATGCGTTGTCCTCATACAGCTTGCGGAAAAGCGTGTCAAGTTCGGTCATACGCGCCTGTGCTTTGAAAAGTTCCTTTTGCTGCTGCGCTAATGCCTTTCTCGCTTCCATGTCGCCGTACTCGGTAGCTTTACAGATAAAGTCCTGTTCGTGTTCCTTAACATACCGCAAAACCCGCCGCATATCTTCCAGCACTAAATCAAGAAGTACGTTTTTGCGGATATAATGAGAGGTACACTCGCTGCCTGTCCTTGCCCTGTTGCGCCATGCGCCGCAAGAATAGGAAAACTTGCGCGGCTCGATATTTACGCCCTGTTGGTAATACATCTTATGTCTGCAACCAGCGCAAAACAGCAAGCCGGAAAAAATATCAATCTCCGCTGCTTTTGTCGGGCGGTGGCGGGTAGCAATCCGCTTTTGCGCAAGTTCAAAGGTTTCCTCGTCAACAAGCGGCTCATGGGTGTTTGGGAAGAAATAGCGTTGTTCTTCTTCGTTCTTCCGGGTCTTTTTCGACTTGTAGGATACCTTGTGAGTTTTCGCGGTTATGGTATGCCCTAAATATTCCTGCCTTGCTAATATGTCATAGAGCGTTTTGTCCGGCCAAGTATAGGGGGCGATCATTGCCCGCTGATACCGCGCCTGTCCTGTACGCTGATAGCGCAACGCTCCAATCGTCAAGACTTTGTTTTCCGCAAGCCATTTTTGGATTTCGCACATACGCACGCCGCTAACAAACATAGCGAAAACCTGTTTGACAATCGGCGCGGTTTCCGGGTCGGGTATAAGGTGGTGGCGGTTGTTCGGGTCTGGGATATAGCCGTATGGATATTCCCCGTTGACGCGCTCGCCTTTTTGCGCCTGTGCCTGTTTAACTGCGCGGATTTTCTTGCTTGTGTCGCGGGCGTAAAACTCGTTAAACCAGTTCCGCAAGGGGGTAAACTCGTTATCCTCCCGCGCTGTGTCAACTCCGTCGTTGATCGCGATATAGCGTACTCCGTTTTCGGGAAATACAATCTCTATGAGTTCGCCCGTTTTCAGATAGTTTCTGCCAAGACGGGAAAGGTCTTTGGTAATGACCGTCGCCACTCGTCCGGCTTCCACTTCCTGCAACATCGCTTGCAGCCCCTCGCGCTCAAAACTCACGCCGGAAAATCCGTCGTCCACAAAAAACTTTGTGTTCAAAAAATGGTGTTCGTCCGCATAGCGTTGAAGTATCATTTTTTGGTGCTGTATGCTTCCGCTTTCTCCGGCTTGCATATCCTCTTGACTTAAACGGCAGTAAAGGGCGGTGATTTTATTCGACTGTAACATTAGTCCTCCTTTCCGACAGCCGAATAAACAGGTATAATGTGTTGCTATCATTATACCATATCCCGCCGCCTAATGCACTACTCGGACGCTAAAAATCCCGGATTTCCGGGCTTTTTCTGCAAATCCTTTACAATGAGTTTCTCAATCTTTTTATGGATTGTATCGGTTGCCTTTTCACTCGGCAACGCTTGAACAAGATAGGTGATTTTCCCTATTTTGCGTTCGGTTGTAATTGTCTGTTTTTTATCCATTAGAAAAACCTCCTTTTCCTGTATGGATAAACTATATTCGTCAAAAGGCAAAAACGGGCGGTTGTTAGCTGCAACCTCACGGGAGTTTCACCCCGGCCCATGCTTATGGGTGCGCCGCGCAATACTTTGAGGGTGTTCAACGCGGGAGTATCATTGTGCCGCCTTGTATGTCGTCGCCCACAAGCTGCTAAACCTGTTTTACGGCGCGGTAGTTCTCGCTCGGCTTTTCCCCTATGGGGAAAAGCTGTCATGGCGTACCCGCCGACTGGCTCGGTACAGACGGAATGTACCCGTTTGCCTGTTATGCTGCGCACCAAAGGCCGCTTTCTTTGTCAAAGAACAATAGGCTTTGTCGGCCTGCAAAAGCACATCAACAGCGGATATGCTTTTGCGGAACGACAAATAGCCCATAACGGGAAGCGTGGAAAGGGGACACGCTCCCCGCATGGGCTAAAAGATTATCCTACATGAAAAGCAAGGGTGCGGGTAATAAGGCGCACTTGCAGCCTGTTACGCATTTCCTCGTCCACATAGGAATAGGTATTGCCCGCGTCGTCTTTCAGCGTGCGGGTACAAAGTTTCGCTATGTAACCCTCGTAGTGCTTCAAGATCGCGCACATGGCGGTTGTGTCGCCGTTTGCCGCTGCGGAAATGACAGGGAACGGCAACAGATTTTCAGACTTCCTAACGGTATTCATCATCTGCTTTTCCCTCCAAATACTGTTTGATTTTCGCAAGCGCGGATTTCCTGTGCCGGAAAACCGTCGTGCGTACAACATTCAGCAGTTCGCCAATTTCCGCGTCGCTCATATCCAAGAAGTAGGACAAAAGGATAATGTCGCGTTTCCTTTCGGGCAAAGCGTTAAGGGCTTCGGCAAGCAGTTCATTTTTGACGAGTACATCAAAGCCGGACACTTGAAAACGGAAATAATCGCTTTCGTATTCGTCCGTTGTGAAAAGCTGCGCGAGTTCGCTTTCGCTCAAATCCGAAAAAGTAACTTCGCGTGCTGCGCGTTTCGCAAGAGTGCGGCGGTGGCTTTTCGCTTCGCCGACCAAAGTTTTCTTTGCTAATGCGTCGTACTGATGTTGTATTCTTTCCTTGTCGGAAGAAGATAGCTCCATAGAGTTCACCTCCTTCCCGCGTGGAGTAGAGGACGGGAGTTAAGGGCTTGTCCTCTCTGCCCCTTTCGCTCCGTACCCGTTCGGGAGATGGCTCTTGAGTGCGTTTTTCAGAAAAAAGTTGAAAAAAGCAAAATGCGCCCGTCCGCAAGACGCGGACGAGCGCAAAGGAAATGTAAGAAGTATTTAGATGTATTGACAGTTCATACTCATAGCCGGAATATCCCGCTTGCGGAGCATAGCTTTTTTTGACCGCAAAGCATTAGGCGGGTTACAGTAAATAAAAATGGACACGGCGATACCTCCCCGATACCGCCGTATCCTTAAAAAAGGGCGACTTTAATACACTACCCGCAATCCATTCTATAATAGGGAACAGCGGCTTTTGCGCAATATTAAATAAAAAAGCCGATAACACATAGGTTTTTTGACCTAATGCGTTATCGGCTC
>OGEP01002312.1_pt1 | contig 17080 bp, 10 predicted proteins | sample 1570721 | NCBI WGS metagenome assembly OGEP01 (sample SAMEA2582131, study PRJEB24529) | metagenome | biome: Human gut stool | place: China | collected 2011 | reverse complement strand
AGTTTGTAGATGTCGGTATTGCCGAAGAGCATGCAGTGGCACTTGCTTCCGGTATTGCCGCTAATGGGGGAAAGCCTGTTTATGGGGTATATAGCACATTTATCCAACGATCTTACGACCAGCTATCGCAAGACCTCTGCATCAATAATAATCCGGCAGTCCTCTTGGTATTTTGGGGAACATTATCCGGTATGAATGATGTAACTCATCTCTGTTTCTTCGATATTCCGCTTATCAGTAATATTCCGAATATGGTCTATTTAGCGCCAACCTGTAAAGAGGAATATCTTGCCATGCTGGAATGGGGTATCCGTCAGAATGAACACCCGGTGGCTATCCGTGTGCCCGCAACAGATGTGATTAGCTGTGGCGAGTCTGTGGAATCCGATTACAGCGTTCTCAATCGTTATAAAGTCGCTCATCGCGGTTCGAAAGTAGCTATCCTTGCGTTAGGTTCGTTCTTCGGATTAGGACAGTCGGTGCTGTCATTGCTGAAAGAAAAGGCAGGTATTGATGCAACGCTTATCAATCCCCGATATATCACCGGCATTGACAATGAGCTAATGGAAGAGCTGAAAGCCGACCACCAACTAGTGATTACATTGGAAGACGGTGTGTTGGACGGTGGTTTCGGTGAAAAGATTGCCCGTTATTACGGTGCCAGTGATATGAAAGTCCTCAATTATGGAGCGAAGAAAGAATTCGTAGACCGGTACGACATACAAGAGTTACTTCGTGCCAATCATCTGACAGATGAACTGATTGTAGAAGATATCAGAAAGATTATCGGCTAAAGAAGTCCTCACCAGTTCATTATATATTCATGTAGGTTGATGCACTTCCGTAACGGGGGATATGCATCAACCTACTTCTATTTACTATCTATTCTGACTGTCTATCTCTTTAAGCAATTCGTCAACAGCCGTTTTCAGTTGCATATCTTCCCCTTTCACTACCGTTTCAGGGCTATTGGCAACCTTAATATCAGGCTCTAACTGGCTATTTTCCAGATAACTTCCATCCGGCAGACGATAACCGATAATAGGAATACCGAATACCAGTGAAGGGTCTTGCAATGTTTCCCAAGATACGCTTGTCATTGTTCCCGGCACAGGCATACCGACCAGTTTGCCTATCTTCTGGTGTTTGTACACCCAAGGCGTACCGTGCGCATTGGAATAGTTAGCTTCACACTGCAACATGATAGAAGGTTTATTCCAGCGACGGCTCGGCATATCACAGGCTTCGCGTCCGCGTACTACCTGCGTAAAGTATTTCTGACCGCTGAAAAGTATCTCGATATCTTCGTGCAGACGACCGCCGCCATTGAAACGGGTATCAATCACAATTCCGTCACAGTTGTTATATTTACCCAAAATATCCGAGTAAACAGTACGGAAACTTCCGTCGCCCATGGACTGGATATGTACATACCCCAACCGGCCGTTCGACCATTTCTCAACATCGGCAGCACGTTGTTTTACCCAACGTTTATATAACAAACCGTTGAGTCTTCCGCTAGTGATAGGCATTACCACTTCTTCCCAACGCTCCTTATTCTGCGGATTATACAACGAAACCAGGGTTTTCTTTCCGGCTTTATTATTCAGTAAAGCAGTAATATCCTTATCCGGAGCCAGTTCCTCACCGTTAATCTTTTCAATAATGCAGCCTGCTTTTACTTTTGTACGGGAATGGTCGAACGGGCCTTTCTCGATTACCTCAGCGATTTTCATTCCTTTTTCCTGGTAATTCCAATCGAACAACAAGCCCAGATTAGAAGTTACATCTCCCCCGCCTCTCGGAGAATAACGTCCTCCTGTATGCGAAACATTCAGTTCGCCCAACCATTCGCTCAATAATTCCGCAAAGTCGTAGTTGTTGTCAATATGAGGCAGGAACTTGCGGTAAGCAGCCGTCATAGCATCCCAATCGACCCCATGCATAGTAAGATTGTAGAAGCGTTTTTGATGTTGCTTGTACACATGGTCGAACATTGCTTCACGCTCGGCAGCCAAGTCCATTTTCATTTCAGCCTGATAACTGATTGATTTCAATGCATCCGACTTCGCATCCATTTTCTGCATCATCCGGCTTCCCAACAAGAAAATGTCCCCTTTCTTATCCAACATCAATGATGCCCAACCGGTATTGAGTTTGTGCAAACGTTTTGTGTCTTTTTCACGAAGATTCATTTTCCAAAGGTCATAGCCGCCTTCGAAAGCTGAGAAGTAATAAAGATTCTCTCCGTCTTTTGAGAGTATGGCACTGCCTAAATCGGAAGAGTTGGGAGTCAGACGGACGATACGGTCTTCAATGCCGTTAAGCTCTACTACTATATCTTTCTTGTCTGCTTTATCTTCGGATGACTTGTCCTCGTCAGCTTCATCCTTTTTGGACTTATTTACATCTTTCTTCTTGTCACCGTCTTTCGCTTTCTTCTGTTCCTTTTCTAATTCTTTGAGCAGTTCGAAGTCTTCCTTGCTTAAGCGATAGCGGTCATAAGCATCCTGATTCAAGAATACCAGCATCACATCCTGTTGTGAACCCCAAGAAGCATGCGCACGCATACCGTAACGTTCAGTTTGGAAAAGAATAGCGTTTCCGTCCAGTACCCAACGCGGAGAACCGCTAATATATCCGCTGTTAGTCAAGTTGGTAATAGTACCGCCTTGTGCGCTGACAATACCTATATCCGAATAAGGATCATGGCGATTGCCAATAAATTCAAGAGTAAACCATTTGCCGTCCGGCGACCATTCATAGTCGAATCCGCCTCCGGTATTATACCATGTAGAACCGTCCGTCACTTGACGAACTTTCTTCGTCTTTAAGTCAAGTACCATTAAGCGGTTACGGTCTTCGATAAAAGCCAGCTCCTTACCGTCCGGAGAATATTGCGGATAAGCACGTTCCACTGTTTTTGAAGGAAGCAAGACTTCTTCCTCGATAAGAGTTGCATTAGGGAAATTGGCTTCTTCCTTACGGGCTATTTTGGCGGTGTAAAGTTGCCAGTTACCCGTCCTTTCACTGGCATAGACCAGCGTCCGGTTATCCGGGGCAAAGGACACAGCGGCTTCTTTTCCCGGAGTATTCGTGATTTGCTTTGTTGTAGTGTAATCCGTCGAAGTGACAAAGACATCACCACGCACAATGAAAGCAACCTGTTTGCCGTCCGGAGATACGGAAGCGGAAGTAGCGCCCTGAGAAAATTTGAGGGAAGCAATCTCCTTTTCATCATCCCGGACAAGTTCGACGCTTACTTTCTTCGGACGGGCATTGGCTTCCTGTGTATAAAGTTCTCCGTCATAGGTATAACACAATGTACCTTTATCACTGATTGACAAGAAACGTACCGGATGCGTACGGAATGTAGTTATCGCTTTTACCTCTTGAGGCACATTCGACGTTTGCGAAGTATTCAGTGAAAAGTTATAAACATTGAATGAGCCGCCGTTACGCTCGCTAAGAAAATAGACAGAATTGCCGTCGGGCGCATACACCGGATTGCGGTCTTCCCCTTCCCGGTTCGTTAGATTGGTATGTTTTCCCGATTGTGTGTTATACAGCCAAATATCTCTGGTTATAGAAGAAGTATGGTGTTTTCTCCATTCATCTTCGAAGCCTTTACGGTCTTGATAAAGAAAGTTTTTCCCCGATTTATCAAAGCAAACCCATTCGGCAGGAGTAGCGAGTACTTGCTCGGTACGTCCTCCGTCAGCAGGTACTTTATACAATTCCGTCATTGCTCCGGTAGGAAACAAAGCGCTACCTGCGGGGTCTTGAATAGATGCGGAGAAAAGTACAAACTTTCCGTCCGGAGTAAAAGCCGAAGGAATCTCCGAAGCGGAATGATAAGTCAGCCTTTGGGCGGTTCCGCCGTCAGCAGGCATGATAAAGAGGTCGAAATTCCCATTCCGGTCGCTGGCAAATGCAATTTGCTTTCCGTCGGGCGACCAGACGGGGTTGGCTTCATAAGATGCTTGTGTTGTCAACTGAACGGCTGTCCCACCCTGTGCGGGGACTTTGTAAATATCGCCTTTATAACAAAAGACAATCTCCGTTCCATTCGGTGAAATACGTGCGTCACGCATCCACAAAGGAGTAATGGCATAGCCGGACAATGCGGTCAATGCCAGTGCTAAAGAAGTTATTAGTTTCTTCATATCAAATTATTATATATATTTTATTTCAACAAATCAGTTTGAATTAGTTTTCCCGTGTAATTATAGAATACCCTGTCACCAAAGTCTTTGTAGAAGAAAGCATATTTATCTACTCCTGTACAATGGCAGACACCAATCTGACGCGGCAGATATTCTTTCAGATAATCTGCAATGATCTGATATTTCCGTTCTTCTGCGTTATGAATATGAAAACCGCCTAACAGTAAGTTACAAGGAGATTCGGGAAATGCCGCACGGACTGTTCGCAGGATATTTGTAATTCCTCGATGAGAACAGGCGCTCAATACAGAAAAACCGTCCGGCTCTACCAACACTACCGCCAATTCATCCTGAAAAGTATCCGGTATATGGCAACCATCTTCTTTCTGAACCCGAAAGCGTTCGAAATGGGTATCCTCACGGTCGATAATATCAATAGAGGGAAAGAGAAATACGCCGGGAAGCAGTTCGGTCTGTTCTTCGATAAAACGGAAACGGGAAAGGTCGAAAGTCTGCGTATGCTTCATTCCATTTTCGCGTTCATCCTTAAATTTTGGAGAGAAGGCTTCGCGTTTGCAGACAACTGTTGCTTGTTTGTTCAGCTCCAAGAAATGACGCAGACCTCCCGTGTGGTCACTGTGCCCGTGGGATAATATCAGATAATCGACTTTCTGCAAGTCAATATGCAGCAGGCGGGCGTTACGGATAAACAAATCGGACGCTCCCGTATCAAAGAGTAATCTATGTTCCGATGTCTCGATATAGAGAGAAAGACCGTGTTCTGCCTGCAATTTACGTCCATAGACACAATTCTCCACAAGAGTCGTTATTGTATAGCCCATGATGCTTAGTTATTAAACGAATCATACAAAATAAAAAGTTCTGCCACAAAATTATAATAATTCTGTGGCAGAACAAGCAATCCAGGCAATTAAAATTCTTGACTTTTCAATCTATTCGATTGAAATATTATTTTTATGCTTCAAAAGGTCACATAAGATAGCGTCACTATCCGGTCGTCATAGCATCACTATCTTGTTGTTATAGCGTCACTATAATAAGCCAGTGACAGTTATACCATTTTTCCCATGTTGTAGGCTTCCTGCATGTATGGAGTATCTTTAATTTCTCCTATCTTCCAAGCACCGATTCCATAGACCGTTCCTTTTTCCTGTGGCCCTTCCAGACAATCAAGAAAGCCACGGAAACCGTCTATTGTACGTTCCATCATTGCCTTATTATCCTCTGCCGCCGCAATAATGAAATAAAACTCCTTGTTCGTTATCTCCGTATAGCGTGCGCAGCAACGGTCAATCATAATCTTCATCTGTCCGCACATCGTATAGAAATAAACAGGAGTTGCCATTACAATCACATCGGCAGCAATCATCTTCTCCACGATTTCCGCTGCATCATCCTTCTGCGGACAAGGCTTGCCGTACATACTACAAACACTGCATCCCGTACAAGGATGAACCGTTTTGTCTTTCAATACAATCTTTTCCACTTCATTGCCCGCTTCGAGAGCACCTTTCATAAATTCATCACAAAGCAAATCCGAATTGCCGCCTTTCCGCGGACTGGACGAAATTATCAGAACTTTTTTAGCCATAACTTTACTTTATTAGTTTTATCTTTTAGAATGATTCAGTCTTTTCACTCTGCAAAAATAGGTAATTTATAACATAACAGATGTATATAAATTACAGAGAGATGTACCCTGATTACTGATTTCACCAACAAGGCTATGCCCCTCCGCCTAACGCATGGTAAAGAGTGATAATCCCCTGCACCTTATCAAATAAATCCTGTGTCTGTATCAATTCTGCATTTAATAATGACTGTTGAGCCGTCAACACTTCCAAATAGTTTGTCGAAGAATGCCGCATCAACAGCTTTGTTTTATGTACGGCCTCCTGTAACGTATCTATTTGTCGTATTCCTATCTTTATACGGGCTTGTGCCGTCTGACATTGCACCAAGGCATCATTAACTTCCTTCCCTGCATTCAGGACAGACTGTTGGAACAAGAGAGCAGCTTCCTCCCGCCGGGCTTTCGCCACTTTCAGATTAGCAATATTAGTCCCCTTGTTAAATAATGGTTGAGTCAACGAACCCACTGCGGACAACAGCCAACTGCCGGGATTGAGAATCACTCCGCCACCATTATTCGTCCAGCCGGCAGCTCCCGAAAGAGTGACACCCGGATAAAAGGCTGTCCGTGCAGCATTAGTAGCATAAAACGCCTGTGCCAAATTCAGTTCCGCCTGCCTTACATCAGGACGATTAGCCAATAACTGTACAGGCACTCCTACCGCCAATTCTTCCGGAAATTCCTGGCCGTCCAATGTTCCGCGCCTTATACTTTGCGGAACCATAGCCAACAAAGCCGACAGACTATTCTCCGTATCCCGGATACTTTTCCGAACAGAGAGAACAGCAGCTTCGAGTGTCATCCGGTTCGCCTTTGCCTGAAGCACTGCCGCATCATCCGATTTTCCTGCACGCTTCAAGGCTTCAAGCGTTTCAACCGTCCTTTCCCAACTCTCCAATGTACTATTATTAATGTTAAGCTGCTTATCGAGCATCAACAGTGTATAATAACCGGTTGCAATAGTCGCAACCAACTGTGTCTGCACCGCCTGCTCATAAGCACGGCTTCCTTCAAGCGCCGCTTTCGCCCCACGCCTGGCATTAGTAACCTTACCGAAAATATCGATTTCCCAACTTGCGGAAGTTTTTAAATCGTACGTCCGGATAGTTGTTCCTTCATAACGCCCTGCCGTTCCTTCCGGATTCAACGAAACCGACGGTAAATAGGAAAGCCTCGTATTCATCAGCACAGCTTCCGCCTCCTCTACACGCAGCCGGGCAACACGTAAATCCGTATTTTGCCTTAATCCCTGCTCTATCAGCCTTTGCAATTGTTCATCCCTGAAGAGTTCACGCCATGACAAAGCAGCCAGCGACAAGGTATCCTCTTCTGTTTGCATATCCCGGTCATCCCGATATAAACTATCCGTTGTAACCTCCGGACGGGAATACGGTTTATATATTCCGCAACCTGCCAACAGACAGGCTGCAAAACTTATTATTATCAATCGTTTCATACGTTTTATTTCTTTTCGATTTCTTCTAATTCAGCTTGTATCGACCAATCGGCATCACTCTTTGCGGCTTGTACCGGCTTGAACTTCTCCTGCAAATATTGAAAGACAATAAAGAGAGAAGGGACAAGAAACAATAAGGCCAATGTACCTACCAACATACCGCCTACTGCACCGGAAGCCAGCGAACGGCTTCCATTCGCACCGACCCCGCTTGCAATCATCAATGGGATAAGTCCGAATATCATCGTCAGCGCAGTCATCAGAATCGGGCGGAGCCGGACTTTCGCCGCACTGTATGCCGCTTGTACAAGTGACATTCCCGCTTCCCTCCGCTTGGTAGCATATTCGGTCAGCAGGATAGCCGTCTTTGCCAATAACCCTATCAGCATAATCAGCCCTGTCTGCATATAGATATTATTCTCCAATCCGAATAACCGGGCAAACAAGAAACTGCCCAACAACCCACAAGGCACAGAAAGGATAACAGCGAACGGAATAAAGAAACTCTCGTACAACGCACTCAATATCAGATAAACCAGCAACAAGCAAATACCGAAAATAATCACCACGTTATTGGTAGTCTTACTCTCCTCACGTGAAATTCCTCCAAACTCATAACCATAATTCTTTGGTAACACCTGTTCCGCCGTTTCCTTAATGGCTTGCAGCGCGTCACCGGAACTATATCCACTCGCAGGCGTCCCACTGATAGAAATAGCATTATAAAGGTTGAAACGCATCAAATCCTGCGGCCCGTACGTTTTTGTCAGTTTCACAAACTGGGCAAGCGGTGTCATCTCTTCCCCCACTCTCACAAACAAATGATTGAGAGATTCCGGAGAGACACGATATTCCGGGTCTGCCTGAATCATCACACGGTATAATTTAGAGAACCGGTTGAAGTTCGAAACATATCCTCCTCCGTAATATCCCGAAAGCGTCTCCAGTATTTCACCGGGCGAAATCCCCGCCTGTTCACATTGAGCCGCGTCAATATCCACCCAATACTGCGGATAACTGGTTTCAAATGCGGAATAAACCGCTTCTATCTCCGGACGTCCGGAAAGTGCCGCCACAAAATCATCCACCACTTTCTTAAATGCATTCAAATCACCGGAAACCTTGTCCTGCACGTACAGTTCAAAACCGTTGCCCATACCGTAACCCGGAATCATCGGCGGTGTCAGGACGAACATCTGCGCATCCGGAATTTCGGGAGACAACGCATAAATCCTGTTCACAATATCCGAAGCTGACTGCCCTTCCTCCTGCCGTTCGTCCCAATGCTTGAGCGACAGAAAGTACATTCCCATGGACGGCCCCGACCCGGTAAACGAATAGCCCGTCACACTCGCTTCATAGTCAACCTCAGGAATCTGTTCCAGTTGCCTGCTGATTTGCTGCATCACCCGTTGATTCTGCAGCATCGACATTCCCGGTTTGGAGTTCATGCTAATCATGACCGTACCTGTGTCTTCGTCGGGGACAAGCCCCGTCTTGGTGTGCAGGACAAGCAGAACGAGCAGCACCATGGCAGTAGCCAATGTACCCCACATCAGCCAGCGGCGCTTTATGAAAAGCAGCACCCCGCGCATATAGCGTTGAGTCATTGCATCAAATGTCGCATTAAACGCCTTACGGAAACGGGCGGCAAAGTTATTCTTGACATTACCGCTCTCGTCCATGTAAGGACGCAATAACAAGGCACAGAGCGCAGGCGACAAGGTAAACGCATTAATGGCGGAAATACCTACCGCAACAGCCATTGTAATGCCGAACTGCATATAAAATGCCCCGGACGTGCCTCCCATCATAGACACGGGAATAAATACCGCCATAAATATCAGCGTTGAAGTCAGAATAGCCGACGAAACTCCTTTTACCGCATCATTGGTTGCCATATAGAAAGACTGATAGCCGACATCGAACCTTGCCTGTACAGCCTCGACCACCACAATAGCGTCATCCACCACCGTACCGATTGCCAATACCAACGCAAAAAGCGTCAGCAAGTTGATTGAAAATCCGGCAACGTACATAAAGGCGAACGTGCCAATGATTGAAACAAAAATCGAAATGGTAGGGATAAGCGTCGAACGGATATCCTGCAAGAAGATATATACAATCAACACCACCAGCAAGATAGCCTCCAGCAATGTCACAATCACTTCGTGTATGGATGCATACAGGAAACGGTTCGTATCACTCAGCGTAACAAACTCCATTCCTTTCGGAAGTCCCCGGCTTATCTCCTCCAGTGTAGCATCAATCTCATTGATAATTTCCGCCGCGTTCGAACCGGCAGTCTGATAGACCATTGCCATAGCTGCCGGATGCCCGTTCACTTCGGTAGCATAATTATACGCCTCATCTCCCAGTTCAATATCCGCCACTTCTTTCAACCGCAACACTTCCCCACCCGGCAGAGAACGAATCACAAGATTGCCGAACTCTTCGGGCGTCGAGAACCGCCCACGGTATTTCATCGTATATTGAAACGTATTATCATGGTTCTCGCCAAAAGCTCCCGTAGCCGCTTCAATGTTCTGTTTCGCCAATACTGCCGTAATATCTCCCGGAATCAATTTATATTGAGCCATTTTATCCGGTTTCATCCAGATACGCATACTATAATTCGATCCAAACTGCATTACCTGCCCCACTCCGGCAATACGCTTGATACGCGGTTCCACATTAATCTTCATATAGTTATTAAGGAACTGAAGGTCGTACGTATCGTCCGGACAATAGAGCGCAAATGTCTTCAACTCCGCATTCTGCTGTTTCATCGTTGTCACGCCAATCTTGGTCACTTCGGCAGGCAGCAGGCTCAAAGCCGTAGACACACGGTTTTGTACATTTACCGCCGCCATATCCGCATCACTGCCCTGCTTGAAGAAGACATTAAGAAATACATCTCCGCTATTGGAAGCTGTGGACGTGATATAATTCATATTCTCCACTCCATTGATAGCTTCCTCCAACGGAATAATCACACTTTTCTGCACTGTTTCCGCATTCGCTCCCGGATAGTTGGTAAACACCTGTATCGTCGGCGGAGCAATATCGGGATACTGCTCTACCGGTAGCATAAATATGGAAATCACTCCCATCAGGACAATCGTAATAGAAATTACGACTGATAAAACCGGACGGTCAACAAAATATCTCAAATTCATTCTTTTACTCCTTTCTTTCTTTATCACCGGCTTCTTTGACAGTAATTTCCATTCCGTCCTGCAATAAGCCTGCACCTTCGCTCACAATCACATCGCCTGCCTGAAGTCCCGACCGGACGATATAATCAATTCCGTTATCCAGTCTTTCAACCTTGATTGGCACAGATACCGCCTTTCCTTCAACCACCTTATAGACAAATATCTTGTCCTGCAACTCATAAGTGGCTGCCTGCGGAATGACGAGCGCGTCCTTTTCCGTATGCGGAATTATCACATTACCGATTCCTCCACTGAATAATATCCGTTTCTCATTGGGAAATACACTCCGTATCGAAGCAGTTCCCGTTTGCGAATTGATTATTCCGCTGATACTTTCGATGCGTCCTGCCGTTCCATACAATGTTCCGTCGTTCAACTGCAAGCGAACCGCCGGCATCTGCCGGATTGTTTCGTCCGGCGAACCATATTGCCGCACCAAGGCACGGAGCTGATTTTCCGTCATTGAAAAATAGACGTACATGGTGTTGTTGTCCGATACAGTCGTAAGCGGCTGCGGTATTGAAGGGCTTACCAATGCACCTACCCGATAAGGCAACGTGCCGACAATACCATTCGACGGACTTTTCACTTCCGTATAGGAAAGACTGTTGCGGGCGTCTGTTTCCTGCGCTTCCGCTTGTTCCAGTCCTGCCTTGGCGATAGCCAACGCGTTCCGCGCCGTCAGCAGTTCATATTCGGATATGACGTTCGCTTTGTAAAGTTCATTCTTGCTGTTGTAATCCAGTTGTGCTGTTTCCACCTGCGCTTGTGCAGCGTGCACATTGGCTGTTGCCGTCCGCAAGGCAGCCTTATAAGGAACCTGGTCTATCACAAAGAGGATTTCCCCTTTTTCCACCGTTTGTCCTTCCTGCACGCAAAGCCGGGAAATCGTGCCTGATACTTGCGGATAAATATCTATGTCCTGCCGCCCGCGGATAGAAGCCGAATAAGCCTCGACAAACTCTACCGAATCAGCACTAACGGTCAGTACGGGATACTCTTGTTGAAACTCTCCATATTGGTTGTTCTTACAAGACACCAACAACATAGAGCATAAAATAAAGATGAATAAATTTCTCATACGATTCTTTACATGTTTTCTAAATCAATTTTCATTTTCACTGCTAATCCTTTTCTCAATTGAGCGTGCAAAGTTAGGGTGATTAATCGGTTTAAGAGGTTACAGAAATCGGTCATATCGGGTACTTTTCAATATAAATCGGACAATAATCACAGAAAAAGAGTATATTTACAGGATTTTTCATGCAAGATATGACAAGTATAAAATACTCATTATGCCCGGACGGGCAACAATATGCAGCAGGAAAGACGAACCTGAAAGAAAGTATAGGTCATCCTTTGAACACCAATGGTTGCACTATCCTCATATGTACGTCGGGAAGCGCTATCGTATCCACTAACTTTCAGAGACAAGTGATGAAGAAAGGAGATGCAACCATTCTTTTCTACGATATAGTTTTTGAGACTATCAGGGTGTCGGAATCTTTCTCCGCACTTTATATCTCACTGCCCAATGAAGCGATAGAAAGCACAATGTACAAAATGACGTCTATCTCATTTTGGGATTTCATGTATGCTTATCCTATATGCCACACTTCGGAGCAACAATACGAACTATTGTATTCATGGTATCAGCAAACAAAGTGGATAATTGAAGAGTACAACCCGGAATACAGGTTATCGCTATTAAGCAACAATTTCTACAATCTATTAATGGGAGTAGAAAATGAAGTAAAAAAAATCACGGTTACTATGAATGACCAGGTGAAGAAAGACCGTGGTTGGATAATACTGGGAAAGTTTGCCGTTCTTCTGTCAGAATATTGCCATATCAGTCGGGACGTTAAATTTTACGCGGATAAATTATGTATCACGCCGGACTATCTCTACAAATTAACCCAAAAAGGAATGGAAATGTCCCCAAAGGGAATCATCGACCAACAAATCATTATCGAGATAAAAACCTATCTTACCAATACTGATTTGTCGGTCAAAAACATAGCCGCAGAGTTGCATTTCGATGATTCTTCCTATATGTGTCGCTTTTTCCGCCGGTTAACGGGGTTTTCCCCGACAGAGTATCGGAACAAAATTACCAGCTAAACACCCGTTAATACAATTACCAGACATTCTTGTGAATCCTATCCCCTACCCGGATTTCTTTCTGCTTACAAATATGTGCATTCTCCGCCGTATATCCGATAGCGAGAAAGCAGGTAAACTCATATCCGTTAGGAGCATTGACGAGATGTTTCACATACTCCGGTTCATTACCTATAGGAATACGGAATGCACATGCCAGTCCTTCTGCCGTTGCTGCCAACAAAATATTCTCAACGGCTGCCCATGCAGAAGCGAAATAGTTGAGTGAACTTTGGTCGGCAGGTTGGCACAGAGGAAAATCCTTTTGCCGGAAAAATGGAAGTACGAGACAATTGCTTTGCATAAGCATACGTTGTTGCTTGGGCAACGCATCGACAAACATGGCGTGTTCATCCTTATCCATCACACCGGCAGCAGCCTCAAGCCCTGTCTGCTGAATATTCCTTGTGTTTTCCGCCACAGGCGATATGAGTCGGGCAATGTTTTCCTGCCCTCTCACGACAATAAACTCAAACTGTCGCAAATGGTCATTAGTCGGAGCCTTGAATGCAGCCGACAATACCTTCTCCAACACTTCATCCGTCACCTTCTTATCGGAAAAGTCGCGAATAGTTCTTCTTTTTTCTAATACTTGATAGAAATCCATAACAATACATTTTAATAGTTATACTTATTGTTTCCGGCAGCAAAGTTACCCTGCTTTCTTGTTATATATTTGTGGTATTATCTTAGATATTTGTCGTATATTTGCATATAAGTCATTTTAAGTATTTCTTTTATGGAAGATACCGCCATTCCTTATGAATTGCCCGAAGTGGAGAATCACTCTTTTTTCTTTATAGACCAACGAGTGACAACAAGCATCGAAGCCAAACTGCACCGGCATGATGCATGGGAGTTGTATTATGTTGTCCACGGATATGGCAAACGAATGGCAGGCGACACACTACACCCTTTCGCAGCAGGTGATGTGGCGTTAATACCGCCGTCCATGCTACACCGCTGGGAGTATTCGCCGGATTCAGCAGACGATGACGGGTATGTCCGTTATTTAATGGTCGCTTTCAGCCATTCGCTTGTAGAACGGTGTATGGCAGTATTCCCCGAACTACGTAATCGTCTGACGGGCATTACATTCCCGACGAACGCTCTGAAATTCGGTATTGGAAGTTCACAAAGCATTCGCCGGATATTGTCACGGATGAACGATATGGACGAGTTGGGACGCCTATGCGAAATGTTTCGTCTGCTACCTGTCATCTTTACCTCATCCGACCATACCCTTGCCGGAAAGCCCATGAGTATTGAACGTGACGTGAGACGTATGCAGCAAATCTGTGCTTATGTAATGGCTCACTATATCCATACCATATCTTTGGATGATATTGCCGCAGAAGTAGGCATGAACCGCTCTGCTTTCTGTTCCTACTTCAAACGTTGCAAAGGAATGACCTTCTCGCAGTATGTAACCCAATATCGCTTAAATACAGCCTGCGAACTTCTTAAACATTCACAAAAGCAAGTATCCGAAATTTGTTTTACGGTCGGCTTTAATGATTTGCCCCATTTCGTCCGGATTTTCACAAACACCTTGGGAGTATCTCCGTCCAAATACAGAAGACAATTTCAATAGTCATCTCTTTGACTGTTTTGCATCCAAGCTATTTTAATGCCATTTCTCCCCTTTTATTCGTTTATTACGGAGATTTTCAGTAAGTTTGTCCACGATACGAACAACATGATGCAATGAAAAAAATACAACTGACCGACACACATAAAGAAAAGCTGTTCCAAATCCCTCTTTTCCGGGATTTGCCCTTGAATATTAAAGAATCCCTATTGGAGAAACTGGATTTCGTAGTCTACGCAGCAGACAAGAAAGAGATAGTTGTCACACAAGGAACGCCTTGTAACAAACTGTATGTGTTGTTGGAAGGGAAATTACGCACGGATATTATCGACGGACTGGGAAACGAAGTGATGATTGAATATATCATTGCGCCACGCACCTTTGCCACTCCTCATCTTTTTAATCCGAATAATACATTGCCTGCCACGTTCACCGCCCTTGAGGACAGTGTGATACTTATGGCAACCAAGGATTCCACCTTTAAAGTTATCAGCCAAGACCCGCAAGTGTTGCACAATTTTCTCTGCATTGCCGGTAATTGCAACATTTGTACCGTATCACGGCTGAAACCACTCTCCCGAAAGACTGTCCGGGAAAGATTTATCGTTTATCTGTTTGAGCACAAAAAGAAGGATTCTCTGATAGTAGAGATTACACATACGCAATCCCAACTTGCCGAATACCTCAATGTATCGCGCCCTGCTCTATCGAAAGAAATAAATAAGATAATCAAGGAAGGACTCATGACTATGGAAGGGAAACGGGTGGAAATTCTGAACAAAGTAGCTTTAGAGAAATTCATATAATAAAAATGTGGCGCAGCTTAAACTTTCGGTATTATGCTGCGCCACGCTTATCAGAATATTATCCTTATTTAATTACCATTTTGTGAAAAACACTCTCGGATTGATATTCAACGATACCCATCCCCAATCTTGCCAGCTCTTATGATTACCGCCTTTCACTGCATCCATCGTCTTTGTGCCACGCATGAAAGAATATCCGGCAGAGAGTTTCACGTCTTTCATCACCGACCAGTTAATCTGATAATCGACTTCCGAACCCAAGGACTTCTTCAAGTCCGGCAATTTAACCGCAGTAGTGAAATAGTGATAATTCAACTCCATATCCACTTTGTCCGACGCACGGAAACGACCACCGATACGGCTGTCCATTAAACCCGGTGCATAACCGTTCACAAATAGATTCGCATAGAAATAATCCATACTTCCGTAGAACTTATGGTGTGTTCCGTAGAGAGGGTCGAACGCTTTAAACTTGTCGCCGTTTCCCTTATCGCCACTCAGATAATCGAAACTTGCCACAACTCCCCATGTCTTGTCAAAAGCATAGGCAACCTGCACGCTTCCCATTAATGCCGACACTTTCTCAGCATCCTGATTCTTACCTGTCTGATAGTAGAAAGCGCCGTCCAGATTCCAGCTACCGGGCTTATAGGTAAGATACGTTCCCATTGTTTGCAGATAACGGGTATGCGAATCCTGCGTAGCCGCATCCCCGGTTTCCAATCCCAGGTTCATAAACAGCAAAGAAGCGCCGAACGGAATTGCATCCGCCTTATAGTGATACCATACAGTCTGCATATTCTTATAAGGCTGTGCACCGGAAGCATAATAAGTACCGCCTATCTTCTTCTCGTCATTCTGGTTGAAGGCAAGAATAAGGTGTACCTCATTATTCTTATTCGCATATCCCAGTTTCAATGCGTCATGATAACGTCCCGCCACATTCCAGTCCAATCCGCCCAAAATACGCTCATCGTCATAAACCAATGCCTGACGCCCCAACTGGGCAAAAAGGCCGTGTCCGAAATCAAGTTTTGCCCATGCTTCGTTCAGGACAAAACGCCCGTTCTTGTCGATCTGCGGATCTTGTCCCCAAACTCCGACGTGCTGTGCCGACATCTTGATTTCCAAGTCCGACCGCTTGTAGTCAATTGACAAACGGGCACGATTGTTGATAGACGATGCGGCTTTCACCCCTTCATTGCGAGGAAACCAAGCTCCGTTCCGATACTCCGCCCGAGGTCTGATTTGCATCGACATCGAGAACTCATTTTCCTTCTCCGTGTTTTGTGTGTATGCCATGCTTGGCAATAGCATCATAAGCACTAATGACCAATAAAATGTTTTCATCAATATTGCAATTTAAATGATTTGATATTTCAATTCAAATTATAAGTGTGTACACTGACACCTTGTGCCGACGGAAGATAATTGATTCCATACCAGCACATCTGTAATAAAACAAACGATACTAACAAAATAACTAATGCCGGACGCACTTTCAACGGTTTACCCAGTCGGAAATGTATATATGTAAGATAAGAGAACCAAGTTGCCGCTGCCCATGTTTCTTTCGGATCCCAAGCCCAGTAATGTCCCCAAGCTTCCTTTGCCCAAATAGCTCCCGTAAGCATACCCAATGTCATAAAAGCCAGACCTACATAAGTAAGGTTATCGCATAAATCCATTTCTTTCCGTTCAATCTCTTCTTTCTTGAACCAAAGCAGATAAATAGCCATTACCACCGCAGCCCCCAACATAGCATAAGCAAACATATACACAATAACATGAGGAGCAAACCATGGACTCTGTAAAGCAGGCATTAACGTCTTGTTGTGAATCTCCGGCTTAAAGATATTGATACAGATAAAGACTAATGACAGAACGCAACTGAAACTAAGAATCCATTTATACTTCCAACGTATATACGTTATCAATCCAGCCAACGGCAGAAAGAAAGAATACCACAAACGTGTCTCTCCCATTGTCCGCATCGGAGGACGTTCTAATGAAATCCACATTCCGA
>OGEP01002310.1_pt1 | contig 17101 bp, 16 predicted proteins | sample 1570721 | NCBI WGS metagenome assembly OGEP01 (sample SAMEA2582131, study PRJEB24529) | metagenome | biome: Human gut stool | place: China | collected 2011 | reverse complement strand
CTGGAATGAACATCGCTACGAAAAGGCACACCCTGAAGAAGTTCAAGAACACTAGAATACAAAAACTGAATCTATCTTTCTCTAAAATCGAAAATCTCGAATAAATAATAAAATTTGCAACTATGATCCTCTGTAACTCCCCCGAATCTAAATAAATTTAATCCAGTTCATTTATAACAGAGAATCAAGAGCCGTGATCTATGTCCTTAGCCAGCATGAGTCGCGGCTTTTTTTGTTCGTAACGACTGCTCCCCCAGGCCAGCTCCACTTCCGCTTCACGGGTCTCCTCTCCGGCGGGCCGCATGTGCCATGCTTACCGTCGTCTCGAGAGAGCCCCATGTTCCGCTCACGCTCCGCCGGCCTGGGGGATGATGCATGTAGTCTTGAATAACATCAGCAATTCCTTCTTGGGACTAAAAATTACAGGACTGAAATTGACGAATCTGGAGTAGTATCTATGTTGGCTAAGCGATACTGATTGTTACTGCTTGAAAACTTCTACAATGTAAATAGTAAATAATGAATTGTAAATAATAGATTGTGTATTGTGAATAGTAAAATGTGAACGAAACTAAAATGGCTGTATAAAGGCGTTTAAGTGATAATGTAATAAGCTCATACAATGTAAATAGTGAATAGTAAATTATGAATTGTAAAGAGTTGATTAATAGTAAAGATAATGTTGTGCAATTTGAGACTGCCATAACCGTACATTTTCAAGTTGCCATTCTTAGCAGTAAAATCGTTATTTCATAACAGTATTTTTAAACAGATCATGAGTGGTGACTTCTATTGATTTAAGTAGCATTAAATACTCAATTGTACTATAATATAACTATATTTAAAACTATCAATTTTGACTGTTTAAGCTGGTTCAAACTTGATAGGCACGGCTGATGATAATGTTTTATGATGCAGACAGCCGGTTGGATATGGGGCTGATCGGCGGCCGATGATCATTCTATCTCAAGGTTGATTGCTTGGTGATAATTTACTTTCATTAAGTTCCCTTAAAGAAGCCGCCCAGGCCAGAGTTGGTCCAGGCGGTTTTTATGTTCAAAGGAGGACTTTGCGATGTTTGATGTTTCCGCGATGTTTACCCAGGTATACGACGCAATGATGGATAAGTTTGAACGCCTTAGCGCGATGAACGATCATAACGTTTATAATCAGCAAATCTACGACATGTACCTTGATTGCTTGATCTTAGCGGAGCGCGTGCTGACCAGATCCAAGCAGACCGATGACATGACGCTTGAGACGCACATCTATGTCTGCACGCTGATGAACGGTTTGATTGATGGCGAGACTGATCTGATGAAGGAAGGTCCCGCGTCCTATAATCGACCAGAGCATTATCTGATTCTGTGCCAGGTACGCGCTGAGCTGCAACAAAAACTGGCCATAGTCGATAAACAAGCAGCCTAAACATCCCCTTCTTGGCTATGCCTAATCATTGGAAAGCCTGGTATTAATATAGATGTATACAATAATGCAGTTATTTATCTGGTACGATTAATTACATGACACAATAAATGATGCGACACAACAACTTGAAAAGTTGCGCAGAATTTACTAATAGCGCTGTTTTAGGCTCGAGAAAAGCTTGAAGTAGCGCTATTTTCTTTGAACAATTTGTAGTTAAAAGAGTTAGAGTGAATGACGTTGGACGCAAATAAAGAAATTTTTAAATCACAAAATGCGATTTATTTAGTAGTAGTTTAGTCTTCTGAAATTTGGCATAAATAAAAATTGTTATTGACAAAGTGAAAATAAAAGACTAACTTATAAAGTTGCAAATAGTAATCATTACGATTTATGAGTAACAGGAGGAATTTTTTTGAAACGAATACATTGGGGAATCCTGGGATTGGTTTCCGCACTGCTTGTAGTTTTGCTTTTAATGCTGACTAATTGGCAGCCAGGCAATAAGAAAACAACAGCTGACAAGCCTATTCGAGTAGTTGCCAGCTTGAACTTTTACGGTGAGGTAGCCAAAGAGATCGCTGGCGGCCACGGACAGGTAACTTCTTTTATTAATAGTTCAACAACCGATCCGCATGAGTTCCAGCCGACAACAAAGCAGGCAATGCAGGTTGCTAAAGCAAATGTAATTATAGAAAATGGTCTTGGCTATGATCATTGGATGGAGAAGACGGCTAAGGCAAACGATAACACCAAGGCTTTGATTAATGTTGGAACACAGGTGGCACACAAACAGGATGGCGATAATGAGCACGTCTGGTATCAGCCAGACACGATGGGAAAACTTGCCGATCTGCTTGCTAAGAAATACTCCAAGCTTGATCCAGTTCACAGACGAGATTATGTAAAAAACGCACGCAATTATAAGAAAAAGCTGACCAAGCTGAATAATAAAATCAATGTAGCTAAGGTTGAAGGCAATCATCAAGTAGATGTCAGTGAACCTGTTTTTGACTATGCCTTGACTAACCTGGGATACCGGATTAACGATACCCATTTTGAAAAGGCGGTTGAAGATGATACTGATCCTTCTCCTAAAGACATTAAAAGGATTCAAGATGACATCAAGAACCAGCGAATTGATTTCTTCGTAAACAACACTCAGGAAAGCAGCTTAACGGTTGAGAACCTGGTTAAGCTTGCCAAGAAGAATGGGATTCCGGTTCTCAATGTAACTGAATCAGAACCTAAGGGAGAGAATTACGTTTCTTGGATGACGGAACAGTATAATGAACTGCGTAAGATTCAAAAGCTTCAACAATAGTCTCTTGTATGCGATCATTTCATAGATTTCCTTACACACAGGAGCCTTAAGACTGCGCAATATTAATAAGTGCATCTTAACATGATCAGCATCATCATTGACAAGATTATAGGCTAATGATTCTGGCAAGGTCCTGCTCGACATTGCATATGATTTGCCATGAAGTAGTAGTTATTTAATCGATTCTCTATTCCTTAAAACACGCTGAATGGGTTTCTCCGTTTAGCGTGTTTGCGTAAAAGCCTTTATTATCTGCGAATTTAGTAGAACTAGAGGCGTTGAGAGTGTCAATAATTTTGTGTACTTTTGAAAATCCTTCTCTGTATGAAATGCTTACTTAAATAAACTGGGCCTAGAATAAAAAGTGTACAAGTTAAATAGAGACTCTGATTTAGTATAATTAAGGAAGTAAATTGGAGGATCAAATAATGACGAAGCACAGCTATGACAAGGAATTTAAGGAACAGGCCGTTCAGTATTACTTAGATAACAAGGATCACATGACCGTGAATGAGATGAGCAAGAATCTAGGTATCGGAGCTAGTACATTGCATAAATGGATTAAGCTGTTTACTGAGACTGGGGAGTTTGGCCGTGGCTCTGGTAATTTTGCCAGCGATAAGGACAAGGAGATTGCACGACTAAAGCGTCAACTTCGTGACGCTGAAGGGGCGATCGAAGTGTTAAAAAATCAATCGGGATTCTGAGCAAGTAACTACCGAAAAGGTATACCGAGAAATGGACGTTCAGCACGCTTCGGAATCCCACCCTTCTATCAATGGTATGTGTAATTATGTTGGAATCTCAAGAAGCGGTTACTATCAACGAGAAATACGTCGTAATCACCAATTGTCGATGGCAGTCTTAAAATGTATGAAAATGGCAATCCGTATAATACCCCTTAGGGTTGACACTTTAAATAATAAAAGTGTGAATCCTAGGGGGTGTTTTGCATTGTAAGTTATTCAACTATTGAAAAGCTTAAATTACTTCATGATTATCAGAAATCAGATTATGGTTTAACGGTGTACTCCGATTACCATGGTGTCCGACCAGCAAACATGAGTAAGTGGATTAAGCAATTCCTGCTCGCTGGATTGGCGGGATTAATTAGGCCTAAGCATAATCAGAAGTACTCATTAGAGACTAAGTTAACTGCTGTAAAAGCTTATCTTTCTGGCAAGTATACTAATCAAGCAATTCCCCAGCAGTATCAAATTAGAAATATTTCTCAACTACATCAATGGGTTATCAGTTACAATAATGACAAACTCCGAGTTAATCAGACAACGAGAAAGCGAGTCAGAAAAATGGGACGAAAAGTAACCTTTGATGAAAAGAGGCAGATTGTCCGATGGACAATTGAACATAACAATAACTATAAAGCGGCTGCAGAGGAGTATGATATTAGTTACCAACGAGTTTATTCTTGGGTACGGAAGTACCGAGTAAATAGCGACTGGGAAGTACTAAAAGATAACCGTGGGCGTAATAAAGGAAAAGAGCCCACTAATGAACTAGAAAGACTAAGGAAACGAGTTCGTGAGCTAGAAGCTCGTGACCGTGAACGGGAGCTGCAAATCACTTTTGCAAAAAAATTAGTCGAAATACGCAATCGGGAGGTGAAACGACCGGACGATATCAAGCGATTCAAGAAATGAACAATGAAGGTTATTCTATTAGTGAATTGACCAAGGTCGCTGGAATTACTAGACAGGCTTACTACAAATGACTGAAACATGAACCGACTAAATATGAGATTGAAGAATCGGAGATTCTCCAATTGATTAAACAGTTAGAAAATGAACACAAGCAAAGCGTTGGCTATGACAAAATGACTAGGTTAATCAAGTTAAGTCATCAGATTCCTTATACCGTCAATAAGAAACGAGTCATTCGCATTATGAAAGACCATAGTATCAAAGCTGACTATCGTCAGCCAACCCATAAACGTATTCAAGCCCAGCAAACTTATGAAGCTGAAAATATTCTTAACCGACAATTTGACCAAACCGCAGCTAACCAAGTTTGGGTTACGGATACGACGGAACTAAATTACGGAATCCGGCTTAATAAAGTTCGTCTACATGTAGTATTAGATTTATATGGTCAATATCCAGTAAGCTGGTTAATTACACCTACAGAAACCGCTGAAGGAGTAGTTCAAGTGTTCGAGCAAGCACGGATGAAGGAAGGAGCACTAGCTCCGTTAATTCATACTGATCGTGGTGCGGCGTATACTTCCAAAGCATTTAATCAGTATTTAGTAGTTAATGATGCCCAACACAGTTATTCAGCACCAGGGACACCGGCTGACAATGCCGTAATAGAACATTGGTGGGCAGATTTTAAGGCTATTTGGATCGCACACCTGCCTAAAGCACAAACATTATTAGAACTAGAAAGACAAGTTAGAGAAGGAATTACCTATTTCACTGAAAAATTTATCTCAGCGAAGAGAAATGACCTTACCGCAGCGGAATACCGTTTTGGCAAGGCCAACTAATTTTTATTATTTAATGTGTAAACTTGACAGGGCACAGTACCACTATTGGCGCATCTGTTTTTCATTTACCCAAAATCAATCTTATCCAGCATATGCTCACGGCTTACCTGGTCAAGCCCCAGGTAAGCCAAGGTCATGGCCTCGCTAGAGTGGTTCAGCAGCTTCATGACCAGACCAATGTTGTAGTTGGACTGGACGTACACGCGGTAAGCCCCAGTCTTGCGCATTGTATGCGTGCCCAGGTAGTTGATGTCCAACAGATCCCCGACTTTTGCCATCACGTTGTAGAACTGGCGCTCATCAATATGCTTCTGCGGCCGCGTGGTAGAAGGAAACAGCCATTCCGTCGTACCCTCATAGCCGTTGCGCTTAAGCCACTGCTGATACATCACCAGGTCCATCATCACCGGCTTGAGGTAGAGAGTGTTCCGCTTGCCGGTCTTCTTGTCCTTGATGAACGCGTGCTGCTTGATGGCGCCATAGTCATCGAAAACGTCCGCCTGCTTCAGCCGCAGCACGTCACTGACCCGCAGCAGCGTTGCCTTGCCGACTTGAAAGATGGTGTAGTTGCGCCGGCCAGACTTGAAGTTGTTCAACAGCGTGTCCTGTACCTGCTTGAGTACCTCATCATCCTTAATTGGCAGTACAATCTGTCGCATTTAATCACCCCTGCTTTCCCGTTAAGCGGAAACTTTCATCGATCAGTCTCATTACGTCATCGTCGCCCAGCTGATCGTCAAGTACGACTGAAATCCAGTACTTATGGTTCATATGGTAGGCCGGGAAAACGGACTGACCATCAACTGGCAGCGTGTCGCTTTTCAGATTGATGATATCAACGTTCTGTTCATCATCATCTTTAGTAACGAGTTCCCGTCGGCCATTAATGATCAGGCCAAACCATTTACTTGAATCCAGATGCCGGAAAACGCCATTATCCTTGTTATTCTTGGACCTCCAAGGAAAATCCGGCACGAAGTGATACTGATTATAAATCCTGTCCGCGATTCGATTGGCTTGTGGGGATGCGAATGGCATGGTCAGACAGCAGTGATCGACAATCTGCCCTAAGATGTCCAGATAGCCGGCTCGGACAGAACTGACGAACTTGCCCCGCATTACCAGCACGTCAATCTGGTAATATTCATCCCCGGTTGAGCAGTCAATGACCTGGCCATCTTGTCACTCCACTCAATTTTTCTAAAAATCGATAGGTATCATTTTTATTATATAGAAATAAATAACACGTCTTAATTTTAGCATAAAAGCGGATGCCTTTAAACCGCCTTTTGTGAAGTGTTATTTGATAGAAATAACACTTCGTATTATGATCATGTCCGATTAAGCATCCAAAATCTCATAAATATAAAAATCGTCTCTCAGACGCACTGAAATTCCAGTAGACGGGTAGTTGCCCATTACGTTTCTTCTGAGAGGCAATTATCAAAATGCACTAAAAAATCGAGCCGGTTAGCCGCTGACTCGATTATGGTATAATATTTTTGTCCAAGAACATTGGCGGTGCTTCGCTTTTCGAAGGGGGCGATGCCAATGAAGGAGTTGAAAAAACGTGCGACGCTTCCCATCATTACGAAAGGGATCCACAAGTGTCAAACCGACATCAAGATGGCGCCGACTTAAAAGGTCTTGCCGCTGTTCTGCACGGACTGCATGGCTTACCGATCGGCGTTCAGTATGCAACTTTGGCCACGGTCGTAATCATTGTGATTGCTTCCCTTATTGCCGGCTGCTACATGGTCAGTCATTTCTGACTAAAAAGAAAAAACCATCTTAGAGCTGCAACTCGTAAAGATGGTGTGAAACTTTAATCAATTTGAAGTGTAAGCACTGTCGATTTTCAAGGACATTCGGGCTAACGTGTTCCCTCACGTTAGCCTTTTTGTTTACGCCATAATTATAGCTGATTTCAATCGGCATTGCAAATAGAGATTGAATAATAGCTAGCAGACAATTTAAGTGAGGGGAAACCATACCCTCAAGAATTTAATATATTAATCAATTAAAATGAATATCTTTCTACATAGATTATTTTAATTTATAGAAGTCTTTTAGCGTATCATCAGAGATAGTACTTTGATTCAGCTTGGTTTCATCGGTCTTTAGCTTATTTCCTTTTAATTCAGATTCAATACCATAACAAACATAAACTTTGCTATTATTAACAGAAGCATTGTCATATACTACATATACGTCATAACTACCATTAAATTTATAATAAAAATCTCTTCATAACCTAAATTTTTTAAATAGATCGTCTTTAAATCACCAGGCTCAAGAGAGAAGGGTTCTTTCTTTTTTCTATCTTTTTCAGCTTGTTTATTAGCTAAGTTTTCAATAGCAGAAATATCTACAGTATCTGGATCAACAAGTCCATTAACCTTAAATGTTAGATCTTTGTCGGCAACGTATCGGTAGCTTATATCATCTGAATGTTCATTAAGATCCTCGGCCAATATACTAGCTTGAATTTTTACGCTATTGCCGTTTACATAATTGCCACTAACGTTAGGTAACCAACTTTCTCTAACTCCCTGACTCTCAAGATATTTGTCAGGAACTAGTTTATATGATTTCCCAAATTTCTTACTTTTCATATTAAACCCAGTTACCTTCAACGAAAGATGCTTGTTTAAAGGTGATACTTTCACCGTCTTAACTTTCTTTAACCCCTTAACCTTTACAGTCCTTTTAGATGAACGAATGGCTAACAATGATTAGTCGGAACATGCAGCAAACTATTGATATACAGGCGTTTAAGTTGGGCGAGAATGGAGATAACCGTCCAACCGTTAATAATTATACTATATTATAACGATTGTTAATAATAAAATGACTTATCACGCAAAAGAATTGGTATCCCCTATTGAAGTCAATATAATTAAGGTGTTGTCTGATGGCAGCGCTTTGCTTCTTCTGGAAACATTATGAGGGGAGGCGATTGCCATGATGAAAGTCGTTTTGACTGCTCTGGGCCGCCTTCTTTCGGGAAAGAGCCCGAATGATGTCAGACCTTGATCCGTTCGCGGGCTTGGCAAAAGTACTCAGTGCGCTGCCTGGCCTGCCGGAAACCGTGCAATTGGCCGCGTTGGGAACCGTCTGCTTTCTGGCGCTGGTCATCGCGGTGGTCTTTCTCTGGCCGAAGAAGCCGAAGGCATCGTCCCGCAGTTTGGCGACTGGGGCGGTGCTTTATTTCTGCTATTCAACTGAAGTAAGGCGCTGTCGATGATGACAACGTGGGCTTGGCGCTGTGCAGGCGTCAAGCCCTTTTATTTACGTCTTTATTATAGTCGGGCATGGATTGCTAATCAAGAATCATGGTTCGGCTTTTTGACATCAGTCTATTTATAATATAACAATTAAAAGGAGAATTTTTTTATGATTAGTTTTCCGTTAGTCGCTGACATCAGCAGTTACCAGCCTAATGAGCCGGCATTTTTCCAAGCATTGAAGAATCAAGGAGTCAGGGCGGTTATCGTTAAGATCACGCAAGGCTCGGCAGATGGGGATGCCTATATCAATCCTAAAGCAAAGGCGCAGATAACCAACGCGCGGGTGGCGGGACTGCTTGTGCATGGCTATCACTACGCGCGTTTCAATGGGCGGCAGGGTGCCATCAATGAGGCCAAGTGGTTCTACCAAAACGCAACCGCGCTGGGATTAGGTAAGGAAAGCGTCTTGGCGGTGGACGCGAAAGATGACGCCCTTGCCCATTACGCGACTGCTGACGTCAACGTGTTCCTGTAGTACCTGATCGATCAGAAGCACTTAAACGTGGACGTGTATTCGATGGCTTCCTGGTTCTGGGAAAAGCGGCTGATTCAATCGGAGCTGATCGCCAAAAACGATTGGGTGGCCAACTACGGTAAGTCGCAGCCTGGCGTTCCTAACGTTGGTACCTGGCAGTTCACCAACAGCTTTTCAGTATTCGGAATTGGTATCGACATGTCCTATGACTTCCACGGCTACTACACTGACCCTAAGATTGGCTACGCGGATGGTCAGCTCGCCATCCGGGTTGAACAGGCATCAACGCCGAAGATTGAGATTCCCGTTCCCGCTTCATGGGTTGACGAGCTGGGCGATACCTGGTACAAGGAAAAAGGCAGTTTTCTGTTGGGTATGCCGCTGCACCTTCGCTGGGGAGCGCGAACCGATTCAGCAATTATTGCCATGCTGCCGGCGGGCGTCATCGTAAGCTATGATGACTGGTCGCGTCACGGCGGCCCGCGCGCCAACCATCAATACGGATATATCACCTGTCGCGATGCACGAACCAATCAGGCATTTGGGACATTCGCGTAAGTGCATAATGAAAAATCGCCTCACTGGCAGTCAGTGAGACGATTATGGATAATCAACTAAGCGAAACAAAATCAATGTGAATTGGGTCAAAACACCATCGGTTAAAATCGGTGGCTTGTAGCTCACGAACCTTACGGTTCGGAAGTAGTAACGCAGTTCCTTGCGGACCTGCTCCTTCTTAAATGTGGCTACATCATCGGATGGTTGACAAAACACCCGTTTAACCGGCAAGTTTACTCGTCGGTTGTTTTTTTACTTTTCTTAAAAGCAGGACGCGGAACGCCGCTGACGTATTGAGTACCCAACAACTGAATGTTTATAGCTCCAATACGATCATCATTTGATTTATAACCACAACGATCACATTGGTACAAATGCAAATGATGGTTACGGTTGTCCTTATTGATACGACCACACTTAGGACAACGCTGACTAGTATAGCGAGCAGAAACATCTACTACTTCACTGCCCACTAAGTGGGCCTTATAGGTCAGAAACTGTTCCAACTGATAGAAAGCCCACGAAACCTGTTCATAACGCCGATCCTTAGCGACCCTTTCCGTAGCAAAACGGACATTAACCAAATTTTCAAGGACAAATAAGGTATTAGCGCTATAACGGTCCACGAGTGTCTTAGATAACCGATGATTAATATCAGTCATCCAACGGTTCTCTCGCTGACCGATTTTCTTTAGGCGCCGCTTAGCCGATTTAGTTCCTTTGAGTTGAAGTTGTGCACGAAGCTGTTTAAACTTGCGTCGCTTGCGAACGATTTTTTGACCATCAAAAAACATAGTTTTTCCTTTTTCGTCATAGACAGTTGCTAAAAAGCGTAAGCCACGGTCAACCCCAACCACGTGCTGCGATTGTTCTTTTTGATAATTAAGAAATTCTTTGGTGGCACTAATATGCAACATCCATTTATTTCCAACATAGAGTATCTTAGCTAGTCCCAGCTTCCAAGTACCATCCAAATACTGGTCAAATCCGTGGCAAATAGACGTAGCCTTAATCCGCCCATCTAGCGTATTAAGCGACAAAGTTCCGTCCTTAAGGATGGACCAGTCACGATTTCTTTGCAAATCGGCCTGTGGTCGTTTAAAAAAGACGGGTTTCCACAGCCAACTTAAACCACGGGGAATTTTTTTCCAAATTTCGTCACCAAACTGATCCTTTTCGCCAGTATTGTAACGAAATGGTTTTTGTTCCAATTGAGTTTGTACTGTTTTATAGCGGGCAACAGTTCCACGAATTGCTGAGATGGCAAATTGCGACTTCAAATTGAATTTATCTCGTATTTCATGATAAATGGCCTTTTGAATTTTATTTTGGTTAAGCAGAAAATCATGATCAAAAATGTATTGAGAGATATAGTTCGAAGCCTGCCGAAACATTTCCATCGTATGCACCAGTTTGTCGGCATCAGATGGATTTTTTAATTTCAATTTGATTTTAATAGTTACTGTTTGTTCCATTTTTTCACCTCCTTTCACAGGAATTATTATACTGTAAAAAGCTATGAAACTAAAGAATAAAAAGAAAACACCTTTCGGTGCTAATGGGTGGCCTTCCTACCCCGACTAAAGTCGGAGGCTTCCGGCAAAACGATTTTTAGTGAAAAATTTCATGAGATGAGATTTTCGAAGGGATGGGCTAACCCTTCATTAATATTATAGCGCTTTCTTTTGGAATTTTAAATATGTTGCACTATATTATAACTATAAATTTAATTAAAAAATCAAACGCCCTTGAACGCCCTTGTATGGACGATTCTTTCTTATCTGTTATCTGCGTTGGCCACCACTTTTTAGATATAGATCGTAACCAGTCGTAGAATAATTTTGCGAAACGATACCGCGTACTTTACGTGAAAACAGGCGCCATACTGTATCATCTGGCAGTTTTTCGACCTCAAACAATGTCTTGGGCCGCAATCCCTTGCCGAACTTCCACTCAATTGTACTGCCATTGATCATATATTCTCGACGCTTCATCGTAATTTCTGACATATTGCCCTTTGGCAGCGGCTTAACGTCTCCTGCGTGATCTAGTCGGAAACGATGCTCATCATCCCGAATCTGAATCGGTGGATAGATAGCTGTGCGATCAGGCGTTTCTACTGGCTGAAACATGGCCATGCGACGGTTGGCTTGCTCATGGCAGATATAGTCAACCCATTCCTTGCGCATATCCTTGATGAACTGCTTCTCATCACTTGGGTTGCGTTTCAAATTGAGCTGGTTTGCTCGTTCATTATAACGCTTGGAAAATGTCTTGACCCACTCCTGCTCTTCAGGCGTCAAATCGCTGAGACAAAGCGCAATCGTCCGTCGGTATGGCAGAAAGTTATCAGCCACCCACCGATCAACGTCCTTTTTATTGAAATAGGTCCGGCAGCCCAGGACTGGCGCGTTAAAATAACGAACCGAGTTCATCAGGTTGCGCTTGAGAAAATCCGCACCGACCCAGAGCTTTTCTTCCAGTTCAAACTTCTTATATGAGTACTTCTCGAATGTGACAAAGCGCCGTTTCTGCTTGTGACTAGTAACCTCAACGTACTCGCCGGAATCGATAAGTTCGCCAGTTGCCTTGTCAAAAGTCTTCAGCGTATTGCCCTCACGCTTGAATTCAAAATCTTCCAGTGGCATATGTATCTCTCCCCAGTTCTTGATGCCTAATGAGTTGATTATACTATATTATAATGATTTTGAAACACCAATTCGTGCCAAGATTGAGGGGGTACGTCCTTGATTGCTGAGGAGTATTGTGAGAGCGAAGTGAAAGTAAATTTATACCGCTTTAACTAACCCTAACATTTAAATTCACTTCAAACTATCTATAAACTTGGTTAAGTATGGTGCTGCTTACCGCCTCATTGCGGAAATATTCCGCGATGAGGCTCTTTTTGTTTACTGTAAACCGGATAGCCAAAGAGAATAAAAAAGGGACCCCAAGCCGCTTTTGACGACTTAAGATCCACGGAAAGATTCTCCAAAAAAGGAATTGCTTGTGTTATTCAGAACTACCAGATGAGTATGCAGGCCCTTTCACCAGGCTCGGCGGCACGGAGCAGCGATAGGGCTCTTCCGATGCAACGGTAGGCGACGGTAAGCATGGTACATGCGGCCCGCCGGAGGGAAGACCAGAGCGCGGAGTAAAGCCGAGCCTGGCAGCCGAATATTTTAACCTCTAGCTCTTCTGCGATGCCCTTCAGTGTGTATCATTTTTCCAATAATTGCTTTATTCCTTGCTCTCTGCTTCCTCTTACTTTCTGATTCTTTCTCATCAGACTTAATATTCCCTAATAGTTCTAAAATGTTTTTCTGATTTTTCCTCGTCTGCTTTAACATCTTTGAATGATGATGAACGTATTTCTTAATCTTATCTATTGAAAGAGGGGCTATTTCGTATGGCAGAGCTCTTAACATCGCATCCCCTTTAATTTTTTCGAACTCTTCATGGTGATCGATGTTTTTTTCTTCAATCAGTTTTATCAGCCAGACTGTCCTAACATCTTGTTGATGATGTATATCAGAATGGTTTTTCAAATAGTTGCCTATAGCAGAGATACATCCAACCTCTCTGCTATATTTTTGAAAGTAGTCTATAACTCGTTGATATACCAACGGGGTCTGTTTTCGCTTCTTCTGATACTGCTCAATGAATCTTTTATTGAAAGCATTCGGTGCAGCAAAACCGTGCACGCGCAAGAAAGAGAGGTATTGATATTGAGGTGTGTCCCGTCTCATATAATTTTGATCATTAATTACCTTTGTAAATTTCTTTGACCAATAGTCCGGATGCTCCAAAGTGTGCTCACAGACTTCAAACAAGTCTCGTTGCATCTGTTTAAAACATCTTTCTACAATTTTAGCTTTCTCTTCACTTAACACATGATGCTTTGCTAAGTGGTGAACGTTAAAGCATATTATCTTACCGTCTCTCCGCAAGATCACGCCCCAAGGATATAACTGGCCACAGATGCAGGCGTTTTTAGCAAGATGGTACCCTTTATCACCCACATTAATATCAATAAGCTGCCAACCTTCATTTTTAAAAATCTTGCTTAATCTCTTTTGTGATAGTTTCCAACGATACTCAATAATAACATTTAGACTCTCCTTCTTTCTCTTTTTTAGTTTATTTAAAAGTTTTAAATACGCCCCTCGCTTATAAACTTGTTCACTAAATATCGCTATGTGTTCCTCTTGAATTTTCTTTCTGTACATTGCCAGCCATTTATCAGCACTTGCCCTTCGAACTCTTTCTAACATCCAGCTTTGTCTAAGTTCCTTTTCCTCTAATGAAGACAACTTTTCTTGTTTTTTTGGATGTTGCAATTCCCATTCTTTTCTTTTTTGCTCTCTTTGTTTTCTAGCAAGAGTTGCCATTGCTTCTTGATAGACTTTTTGCAGATAGTTTTCATCATCGACAAACAACGGCAAGTCAGCTTGCCTAAAAGCTAAACATTTCTTATAAAGGATTTGATGACGATTTTCTTTAAACGCACCTGCGTTGACTGTTTCTTCAAAAAGATTGTCATCAAAACGTTTGCCGTGTCTATAGGCAATCAAAATCGAATCTTGATAACGATCTATCCTGTTCACACCTTTTCTTATCTTTTGAATTATCTGCAATGGAATTCCAGCTTCCAGCTCGAAATGAGTTATCCCCAACTTCTTAACCAGTCGCTTGCCGTTATGAATTTTTTTCGATTCAAGAATATATAGATACTTTACTCGCTGACCACAATCGCAGTACAAATTCTCCCCAGAGTGTCGAGAGTGACGATCATACCAAGGATCTACTTTCATATCGCTAAAGACCCAGTTTGTTTCTTCAAGAAAAGAGTATGTATAGAACCATGACTCCATCTCATATTTTTTAAAATCTGCCAAAGCCTTTAGCTGAACATCGCTCATTTCATCAAATAGTTTTTTATGCTCTTGATAAGTTAAAACCGGTAATTTTCTCCGATTTCTTTTTTCGTTTCTTTCCCATTGCTAATTTCCCCCAATCATCTCATCATCGATCAATCTAAAATAAACTTTTTCCGTTCTCCCAACCAGTTAAAGAGCATAAGGGTAATCTACCACCGGCAAGCCTGTGACCCATCAGTGATGGGGATACGACAGTAGTATTGTTTCTTTCGATTGTGCTTCTATTTTGTTACTCAAATATCACGCGTTGGTTACAGCATGTACTGCCAAATATTACTCTTGAAATAATGATTTTTTCTCGCAAGTAATTGATATATTAATTCATTTCTAGTTATTATATTAGCAAATTGAATCAGGAGATCATTACTATGACAAAAAAAGTCGCATAGCCTGGACAGAAGAGGAAACTACACTAGCATATGCTTTATACTGTTCAATGCCGTTTGGCCAAATTGGAGCTAAAAATCCGAAAATTCAGAAGTTAGCAGCCCTAATTGGAAGAACACCAGGCGTCGTATCAATGAAAATGTGCAACTTAGCACGTTTTGATCCTGAGTTGCAAAAAAGAAACGTCACCGGTCTTAAAAATGGAAGTAAGTTAGATGGAATTGTGTTCCGAAAATACGAATCTAATCTTGAAGAACTGGCTTATCAAGTCAATTTAATCAAGCAAAACCTCTATCATGAACAATCTTATATAGGAATCCCTTACGATCAGGAATTAGAAAAACTACCCGAAGAATAAGTATAGGGTACTGTACCCTTTTTTATGCATTTTTCAAACGGTACCGTTATGGAGTGCTTACGACCGTCATTGTCCAGAATGATGTTAAACTACACCTAATATTATTTCATCAGAGAAATCTTGATTGCTCTCTTTCTGGTAGAATAGTGATGAAATAATATTAAGGAAGTGTTGAATTACTATGGATGCACAAAGTTTTAACTCGATAAAAATACTAAATAGTATTGACGAAAATGGCTTAATGTTGCATTTAACAGGAAGAAGACGCGATGGGAGTCTCTTTAGTATTACTCCATCTTTGCATGATGTAGTACAAAAAGAAATAATTAATATAATAAAAAATCAAGTTAAATATTATAATGAGCAAAATTTGAAACGATATAATATCGTTGGGGTAATGGATGATACTGTTGAATTCGCCAATGTCAGCGACTTTACTAACGAATTAGATAAAATATTTAATTCTCTAAAGCGACCGGTAACAGATAAAAAAATTAATCCAAATACTTATGATTTTTTTACGTATGAACTCAAGAACAAGAATGGTGATTCCATATATATTTTTAGAAAAATCAACAGAATGAAAACTCTAAAAAAAGGAATAATAGGACGTTTAGCTGAAGGATGTTTTGAAAAAATTGAAAGTTCCAAGCTTCTAGGCATTGATGATGCTATAGATTTCATTGTTATTGATGATAAAATTTTTATCTTCCGTCATATATCTTTAGAAAGGGTATTAAAACTTAAGGATCAATTTAAAGATAAAGCTGAAAAAGTTTTATCAAACACAGAATTTACCGAGAAAATTAAAAATTTCGATGAACTTAAAAAGAAAGCTTTGGAAAATGGTAATTATGTGAAGAGATTGGCTAAACTTTATAAAAACAAGGGTGTTACAGCATTTCTTGATAAAATTGATAAAACAAGAGATGTAATCAAACAATTTAATCTTGACATAGAAGTTAGTAACGGGATGTTGATTTATAGAGACGAAACACAAATAGGAAACTTTGTCAATTTAATGCAAGATTCGTATTATAGAACACTAATTGGAAATCAGAACGGCATCGATGAAAAAAGGTGATATATGTGCTTGGATTGATTTTTAAAACCGTTCTCTTCTTTTCATCATATATACCTATTTTTTTGATGATTTTCCTTAATAATTTAGATTCATTTTCGAATAGCTCAATTAAGAAAACATGGGATAAAAATCCAAGTTTATGGATTTCAATGATTGTGCTTTCAATAGTTACTCTACTTATTCTACTTCTTTGGATTAGAATATTAAAAAAAGAAGCTGCTGATACTACAAAACAACAGTATCAATTAAAAGATTTGAAAAAATATGATACAGAGGTTTTAAATTTTTTTGTTACTTTTATAATACCGATTTTATCATTGAAACCAGAGTCTGGACCTTCCATTATGATGAATTTAGTGTTGGTAATAATAGAGGGCATATATTATATTTCTAACAATGCATTATATTTTAACGTTATCTTAATTATCTTAGGTTATCATGTTTATACATTTTCAAATGATAATATAGTTATTTCTAGGAAAACAATAGATCAACTTTTCATAAAACCTGAAGCTAGTCAAATAGGAACCACAAATATTTTTTATGCATGAGAGTGAGAATGCAGGCACACCATAACGATACGGGTTAAAAAAGTGCATAAAAAAATGAAGCATCTAACTGGACACTACTGTTAAGGTAACACCTGAAAAACAAAAAAATCAGTCTATACGGCCGGTACTATACCCTGTCAAGGTAACAACTTAAAAAAATAAAAAATTAGTCTATACGGCCTCATTGCGGAAGTCCTCCGCGG
>OGEP01002303.1_pt1 | contig 17136 bp, 14 predicted proteins | sample 1570721 | NCBI WGS metagenome assembly OGEP01 (sample SAMEA2582131, study PRJEB24529) | metagenome | biome: Human gut stool | place: China | collected 2011 | reverse complement strand
CGCTCACGTCCGGCACCGACGGACTGGACGACATTCGAATTCTGGCGGCTGATGCGCCCAAACATCTCCGCGAACACGGCAGCATCATTGTTGAGCACGGCTACAATCAAGGAGAATTGGTCGCTGCAATTTTCCGGTCGACGGGCTTTGCGTCCGTGCGTACGGTGCGCGACCTCGGGGACAATCCACGGCTTTGCTGCGCCATGCTCTAAAACCCTGTTTTCGGGCGTTGGCGGCGCGCAACGCCGTCTTCTTTTGAAAGGACGAACCGGAAATGGAAATCTTGAAGTTGCTCCAAGAGCGTCACACCACCAAAAAATACGACGCTTCCCGCAAAATCAGCGACGCCGATTTCGATCTGCTGTTGGAGTCGCTGCGCCTGGCCCCTTCTTCCGTCAACTCTCAGCCCTGGGAGTTCTTCATTGCCGACACGAAAGAAGCCAAAGAAAAGCTTCTGCCTGCCATCGCCGACTTCAACCATAGCCGCGTGACGGATTCCGATCGTTTGATCGTCTGCGCCATTCACACCGATCTGGATGAAACCTACATGCAGGATCTGGACGATCAGGAAGAAGCCGACGGCCGCTACCAGGATCCCGCCTACAAGGTTGACAATGGTCAGCGTCGTCGCTTCTTCGTCGGCAAATATCGCGATGCCGGCGAAATCGCCTGTTGGGCCGGTAAGCAGGCCTACATTGCTCAGGGCTTCCTGCTCTACACCGCAGCCGCTCTCGGCATTCATTCCACGCCGATCGAAGGTTGGGACGCCGACAAGGTTGACGAAATTCTCGGCTTGCGCGAAAAGGGCATGCACGCCCAGTACGCCGTAGCGCTCGGATACGGAGCTGCCGACGACCACAATGCTGCTCGCCCGAAGTCACGCTGGCCGGCTCAGCGCATCTTCCACAAACTTTAACCCTATCCGCACAAGCGCTCAGCGATCTCACGCTGGGCGCTCGCCAAGGTTCGTCCCGACATGCATATTCGTGAACTGATTCAACTGCTCGACAGCATTCTCGATCCGTCTTCTTACCGCGACTACGCGCCCAACGGCCTGCAGGTGCAGGGCAGCCGCGACGTCAAACGTCTGGTGACCAGCGTCACCGCCTCGCTTGATCTCATCGAAGCGGCCGCCGCTCAAGGCGCCGACGCCATTCTTGTGCACCACGGCTGGTTCTGGAAGGGCGAAGAAGCGCGGATCACCGGTATTCGGTACCAACGCATCTCCCGTTTGATCGAAAGCGGTATGCACCTCATTGGCTACCACCTGCCGCTTGACGATCATCCAGAAATCGGCAACAACGCCTTGCTCGGAAAAGCCCTGGGCCTTTCGGGCGACATGCGCTTCGGCGATTACGGCTGGTCGGCACCATGCGACTGCGCGATAACGGTGCCGGACCTCGCCGACCGACTTGAAACTCTTTTAAACCGCAAACCGCTTGTCTTGGGACCGCAACAGGGTGAAATCCGACGCATCGGTTGGTGTACGGGCGCAGCGCAGGACTTGATCGAAGAGGCTGCCTCCATCGGCTGCGACTGCTTCATTTCGGGAGAAGTGAGCGAGCGCACTTTCCACCAGGCCAAGGAACTCGGCATCACCTACTTTGCTTGCGGACACCACGCTACCGAACGCTTCGGCGTGCGCGCTCTGGGCGAACGAATCGCCACTGAAACGGACATAGACGTCACATTCATCGACATCGATAATCCCGTTTGATCAACACGCAGACAACCTCTCTGAGCCTCTGTCAGGACTTCTTGGCAGAGGCCTCTTTCAATAGATCGCGAATTTCGCGCAGCAGCGCGATGTCTTCGGGCGTCACTTGAGGTTTGACCGCCGCTTCCTCCTCTGCCTTTTCCTTGTCGGCCTTGGCAAGGGCTTCCAGACGGACTCGCAGTCCCGTGACCACTTTGATAAGCCAGAAGATCACGAAAGCGAGAAGCAGGAAATGCACAACGGCCGTAAGAAATGCACCATAGCCAAAAACCGTTGCGCCTGCGGCAGTCAGCGCCTCATAGGTACGCGGTCCTGTGTAACCCGCAGGTTCCGATAACACGATAAAAAGACCGGTGAAGTCGGGCTTGCCCACCAGAAAGCCCAGAAGCGGATTGATCAGGTCTTTGACCAGACTGTTGACAATGGCGGAAAACGCCGCGCCAATGATCACGGCAACTGCCAAATCAAGCACGTTACCCCGCGAAATGAAAGTCTGAAATTCCTGCAGAAACTTTTTCATTATTCCTTCCTTCTTTCGATCTGATTTTTGTTTAAATTCAGTATGTTACGTGATTTTTCTCGCGATTTTCAAGCGATTTCGGTAAAATTCAACCTTCTTTGATTTCCGAAAAGCTCGGTTCCTCAGCTAGGCTGAGTTTTCCCCTTTTCGTTCTTTTGGTGTTTAGATACTTATGATGGTTTTGTACTCGGGTGCCACCTGCCCCTTTTCGCACCGCTGCCGTTTCGTTCTTCATGAAAAAAGCGGCGACTTTGAAGTGATTGACGTTGATCCGAGCAACCCGCCCGCCGAGATCACCAAGCTCAATCCCTACGGCGAACTGCCCATCCTGATGGAACGCGATCTGACGCTGTATCAGTCCACAATCATCAATGAGTATATCGATGAACGATTCCCGCATCCGCAGCTGATGCCGGCCGATCCCATTATGCGTGCGCGCGCCCGTCTTTTCATCTACACGTTCGAACGCGAACTCTTCAGCTTCGTACGCCTGCTTGAAAAGCGCGACGCCGACGAGAAGCGCAAAATGATAGCCCGCGCACAGATCCGCGAACAGCTCATCCAGCTCTCTCCGATTCTTTCGAAGCACAAGTACCTGATGGGCGACGAATTCACGATGCTCGATATCACGCTGGCCCCGTTGCTCTGGCGCCTTGGGCTGTACGGCATCGATCTGCCGAGCTCCGCCGCTCCGCTGCTGAAGTACGCCGAAACGGTGTTTGCCCGCAATTCGTTCATCGACTCGATGACGCCTTCTGAAAAAGTGATGCGCCGTTAATTTCCGTCAAGGAGACTCTCATGGCTCTGAACAACAAAACGGTCGTCATGCCTCTGCAGTGTCCGGATTTCCGCCCACACTTGATTGAGGCCATTGTCAATTGGTGTGAAAACCGCGGACAGACGCCCTACATGCTCGTCGAAGTCGATGATGCGTGCGACGTGCCGCGCCATCTGGCCAATCCCGACAACACCATGGTTTTCTGCATTTCCGAAGAAGCCGTGAACAATTTCGTGATTGACGACGAAGCCGTCTCCTTCCAGGCTCGCTTCGGCGAAAGCATCAGTAGCATCTACATCCCGCTCAATCGAGTGGCCGCCGTTTATCCGAAGGAAGACACCAATCTGGTGACCTACTTCCCGGTGACGCCGACGCCTGAAAAGAAAGTCAAAAAAGATGAACCTACGGACTTCCCCGTCTTTACGAAAGTCTGACCTTCATCTGTATAATGCGCTCTTCTTGCCTCAATAGCTCAGTTGGTAGAGCAACCGCCTTGTAAGCGGTAGGTCGTCTGTTCGAGTCAGTCTTGGGGCACCAAATCTCAACCTCCAGCAGGATGCTGCTGGAGGTTTTTTTTCACGTTCTTCTGCAGGATCCATTCAACAGCAATTTGTTTGCACGGTTTTGCAGGTACCTAACTCGGAGTTATCTTGCGGCATACCAAGGTAGCACCAAGACTGTTGGGCGAACTCTTAAAGTACCCCAAAACTGTTGATGTTCAAACCAACCGTCCAACACATGGACAGTGCAGTAGGAATTTTCAGTTTTCATAAGTTCTCCTACATGGCAATTACCGATCTTGCGCACTTCTTTCTGCGCTGAACCGATTTTCCCTTTAAAAACAGTCACTTACTATGTTCATAGAGAAGTTTTTCTCTATACAGAGAGAACTTTTTGACTTAAATTTCCTTAGTAGTCAGGAAAAGACTACAAATTTTTTATTGACTTTTAGTTTTCAGCAGCGTATATTTCGTCTCATAAAAAATTAGTCATCGATTGACTAATAGACTGCAGAAAACTACAAGGACTGTTATGATTAGCTCAACCATGTACAAGACGACTCATTTCGAACAGCGGCTGTCCCAGCGTGGAATTCGGCAGGCTTGCATTGAGCTCACACTTGCTTTCGGAGACAAGGTAGGGGACAAAACCATTTTTGATAAAAAGCTGTGCCGGAAGATGCTTGAAGAGCTGGAATCGATGAAAAAAGCGCTAACCCACATTCAGAGCATCGGGGGTTATACCGTCGTCGAAACTGATGGCAAGCTAATTACTGCATATCGAAAGGACAGTTACTCTCGCAACAAGGCACACAAAGGCTATTGCTAAAAACGAATCTTCTCGAGATCAAAAAATGATTGAACAGCAACAACTCAACATCACTTATTTCACGCTTCTTGTAAACGCACACCTGACCGAACAGGGAAATCAAGAGCAACTCTACGAAGCCAAAGACTGGACATCGTTCGTGCATACATGGGGTACAGAACTTGGGCTGCACCACGAACTCATAGCCGAACTCGCCAACAAGCGTTACTTTGTAGATGCAAACTACTTCTTTCAACGCACAAAACAGCAGATTGAAGATGGCACTTCCCCTATCGACACCATCCTGTCAATCTCAGCCGATGTATCTAGGCACAGCGGCTATCCTATCCTGCAAAAAAGTGTTGCCAAAAGTTGTGCGGCCTATCTTTCCTCTTGTGCAGAAAACTCTGATACCGCAATTCTTTGTTGCGGCTTTTCCGCTCTGCCCGTCGTAATGATTCTTCTCACACAAGGTTTAAGAGTTGATTGGCACTTTCCGCCTCGCGACCCAATCGAATCGTCACTTTTGCCTTATTTGCCCAAGATTTGCGGTGCAGGACAATTGACAATTAAGTCGCTTGAAAGCCGGATTGGACCTTTAGCCGGGCATAAGAGCATGGCCAGTGCTTTCGTCTTACCGACAGGTTATTCCGTCGGCTTCTACCTCCTCCCAAATTATTGGGATTCGCCGATAGACGGAGAGTCGGCAGAAGAACTTGCTGACACAAGCATGATCCTGCACTTCGCAGAAATTCTGTGGTCAAGAAAACAGGCTCAACAGAAATTTAGAGAAGAGTTGGTTGACAGAAACATACTCCAGAGCGTTCTGCTACTTCCTCCGGGAGGATTGAATTTCTCAGGAGTGCAGCTTGCCGCTCTGCTCTTGCAAAAGGTGCGTCAATCCAACCTGGTACAGTTCGCTGATTTTTCGAATGAAAAACTCAGCAGGAAGGACTCGGACTGGCAAATTCCTTTCGACAGTTTGTCAAAAACCGGCGTGAAAGTGTCCGTTCAGAGTTTGGCTGCATCTGGCTACCTGTTGGACGTTAAGCGCCACGTCATGGCGTGCTCGCAAGAATTACAAACCATGACGGCCGGGGAAAGCCTTGCACTCAAGGATCTGGTCTCAATTACCAGAGCACAGAGCATCCCCGAAAATGACGGATCTGGATCGTGCATGGCAATTAGAGAAGTGCTCGCTTCTGACATCAACGACTTGGGCATTATTCGAGAGCCGCAAAAAAATATTCAGGTGGGACAGAACGGCGTCTCTCGAGCAATCAACGCATGGCTCAAACATGGCGACATTCTCATTGCCATCAAAGGCAGCGTTGGCAAAATCGGTTTTGTACAGGACATCCTGGCTGACATAACTGACAGCCAAGATGCTGACAATAAATGGGTAGCAGGGCAGTCGTTTGTCAAGCTTCGAATCAAGCCTAGCCAAACGAACAAGCTGACACCAGAATATTTGTTCCGGTACCTTAAGTCGCCTCAAGTTCAGAAGTACTTCGCGTCCCGATCACTCGGCGTCTCCATCCCAATGATCAAGATGGCGGATATCGAAGCTTTGCCTGTTAGACTGCCAGCAAAAGAAGCCATTGAAGGCGAGACTGCTCTACACAACAAACAGCTGACTATTGAGAAGGAAATTCAGCGGCTACAGCAAGAGCTAAAAAACTTGGAACTGGACCTCAACACGCTATCCTGATTCTCAAATTCGAAACGGTGGTGCTGCTATTCGAAGGCTTTCGGGTAACAGCACGCCTTGCTTCGATATCGTCGCATAAAAGACCAGTTCAAAGATAGTTACGGGAATACAGCGCCGATAGTGCGTTCCGTCGCACCATTGATTCCAGTTTGATCGAGACTGGAACCCGTACTATGGACAACAACAAGGATTTGCATCGGCTATGCAAACAAAATACTGTACGCCGATGGGTTAAGAGAGAACTACAGCAACAGAAATTTTCAAAAACAGAAATAGTCAAGCACATTGTCGAATTGCGAGCAGAAGGAGTCACCGCTTCGGGAGCGTGCGACTTGTTCCAAATTCACAGAAGCACCTATTACCACATTAAAAATGCGTCTTAAATCCATAACTCCTAACAGTCTCGTAGATGCAATCAGGACGTTTCAAGTCCAGCGTCGATTCAGTTACGGAGTCAAGCGGATGGCGATAGAAATGAGCCGGCAATTCAATGTAGCAATCAATCACAAACGAGTTGCGCGGTTGATGCGAGCCTATGGTCTAAATGCGAGAATCCGTAGAGGAAAGAAGAATTTCCCCTCGAGGCCGCAACAGCTGTTTGGTTGATGATCGTCCGACCACCAATTTGCTTAAGCGCAACTTCAAAGCAAAGAACCCCAGAACGAAGTTTGTATCCGATATGACGTTTTTCCATACCAGAGAAGGATGGCTGACATTGAGCACCATTAAGAATCTGTGTACCAAAGAAATCGTTGCGTGGGATTTTGTCACCAGAGCGACAGTCGAACTAGCTCTGAGAACACTGAGGCAAATTCACCTTTACGGCGGAAGCCTACTGCATAGTGACCAAGGTGGTACCTACACCAGTCCTGTTTACCGAAATGAAGCTGAGAAGCTCGGCATTACCTTGAGTTATTCAAGGAAGGGCAATTGCTATGACAACGCAAGCATGGAAAATTTTTATGGTCACTTGAAATCTGAGACTATCTACCAGATGCCATTTCATCAGCGATACAGCTCAACACGGAAAGAGCTCAGAGCAATCATCAGCGACTATATTCAATGGTATAACGAAGAACGAATCCAGGAAGGACTTGGATATCTATCCCCCTCAGACTTTTTCAAAAAAAGAACTTGGAAACTGTCGCAAATTAGGGATTGGTTCAAATTTGAATGTGATTGAAAGAGACAAGCACCTATCACCCTTGCTCGGACAGTCAAACATATCTTAAGCGTGTCTTAGAAATGAATAGCGTCTGCTCGTTCTGATGAAAACAACGAACAGTGCTGAATTAAGGGATTACAAGTCATGGCTAGACTAAAACCGGAAGAACGTGCTCGGCAGTGGATTGACATGAAATTGCAGGAAGCTGGCTGGCAGGTTATTAATCGTGATGAGTTTTCTCCCGATATGACCGCCGTTGCTATACGAGAAGCCGCAATGCAAGGCGGCCTTGAGGCTGACTATCTGTTACTGGTCGACGGCAAGGCCGCTGCTGTCTTGGAAGCTAAACGAGAAGAGATAGCTCTCGACAACCCCCACTTGGTTGCCCAAGCAGAAAAATACAGTGAAAAAGTTTTACCTTGGTATCCAACATGGCAGCTTCCCTTACCCTTGATTTATCTTTCCAATGGCAAAGAAATAGCTTTTAAAGATCGGCGTAATTCCAACGCCAAGTACCAAATAATCCAAAAATTCCCTCGCCCGTGGGATCTGGCAAGAAAGCTTGGCCTAGGAGATTTTTCAGGACTGCCGCATCTTTCCCCCAAAGGCTTACGTCATTGTCAATATGAAGCTCTCACCAATCTTGAAAAATCTTTTAAATCTGGTAAGAAACGTGCAGTAATGATCCTAGCCACAGGCTCAGGTAAAACTTTTACCGCCTGCATGCTTACCTACCGCATGTTAGCCTTCACGAGAATGAAGCGAGTTCTGTTCCTCGTTGACCGAAATAATCTCGGCGTAGCGGCTAAAACAGAACTTCAGACTTTTAAACTCACCGAGAGTGGCAAACCGTTATCTGAAATCTTTGGAGTTGAACACCTAACCAACCACCCCATTGATTCCCGGACGCGCATCGTCGTTAGCACAATTCAACGCTTGTACTCGCAACTGACCGGCAAACTTGACGATTACTCCGAAGAGCAGGAAGACACGCTCTCACTCAGAGAAAATGAAGATGAAGTAGAACTTCCTGAAAATCCTGCCCTTCCCTCCGACTTCTTTGATCTCATCATCATTGACGAGTGCCATCGCTCTATCTACAGCAATTGGCAAAGAGTATTGGCGTACTTTCACACAGCTCGCCTTGTCGGCATGACTGCAACTCCCATCCCAGAGACCTTAGCCTTTTTTGACAACAATGTTGTTGCTAAATACACCTACGAGCAATCTGTATTGGATGATGTAAACGTCGGGTTTCGTGTTTATCGCATTAAAACAGAAATTAGCGAAGAAGGCGGTGAGATTGAAACTGGTGATAAACTAGGCGTAATGGTTCGCAAAGACGGTAAACATAAGACTCAAACCGCAATTCAAGATCGATCATTCGATAAAACTCAGCTTAACCGCAGCATTGTCGTTCGTGATCAAATCCGCAAAGTCCTGCAAACCTACAAGAACGCTGTTTACAGCCAAATGTACCCTGAACGCGAACCGAACTTTGATTACTTACCTAAAACTCTCATATTTGCGGTAAGTGAGTTGCATGCTCAGTTAATTGTTGAGGTCGCCAAAGAAGTCTTCAATAGAACTGATGACAGATTTGTGCAAAAAATCACTTATTCAGTAGGTAACAGCAACGATCTCATTAAGAGTTTTCGTAACGATGTCGATTTCCGCATTGCGGTAACCGTCACCCTGGTTGCGACGGGTACTGATATTCGCCCCCTTGAAGTTCTGATTTTCTTTAATGATGTCCGTTCTGAAACGCTTTATCAGCAGATGAAAGGACGAGGCTGCCGCACAATATCAGACTCTCAACTTCAAGCGGTCACTCCTAATGCCAAAAACAAAGAACTTTTCTTCTTGGTAGATGCAGTCGGTGTGACCGAAAGCGAAAAAATTGTTCCCAGCGCTGTCAGTGGAGAAGTTTCTGAGCTCAAGCCTTCACTTGAAAAACTTTTTGAGCAGATGGCGCTTGGGTATCTTCCAGATGACTATTTTTATCTTCTTGCAACCAAGCTCAGTTGTATTGGAAACCGTGCTGATCCGGAAGATCTCAAGGACTACACTGAGCTGTGTCCTGTTCCTCCAACGGAATGGGCGGGGCGCATCATAGATAAGCTTGAATCGCAGACATTACCTCCTTTTGTCTCGTCCAGCGCATCCAATGCCGAACGCAAAGCAGTGATCTCGGGGCTTCTATCAAACGTTCCAGCCCGCAAAAAATTGGTAGAAATCGCTAAAGGGTATGTGAAGGAAATCATCGGAAAGACAGACCATATTGTTTCGGCGGGCTTCTCAACTGAAGAAGCACAAGCCTCGACACAAGCATTTGAAAAATATGTGACGGAACACCGAGATGAAATCGAAGCGTTACGCCTCATCTATAACGAAATGTCAGGATTGCTGACTCGCACACTTATCGATGATTTGGCTAAACGACTACACCAAGATCTTCCTGGTTTTAATTCAGGTCGACTTTGGAATGATTACGCCCTACTAAATCCGGGTAAGGTAAAGCCGCTAGGGAAAGACATCGAAGCGGTTACCAATCTTATACAGTTGGTGCGTTTTGCATATAAAACAATTGACAACCTTTATTCACTCACTTCAACAGTGGCGCAACGGTTCGAGTTGTGGTGTGGCCAAGCACAGCGCACCATAACACCAGAACAAAAAGAACTATTTCGCAAAATAGCGGGATTTGTGGCTCAGAACGGAGGTTGCGACTTCGACACTCTCTCGGCAGTGGTGCCTGAATATGTACACGGGATGCGGCAATTTTTTGCATCAAAAACCGCGGCCAATGCAGAACTCTATTCCCTTAATGAATTTATCCTCAAAGCAGCTTAACAATGGCAGACACTCAAGCTAAAGAAACTTCACTCATAAAAAAAGTTGGTCAACTTGCCGACATCATGTCCTCCGCAGGAGTTGGATTTACCGATTACCTAACTCAGCTCACCTATCTTTTATTTTTGAAGATGGATAAGGAACTGGTAGATGAAAATTGGGGGGATCAGTCCGTATCTAAGATTCCTATGGGCTACCGCTGGAATGACCTGCTAAAAGAAACTGGCGAGGATCTCGTAGACCATTATGAAAGTACGCTTGAAATTTTGAGCAAAGAAACAGGCATTGTCGGAACGATCTTCACAAAAGCATCCAACCGTATTGAAAGTCCCGTCCATCTAGAAAAGTTGATCTCCTTCATAGATAGAGAAAATTGGCTCTTGATGGAAGGCGATGTAAAAGGCAAGCTTTACGAAGATATTCTTCAGAAAAATGGAGCTGATAAAAAAAGTGGAGCAGGCCAGTACTTCACCCCACGAGCGCTTATCAATGCGATCGTGGACGTTGTAAATCCACGCATCGGTGAGACTGTTGCTGATCCGGCCTGCGGCACTGGAGGTTTCCTTTTGTCGGCATTTCAGCACATGGATCGTCAAACGAACGATTTAAGTAAAAAACGTTTTCTACGTACTTGTGCCCTTCGCGGGAGCGATATCACTCCTCTAGTTGTGACCATGGGGTCAATGAATATGTACCTCCATGGAGTTGGTCTAGATTCCACTCCGATCAAGTGTGAGGACTCTCTACTTCGTGAGCCGACTGATCTTGTAAACGTGGTCCTAGCAAATCCCCCGTTCGGCGCTCGGCCTTCAGGATCAGTAGAGATTCAACGCGACGATTTCGTAACGCAAACGAAGAACAATCAACTTAACTTCGTGCAGCACATCATGTCGCTTCTAAGGCGAGGTGGACGTGCAGGAGTCGTTCTCCCCGATAATGTTCTCTTTGAACGTGAGGGTAAAGACATACGTCGAAAACTTCTGACAGACTTCAATCTGCACACAATTCTTCGTTTACCAACTGGAATTTTCTACGCACAAGGAGTCCAAACTAACGTTCTATTTTTCAACAAGGGAGAACCAACCAAGGATGTCTGGTACTACGACTACCGGACCGGAATCAAGCATACGCTGGCAACCAAGCCTTTACAGCGAAGCAATCTTGATGAGTTTGTTCAGTGTTACCACACAGAGGACTTGTCCCTGAGGAAGGAACTCTTCAATGCTCAGAGCAACCCAAATGGGCGTTGGCGCAAATTCTCCGCTGATGACCTTTTAAAGAGAGAGAACGTTAATTTAGATCTTCCTACTTGGATTCAGGAAGAAAAGTCAGAAATTGAAATGCTCGATATCGATCAATTGCTTGAGCGAATGGAAACAGAGCTTCAAGTTCTTAATTCAGCCTTTGCTACTCTTCGCAAGGAACTCAACAATGAACTTTGATATCTTGCGTCAGAGAATTTTAGAAAAAGCCATTCAAGGCAAACTCGTTCCTCAGTTAGAGAGCGAACCAGAGGTTAACCAGGTCGGCGAGCCTCCAGAGAATGTGTCGTTTTCGATTCCAGAAAAATGGAAATGGATCCATTTTTCTGAAGCTATAGAAACAGTTTCTACAAAACTATTCCAGATCAAGTCCAAAGAAGTTCTAGATAAAGGACTTTATCCGGTGGTCAGCCAGTCAAAAGAGATACTTGATGGATATAGTGACAATAAAAATAAATTGATTCCAGAATCAAAGCTGCCAATTATTCTTTTCGGGGATCATACAAGAGTACTAAAATATATTGACTATAGATTTATAGTTGGAGCTGATGGCACAAAATTATTACGGGTAAAAAATCCTGCCTTATATCCAAAATATGTTTATATGGCTTTAAAGTGGCTTATAAATCTGACAAGAGAACGAGGATACAGTAGGCATTTTCAATTTATTAAATGTGTATATCTTCCCTGTCCCCCACTAGAGGAACAGCAACGCATCATTGAAAAAACCAAACAGCTTTTCGATCAAATCAACCAAGCAGAGAAGGCCTACAATGAACTTTCGGGGCCGCTCTCAGAACGATTCCGTCAGCTGTGCCTAGAGAAGGCCATTCAGGGAAAGTTGGTTCCACAGCTAGAAAGCGAACCAGCAGTGGAACAAATTGGTACTGTGCCTAAAGTTATCCCTTTCACAATTCCGCCAAAATGGAAATGGATAAATATTGGCCATGTAATTGATTTAATTTCAGGCAGGGATTTAAATAAGATCGATATTTTAGAAGATAAAAAGGACAACAGTCTTCCGTATATAACTGGAGCAAGTCAAATTATAAATAATAAAATTATTGAAAACAGATGGACGCTAAAACCTTGCGTAATTTCTTTTCCCGGTGACCTGTTACTAACCTGCAAGGGAACTGTGGGAAAACTGGGGATAAATAACCTGGGAGAAATTCATATTGCTCGGCAGATTATGGCTATCCGTCCAAAGAAATTGGTAGAGGTTGAATATTTAAAGATATATTTTTTGGCAATTATGCAACAATTGGAAGCCGATGCTAAAAGTATGATTCCAGGCATCTCGAGAAAAAATATACTGGAAAAAGCAATTCCTTTGCCTCCCCTTGCTGAACAACGCCGAATTATAGATAGTTTTCATCTTATTAGTAGTAAAATCGTAAACCTTTCGTTATGAAAAATATTAACCAGCTATTCTTAATGATTTGGCCAGAAAGTTAGAGCGCTTCAACCTCTAGCGGATATGGCTTTGAAAAGCAACCGAGGACATGTAACAAATCGCAGAATCAAAGCTCAGGACATCTTGAATGCCTTTCCGTACAACCTCCTCAGACAAGTGGCGGCGATCCATGAAGGAGGTAGATTTACCTCCATAATGTTCCACCACGATTACTAAATACAATTAATTCGCAACCAAATCTTTGAGAGTGCATTAAGCTACAAGAATTTTCAATCGAATATTGATGTTGTAGAACTAGTATTTATATTATTTTCATTATCTTGCAAATTTCTTCAAATTTGCTTGCGATTCGTCGTTGTTCTGCTACAGGAGGAATTGGTATTAAAAAATTAGATAGATCTTTAGCACTTAAATTTGGCTGAGCAGTTCCATTTTGTCTAAGATTTATTTGTTCTTTAAAAAATAAGCTTTGCAAGAAAATTTTTAAATATTTAGGCGAGATAAAACTATCATCTTTTGAGCGAAGTATTACGAGTGATGATGCAATGGCGCCACCAGACTGTGTCGCAAAACCAAATTTACCCAATGACCCACGAATGCATAAAAGGCAATCATTAATTTTTATGTGGCCAGATCGTAACTTTTCATATTGTTCTGGGTAGAGATATAGAAGATTTTTGTGTGATATTTTAAAGCTCTCTAAATTAAGTGCGCTAACAAAAGGAAGACCTGTATTATTATCTGTAAGTTTAGATTTAGATGGGTAATTTTTCCCTCGATCGCCGTTTTGAATTTCTAATGCGTCAGATAATTTACACCATTGCCATTTCTCAGGAATCTTGAATGGAGCCTCTTTTACAGACGAGATGGTTCTGTCGGTTTCTGGTTCGCTCTCTAGCTGTGGAACTAACTTCCCCTGAATAGCCTTCTCCAAGCACAACTGCCTGAATCGTTCGGAGAGAGGCCCAGAAATTTCGTTGTAAGCCTCCTCAGCACGGCTAATTTGCTCAAAAAGTTTTTCAGTCTTCGCAACGATGCGTCGCTGTTCCGAAAGTGGTGGAAGAGGAAGTCTGCAATTTTTTAATTCTGAAGTTCCTAAGCGTTGTTGACCTGCGGTCCCTTTGAAATTTTCTACACCATAAGCTATGAACCATGGCGATTTCAAGAACAGCAGAAGGTAGTTCTGATCCAAAATGTTCTCATTTGTTCTTAGAACATGAAATTCACTTGATCCACAACCGATGCCATTAATCAAGCTATGTGCGATAGCTGATTTACGGTTTTGAAAACAAGGAGTGATTTTTGCAATAAGAATATCCCTATCAGCAAACTTAGTGTAGCCATTTTTTACAGTCTTCCAAGGCTTTTCTTCTTTCAATGCAATATAGTTCAAATATCCAGCAGATACTGCTGCCATAGGGATAAAAGAAACATTAATATTTGAATCAGTGGCTATGACTTTTGGGTTGATACAAGCTGCATCCAGTATACGAACCCACTTCCACTTTTCTGGAACAGTAAACGGTACATCATCTAGTGTCTCACTGATCTGTGCAACCTCAGGTTCGCTCTCTAACTGAGAAACGAAACAAAATTGAAAATACAGGCAAAATAAACGGCATTTCTATCAACAACGGAGATATTGAAATGTCCATTTCTTTTTTAGCCACACTCACCAACATCAAGCTTTTTAAGCTATTTTCAATTCATCACCAAACGTTAAACTCAAAACCATCACTACATCATTCGAAAGTTCTACAAACATTGAGCATAAAAGACCTCTGGCCTATATGGATAAATGAATATACCAACTTAAAAACATGGACCGACAAACATGCTTACCAACGACGATATGCTTTAGGAGAAAAATATATATTTCCCATAATTGGCTCACATAAACCAAATCAAATTTCAATAAGAAACATTGTTGATTGCCTAGAATTGGCAATGCAAAATACTCAGCAAACTCATTTAAAAGTTCTGATTGCGTTATCGCAATTTTTGCGCTGGTCCACTGCTAAACAACTACGCGATCCTAATAATCGGCTCCCCACCGACATTGAGCTAATCGAACCTTACCTGGGCTCTCGCCTACGCAAACCCTGCGGTCACCACCCTTCTGTCGATTGGCGAGATATACCCCTGTTTATTTCTCTGCTAGTTAAGGAAACCAGCATCAGCGCGAAGGCACTTCTTTTCACCATTCTCACAGCCTCTCGTCTGCAATCTGTCTGCCAAGCCCAATGGAATGAAATAAATTTCCTCCTTAAGGAATGGCAAATTCCCTCCTCCCACATGAAGGGCAAACAAGGCCATAACAGGCCACACGAGGTACTCTTAAGTTTCCAAGCGACGAAACTCCTCTATTCCCTAACTCCTTCAGGATCTAATGGAACGGGAAATTTAATCTTCTCAGCAACCGGTAATGAACTGTCCGGGACTGCGTTACGTAAGCTCATTCGTAAGCTTGACAAGGTGGCACTCGAACGCGGACACAGAGGGTTCAGAGATCCTCTTCAAAACAATCGCGTGGCGGTGACCCACGGGTTCCGGGCATCTTTTGCAACATGGGCTCAAGAAACAGGGCAAGACATGTCTGTTGTCGAGCGGTGCTTATCTCACATTGACCCAAGCGATCGATACCACGGAGCATACCGCCGAGGACAAATGATCAGTCAGCGCAAAAAACTTTTGCAAGAATGGGCAGATTACTGTTATTCCGCAGTCGAACCTCCCTGTAGCTGCAGAAAAACACCAAATGTTCCTAAGTAACCATCAAACGGCAATTTCGTTTTTTCAGGGCTATGCACATCAGGAGCATCCTCAATCAAGCAGATAGATCGACCAAACGATGTTATCTGTTAATCTTGTACTCGGATGCAATTTCACCCGCAAAAAAAGTCGTTTGCTTTGATGTTCTCAGGTGCTTTCTTTCCGTTAGATCACCGAACGGAAAGAAAGCTGAAAGAAAGGAAAAAACGGCAGACATTGAGAAAACCAACATGTCTGCCGTCCGTTAGAAGCGATAAGTTCCTTGTGTCTTCCCTGCCAAAAGGCGCTTAACTCTTGGAACCCGCCGCACCCCAAACATCACCCCAGGAGCCGGTGAGCGCCCCTTTGGCGTAGTCAACCACGCGGTTTTCAAAGAAGTTGGTGTGCGTCACGCCTAGCATCGCGTCGACCCAGTTGAGAGGATTTTTCTCCGACTTAAAGATCGGCTTCAAGCCGAGTCCCATCAGGCGACGATCGGCAATGTAGCGGATGTAATCCTTGACTTCCTGCTTGGTAAGGCGCTTCATGTCGCTTACGCCGAAGGCGAGTTCAATGAAACGATCTTCCAGGTCAACCATCGTTTCGGCGATCGAGTAGATGCGTGCCTTGAGTTCATCGTTCCAGAGCTGCGGATTCTGCTTGATGTACTCACGAAAGAGCATCGTCATGGATTCGGTGTGCAGCGTCTCGTCAGCAATCGACCAGGCAATGATCTGCCCCATGCCCTTGAGTAGTCCGTTGCGCGGGAAGTTGAGCAGCATCACGAAGCTCGAAAACAGCTGCATCCCTTCGGTGAAGGCCGAAAAAGCGGCAATCTGGGCGGCAAGCTCGTTTTCCGACAGGCACTCGTTAAAGAACTCGTGCTTTTTTGCCATTGCTTCGTACTGCAAGAACTCGTTGTAGACGGTTTCAGGCAGACCCAGCGTTTCAATGAGATGCGAATAGGCTGCGATGTGTACCGCTTCTCGACCTGCAAAGCTCGAGAGCATCATGCGGATTTCCGGCTGAGGAAACTGCGGCAAGTACGTCGTGACGTAGGCACCCGACACGTCAATGTCACCCTGCGTGAAAAACCGCAGGATCTTCGTCAAAAAATCGCGTTCGGAATCCGTGAGCCTGAGCTGGAAGTCCTTGACGTCTTCCATCATCGGCACTTCCGTCCAAAGCCAGTGCATTTGTTCGCTTTGAACGAACGCATCGTAGGCCCACGGGTAGGCAAAGGGCTTGAAGTAATTGCGGTTTCCCGCGAGTTTCAGTGCGCTTTTCTGCATTTCTTATCCTTCACAAGCAAGGCAGCCGGTGTCGTCAGCTACAGCCCGCATATCAATTTCGTCCTCAAGACGCCGACGGACGGCAACCTGGCCGACCTTGTCGGCTTTTCTCAGCTTGTCGCTGCGGCAGTAGTAAAGAGACTTCAGACCCTTCTTCCAAGCCATAAAGTGGCAGGCGTGCAGATAACCGATCGGCACGTCGGGCGCAAAGAAGAGATTGACGCTCTGGCCCTGGTCAATATAGGGCTGGCGATCAGCTGCCAGTTCAATGATCCAGCGCTGATCGATTTCCTGAGCCGTCTTAAATACGTCTCTGACCTGCTGCGGCAAATCCGTGCGGTGTTGCACGCTGCCGTCGTGGG
>OGEP01002288.1_pt1 | contig 17247 bp, 20 predicted proteins | sample 1570721 | NCBI WGS metagenome assembly OGEP01 (sample SAMEA2582131, study PRJEB24529) | metagenome | biome: Human gut stool | place: China | collected 2011 | reverse complement strand
AGAGAGAGAGAGAGAGAGAGAGAGAGAGAGAGAGAGAGAGAGAGAGAGAGAGAGACCTTTAGTTGCGAACTTCTGGGGGTGCTGTAATGGCGTTCCCCCAGACTGTACGCTGGATCAATGAGATCAAGACGCGGCTTGTTGAAATGTCCGGCTTTCTGGTGCCTTCCGGCGTCATCCTGATGTGGAGCGGCACGGCTGACAATATCCCTAAAGGCTGGCTCTTGTGCGACGGAACGAATGGCACCCCGAATCTGCGGGATCGGTTTATCATCGGCGCGGGCGGGAAATACTCTCCGGGCGCTACGGGCGGCGCTGCTTCTGTAACGCCGGAAGTGACGGCGGGGACGGCGAAGACCGGGATCAGCCTTGCCAATGCCTGCCCCAGCGGGACGGCTGGAAGCGCCAAGACCGGGATCAGTATCCAGAACGCTTCTGTGGCCATCACTACGGGGGTAGCTGCGACAGGTATCGGCATCCAAGGCACAACGCTGGATGTGAATACTCTTCCGAACCATAATCACTCAATTACGACATGCGCGGATAACGGCTCAAGCACCAGTTATCCAATGGGGCCGGGTGATACGCAGCGGACACAAACGAATTGGACGAATGCGACAGGCAACAGTTCAGCACATGGTCACGGTGTTTCCGATCCCGGCCATACACACTCGGCAAGCGGGGGACAGCACGGACACGGTGTAACCGATCCGGGGCATACGCACACGGTTACGACAGAAGCACACTGTCATGACATCACCGACTCCGGGCACAGCCACACGATTACCACAAAGGCGATCAGCGTCATGAACCCGTACTATGCGTTGTGCCTGATTCAAAAACAGTAGCAGGGGAGGACCATGCCCACGAATTTCGATCTCTGGAACGGCGTAGCGTTCGCGCCGTCCGCGTCGATCTCCGAACTGGCGGACAGCCTTACCCCGGCGGTGCGGGGGGCGCTTTCGGATATGCGGTCGGGCGCGGAGTCTGTCCTCTCGCTTGCCGGGAAGGTTCCGAACAATATCCCGGACGCGGCGGAACTCGCGGGCATGGCGGACAGCCTGCGGGACAAGTTCACGGGCATGATGGCTGGACAGGTTCAGGCCCTGTGCGTGCACCCTTGGCAACAGGGCATCGGGGAGCGGGCCGGGGATTACGCATGGCTCACCCCGGAAAAGGCGCTGGCGGCTCTGGGGGAACGGTGTGCGGCATCATCCGGGATGCTTGATGGAAATGCCGCCGTTGTGCTCCTGTTTTCGTGCCCGGATTTGGCCTCGTTTTCCGAATCCCTCCGTTCCTTTTCTCAGGTCTTCCCCCTTCCGGATGTCGAACAGGCAGCACGGCGGGCGAAGTCGCTTATGACGCTGGAGCTGGACAAGTTCGTCATCCCGACCGCGCCGGTCTATCCCGGCTGGTTCCCCTCGACGCCGGGGACGTCCGGCAAGGGGGCGGGGACGACGAAGACCGCCGGTGCGCTCTTGGCGCAGATCGAAAGCGTGAAGGCGGCGGCCCTTTCTCCGCTTGAGGTGCTGAAACAGGCGGGGGAACGGATGCAGGCCCGGCTCGACGGCGTGCTGCAGCAAGTCAAAGACCTGCAAGACACTATACAGGGCACCGGCGCAAGCTGGTTCGGAAGCTATCTGACGGGGACGCTGGACGAAATAGGCCGTGATCTGCGCCTCGTGACGCCGCCCGCATCCCCCGCGAACAAGGCGACAGCCGCGTTGATCTGGTTTGGGCCCGCGCCCCAGCTCGATTTTTTCAAGGAGGTTTTCCTGCCCATGATGTTCCTGAGACTGGACGATTACACCGTGCCCGGTTTCGGCTTGCGCGTTTCCGGAGCTTTTCAGCTCAAGAAGGCCGATGCGTCCGGTGAAACCAGCTCGACGACGAAAGCCGACAAGGGCACCAAAGGCAAGACCCTGACCGTTACGACGCAGATCCGCTATCAGGACGAAGCTGACTTGCGGGAGCTTATCCGTATTTCAGAGGCCAAGGGTTCCGGCGAGTCCGGAAAGGTCTACACAATCACCAACACCACGGCGAACGCCGCCGGAATCAGGCAGGTGATCTTTGCCGACCGGGTGAGCTGGGACGAACAGGAGGGGAGGCGGTGCTGGAACGTGTCTTTTACCTTGGCTGAACACAAGTCCGTCCCGGAGCGGGCGGAAGCGCGGAAGGCGGATAAACCGCTTACGGCGGCGTCATCGTCGCCGGCAGCCGGGGAAGGGGCTATCGCGCCGGCGGAGCAGGCCGAGAAGGAAATGGGCTGGATTTACAAGCTGCTCAAAAAGGCGAACGACGCCATCGGGGACTATGAATGAAAATCCGCAAAAGGCTCCTCACACCTACAGGCAGCCTGCCCCTTGTCAGTGAAGACGTCCGGCTGGAGTTGTCTGCGCCGGGACGGGCTGTCTTTCAGGTTGCGACGTCCGAACCTGTTTCAGGGGAAGTTCTGTTTACGATGGGATACGGCGTCGACGATGCGGACACGCTGTTTTTTGCCGGGTTCGTCGAGCGGTACCTGCCTGTTGACGATACGCAGGCCCGGCTCATGTGCCGCGAAATGTCCGCACGTATGGACAAGGCGATCCCCCTTGCCCTGCGTCACCCGACCCTACGTGACGTTCTGACGGAGTACGCGAACGCCACGGGCTTGCGGTTCCTCTTTCCCGAAAGGCCCTACATGGATACAAAGATTCCGGCTTTCAACATGCTGGGGACAGGGCTTGAAGGACTGGCGAACATCGGCGGGGCATTCCAGATTTCGGACTACATCTGGCAGGCGACCGGGGACGGCTCCGTCTGGCTTGGAAGCTGGGAGGACTCGCGCTGGCCCTCGCGCCCCGTCGAGCTTCCCCGAAACGTGTTCCGGAACGTGACGGCGGACGGCGGGAAAAGCTGTCCGCCCATGCCCGCCATGCGGCCCGGCGTCGTGCTCAACGGCGAACGGGTGACGCTGGTTCATCTGTCCGGGCATCAAATGACCCTCAAGACGCGGGAGGACGCATGAAACAGGCTATCAAGCGGGCCATGATTGCGCTGTTTCCTGAACTGGGGGCCGGACTGCACCTCGATCGCTATGCGCGGGTTGTCGCCGTGGCGGACGCTCCGGGGGAGGGGGCCGCATCGGAGCGGTTCCGCCCGCGTTTTGCCGTGGACATTCAGATTTTGACCCCGGATGGCGAACCTGATCCGGCTTTTCCAGTCTATACCGCTGTTCCCCTGCCAGTGCAGAGCGGGGCCGGGCAGGAAAAGGGGCTGTTCAGCTTTCCGGAACCCGGTGCTCAGGTCGTGGTGGGCTTCGCCTACGGACGGCCCGACCATCCGATCATCCGGCAGGTCTATCCGTTCGGGGTATCCCTGCCCGCCGTCGCGCAGGGCGAACAGCTCTGGCAGAGCACGCCTACTACCTTCCAGCGTGCGGACGCGGACGGGAACTGGAGCCGGAAAACGGAGGCCCGTATCAAAGACGAAAGCCGGGAGCGCATTGTGTCCGCTCAGGAGTCGACCGCCGTTATCGGAACGGAAACCCGGACAGTGCGGGAGCATTCCGTCGAGGCCGTGGGCGGGAATAAACAGGTCGAAGCCATGAACCTGACGCTCATCGGCGGGGCGCGGACTGATCTGGTGTCCCTCGGCAACATCAACACGACAGCCGGGGCGCATATGACGACCACCACGGGAAAGACGCGCACGGACACCACGGGCGGGGATTTTTCCGAAGATGTGGGAGGGAAGCGCACGGCGAACGTCGCGGGAAGTGTCGCGGAAACGATCGGCAAGGGAAAGTCCAGCGCCATCACCGGGGACGAAAAGACGGACGTGTCCGGAGAGAGCACGGAGACGATCGGCGGCGCGAAAACCATCACGGCGGCGCAGGTGACGATCAACTCAGGCTCGACCATTGGTTTCAAGGCGGGGAAAGAGTCCGGCGGGACGTCCGTTTTCGGGGAGTTTCTGGGCTTCTGTGATGAAGTGCTGGCGGCTCTGGACGTGCTCGCCAGCCACGATCATCCGGATGCGGGAACCATTACGCAGGGGGAAGTGGTATCAAGGCACAGGAAAGGTGCAGAAATGCATAGGAGTATATTGCAGGAGGTTACTATATGATATAAAAATCATTATATCCATGATTGAGGAGTAATATATGAATCAAAGCAACAGTAACGATAAAGAAAGTGCTGCATTTTCTATTTCTGGAAATGAGATATCGTGTTTTTTTGTACTTCTTTCTTTTCAATTTCTTATTGTATCTTATTTTTTTGGCATAACAAATAAAAGTATGCTCCCTAATTATGTATCGGATTTTTTAAATATAGAATTTTTTACAGAAAAATCTATAGAATATTTTCTGATGTTTTTTTTGTGTAGTTTTTTCATATCTATAGTAATACATTATGTAATTGTAAAGTTTAAAAAAGAATTTTATAAACGATTTTTTAGCTGTCGTGAATATATTATAAATTTTATATATATAAGTATATGCATTTATATTTCTATAATATACTTTTTAGGGGGTATGGTAACGGCTTTTCTGTTTATATATGTAATAGGTGTATGTTTTTTATATATACTAAAATGTATAGATTGTTTTTATAGGTTTATTGTTTTAATGTTTTTTACAACTCTATTTATTTCTATTATATATTCTTATGTAGTTAGAAAAGATTATACCAAAATAGATAAAGAATATGTTATAATTACAAGTATTGGAGAAAAAATAAGATTAAATAAATGCCTAAGACTAGGTGATTTTATTTATATCGATAGTGATAAGCCTTTAGTTCCTATTTCACAGATTGTCAAAATACAACCCGTTGAGAATTGATTATCAGTTTTTTAGTGGATAGGATAGGATATGCTACACTACAAAAGAAATAATGAAAGACCATCCTTTAAAAAAGGAATCCGATGCGGGCATTGCGGGAAGCTCCTTTGCCGTGGCAAGGTCGTGGAGCTTGAAATCCGGTGCCCGCGTTGTCATGCCGACAACATTGTGAGGGCCGCGAGTCCCAACCGAGAGCGACACGATCGCCCGCTTGGGAGGAACCATGAAGCCTTTTTTTCAGGATGCCGCGACAACGCTTTTCCGGGGGGACGCCCTCGGCATCTTGCGGAACCTTCAGGACGAATCGGTTGACGCCGTGCTGACGGACCCGCCGTACTCCTCCGGAGGAATGACCCTCTCCGCCCGGCAAGCCGATCCCCGCGTCAAGTATCAGCACACAAGGACGGTAAAGACCTACCCGCCGATGCTGGGGGACAACAGGGATCAGCGGGCGTTTACGTTCTGGTCTACGCTATGGCTCACGGAATGCTGGAGGACGGCGCGGGAGGGAAGTCCGCTGTTGTTGTTCACGGACTGGAGGCAGTTGCCCGCAATGACCGACGCTGTGCAGTCGGCGGGCTGGCTGTGGCGTGGCATCGTCGTCTGGCACAAGGGCAGCGGGAGGCCGATGGTCGGGGAGTTCCGCAGGGACAGCGAGTTTGTGATCTACGGCTGTAAGGGAAAACTGCACCGGCACACGCGGAAATGCTTGCCCGGAATCTACCAGTACACGGTTGACCACAAGAAGAAAAACCACCTGACGAGTAAGCCGATCGGCTTGGTGCGGGAGCTGCTGGAAATCACGCCGGAGGGAGGGACAGTTTTAGACCCCTTTGCGGGGGGCGGGACGACTGCTCTTGCGGCAAGCCAAACGGGACGGAAGAGCATCAACATTGAACTTTCGGAAGAGTACGCACGGCGCACGGTCGAACGCCTGACGGAAGAACGGGCAGCGTAACGCCTCCGGAGGGGATGAAGGGCATGGGACGATACCATGCCCTTTCTTTTCGCTCGAAGGCCAGCGCCGGGAAAGAACGCACTCACCCACACCAAACCTGCGGCCTTTTGGGGTGTGCTTTATGCCATCCCAGAGGGGGTGCAATCCGGTCCTTCTTTCTTGCTGCTGGCCTTTATTTTTTAGAAGGGGCGCTGGCTGAACATGCCGAGGATTGTAGCGTATTGCGGGAGCAACGAAGGGAAGAAGAAAAACCGGCAACGAGGGAAAGCCTTGTGTGTCCGTATGTTGCTGTATTTTTCCAAAAGGGGAGCAAAATTTCCTAGCCGCAAAAAGGCCGTGCGGACAGTTTGCGGACAGTTTTGCGGACAGTCACGAGAAAGGGGTTACATCTTTTGATGTAACCCCTTGATTTCTCTGGAGCCAGCACGCGGATTTGAACCGTGGACCTACTGATTACGAAAAGACCGACTTCCTCAAAAAATTGTGGAATGCATAGTTCCATCTGTCTGTAATGTAATAGATTAAAGAAAATCCGGAACAGAGAAAACTCGCTAGAATTGCATGGCGCTGTCCGCATCCTGCGGACAGTTTTGGCGTTAGTTTTCTAGGACGACTTTTCCGCATGGAATGGCAGAAAGGGCGGCACGCTGGCGGTTGTCCGTGATGTGTGCGTAGATTTCTGTCGCGCTTCTGTCGCTATGCCCTAACAGACTCCCGATGGTATCCAGATCCACGCCGCCTTCTTTTAGGAGCGTGGCAAAGGTGTGCCTCAGCTTGTGGAGCGAAAGATTGGGGTACCCGCCTTGCTGTAACGCTTTTTTGGCTATGTGCGTTATGGTATCCGGGTGTGACCAGCGGTTGAAAACATGCCCGGAGCGTTTCGGGCCTACGGCAAGCAAAACGGACTTGAACATGGGGTGCATGGGATACCAGCGCGAGACATTGGATTTTGAAGTGGTGCTGCTGATATAGTATTCGTTCGTATCTATGTGGATATGTTCCCATTTTAAACCCATGAGTTCAGAGCGACGGCGTCCTGAAAAAATATACGCCGTCAGGAGTCTTCGCTCGTCCACGTCATCAATGCCCTGTAAAAAGTCTATGACCTCACTCGGCGGGATAAAACGCGGTGGTTCCTTGCTTTCCCGCAACAGTTTGATTTTCTCAAACGGGTTTGCCGGTATGTACTCCCAGTCCACGGCTTTATTCATGACGACCCGTGCATGTCGAATATAGTTGTTTATTGAAGCGCTCTTACAGTTTCGATGCCTTGCAATGAGCATATCAATGTGCTTCGCCCTCACTTCTGACAATAAGAGAGAGCGACCAGTGACGGAAATAATCTTTTTTAAAGCTAACAAGTTAGCTTTAAATGTCTTTTTTGATTTGATTGCGCCCCCTGCCCATGCTGTATACTCGGCGGCAAACTCGTCTATCGTTATGAGGTTGTCTACATGGAGTGGAGTGCCAGCAAGTTTTTCCAAATAGCGTTTCCGTATTTCAGCAAAACGGGAAAGGGCCTCCCCCTTGTCTTTCGTCTTGAGGCTCACGCGCTGGCGATCTACTTCGCAATACCAGATCGCCCCACGGAGGAATGGATCACGTAGACTCATGCTCGAACCGCCTGCAAATCTCTTCAACTCTTTCCTTTCCGGGGCGGTACGTATCAAGGGCATGGAGCGGAATGCGCCAATGCCCCCCCGGAGTTTTTAGAGCTTTTACTTTTCCAATCTTGCAGTAGTTCCGCATGGTTTGAGGCGATACGCCGATACGTTCCGAGGCTTCACGAACAGGTAAAAGACCAGTGTTAGCGGGCATAACTGCTACCTCCAGCCCGTCTAACTAGGAAAAAAATTCCCTTTAGTAAAGTCTTTTGAGGGAAATTTTTTCCTCTTTTTATTCCTTTTCTTCTTCTGCCTTCATCCTTTGCTCAATTTTCCAAATCAGGCTGGAGAAATCTATTTCAAGTAATTGCGCTATCTTGTATCCCTCAGCAATCCCGATCTTCCGGGGCTTGTTCCGAAGCCCTTTCGGATCTCTCGCCGTTCTCCATATCCTGCCGCCTTCATGCCCAAAGACGGAGTTCCCGAAAAACGTGTGTGTCCAGCCCCGTTTTTCAACGGCGGCGGATACTTCCTCAATAAAAAGCTGCTCAAACATATCTGGATTTTTCATAGCTCTTTTATACGGAAAAAAATTCCTAATCTCTCCGTCTATTTTTTCCTTGACGGTGAAGGAAAAAATTTCCTAATCTGGCTCTATGAAAGCAAATACATTCATTCGAGCCATCAAAGTCATGACCCTTGTCTATGGAAATCATACAACCATATCAAAACACTTAGGAATTGAAGGCCGTACCTTCAGGATATGCAGGGGAAAGATCGACACGTTGTCACGCTCTGCCCGGCATAGGTACATCGTGGGCGCTCGTGCCGTCTTTCTGCGTCTGTTGCTCAGGGAGCTTCGGGAATCTGGGGCCGTTTCTGATGAATCAATTCGGAACGCCTGCAAGAGCATCAACAATAAGCTCAACAAGAACGCTGCATAACTCCGGTACATTTTCGAGGAGGTCTGTACAATGAGCGAGAATTACCGGAACGAGCTGGCGTTGCTGGACTTGAAAGACGCCTTCAAGCTGGCATTCCAAAGAAGTGGAAAGACCCAGACGACGGTGGCGCGGGAAATGGGCTGGACGATGCACAACGTCCAGCATGTTTTTGGCCTGAATGACCACCTGCCGTCAGCTCGTGACATTCCCAAACTCTGCAAAGTGCTGGGGAATGAAATCATTCTGGAGTGCATGTACGGCAAGGCCCGGAGGCGGCAACCGGATGCCTTTGAGGAGATCGACTGTGCCGCGCTTATGATTCGTCTGAATGGCTTGTTCGTTTCTTTGGGGGAGGCCGCAAAGAAAGGGAAGAGGGCCATTGCGGACGGAAGGCTTGAGGCCAAGGAACTTCGGGGCATTATCGCTGAACTGTATGTGTGCGTTTCCGATGAACTGGAAGCGATCGCGGATCTGCGGGCCACGGAACGAATGCTGGCGGGGAAACAATGAGGCGCGATATCAGCCCGGAACAGGTCGTCGAAGCTCTGCTCAGGGAATCGGCGTTTGCCTTCAAAGAAAAGGGCAACTACCTGCGGGGCCTGTGTCCCCAGTGCGGAAAGCCTGAATTGCTCGTCCGCAAGTCCATGCCGTGGCAGGTGATGTGCAGCCGGGAAGTCAACTGCGGGTATCGTGAGTCCGTCCGGAACCTTCTGCCCGATCTCTTTTCGGACTTCGCCCGGCGGTATCCGCCAACGGAGAAGGAGCCCTTTGCGACTGCGGACGCATCCCTTGGGCTCGACCGCGGTTTTGATCTAAGCAAAATCCGCGGCTGCTATGAGCAGGCGGCGTATCACATCCCCGGAACTTCCGAGATCGTGCCGACTGTCCGTTTCTACATAGATGCGGAGAAGACCCGCTGGTGGGAACGTCTCATAGGCAAGACGAAGAAGGACGGGCAAAAGGCGAATTTCGGCGGGAAGCGGACGGCGGAAGGGTTCGTCTACAAAGGCGAAGGCTGGATGCACCCCGACCAGAAGATAGAGGCCGGGGATCGCGTTTTTCTTGTTGAAGGCGTTTTCCATGCCATCGCGCTCTACCATGCGGGGATCAAGGCCGTCGCCGGGTTTTCATCCGGGAATGTGCCGGAGAAGGTTATCAAGGCTTGCCCGGAGGCCCGGTGGGTTGTCGCACTCGATCGGGATACGATGAAAAAGGGGAAGCTCCGGGCATATGCCGGGAAGGTCAACGCCCTGACGGAAAAGCCGTGCCTTGTCTGCATCCCTCCGGATGCGCGGGACTGGGACGACCTGTACCGGCAGGAAATGCTCACCCCGGCCTTTCTTGACGAGTGCCTGTACCGTGGGCGGCTCTATATGTCCGAAACGGCGGACGAGGTGGCCTACCACAAGTACGTCCATGATTACATTACCAACCGGCTCCAAAAGTACACCGTCGAATTTAAGAACGCGCTGTACGCCGTCGAAGTGAAAGAAGAGCTGCACAAGACGCTGGTGCAGGAGGCCGGGGAAGACACGAAAGACCGCTACGACTATTTGCGGAGCGAACGCGGGCGCGACGTGTTCCGGCTGTACGGCACCGTTTCGCAAATTTCCAACGTCCTCCCGAAATTTCTGTATCTGGAATGTGACGCAATCATGGACGAACAGCGGTACGTGTTTGAGATCAATTACAGCAACGGGGCACCCAAAGAGACAATCAGGCTTGAAGGCAGCGCCATCACGGAGCCGAAGACGTTCCACAAGGCCCTCCTGAGCAAGACGGGCGGCGGCACCTTCTACGGCTCTGCCGGGAACCTCAAGTACCTCATAGGCCACTGGCTGGGGAACAAAATCTTGAAGATCAGTTCCGTGCCCTACATCGGCTATGTGCCGGAGCTGAAAGCCTATGTCTTCCAGAAACACGCCTACTGCGGAGGCAAGGAAATCCCGATCAATGAGCATGATTACTTTGAAATCGGGAAACAGGGCATCAAGACGGGCCTCGCCGGAATCGAGATCAACACGTCCGGGAAGTTTTCCCCGGACTGGCTGACGGACTACGCCAAGGCGTTCCACTGGCAGGGCATCGCGGCCCTCGCCTTCTTTCTTGGTTCCTTGTTCGTCCAGCAAATCCGTCTGGAACAAAAGAGCTTCCCCTTTTTCGAGCTGACCGGCGAACCCGGCGCGGGCAAGTCGACCATCCTTGAGTTCCTGTGGAAGTGTCTGGGGCGTGACGAGTACGAAGGGTTCGACCTTCTGAAAGCGACGCAGGCCGGGCGGCGCAGGGCGTTCTCGCAAGTCTCCAACCTGCCCGTGGTCATTATCGAATCAGACCGTGACGGGGAGAAGGACGCGAAACAGCGCCAGTTCGGTTTTGACGAAATGAAGCCTTTCTTCAACGGGCGCGGCACGGGTACGCTGGGCGTCGCCACCCGCTCGAACGCGACAGAGGAGCACCTGTTCCAAGGGGCGCTCCTCATCGCTCAGAACGCGGAGGTCGACGGCTCCGAAGCGTTGCTGCAGCGTATCGTCCACTGCCACGCGGACAAGAAACACCACACCCCCGGCTCACGCGAGATCGCCCGCTGGTTCGAGCGTCAGCGGGCTGAGGACGTGGGCGGTTTCCTGACCGCAGCTCTGAAAGCCGAAAGCGCCATACTCGACGAATACCGGAAAGCCTTTGTTGAAATTGAGGCCCGCTATTCCGCATCGGAAGCCCTGCGGAACGAGCGCGTCATCAAGAACCATGCTCAGGTCGCGGCCTGCGGGTGCGCCCTGTCCGTCCTTTTTCCCGTCTTCGATCAAAAATGGCGGGACGGGCTGGAAGAATATTTGTTGGGCCGCGCCATCGAGCGGGAACGCCGTTTGCTTGCGGATCACCCCCTTCTCGAACAGTTCTGGGATCAGTTCGACTACCTGAACGACATTTCTACCGAGAAGGGCAAACCCGATCGCCTGAACCATGCGACGGACGACGCCGTGATCGCGGTGAACCTGAACCACTTCATGGAACTGTCCCGAAGCGCCGGGCAGCCTGTCTTTGATACGCAGGCCCTCAAGAAACTCTTCCCCAACTGCAAGCGGCATAAGTTTATCGAAAACAACAAGGTGATCTGGAGCAAGCATGAAAACCGATCCTACAAATGCTGGGTTTTCAAAAAGTAGCTGGGGGAAGCATCCTGACCCGCTCATGGGGTTTCTGTGCCCCGTGTGCGGTTCATGGCGAACGGAAGTCAGGGAAACGTGGGATCGCGCCTCATGGCGTCTTTTCTGCTTTGCCTGTGGCGAATATGTGAAAATCAACCTTGAAACGGCAAGGAGCGTACACGATGCAGATTACGGAAGGAGCGCGGAGAATGTTGAGTGAATCCCTCGGAATCAATGACAACAACACGGTGGGGGAATTGCTGGCAAGCATGGAGGGGCACGGGTTCGGTTCCGTAACCTCGACGTTTACCGGCTCTGACGACCAGATACTTGCGTGTGTCAGCCTTGTGACCGACCCTGTACTTGCCAAGAAGGTTCATGCGCTGGTGACGACATACGACCCGGAAAAGGAGGCCAGCCATGCCGACGAATAGAGGTCTCTCAAAAACGGGGCTTATCCGTGCGCTTACGGCCCGTCTGGATATAAGCCAGAAAGAGAGCGGGGCGCTTGTCGACGCCTTTCTTGAAACGGTGACGGAAGCCCTGACGGACGGCGACCGCGTCGTGATGGGCGGCTTCGGCGTACTGATTCCCGTGATGCGCGGCGGGAAGCGCGGGCGCAATCCGAAGACCGGCGAAGAGGTGGCGGTTCCCCCGCACCGAGGCGTGGTGTTCCACATGGCCTCCGGCCTCAAGGCGTCGCTCAACAGGTAGTGTCCGCATGGTGTCCGCCCCCGCTTCACATGAGGCGGGGGCTTTTTTGTGCCCAGAGAGGGCCAAAATTCCCGCGATATGTTTATCATAGATTATAATGTGTTACGGGAAAAGGCGCGATCGCGGCTCAGAACGGCTTGAAAAAGTATAGGGGGCTTCGGAAAATGGTAAGATTGGTAAGGTATATTCTTTTTTTATATATAATATATTGTAATAAATAAGAATACACGGGATATTGAAAAGGTAAGAAAATGGTAAGATCAGGGTAAGATTCTTACCATAAAACCTTACCATTACCTTACCTTTTCTCTGTTACATAATAGATTGTTTTTATTACACCTTACCTTTTACCTTACCATTACCTTACCTTTTTCTTACCATTTGCGTTCTTTTCTATCCTGTTTGAATACATGAATTTTTGTGCTCTTTGAAAAGCCGCCTTACCAACCTTACCATTTTCCGAAGCCCTACCCCATTTTTTTTGTCCAGGGTACCTCCAACAAGGGAACAAGGCGGCGGGGAGTTGTCTGTCTTGCCAAGTTAGGGAAACGTCGCTACCTTGGAGTTTCGAGAATCAAGTTTTAGCGCCCCGTAGGAATGTCACTTCCTACGGGGCAATTGCTTTTAGATGTTCATGAAATGAACTGCCACAGAGGAGCAGAGGTTCTCGCACTCAACCTAGCCATATCTCCGTGTAGACGGGCCGTGTGGTGGCAAGTAGAAACCATAGCCTGAGCATGGATTACCCCCGTATAGGGATTATTCATATTCTTATAATAAATGCACATGGATGGAATTTTTTCTGAGAGTAAGTTTTAGATTAAATATCTAACTATAAAGGTGTGTTATGGAAGTTCAATTGCGATTTGGATTTATTGCTAAAGAAGTAAAAATAGAAACGGAATATTTTAAAATTTATCGTAGTGATAAAACAGAATATGATTTGTCTGGGGTAGTTGATAGTAGAGGGTGGATTACATCATATGATATTTGTAAAAAAACAAAACGCGATAAATTCACACGGATATTCAATTTACCTAGAAACTATACGCTTCAAGGAGAATTTCTGTCGGAAGAACACGCAAAGTTTATAGTATGGTGTTATAGCTTTTTATCTGGAATGCGTCTTTCATATCTTGATTTTGGTTTTTTGGATGCTGTAAATGTTAAAAAGAGTGTTTTTGGTTTTTTAGTTTTTGAATATGATAAATTGCTTTCTATATGTTATAATTATAAAAATGATTATAAAACTATAGCTTCTATTATTCATATGTTGTTTATATCTTTATCACCTGAAGGTTATTTATTGCAAAGCGATAAATTTTCTTATTTGTATACTGTTTTTGATTCATGCTTTAATATAATAGCAGAATCAAAGGGTGTTTCAGGATATATACCTCACTGGAAAAGGATTGATATTTTATCGGAAATTACAGATATAAATCCTCCTAAATGTTTTACAAGAATTGATAAAAACGGTAAATATCATATTGTAAATTTGAGAAATGATTTAATACATGAATCTATATTTGATGGTGAGCCAGTAGGATATAAGGCCAGTTATGGACACGATATTTATGAATTAAGAAATTATTGCTGTAAACTGATATTATATATATTAGGTGTCCTATCCAAGGAATATAAGGAAATGGACTGTTCATCACGAGATTGTTTTTTAAATTCTCCAAAAGAACTCTACTCCCTGTTTTAGGAACTAAAACTCTTTGAGTACATGATGATAGTCTCTCCGTTGACCGGCATTTTTTTCCGCATTAGAAAAAGGGCAAACTCATAATAGAATTTCTGATAGGGGGGAATATGGCTGGAAGGAGAGTAAGTCCGGGGTTGTTGTTTGTCGGGGGGATTTTCTTTGGAGTTCTCTGTATTGCCTTCTTTAGTATTTACAGCACGATGGGGAGTGTCTTTGCGCTTCTTATCGCGTTGGGGGCAGGGTTGGGAGCTATGGCTTGCCTGAGCGGTGGCTGGGATGCCGTGAAGGAAAGAAGGCAGAAGGCCGCCGCATTGTCTGTAGCGGAAGAGGCCGCAGCGCGGACGTTTGAGAAGTCCGTGCCGGAGCTGGAAAACGAGATTCCTCCTACCCCAAGGCCCGCCGCGAAGACGCCGGAGGGCGAGTATTACGACCCGGATACCGGGGAGATTCTGGAGCTTGCGTCAAAGAAGGCGCGGAAGGCCCCGGTGAAGGCGAACAGCGAGTACATGGACAGGTGGGAACAGGGGCTTTCCACGGTATGGCGGGGCAGCGAGGATATAGAATTTACCTATGAGAACCGTCGGGGCGAGAAGTCCCGGCGCAAGGTCACGTTGTCCAGCGTGATGGTTGATGCGACGGGCGGGGTTTATCTGAGAGGCTTGTGCCATCTTCGGAATGAGGAACGGACATTTAACCTGTCGAATATCACTACCAAGATACTCAAAGGCAGCAAGCGGTACGAGGTAGAAGATTTTTTGGTGGATGTCTTGGACATAGAAGATGAAAAGTTAGGATGGTAGAAAAAATTACACTGTTAACCTTTATATATTATTAAAATTTTATGATAAAAGAAAAAATAATCGAACCATTGTTTTCACAGCAAGATCAAGTTAGGCAACTTATTATTGTTTCTATTTTAATAGCATTGGGTGTTAATTTGATGGCAACAGGGGTCATTTCTTTGTTGAAAATTTCTAGTCAACCTATAATGTTAATAGTTTTAGGAATGCTCTTTAGTCTGGGTGTGATTTTTATAGTTATATTATACGATTATAGAAAATTAAATAAAACAATTAATTACGAAGGTTTTTTTATATATAATCAAAAAACACATAATATATATAATATAAAAGAATATGAAATTGTAGAGAATATGTCTTATTATTTAAAGGCTGCCCTTTCAGAAAATAAGGCGCTAAAAAACATATGGATAAAAAATGGTTTGAGAGTTGATTATATTGATGAAAATGGAAATTATATATTAAAAACAAGTAAGAGTTGTGATATATTGAATGAATTAATAGAATATTGTATTCTAAATAGGCTTTGTACTCATTTGAATAGTTATTTTAAACTTAATAAATTAAATGATATAAAGGTGATAGATAGGTATGAAATACCAGATGTTTTGCTTGAAAATAGATTTCTGAAAATATTTTCTGAAGATATTAATAATCGTGAATATTTTATTGACTGCATTCCTGATAAGAATGAAGATGAAGAGTTCGTATCAATAAATGGTAAAGAAGGAACTCTATATGAAAAGTTTGAATTGCTACTGCCAAGGAATAGTAAGATCAAGAGGAAAAATAAGAATACAATTTTAATTGATAATTATATATTCACAATTTCTTTATCATGTATGTATGATGGATATTCTTCTCTTGTGAGAAGATGTTTTTTTAGGAAATATATACATTCTAATGACAGTTTTAATGATGTTGAACCATATAGATTTGATGTTGGAGTATCAATAAAATTTAAACCAATATCTATTTTTTGTTTAAGGAAAAAAGAATATTATCTTTGGGCAGATAGCTTTTTAGAAGAACTTTCAGAGTACATTTCCAAAGACGCTTTTTTTGCAAAAATCAACTGGAATACTGTTAGTACGTTAATGAGATGTATGGAAGGTTCACAAATGGATACTCGTTATATCTGACTTGACACCCCGGAACTTTTTTCCTACTCTAACCTCCCCAACTAAACGAGGCGTAACCGTCGCCTGTTGCCAGTCCCAAGCTGGCAGAAAGAGCGGTTTTTCTTGTTCTTGCCACAGGTGCATCCTTTTTCCGAGGGTGCGGTTAGATATTAGGCAAGGCGACGTCCGGGTGTCCGCGAGGCCCCGGCTGCTCGTTTAGCAGGGGAGCGTCGCCTTGCCTTTTTTTATGTGCGGCGTTCAAACCCCAACTAAACGAGGTTCCCATGTCCGCAACCATTTTTCTCTCCCGCCCCGGCAGGTGCGCCGGGCGCGTCCCCCTGTCCCTTCTCGTCCACAAGCTCACCCGTTACGGCGAAGAGGCCGCCGCACAAGCCCTTCAAGAACTGCCCCTGCCGTTCCAGCGCCGCCGCGTGTGGTGGCTGCTGGCTGGCAACAAGCTGGTCTTGGAGGTGGCGTAATGGCGACATACCGCACCATCCGCATGGACTTCTGGAACGATCCCTACGTCGAGGGCATGGAGCCGCAGGGCAAGCTGCTGTACGTCTACCTGTTCTCGTCCCCCCACACCAACAACCTCGGCGTCCTCACCGTGTCCCGGCGCAAGATCGCGTTTGAAACGGGGCTGACGGAGGAGAGCGTGGCCGCTGGCCTCGCCGCGCTGGAGCGGGACGGCAAAGTCCTGATTGACGGCGGCGCGATCTGGGTATGCAACTTTGTCCGGCATCAATGCACGACCAGCCCCAAGTTCCTTTTGTCGCTCCGGGCGCTGTTCCCGACCGTGCCTTCCTGCGTTATCCGGCGGGCCATTTGCGACCGCTACCCGCATATTTTTGCGCCTGCGGATACGGTATCCGTACCCACCGGAGAATCGGAAAAGAAACAGGAAAGGGAAAAAGAAGATCAGATCGGGACGGACGGTTTTTTTGTCCCTGTGGATATGCTGGAGGCGCTGCAGCGCGACTTCCCGGACGTTGACGTGCAGGCAGAGATAACCCGCATCCGGGACTGGCAGTCCGAAAAGCGCACGCCGATCCGCAATGTCTGGCGCTTCCTGCGTGCATGGCTTTCCAATGCGAAGACGGGGAAACATCGCGTTCCCAGACGGGAAGCGCCCGTATCCGTTGCGGCCTCTCAGTTCCGCGCGGAATCCTTCCCGCCGTCTCCGGAAGCTCTTGCCGAGAACTGCGATCGCGGCCTCGCATGGTGCCGCCGCATTCTCAACCGTGAGGTGGCGGCATGAGACAAGACTGCATCCCGTACGAACCTGACGGATACGCGGACGCCGTGGCTGTCGCCGCCGGGCTTGCCCGGCTTCTGGCTGACCTTGCGGACGTGCGCGGCTCATGCGCGGCGGCTCTGGCGCCGCTTCGCCAAGGCATCGACACGGGCGATCCCGCGTT
>OGEP01002276.1_pt1 | contig 17344 bp, 8 predicted proteins | sample 1570721 | NCBI WGS metagenome assembly OGEP01 (sample SAMEA2582131, study PRJEB24529) | metagenome | biome: Human gut stool | place: China | collected 2011 | reverse complement strand
CAACTAGCCACTAACAACTTTAAAGGGCTTGTCGTCGTGCGACAAGCCCTTTTTTTGAATCATGGAATGAACGCAGTTCGCCGGCCGCCGGTGGCAGGTCGCCGCGGTCCTGCGGACCGCAAAAAATATACGGCCCATGGCCTTGTGCGTAGGGGACGCCCAGAGGGCGTCCCGCCGTGAGATTTAACCACAACCCATTCGGGTATAATGGCGGATTTTACGAGCTACGAATCACGGGCCACGGCTTTTTCACGGACTCAGATGCGGCTATGCCGCGACAGACTCAGGATTGTATTACGACCGGGTGTCATCTGTCATAAATTCCGGCTATGCGCAGGATTCACGGCGGCCTTTTTGGCCCGTCAGGTGCCGACCAACGGAAGGCGCAGGACGGTTGCCAAAACGGACAGCCGTGGCTGGACGCCTTTCAGGGCGTCCCCTACGATATCGCATACAGGCGATGAATGAGAACTCTGGTTACTGACACAAAAAATACACGGCCCATGGCCTTGTGCGTAGGGGCTCGCACGTGGCGAGCCCGCTAGGGAGATTTCATCACATCCCATTCGAGTATAATGGCAGGCTTTTACGAGCCACGAACCACGAACCACGAGCCACGATTTTTTCCACGAGCCGAGGGTCACTCGAGGCGGCCTGCGAACTGCGGCCAGCGGGGCGTTAGCCCCAAAATCCCTTGACATCGTCACTCGTTTATGGTATATTAGGAAAGTCGTAGCATAAGTGGCTATGGATAAGCCGCGTGGAGAGGCTCGCAAGTTCCCGCAAGGGACGCCGTATTCAGCGAGTATATTGATGAGGAGGTGTCACTCATGTACGCTATTATCAAAACAGGTGGAAAACAGTATCGTGTCCAGGAAGGCGACAACATTTTCGTCGAAAAACTGAATGCCGATGTTGATTCCAACGTAGTATTCGACCAGGTATTGGCAGTCGTTAACGACGGTGATGTTAAAGTAGGTACTCCCGTTGTTGAAGGCGCTAAAGTAACTGCAAAAGTATTGGCTCAGGGCAAAGAAAAGAAAGTCCTCGTTTTCAAATACAAAGCAAAATCCAACTACCGTCGTCGTCAGGGCCATCGTCAGCCGTTCACGAAAGTTACAATCGAAAAGATTGAAGGCTAATGATTACCATTACGATGCATCGCGATAAGAAAGACCGCTATACGGGATTCACCATCACCGGCCACGCCGGGTATGATGAAGCCGGCAGCGATATTGTCTGTGCCGCCGTATCGGCATTGTCGCAGACGGCCTTGTTGGGTCTCATGCAGTACGCTTCGCAAGACGTACCGTATGAAGTAAACGATGGCTTCTTATCCGTCCAGGTCCCCAAGCCCTGTGAAACCTCACAGATTATCTTAGGGACTATGGTAGCAGGTTTGGAACAAATTGTACGACAGTATGGAGAATACGTCGTACTCGACTCATAGACGTCAGGAGGTGGACGGAATGTTCAATTTCAACTTACAGCTTTTCGCTCATAAAAAAGGGACAGGCTCCACGCGTAACGGCCGTGATAGCGAATCGAAACGCCTTGGTGTAAAATGCCATGACGGCGTCATCGTTAAAGCCGGCAACATCATCGTTCGCCAGCGTGGTACGCACTTCCATCCGGGCACGAACGTAGGCATCGGCAAAGATGATACGTTGTTCGCTACGGCTGCAGGTAAAGTTGCTTTCGAACGCGCTGGTAAATACAACCGCAAAGTTAGCGTATACCCTGTAGAAGCATAATTAGTTTGTAGGGAAGAAACCGTGTATAAGGGCTTAGGCCATTATGCACGGTTCTTTTATTTTAAAAGTTTTTCGTTCGTCGTTCATCGTTCATCGAAAAGGGAGGTAATTTTTAGACCCTTCACGACCAACGATGAACGACCTACGACGAACGTAAAAAGGACTTGCCGCATAACGGTAAGTCCTTTTTTATTCCAAAAAATACTTGTCGTCTTCTCAAAATCCTGTATAATAGAGGATGTATGTACTTTGATTAAACTCAAGCGGAGGTGTTACGCCATGCGCGTTAGTGTCAATGGAGAAAACCGTGAGCTCCATGTCTATGACCGGTCTACGGGCGTCGATTATGCCAAACAGATCCTCTGTTCCCAGGAACAGCTGGTCACGGACATGTACGGCGAGTTCGTCCTGACCGAAGAAGAATACAACCACTGGACCGAACTGCTGGCCATCCAGCAGGAATCGGAAGACCTGCTCTTTGAACTGAAAGACGTCCTGGTCAAGCAGGAACTGGATGATTACATGTATGAAGAAACGAAATACATGACGACGACCATCGAAACGATCCATATGGAAAATATCTGTATCAAAGAGCTGAAAGAAGCCCTGGAAAAAGGCGATGAAAAATGGCTGACTGAGAACCATTTCATCAAGACCCTGAAAAACGTAACAAAATAAAGGAAGTCTTATGTTGAAGAAAATATGCTCGTGGATCATTGGCGTCATTCTCACCGTCCTGGTCCTCCTTATCGGTATCTTTGCTTTTTGGTATTTCGGGTCGACGAACTATCACCTGACAGGCGTCCCGGTCCTGAACTACCATCAGGTCAATAATAAATTCAACACCGTGCTGACCATGAAGCCGGCTAACTTTGACGAACAGATGAAATATCTGCACGACAACGATTACCATTCCATTACGCTGGAACAATTCGATGCCTACATGCGCGGCGAAGGCGACCTGCCCGACCGGCCAGTCCTCATCACCTTTGATGACGGCTACGTCGACAACTATGAAAATGCCTATCCTATCCTGAAGAAATACCACATGCGCGGCACCATATTCCTGATCATCAACCTCATGAATACGCCGGGCTACCTGACCTGGGACCAGGTCAAGGAAATGTCCGCCGACGGCATGGAATTCGGGTCCCACACCATCAGCCATAAGCCCCTGACCAGCTTTGACCGGGCCGGCGTGCGTCACGAACTACAGGATTCCAAAGACATCATCGAAAAGATGACAGGGAAACCGTGTCACTTCATCGCCTTCCCGGAAGGCAAATATAACGATATGGTCATGGAAGAAACGCGGGGTGCCGGCTACCGCTACGCCTTCACCGTAGAAACAGGCCGTGACTTCCCCTGGGACGACCCGTATGACCTGGACCGCGTCCCCATGTTTGAAGGCCCTATCAGCTTCAAACACTTCCGGTTCCGCCTGACCTTCAGCGCCTTCAGCGCACTCCTGTGGAAGACCCATAAATACTTTGAACACATAGAAATGACCAAAGATTTGGCCCAACATATCCCGCAGCCATGAATACAAGGGACCTCGCACAAAAGCTTCTACCATCGTGCGAGGTCCTTTTTTTCACTTCAATGATGCGTAAAAAGTATTGTAAAATTTTTTGATTTCAAACGGGGTGCTGCGTCTGTGCAATAGATAGAGAATAAATATATAATCATAATCACTTGTAATTTTTCATAGACAAAAACACGGAGAATATAGCCTGAAAACGGCTTTACTAAGCTATATTTTATATTTAAATCATGATACAATATGATAAAAATTTGGCCTGATTTTTGAATAAAAATAAACAAAAGGAGCAATTGTATCATGAGTAAAAATTACAAGGATACGGCCTTGGCCGCTGTCGTTGCCAGTTTGCTGACTTTGGGCGGTTTTACCTATTCACCGGTCCTGGCTGCCGATACGGCGGCAGGAACTGGTAATGGCGTAGCGATTGGAACGGGGAGCAATGCGCCGAAAGCTGAGAATGTGGCCATTGGCAAGGGAGCCGGAATTTCCTATTCTAACGGAGCCAGCAATGCTACGGGCGATATCGTTGTTGGCAATGGGGCCAATATCAACAACTATGCCAGTCAGGGCGGCAGTATTGCCATTGGTAAAAATGCAAAGGTAGAAAACATGGCTGGTGGTGGAGAGGCCAGTTTTGCATTTGGACAGACAACGTTTAGTGGAGGATGGTGGTCTTCTTCCAGGATACCTGCTGACCCATCAAAAGTCGTCGGGAGCATCGCCATCGGCGATAATACCTTTGCCCGCACGGGCAGCACGATGATCGGTTCTCACAATTATAAAGGCGACTTAGGTGATACGACGGTAGACAGTGCTTCTACCCGGAGCGATGCGCTCAATGTCTATGCGACGACCATCGGTGCCAATAGTTTCAGCAATGGCGCTTTCACGACGAGTACCGGCGTGTACAATATCATTTCCAGCGAATATAACGGGGGCCGTTTTGCCAATCCAGTAAAGAACTTAGGGGCGACGATCAATGGCACTTTGAACAGTATTGAGTCTAAAACGGGAGGTTATTATTCGGGCATAGCCAATACTGTCAGCGGGATTGCCAACCGCACGTTCAATGCCAATGGTTCCCTTATTTATGGTGCCGGCAATGAAATCACCAATTCCATTACTTCTTTAGCGGCTGTTCCTACAGATAGCGGCGCCTCGGCCAAAGAATTTGCCGAAAAATTAAGGACCACTATCCGAGAATCGGAGAGCGGCGGGTCTACCTTGGCCATCGGTGGCGGCAACACGGCCGACTATACGCAGGCATCTCAACTCATCGGTGTCAATAATACCCTGACCGGGAAGAGTGGGGCTGTCAGCCAGTATAATATGGTCAATGGCTATAAGAACACGGCCACTGACGTAAAGCATGTATCCCTCATTGGGTCGGAAAACACTGTCGAAAATACGGATACGGCCCTGCTTTTGGGCGATAAACGGAAGTTGTCGGAAGCCGACGGCAGCATTGTTCTCGGCTCAGCCGATGATACCATGACAACAGATAAAAAGAACGTCGTCGTCCTGGGCCATAATGCCAATGCCACTGTCGAAGGCGGCGTAGCATTGGGGAATAATTCCCTGGCCTCTACCGATTCTGGCGTCGCTGGCTATGACCCTGCGACGAAGGCAGCCTCTGCTGATGGAACCTCCATCTGGAAAGCGACGGCAGCGGCTGTTTCCGTAGGCAATGGAACAGGGGATGCCATGACTCGTCAAATTACGAATGTCGCGGCTGGGGCTGCCGATACAGATGCTGTCAACGTGGCTCAGTTGAAAATGTTGCAGACGACGTTGAACGGGGATATAGTGACAGCAAAAACGGAAGTAAAGGCTGGTACCAATATTGCATCTGCCGATGGACAGGCTGATCCTACAGATGGGCATATGATTTATACGATCAATGCGAACGGAACGACGGTTTCGACGACAGGTACGAATCTCAAAGTGACGCCGGGAACGGCAGATAGTAATCATGTGACCGATTATCAGATCACATTGTCACCAGCACTCGATTTAACCAGCGATGGTTCACTGAAAATCGGCAATGCCGTGCTGGATAACGAGGGTCTTGTCATCAAACATCAGGATACGAATGGGGAGCAGAATGATGTCATCTTTACTGGCGATAACATTTCGGCAGGTGGCAATGGTATCCATAATGTAGCCGACGGCAGCCAAGACAATGATGCGGCTACGGTAGGTCAGATAAAGAAAGCGATTTCGGATTCAGCCTATACCGAAGGAGATGGTATTTCCATCAAAGACCACCGTATTTCCGTTAAAACAGGTAAGAACCTCACTGTCGATGGAAACGGAGTGGACCTTAACGACGTCATAACAGTTGGAACGACAAAGGCCGTGACCATTGATGGGACGAAAGGCGAAGTTTCAGGCCTTTCCAATAAAGAGTGGACCGATGACCATGATTACACTGATTCTTCGAAGGCTGCCACGGAATCGCAGGTCTACCAGGCCATGAAGAAGGCCCAGGAAACGGCTGAATCTCATGATACGGATACGCACATTCAAAAAGGCGCCTATGCTGTCGATGAGGACCATCAGGTATCTATGGACATAGTAGATAAGTCAGGAAAGAAGACTGACGATAAAGTAATCATTACCGATATAGCTAAGGCCAGTGAAGTCGGCGATGTCTCCCAAATCGATACTGATTTGAAGAATAAAGATGGTTCTCCGACTACTGCAATTGACGCTATCAATCATGTCAATACGAAAATCGGCGACCAGCAGTATGTTACGGATGGCACGGCCAATGTGGTCACCAATGGCGACAGCGTGACCCGAGCTATCGGAGCTCTCGACAAGGCCATCGGTGAGGCGGCGACAGAAGCGGGGAAACATTCCACCGTGTCTGCCGGCAGCAACATCGTAGTCACACCGACTACGACAGCTGGAAAGACGGACTATCAGGTTGGGTTGGCTCAGGATATTACTGTAAATAGTATTACCGCAGATACAGTTACTGCATCGAGTAAAATCCAGACCCAGGACCTCGAAGCAGCAGGTTCAGCAACAGTCGGTAACGTCACTATCAACAAGGATGGTAAAGGCACGATTGGTGGACTGACTAACACGACGTGGGATGTCGGAGATATCACATCTGGACAGGCGGCCACGGAAGACCAACTGAAAGCAGCCACGTGGAATGCCGTCAATTATGATGGCGATGATAGCAAGGTCATTACGCTGCGGGAAGATACGACCATCAAAAATGTAGCCGATACAACGATTGAGGAAGGTTCCAAGAACGCCGTCAATGCCGGGACCGTCTACAAGGCGACGAAGAACGCCGTTAATTATGATGGTGATGATAGCAAGGTCATTACGCTGCGGGAAAATACGACTATTCAGAATGTGGCTGATACGCCGATTGAAAAGGACTCGAAGACCGCTGTCAATGCCGGTACGGTATACAGCGAAACGAGAGTCGAAAAGGATGGAGCTTTCGTCAAACAGGCCAATACGGCCGGTGAAAATTTGGCGGCCTTGGATTCACAGCTGACGACTAATACGGAATCCATTTATCGTATCAATAACCGCGTTTCTAACCTCGATAACCGCGTCAACAAAGTCGGCGCCGGTGCCGCTGCCTTGGCAGCCCTCCATCCACTGGACTTCGACCCGGATGACAAATGGGACTTCGCCGTCGGTTACGGCAACTACCGCAATGCCAACAGCGTCGCTTTCGGCGCTTTCTATCGTCCCAACGAAGACACCATGTTCAGCCTGGGCACGAACTTCGGCAACGGAGAAAACATGTTCAACGCCGGCCTGAGCTTTAAAATCGGCCAGGGCAGCGGCGTCACGACATCACGGACCGCTATGGCCAAGAAAATCGAAGGCTTGGAAGACACCGTCGATAAACAGGATAAGAAAATCGCTGAACTGGAAGCCTTAGTCAAAGAACAGAGCGAATTGATCAAACAGTACGTCGAAATAAAATAAACGCAGTTCGCAGGTGGCCGGTAGCCGGTCGCAAAAAAAAGTACACGGCCAACGGCCGCCCGCTGTGAGATTCAACCACATCCTATTCGAGTACCTGTAGGGGCTCGCACGTGGCGAGCCCGCTGGGGAGATTTGACCATAGCCCATCCGAGCGAGCCCGCTGGAGAGATTTGACTACGCCCCATTCGAGTACCTGTAGGGGCTCGCACGTGGCGAGCCCGTTAGAGAGATTTGACCATAGCCCACTCGAGTATAACGGCGGGCTTTTATGAGCGACAAATAAGGACGGCTTTTAACAACACCATATTCAAAAAATAGAGCATTTTATGAAACCTTCTGACGAGGGATTTCATGAAATGCTCTTTTTTTACAAAATTTTTTCTGTAACATTTTATTAATATATTGTTAATATTAAATATTAATTATTTACAATAAAACGAATAAAAATATAGTAACAAATGGAGACAATGACAACTATTAATGACGATTAAACGGCGTAATAAAGCCTTTAAATAAGAAAAATAAGTGCTATAATGATGTCACGAAATGCACATATTATTTACATAAAAATGCAAAATAATGAAAGAAGGTGCATCGAAAAAATCTTACATAATATATACGATGAAATCATTATAAGCAAAGGATGCGCGAACTTATGAACAAAATATTTAAAGTTATTTACAGCAAAACCAGACATTGCTACGTCGTCGTTTCAGAATTGGCTAAAAGTCACTGCAAAACGGCAGGTAGTCATACGGCAAGAAGCAAAACAGCATTGACGGCAGCTGTGCTGCTGGCACTGGGAGCATTTTCGTTTGCAGGGATGCCGGTGGCACAGGCAGATGAAAGCTTACTGAATAACGATTTTATAGGAGCTAATGATTACTATTGGTATTACGATGAAAAAACTGGGGAGTGGAAAACATATCAATACAAGCCGACGGATATTTTCAATAACCGTTCACGGCATGACTTACCTAACTATCAGGGCGGCGGTGCCAAGTTACCTGGCGCTGTCACTGCGGGCTTATATGCACAGGCAGGACAGCAGACCATTACCATTGGTGACCGCAATGCCGGTCAGTCAAAAGGCAGTGTGTTTATAGGTGAACGTAGCGGATATAATAATGGGGATAATGCTCCCGCTGGGCTGAAAAACAACTATGTAACATCTGTCGGCTTCCAGTCCGATGCAACTGGCTGGGGTTCTATCGCCATCGGCTCTAATGCAACGGCTGAAAATTCAAAGATGGATAGCCAAGTTGTAAAAGAAGTAGGAAATGCTAATACTTCTGGCACAGTAAAAGATGACACTTATGGAATAGAAGAAAACCCAACAATTCAGGGAGCTTCTGTTGCTTTAGGCTATGACGCTCATTCAAAAGACGGCAACATCGCCATTGGCGCATACTCCGATGCAACTACAGACCTCAGTGCTGATACAAGCGATAAGGCAAAAGCATATTTAACGAAAGAGACAGCAGCTTCCTATGTATCTGTAGGTAGCAGTGATGTTAAACGCCGTATCATGAATGTAGCCGATGGTGCTGCTGATTCTGATGTAGCTACTATTGGGCAGCTGAAAAAAATGTCTGAGAAAGCAGGTGTCTACAATGAAGGTTGGGGCATTAAGATTGGCGACTACACGAAGAAAGATGCCAATGGAACTGAGACCACAGTGAAAAACGCCATCAGTGTAGATCGCAACCTGGGAAGTAATGAAATAACTACAAAATCAAAAAATACTTTCAAGGCAGCTGGCGAAAATTCCTTAATTCTCGGCGGCGCAGGAACTGATGATTTAGTGTATATCAACGGCAGCCCAAGAGAAACACAGTTTGGAGCCTATGGGAAAGACTCTGTGCTTGTCGGTGGTGAAAATAATAAAATTACTGATGCCGGCACTTATGCTGTGATTAGTGGCGGTGGCCAAAATATAGCCTCGGGAGAAAAATCTTTTATTGGCGGAGGCTGGTGGAACACCGCAAAAGGGGCTACTTCTACTGTTTTAGGTGGTCAGAGCAATACAGCTTCCGGAAATCAGTCAACCATTGTCGGGGGTGATACCAATAGGGCGATAGGCATTGAATCTTCTATTCTTGGCGGATTTAATCATACTGCCATTGGAGATCATTCAACAATTAGCGGCGGTGATGGTGCTTATACTTTTGGCACATATTCTTCTGTTTCTGGTGGGCAGGGAAATGTAGCCATTGGAGTGGCTTCTTCTGCTGATGGTGGATGGCTCAACTATTCATATGGTGATTATTCTCAGGCTAATGGCGGCTATTCTAACTATACACTTGGGAACGCTTCAAGTTCTTTAGGCGGAAGAAATGGTGTTGTACAGGGGAATGTATCTGTAGGTATTGCAGGCGGCTCCACCGAAGCGGGAGCTGGCTATGCTTTGGCTGCCGGCTATCAGTCCGTTGTTACAGCAGCGGGCGTTCATAGAGAAAAAAGTAATGATGTTGTAGACTCCTATCTGGAGGCAGGCAATAACACGGGTGGCAATGAAGGATACAAGTACACGGATGTTGCCACTGCATTGGGGTATCAGGCAACCGCAGATGCCCCCAACACCGTTTCGTTTGGGCATGATAAAGGTGATGTTTCCGGGTATACAGTGAACTGGGACTATGAATTTGAAACGGATACACAAGGAAATATTAAGTTTGATGAAAATGGCATGCCGTTGGTAAAGTCCATGAAGCCTAATTCGATTACTACGAATTATTATGATACTGCCAAATACAACCGCCTCGTCAAAGCAGCTGACGGTATTGAAGACCATGACGCTGTTGTCATGGAACAGCTGAAGAATGCTTCTGATGTAGGCAGTAACATCAAAGTCTACAAGACAGATACAAATGGCAATGTGTTGCTTGATGAGAACAGTGACCCCATCGAAGACACAAGTGATACAGCAAAAACAAATAGAGAGGCTGCTCAGAAAGCCAGCGAAGATGCCTGGGCCGCAGCTATTGGTACAGGTGAAGTTGCTGATCCTACAACTAAGTCGGATACGAATAATCCGGAAACAAACGGTTCTAAGCAGCTCGTCACTGGTGGTACAGTGTATAATGCCCTTCAGAAGCAGAAAACTGATTTGACGGATGACCTGTCTGTTCATGCTGGCTGGGGTATTAATATCACTAATAAAGAAGATGCAAGCGGAAAGGTAACCAAGAATTTCGTCAGCCTGAGCCGCAATTTGGGCAGAGATGCAGATACGAAAGATAAAGCTGTGCTGAAAGCTGATGAAGATAAGAGTGCTTTGGTCATTGGCGGTCGTGTTAATCCAGGCGATACCAAAGGTGGACAAACGACTGAAAAAGATTATGGCGCTTTAGGCCAGGATTCTGTTACGGTTGGTGGTGCCGATAATACTGCAAGTGGTGATGCGGCTGTCGTTGTCGGTGGTTTATCCAATACCTCTTCTGCACAATATTCTACAGTAGTTGGTGGTTCTGCTAATGATGCTATTGGTAACGAATCTGCTGTATTTGGCGGTCATGATAATGATGCTTACGGAACATATGCGACATCGAGTGGTGGCAGCATGAATAGAGCCTATGGCGAAGCTGCTTCTGTTTTTGGCGGTGGGGCGAATAGTGCCCTTGGAGCTTCGTCTGTAGCTGTTGGTGGATTAAATAGCACGGTAAATGGAGCTTTTGCCGTCGGCATTGCTGGTGGTTCTACGAATGCTGATTATGCACTGGCAGCAGGCAATGGTGCGAATGTTACTGTCGAAAACGGCACAGCTATTGGCTATCAGGCTACAACTGATGAAGCAGGCACGATTGCGTTTGGTCATGATGCTGGAGATGCATATTATTCGTCTACAACTTGGCCACAAAAAGCGACGAAACAAAATGGAAAATATTATGATGCTAACAATAAGGAAATCACTAAAGCTGAATACGATGCTTTGAAAAATTCTGATGGTACATGGAATGATTACAGCAAGACCCCGACAGTTGTAGAAAAAACGTATGATAAAGCTGCTTACAACCGCCTCGTTAAAGTCGCTGATGGTATTGATGACCACGACGTCGTTGTTATGGAACAGCTGAAGCAGTATGCAGAAAAAGATGCATCCAACCTTGGCAACAACATCAAAGTCTATAAGACGGATGAAAATGGCAACGTACAGCTTGGTGATGATAAAAAGCCTATCGAAGATAAGGATGCTACGACAACGGCTCAGAAAGCCAATAAAGACGCCTGGGGCAAGGCTCTTGGAGCAGATACGTTCTCTACAGGCACATCCGACAAGACTACGGATGCATCTACTTCCGACCAGCTGGTAACGGGCAAGACGCTCTACGATTACGATGCGCCGGTTGCAGAAACAGGCAAGAAATTGACCTATGTCTCGGCAAACAACACGACAGGCCAGAACTTAACTGCGCTGGATGCACAGGTTGCAGCTAATACGAGTACATTGAACGATAAGACCCATAACATCAAATATTATTCTGTTAATGATCAAGCACCTTTGTCGAATATTGATGGTTACAGTAATGAAGGTAATGACGGAGCCAAGGGCAGGGGGAGCATTGCTGCTGGCTTCAACACCCATGCAGACGGCATTGCTTCGACGGTAGTCGGTTCCTATTCCGGTGTCCTCAACCAGAATGTCAACGGTGGTTTCCGTGGTGCTACGGCTCTGTCCTATGGTACCTTCAACATCAACCAGAACACGGATCCTGAAAAATCTTTCAGTGGCGTAGCCAACAGCATTATCGGTCAGGCCAATGCGACGACTAACTCGAATGCTGCCATCATCTATGGTGCAGGCAACACGGTCACCAATTCCTATCGGGGGATTGATGGTACGAATGTATCTGACATTATGAAGGCTGCTTCGAGTAAGGATGTTAAAAAGCTATATGAGGCTTTACAGAAAGCTGTTCCGAACAGTGGTGCCCAGGTCATGGTCATGGGCGGCGGCAACTCTGTTGACAAAGCTTACATGACGCAGGTCACCGGTGTGGGCAACAAGGTGAGCGGTCAGAACAGCATCTACGAAAAAGGAACGTCGACGCAGTACAACTTCGTCGACGGCTTCCAGAATGAACTGTCCAACGGCCAGCACGACTATATCATTGGTACGGAAAACAAAGTTAGCGGCGACAGCGTAGATAAGAACCAGTCCAACATCATCTTCGGCGATAACCATAAGCTGACGAATCAGAAGAACAACGTTATCATCGGGTCCTCTGATACCGCTGATGATGAAACAGCAGTTTCCGATGCTGTGATTATTGGCCACAATGCAAAGGTCAGCGCTGAGGGCGGTGTAGCCATCGGCAGCGGCTCCCAGGCAACTGTAGCTGGAAACACCGTTGCAGGATATGATGCTAAAACCGGTAAGGATTCAGAGGACACAACTGCCACCTGGAAAGCAACCAATGCAGCTGTATCTATCGGCACCGCTGATGGCAAGGTAACCCGCCAGATTAACGGCTTGGCTGCCGGTACAAAAGACACCGATGCCGTCAACGTGGCACAGCTGAAGGAACTGGAAGGCATGAAAGCCAATGTCGATGCATCCAACATCGGCAGCAACATCACAGTGGCTCCGATTTATAAGAAGGATGATAACGGCAAAGATGTCGTTGATCAGAAAGCCACTGAAGAAGCCGAAAAGACGGCCCGCACAGCTAACGAAAATGCTTGGGGCACGGCTATCGGTACTGGTGAAGTTGCCAAAGACAACGGCCAGTTAGTAACAGGTGGTAAAGTCTACGATGCTCTCCATGGTGGCCTGACGGACATCACGATTGGTAAACCTGGCACGGCTGACCAGGATGGCAAAGATGGCGAGGACGGTTCCATCGGTCTTGTCGGTCCGAAAGGCCAGAATGGCAAAGATGGCAAGACTACAACCATCATCAAGACGGAAACAGGTGCTGCTGGTGTCAACGGCAAAGATGGAAAAGATGGCATCACCCGTATCTACTACTATGATCAGACGAATACGAATGACAAGCATGCTGTTGCAACTCTTGATGACGGCATGAAGTTTGGTGATGATTTCGATAGCACAGCCACAGTCAAGCTGAACCATCAGCTGGATATCGTCGGTGATATCAATGCCGGCAAAAAGAATGGCGATAAGAAAGCGACGAAGGATGATCTCAGCGATGGGAACATCGGCGTCGTTGCTACGGATACCACTTACAATGAAGATGGTACGGTTAATACGAATGGCAAGATGACCATCAAGCTGGCCAAGGACCTTAAGGGCCTGCACAGCAGCACGTACACGACTACGGAAACGACAGGCGAAGGAGACAATAAACAGACTACTGACTATACGACGACCATCGACAGCAAGGGTGTGACTATACAGTCGAAGGGTACGAAAGACGGTAAGCCTGAAACGGTCAACGGTCCGTCCATGACCATTGATGGTATTAACGGCGGTGGTAAGCAGATTACCAATGTCGGCGACGGTTTCAAAAAGAATGCGGATGGCAGCTACACCATTTCGGAAACCGACAAGAAGAATGCTGCTAACATCGGCGATGTCCAGACTATCGTCGATAAAGCTACGAAAGATTTGATGGACGGAACGAATGGTCTGAATAAGAAGGCCAATGTCGATGCCTCTAACATCGGCAGTAACATCACAGTGGCTCCGATTTATAAGAAGGATGATAGCGGCAAGGATGTCATTGATCCGGATGCTACCAAGAAAGCCGAAGATGACGCCCGCACCGCTAACGAAAACGCTTGGGGCACGGCCATCGGTACCGGTAAGGTTGCAGATCCTACGCAATCGACTACGAATGACCCGACCCAGAACGGCTCTCAGCAGCTTGTCACGGGCGGCGAAGTCTACAAAGCCCTCCACGGCGGCTTAGATAATGTTGTCTTCGGTCATGATGGTAAGGATGGTTCCATCGGTCTTGTCGGCCAGACTGGCAAAAAGGGTGAAGACGGTAAGAATGCCTATGCTACGACCATCATCAAGACTGAAAAGGGTGTTGATGGTGTCGATGGCAAGAATGGCAAGGACGGCATTACTCGCATCGTCTACAACGATACGAATGATCCGGCCAATAAACACACTGTTGCCACACTCGATGACGGCATGAAGTACGCTGGTGATACTGGCGATGTTGCCAATGTCAAACTGGATCATCAGCTGAAGCTCAGCGGCACGACGTTCAATGATAAAGATAAGAAGTACGATGCCAATTCTTGGACTTCCGACAATATCGCTGTAGTTTCGAGTGCTGCTGATGAAACGACTGGCGATGCTACGATGTACCTGAAGCTCAACAAGGACCTCAACCTTACGGACAAAGGTTCGGTACGCTTCGGTGACAAGGATAGCAACACGACACTCGATGCTTCCGGCCTGACAATCAAGTCAACGGTTACGAAAGAAGGTAAGACCGAAGTCGTCAGCGGCCCGTCTATGACCAAAGATGGCATCGACGGTGGCAGTAAAGCAATTACCAATATCGGCAGTGGCATTGAAAAAGATGATAAGGGTAACTACACCGATAAGAGCAAGTCGAGTGCTGCTAACATTGGAGATGTTCAGACTATCGTCAATGATGCCAAGAAGGAATTGACAGACGGCACTAACGGCCTGAACAGCAAGGCCAATGTCGATGCATCCAACATCGGTGAAAATCTGAAAGATGCTAAGGGGAACAAGGCGTCGGCAGATGCTATCAAGAAGAATAAAGAGGACTGGGCTTCGGCTATTGGTACCGATGAGGTAAAAGAAGGTAATAAGCAGCTGGTCACTAGTGATGCTGTAGCCAAAGAACTTGCCAAGAAAGCGGACAAATCCTACGTTGACCAAGAACTTGGTAAGAAGGCCGATAAGACTTATGTCGATGAAAAATTGGATACGAAGGCCAATAAGTCGGATGTCTACACTAAGAACGAAACTTACAGTAAGAGTGAGGTTGACAGTAAAGTAACTGACATCACGAAAGGCCTTGACGGCAAAGCCGGTAAAGACCTCGACAATATCAGTGACAAGGGCAAAACGGTCATCCATAACATCGCCAAGGATGCGGTCGAAGTGGTCAAGGGCAAGAATACGACGGTCACGAAGGTGGAAGGCACGGACACGACGCCGACGAAGTACGCGGTCAATGTTGAAGGCACGGGCAAGGTCGCTTCCGGCGATACGGGCTTGATTTCCGGTGACACGCTCTACAAGGAAGTCCATGTCGACAAGGATGGCTCCTACGTCAAGAGCAGCAACACAGTCGGTCAGAGCCTGTCTGCTCTGGACACGGGCCTCAAGACGACGAGTAACCTCATCCACACGAACGACAAGGGTGACACCATCCAGATCGGCAGCAACAGCACGGCCACGAAGATTGATGTCAGCGGCAAGGATGCCAATGGCAATACGACAGGCCGCGTCATCACCGGCGTCGTCAGTGATGCTAGCGACCCGAACAGTGCGGCTAATGTCGGTTACGTCAATGGCCTCACGGCTGCCAATACGCAGCAGATTTACCGCGACATGAACAACGCGTACAGCCGTTTGGATACGAACATCAACAGAGCAGCAGCCGGCAGCAATGCTTTGGCAGCCCTCCATCCGCTTGATTTCGATCCGGCTGATAAAGCAAGCTTCGCCGTCGGCTATGGCCATTACCATAACGCCAATGCAGCCGCTGTCGGCGCCTTCTACCAGCCGAACGCCAACACCATGGTCAACATGGGCATTTCCCTTGGCAACGGTGACCCGGGCTTCAATGCCGGCGTCTCCTTCAAGATTGGCAAAGGCTCCGCATACAACGGCGTCAGCAAGGCCGAAATGGCACAGACCATCCATGACCAGGCTGCAGAAATCTCGACTATCAAAGCCAACGATGCAGCTAAGGATAAACGGATCGATGCCCTGGAAAAAGAAAACCAGGAAATGAAGAAACAGATCCAGGAAATCCTGGCCCGCCTGAATGGATAAAAGATAGTGCTGATGCACTGACATAGCCAAAAGAAACCAGCCACAGCGTGAGAAATCACACTGTGGCTGGTTTTTTTGTCTCAGATGCGGCTTCGCCGCGGCAAAGGTTGCAAAAAATCGCAATAAATTTTTGTTTTATTATATTCGTATTTTTATAATTAATTATATTTAAAATGTATTAATATTGTAAATAAATAAGAGGGATAAGTAATCGATTGATGGCTTGCGAATGGCTTTATAGCGCTTTATTTTGTCGTTTTATATGCTATAATAAAGTCACAGATTTGTTAAAACTATGATACCTGTTGTTTGTATAAAATGAATATAATAAGAAAGGAGACTTTTGTTATGAAGCTAATGCATAAAACATTTTTGAATAAGGGTGAATGCCAACACGACTTGACTATTGAGAATGGACAAATAAACGAAAATGTTCACCGGGGGGGGGGACTTAGGCCGGGCCATTTTTGCTGATGCTATTGCTAAACTGTTAGATTTTAGAAAAGTGAATGATTCTTCTGGATACTGAATTAGAGACTTTAACTAAAAGAATAAAGTAAAATGATTTAGCAATATATCAGTAAGAATAGGAGTAAGTTATGGCACAGACAACGATTTGTATTCGCATTGATACGGATGTAAAAAAAGAATTCGAAACATTTTGCGACTCCATCGGCATGAGCATGTCGACAGCAATCAACATTTTCATCAAGAAATCCGTCGGGGAACAACGGATCCCCTTCGAGATTACGGCTAAACGGGATAGCGAAAAGCCGTAAAATAAAACAGGGTCTTGTCGCATGTGTGACAAGACCTTGTAAGTGGCTAGCAGATGACTTTAAATTTAAAGGCTTTCTTTGCAAACTACAAACTCCGTACTATAAAGAAATGGGGACCACGCACGATGATAGAAAACTTCGTGCGTGGTCCTTTTTTTTGCCGTTTTTCCTCGGAATCAGATGCGGCGTTCCGCCGCGATAGACTCATGAAATAAACGCAGATGGCAGGCCGCCGCGGTCCTGCGGACCGCAAAAGCTGCACGGCCAACGGCCTTGTGCGTAGGGGCCGATCTTTAACCTCTCAGACCGCCTTTGGCGGCCAGCTCCCCTATAAAGGGAGCCTTGT
>OGEP01002242.1_pt1 | contig 17619 bp, 7 predicted proteins | sample 1570721 | NCBI WGS metagenome assembly OGEP01 (sample SAMEA2582131, study PRJEB24529) | metagenome | biome: Human gut stool | place: China | collected 2011 | reverse complement strand
TATCTTTATCATAATAATGACCATTTGGTGCAAAGTCCCCTTTAACTTGAGAATAGTCATCACGGAAGTAGACATTAACATAATCTATAACTTGTTCCCCCTTTAAAGGATAACTAGAGTTATCAACATAGTACCATTTACCTCCAGCAGTAACATAACTATTTTGTGCTGTAACTGGGGTCAATTTTCCATTTTCATCAGCAATTGATGTAGGGTATCTACCATCTACAGAAATAAAAGTTAAAGCGTCGGTGAGGATAGCACCTCTTACACCGTTAATGTATTTAGAAAACTGAGCATAGTACCAGTTTCCATCAACTTGGAACAGTGGGTTTGGGCTGCCAGGGACATCATCTCTTAGCGAACCAGATTCATCAAAATAGTAGAGTTGTCCATTAATTCGCTTGAATCCATGAACAACATGTCCATTTTCATCAGCATAAACGGAAGGTGTCCAGAGGTATCCTCTCAGGTACATGTATCTGATTTTACCCCAGCCATTATAGACTTTTTGACCTTGCTCATTGTAATAACTTTCAGTGCCATCGGGATTCTTGAATTTAGAATAATAGACCATGGCTGGTTGGAAGTAGTACTCTTTACCGTCGATGGTTTTAGGGCCAGTGTAGATATTACCGTCATCGTCATAGTAGAAATAAATATCGTCGCTGGTTCCGTTAACATAGCGAGTACTATGATAAAGCGCAATCTTATTATTCCAAAGTTCGCCATTTTCAGGATGGAAATAATATCCTTTTCCATCAATAATCACTCTTTGTCCTTTTGTTTGAAGCCCCTTGTCATTGAAGTGGTAAGTTTTGTCTCCAATTTCTTGAAGACCAGTCACTTTTTCACCTGTCTTATCTACATAATACCAGTGGTTATCGCCAGTAGTAACAAAAGATTCAGTTGTTAGATGTCCAAGTTCACCATCATAATAATGTCCATCTTGGGCAAAGTTTCCTTTGACTTGTTTACCATCCTTGTCAAAATAGACATGCTGTCCATCAATTAGGTTTGGACCAGTCAAATCCTTGTCATCTTTTTTGTAATGCCAATTGCCTTGATCATCGCTATACCATTGACCACCTGTGATATTCTTTTCAGCAGAGGATGATTGAAAACTAGGTGTATCAGTATCACTAGCGGTTGGAGACACATTCTCAGCTGTAACACTTTCACTAGTCGTTGTACTTACCTCAGAATGTGCAGTTTTAGAACTAGCTACTTCCGAACTAGCTGTGTTTGTCACTTCAGAGCTTAGTTTTTCAGAGACTGTTTCTGTTGAAGCAACTTCTGAGGCAGCTACTGGTGCTTCTGATACTGTAGCAGTTTCGCTTGAAGCGGTAGCAGGTGTGTTTTCTGTAGGTTTAGCTGTGGCTTCATTAGTCGTTGGAGCCTCAACGTCAATAGCGCCTTCTTTGATGATGGCTTCAACAGTTGCTTCATTAACAGGGGTAGGCTGTTCTTCAGCTGAAGCGTAGCTGAGTCCTGCAAAACTCAATCCCAAAGCAAGTCCTGTCACTGCAATAGTTACCCAATGTTTTTTAACTTTGTGAAGTTTAAAATGTACTTTCTTTTCCATGATAATTCTCCTTTCATTTTAAACTTTTTACATATCAAAAAATAAGGGCTGTCATGAGATTTTATGAAGAGTGAGCATTGGGTAGAGTCCCTAACGATGTGGGGCAATTTTCTTAATGACAATCCTTATTTCTCCAAGTCTCCTCAATTTCGGTATTGTGAGACTGATCAAGGCAAACATGAGTCCTAACGAAATGATTCTAGAAAAACGAGAGCCGTTCGGAATTTTCCTCCTTTCTAAGCATGGAAAATCTCGTTTATTTTGGATTTCTAAGACACAAAAAACTAGAGCTTACTAGTATGAGGCGTCCCTCTAGAGCTCTAGTTTGAAATGATGCCGTATTTTTAGAAATGAGCCCTAGTTTGATGGTTCAAAGTGACTCAGGAATGGTCATCCTACTATGATTCTTATTTAGGCATTAGGCAACTAATGCCAATCTTTTAGATAATCCCCAAGTGTCCTTTGAAGCGGAATTAAAACGCTTACATATCCACCTAGCTTCATTATAATCCTTTTTTAAGAATAAACAATAGAAACTAACAGAATTATCAAAAATGTTAAAGAAGTGACATAAAAGATTCTATATTTAGTTTCGTTAGTCAAATAAGAATTCACCTGTGTAAATCATTTATATTTTTAATTTTTGGCTCCTCATAGACAGACTATGGTCTTAGTCAGATGAAAAAATAGAGTCTTTCTATCTAAAAATTTCTTTTCAGAATTATCTTTTTAGGGGTTACTTCTCTCATAGTTTTGCTATCTCTTAAGGTTAATTGAAGCTTACTTTAATGTTTAAAAGCCTTTAAGGATAAGCATTTGAAGATGTTTGAAAATCGAAAACTTTCTATTTAGGACCTTACATGCGGTGTAAGGTCTCATTTTCAGTAATCAAAGTTAATAAAACTGAGCGAGTGGCAGAGATTTATGAAAAGAAGATGATTTTTTCCTATTTGTAATTTGTCTGAATATATCATAGAGTAGAGACAACAACAGAAAAAGGATGATTGATATAGATGGAAAATAAGGTACGTTTTAAACTACACAAGGTTAAGAAAAACTGGGTAACTATCGGGGTGACGACCCTCTCAATGGTTGCCTTGGCAGGTGGAAGTCTCCTAGCTCAAGGAAAAGTAGAGGCCGATGAGACAAGTACGCCAAATGGTGATGGCCTGCAGCAACTGAGTGAGGATGGTACTGCCAGTCTAGTGACGACAACAACTGTTACTGAGCAAGCTAGTGCCCAAGCAAGTGTGTCAGCAGTAGCAACAGCCAGCGTAAGTCACGAAACAAGCACTCAGGTGGTAGCAAGTGCGGTTAGCCAAGAGACAACTGCTCAAGCACAAACTAGTCAAGTTGCCAGTCAGGAAGTGGCAGTTTCTTCACAAACTCAAGAAACACAGATCGCTGAACAGACCTCACAAGGTCAGGTAACAACACAGGCAACTGTTCAAGAAAGAACTCAGTCAGAAACGCCGAGTAATCAGGTAGGACAATCGGAATCTTCAGTTACTCCTAGCCACAAAGCCACTCGCAGTGGTGGGCGTCGTGTAGCAACATCGCATGCAACAGCTAAAGCAAACAATCAAAATCAGAAAAAGACTGAGGTTCAAACCAGCCAAAGAATTGAGACTGAAAGTGTGCAAACAAGACCTCAGTCTACTCCTAGAGTATTGACCAATGCAGCGCCATCAATCGCCACACGCGCTGCTGATAGCACTATTCGTATCAATGCCAACCGCAACACTAACATCACGATTACGGCCAGCGGTACGACACCAAATGTAACCATTATCACAGGGCCAAACACGCCAAAACCAAACGTGACGGTGACAAGTCCAAATGGCACAAGGCCAAATGTGACCATTGTAACGCAGCCAAATCAACCCAACAAACCTGTTCAACCAAGTCAACCGTCTCAACCTAATAAGCCAGTCCAACCAAGTCAGCCAAGTCTTGACTATAAACCAGTAGCTTCCAACTTGAAGACTATCGATGGCAAGCAGTATTATGTTGAAAATGGCGTCGTGAAAAAGAACGCAGCCATTGAACTTGATGGGCGTCTTTATTATTTCGATGAGACTGGAGCTATGGTGGATCAAAGTAAACCTTTGTATCGTGCCGATGCCATTCCAAATAACTCTATCAATGCGGTTTACAACCAAGCCTACGACACATCAAGCAAGAGTTTCGAACACTTGGACAATTTCTTGACAGCTGATAGTTGGTACCGTCCAAAACAGATATTGAAGGATGGAAAAAATTGGACACCTTCAACTGAGAAAGATTATCGTCCCCTTTTGATGACTTGGTGGCCAGACAAGGTGACACAGGTCAACTACCTCAACTATATGAGTCAACAAGGCTTTAGTGATAAGACCTATACGACAGATATGATGAGTTACGACTTGGCATCTGCTGCTGACTTGATTCAAGTTAAAATTGAGGAACGTATCGGTCGTGAGGGCAATACCACTTGGCTTCGTCAGTTGATGTCAGACTTCATCAAAACACAGCCTGGCTGGAACTCTGAGAGTGAGGACAATCTTTTAGTTGGTAAGGACCACTTGCAAGGAGGCGCTCTGACCTTCCTCAATAATAGTAGGACAAGTCATGCCAATTCAGATTTCCGCCTCATGAACCGCACACCGACTAACCAAACGGGGACACGCAAATATCATATTGACCGTTCAAATGGTGGTTACGAGTTGCTCTTGGCTAACGATATCGACAACTCTAACCCAGCTGTTCAGGCCGAGCAACTAAACTGGCTCCACTACATCATGAATATTGGTTCTATCCTTGGCAATGATCCAAGTGCCAACTTTGATGGTGTCCGTATCGATGCGGTGGACAATGTGGATGCGGACCTCTTGCAGATTGCTTCTGATTACTTCAAGGAAAAATACCGTGTGGCTGATAATGAAGCCAACGCTATTGCTCACTTGTCAATCCTTGAAGCTTGGTCCTACAACGACCATCAATACAACAAGGATACCAAGGGTGCTCAGTTGTCCATTGACAATCCGCTACGTGAAACGCTTTTGACGACTTTCTTGCGTAAGAGCAATTACCGTGGTAGCTTGGAACGTGTCATTACTAACTCTCTTAACAACCGTTCAAGCGAGCAAAAACACACGCCTCGTGATGCCAACTACATTTTCGTGCGTGCCCATGATAGTGAAGTGCAAGCTGTTTTGGCTAATATCATCAGTAAGCAGATTAATACAAAAACAGATGGTTTCACCTTCACCATGGACGAGCTCAAACAGGCCTTCGAAATCTACAATGCGGACATGCGCAAGGCTGATAAACAGTACACTCAGTACAATATCCCAGCTGCCTATGCCACAATGTTGACCAATAAAGACAGTATCACTCGTGTTTACTACGGTGATCTCTTTACCGACGATGGCCAATACATGGCTCAAAAATCACCATACTATAATGCCATCGATGCCCTGCTCCGTGCTCGCATCAAATATGTAGCAGGTGGTCAAGACATGAAGGTTACTAAGCTTAATGGCTATGAAATCATGTCATCTGTGCGTTATGGTAAGGGTGCAGAAGAAGCTAATCAACTTGGTACTGCTGAAACACGTAACCAAGGAATGCTAGTCCTCACAGCCAACCGTCCAGATATGAAATTGGGAGCCAATGACCGTCTGGTTGTCAATATGGGAGCTGCTCATAAAAATCAAGCCTATCGTCCATTACTTCTCAGCAAATCGACAGGGCTTGCAACCTACCTCAAGGATGCTGATGTGCCAGCTGGATTGGTTCGCTATACGGATAATCAAGGGAACTTGACCTTCACGGCAGACGATATTACTGGTCATTCAACCGTTGAAGTTTCAGGCTATTTAGCGGTTTGGGTGCCAGTAGGTGCTTCAGAAAACCAAGATGCCCGCACCAAGGCTTCGACGACTAAGAAGGGTGAGCAGGTCTTTGAATCATCAGCAGCTCTCGACTCACAGGTTATCTATGAAGGCTTCTCAAACTTCCAAGATTTCGTTAAGACACCAAGTCAATACACCAACCATGTTATTGCACAAAACGCCAAACTCTTCAAAGAGTGGGGAATCACTTCCTTTGAATTTGCGCCACAATACGTGTCTAGCAAAGACGGCACTTTCTTGGATTCTATCATTGAAAATGGCTACGCCTTCGAGGACCGTTACGATATTGCCATGAGTAAGAACAACAAATACGGTTCGCTCAAAGACCTCATGGATGCCCTTCGTGCCCTTCACGCAGAAGGCATCTCAGCCATTGCTGACTGGGTTCCAGACCAAATTTACAATCTTCCTGGAAAAGAAGTGGTAACAGCCTCACGTACTAACAGCTACGGAACGCCACGTCCAAATGCGGAAATCTACAATAGTCTTTATGCGGCTAAAACTCGTACCTTTGGAAATGACTTCCAAGGCAAGTACGGTGGTGCCTTCCTTGATGAATTGAAGGCAAAATACCCAGCAATCTTTGAGCGCGTGCAGATTTCAAACGGCCGTAAATTGACTACCAATGAGAAAATCACGCAATGGTCAGCCAAGTATTTCAATGGAAGCAATATCCAAGGTACTGGAGCTCGCTATGTCCTACAAGATAACGCTACCAACCAATACTTCAGTCTTAAAGTAGGTCAAACCTTCCTTCCTAAACAAATGACTGAAATCACAGCAACTGGTTTCCGTAGGGTGGGAGATAAGGTCCAATACTTCTCAACGAGTGGCTACCTTGCCAAGAATACCTTCATTCAAGTCGGTGCCAACCAGTGGTATTACTTTGATAAGAACGGCAACATGGTCACAGGTGAACAGGTCATTGATGGCAAGAAATACTTCTTCCTAGACAATGGTCTCCAGCTACGTCATGTCCTTCGCCAAGGCAGTGATGGTCACGTCTATTACTACGATCCTAAAGGGGTTCAGGCCTTTAATGGATTCTATGACTTTGCGGGTCCTCGCCAAGACGTTCGCTATTTCGATGGCAACGGTCAAATGTATCGTGGCCTCCACGACATGTATGGCACAACCTTCTATTTTGATGAAAAGACTGGTATTCAAGCCAAAGACAAGTTCATCCGTTTTGCGGACGGACGCACGCGTTACTTCATCCCAGATACAGGAAATCTCGCGGTCAACCGATTTGCGCAAAATCCTGAGAACAAGGCTTGGTATTACCTCGATAGCAACGGTTATGCCGTGACAGGACTACAAACCATTAACGGTAAGCAGTATTACTTTGACAATGAAGGCCGTCAGGTTAAGGGACACTTTGTCACAATCAATAACCAACGTTACTTCCTTGATGGCGATAGTGGTGAAATTGCTCGCTCACGCTTTGTGACGGAAAACAACAAGTGGTACTATGTCGATGGCAATGGTAAACTGGTTAAAGGTGCTCAAGTCATCAATGGTAATCACTACTATTTCAACAATGATTATAGCCAAGTCAAGGGTGCCTGGGCCAACGGCCGTTACTATGATGGTGACTCAGGTCAGGCCGTAACCAACCGCTTTGTCCAAGTTGGTGCCAACAAATGGGCTTATCTCAACCAAAATGGTCAAAAGGTAGTTGGTCTCCAACATATCAATGGTAAACTTTACTACTTTGAAGGTAACGGTGTCCAAGCTAAAGGGAAACTTCTGACATACAGAGGCAAGAAATACTACTTTGATGCCAATAGTGGTGAAGCCGTAACCAATCGCTTTATCCAAGTTTCTCGCGGTGTTTGGTATTACTTTAACGCCTCAGGACAAGCAGTAACAGGTGAGCAAGTCATCGACGGTCAACACCTCTACTTTGACGCTTCTGGCCGTCAGGTCAAAGGCCGTTACGTCTGGGTTAAAGGCCAACGCCGTTACTATGACGCCAATACTGGAGCTTGGGTCAGAAATCGATAAGGGGCAGAAGAAAATGTGATTTTGGGACTATCCTAGATGCTTTTGGATTAAAATTCAGTAGGTACCTTCCCAGTCTCACCACTTTTAAGCACTTGAAACATTTTGTTTCAAGTGCTTTTCTTTTATTACTATCACTTGATATGCCAAGCAGATTGTAAGCAAAAAATGAGTTTGATTAAGAGAATCGTCAATAGACTGCTTACTTTAGCTTTAAATTATGCTCAGTCATTCTAATGAAGAAGGTGGTAAAAGTGCTAAAAGTCGGAATTTCTGTGTACTTTTAAAAAAATCTGAACATTTTTTGGTAACGTTTTCTAACATATAAAAGCCATAGCTATATATCTTAGGCTTGTTTTTTCAAATGGATTATGGGTAGAAGGTTAGTCTTATGAGACTAGAGTTATGCATCTGTAATTGTATTCGTTTCCAAAATCCCTTAACATAGAATAGAGAAATAAAGTTATATTGAAAGGTGTATGTTATGGAAAAGAAAGTTGGATTTAAGTTGCACAAGGTCAAGAAAAACTGGGTGACTATTGGAGTTAGTACGCTGTCGATGGTTGCACTTGCGGGTGGAGCTCTTTTAGCGGACCAATCGGCACAAGCAGATGAAGTGTCACTTCCTAATGGAGATGGTTTTGAACAAACAGATGCAGGCATTGAGTCAAGTGCTTCATTGATTAATGAAAGCTATTCGCCAACCTTAACAGAAGATGCCACTTACGTGTCAGCAGTGCCATCGAACTCTGGAAGTCAAACAAGCACAGGCTACGAGTCGTCATCATCTGTTTCAACAGGAGGCTCATCTCAGACTGTAGTTGGTGGTGGAGCTGGTCAAGTTAGTTCATCACAAACTTCACAAGTAGTAGGAACACAAAACTCTAATTCATCACAAACGGGTTCTGCTTACCAATCAAGTAGCAGCTCGGCATCAGTAAGTGCTAGTGCGTCAAGTTCTTCAAGCTCATCAAGTTCAGCTTGGTATTCTTACTCGTCTTCATCATCATGGTCATCATCATCGTCAGCTAGCGGTTTTGCGACAATTACGACGAGTTCGTCTAACTCAAACGGCATTCATTGGAATGGTGGTCGAAACACGACTATCACCATCACGGCTTCAGGAACTACGCCGAATGTTACTATCGTTTCGAATTCTAATAAACTGTTTCCAAACGTATCAGTAGGGCATTCGAATGGTTCAAATGCTAATGTCACTATCATTTCACAAGGTAACCAGCAAAATAACTCAGGTTACCAAATCATCACAGGTGAGACTAAACCAAGTGTTGATTCGAACAATGCCAAGTCTTCATTTGTCCGTGTAGGCGAAAATCAATGGTATTATTACGATCAATATGGTCAAAAGGTCAAAGGCGAAAAGGTCATCGATGGCAAGGCTTATTACTTCCTTGAAAATGGTCTTCAAGCTCGTGACTCACTTGTTAAAGGTAGCGATGGTTACACCTATTACTATGATAAAAATGGTGTGAAAGCTATCAACGGCTTCTACGATTTTGCTGGTTACCGTAAAGATGTTCGCTATTTCGATTGTTATGGTCACATGGCTACTGGTCTCCTTGAAATGGGTAGCACAACCTTCTACTTTGATACACAAACAGGTATCCAAGCTAAAGACAAATTTATTCGTTTCTCAGATGGACGTATTCGTTACTTCATCCCTGATACTGGTAATATGGCTGTAAATACCTTTGTTCAAAATAAAGAAAACCAAGCTTGGTACTACCTAGATGAACATGGTTACGCTGTGACAGGAAAACGTATCATCAATGGTAAAGAATACTGCTTTGACTCAGAAGGCCGTCAAATCAAAGGTCAGATGATGCAACAAGGCAACAAGCAATACTACATTTCTGCCCAAACTGGTGAAATGGCTGTGTCACGCTTTATCTTTGAAAATAACAACTGGTATTATGCGGATGCTTTTGGTTGCCTAGTTCAAGGTGCAAAAGTGATTGATGGTAAACTCTATTACTTCAACAAAGACCATAGCCAGCTAAAAGGTGGCTGGGCTGAAGGACGTTACTATGATGCCGTCACTGGTCAAGCAGTCATTAACCAATTCATTCAAATGGCAGCTAACCAATGGGCTTACCTTAACCAAGATGGTCACAAAGTGACAGGTCTTCAAAATATTAACAACAAAATTTACTACTTTAGCAGCAATGGTGCTCAAGTCAAAGGTAAATTGCTCACTGTCCAAGGTAAGAAATGCTACTTTGATGCCCACACTGGTGAGCAAGTGGTGAATCGCTTTGTCGAAGCTGGACGTGGCTGCTGGTATTACTTCAACGCAGCAGGTCAAGCAGTGACTGGAAAACAGGTCATCAATGGCAAACAGCTTTACTTTGACGGTTCAGGTCGTCAAGTGAAAGGACGTTATGTTTATGTCGGTGGTAAACGCCTCTTCTGCGATGCCAAAACTGGTGAATTGAGACAGCGTCGTTAATTAATATGTACTTTAAAATCTAGAGCGAATTTTTCCTTTTCCTATCTAAATTATTATTATTTTCCTATCATAACTCTAGATGATTAAATAAACGAAAAAGCCAGCATTAGCTGGTTTTTGAGTTGTTTTAGAGAAACTGTCAGTGTACACCCAGATGCTTTTTCATGCTTAAATCCTAATAATTTTGTCCCTCTCATATTCACAAGAAGAAGCCATAGCCGTGTTATAATGGGTATTATATTTGTATGTAGAAAATAGAGTTAGAGGTAGTTATGGGGAACCATCTTCGTTAAGCTCTAGGTGTAACTGACTTCTTAAAGGAGAGAAATTATGGTTATTTTGGCTTGGATTATCATTGTCATATTATTTCTTTTAATTTCGAATTATTACATTTATAAAACAGATTCCAGAACACGAAAAAAAGCCTTCCTCTATGCAATTATTAAAACCATAGGTGCATTTTTCACTAGTAGGTGGTAGTACATTGAAAATGAGTAAAAAATAGCAATCAAGAGTTTTGTGGACTACTAAATATGGAAAGCACCCTGACCTTCGAATGAGTTAATCATGCTGGCTTTCACAGTCATATGTCAATACCTCTAGCTAAGCCTTTATTTCATCTTAGAAATGAAGGTTTTTTTATTTAAAAATAAATTAATATTGTAGGATGATTCTATCGTCTAAAAAAGTCTAAATCCTAAGGATTTTAGCTGGTTTTATGTTATCCTTAGTGCATTTGTTCACAAGGGGCATTTATTAGGCAGATTATTAAAGGACGATTTCTGAGAAAACGAAGGTAGATACATTAAGCTGACATTATAGTTGTGTAATTGTATTCCCTTGTCAAATAGCTTATGATAGAAGTAATATAAGGGAAAAAGGTAACTATTATGGAACAAAAAGTACGCTTTAAACTGCATAAAGTGAAGAAGAATTGGGTAACGATTGGGGTAACAGCACTCTCAATGGTTACCGTTGCTGGTGGAACTTTGTTGGCGGATCAACAGGTTCAGGCCGACGAGCAAAATCCTGCAAATCAGTCGGGTGATAGCAGTCAGGATTTGCTTCAAGAAACGCCTGCTACAACTAATGATGCAGCAACTACAGTAGCACCAACTATCTCAGCTGATGCTAATACTGCGAGCGTGGCCATTCCTGTCGCAGATGCGACTAGCACGACAACAGCTGCCACAGATAGGGCAGCGGCACCTGCTGCAAACACAGCGACAGTTGATACTAACTCAGGTCAAGCAGCACCAAGTACAAATGTGCAAGCAGCTGCAGCTGATACGAGTGCTACACCTACAGATACAAATAATGCGACTGCAACAGCTACTACAGACCGTGCGGCAACAACTGATACGGCAAATACTGAAGCTCGTACACGTAGTCGTCGTGCCTTGGCAGAAATTCGAGAAGCCAACACCAACACAGCGACTGGTATCCAATGGATCAACGGTAAACAATACTATGTCAATAGTGACGGTAGTGTGCGTAAGAACTTCGTCTTTGAGCAAGACGGTAAGTCTTATTACTTTGATGCTGAAACAGGGGCTCTTGCGACCAAGTCACAGGATGAATTTTCAACAGAACCTATCAAGGCGACTGTGGATTTTTCATCTGGAAACCAGCTCTACAAAAACGATGACAAATCTTTGGACCAACTGGACACCTTCATCACAGCGGATGCTTGGTACCGTCCAAAGAGCATTCTCAAGGATGGTAAGACTTGGACAGCTTCAACCGAAGCTGACAAACGTCCACTCTTGATGGTTTGGTGGCCTGACAAATCAACTCAGGTTAACTACCTTAACTACATGCAAAATCAAGGTCTTGGTGCGGGATCATTTTCAACTAACTCTAGTCAGGAAAGTCTAAATCAAGCTGCCAAGATGGTTCAGACTAAGATTGAAGAACGTATCGCGCGTGAAGGTAATACCAACTGGTTGCGTACAAGTATCGACCAGTTCATTAAAACTCAGCCAGGTTGGAATAGCAGTACTGAAAATAGTTCATATGACCACTTGCAAGGTGGACAGTTGCTCTTTAACAACAGTAAGGGTGATACTGGCAACCGTACTAGCCACGCTAACTCTGATTATCGTTTGCTTAACCGCACACCGACTAACCAGACTGGCACACGTAAGTATTTCAAGGACAATTCTATCGGTGGTCTTGAGTTCTTGCTTGCCAACGATATTGACAACTCAAACCCTGCTGTTCAAGCGGAGCAACTTAACTGGCTTCACTTCATGATGAATATCGGAAGCATCATGGCCAATGACCCAACAGCCAACTTTGACGGTTTGCGTGTCGATGCCTTGGACAATGTGGATGCTGACCTTCTCCAAATCGCTTCTGATTACTTCAAAGCAGCCTATGGTGTTGACAAGTCTGAAGCTAATGCAATTAAGCACTTATCATACTTGGAAGCTTGGTCTGCTAACGACCCATACTACAACAAGGATACTAAAGGGGCACAACTGCCGATTGATAATGCCCTTCGTAATGCCCTTACCAACCTTTTGATGCGTGATAAAAATACACGTATGCAGCTTGGGGACATGACGGCCTTCATCAACAGTAGTTTGAATCCACGTGGTGCTAACGATAAGAACGGTGAGCGCATGGCCAACTATATTTTCACCCGTGCCCACGATACTGAAGCCCAAACCATTATCCAACGTATCATCCGTGATCGTATTAACCCAAATTTGTTTGGTTACAATTTCACCCGTGAGGAAATCAAGAAAGCCTTCGAGATCTACAATGAGGATATTGATAAGGCTCATAAAACTTATGCGTCTTACAACTTGCCATCTGTCTATGCCCTCATGTTGACCAACAAGGACTCTGTAACACGTGTTTATTACGGTGACCTCTACCGTGAGGATGGTCACTACATGGCGAAAAAGACGCCTTACTTTGATGCTATCGACACCCTCTTGCGTGCCCGTATCAAGTATGTAGCTGGTGGTCAAGACATGGAAGTGAAGAAAGTCGGAAATGACGGCCTCTTGACATCAGTTCGTTATGGTAAAGGTGCCAATAACAGAACTGATTGGGGAACTTCTGAAACCCGTACGCAAGGGATGGGTGTCATCATGACCAACAACTATGATTTCCGTTTGGGCAGCAATGAAACTGTAACGATGAACATGGGTAGAGCCCACCGTAATCAGCTTTACCGTCCATTGCTTTTGACAACCAAAGATGGTATCAAGACCTATCTAAATGATTCTGATGTCCCTTCAAACCTTCTTAAGAGAACAGACCGAAACGGAAACTTGACCTTCAATGCCAATGATATTTTTGGTGTGGAAAATGTGCAAGTATCAGGTTACCTCGGTGTCTGGGTACCAGTCGGGGCTAAGGCTAACCAAGACGCACGTACACAGCCAAGTAACCGTGCCAATAGCGACGGTCAAGTTTACAAGTCTTCAGCAGCTCTTGATTCGCAAGTTATGTATGAAGCTTTCTCAAACTTCCAAGCTTTTGCGGACGATCAGCCAGAACTCTACATGAACCGTGTCTTGGCTAAGAACACTGACTTGCTCAAAGCTTGGGGTGTTACGTCTGTTGGACTTCCACCACAGTACGTTTCAAGTAAAGATGGTACCTTCCTCGATTCAACGATTGACAATGGTTATGCCTTTGATGACCGTTATGACATGGCCTTGAGTCAAAATAACAAGTATGGCTCACTTGAGGACCTACTTAATGTTCTTCGTGCCCTCCACAAAGATGGTATTCAAGCCATTGCTGACTGGGTGCCAGACCAAATCTATAACCTTCCTGGTAAAGAAGTGGTTAATGCCACACGTGTAAATGGTTACGGTTATCACCAAGCGGGTTACCAAATTGTTGACCAAGCCTATGTGGCCAATACCCGTACAGATGGTACAGACTATCAAGGCAAGTACGGTGGTGCCTTCCTTGATGAACTAAAAGCTAAGTACCCATCTATTTTCAATCGTGTACAAATCTCAAATGGTAAGCAATTGCCTACGAATGAAAAGATTACCAAATGGTCTGCCAAGTACTTCAACGGAACCAACATCCTTGGACGAGGCATCAACTTTGTCCTTCGTGATGACAAGACCAACCAGTACTTTAATACTTCAGCCAACGGCCAACTCTTGCCAACACCACTTCGTGACACAGGTGCCATCACAAGCACTCAAGTCTTCCAACGTCGTGGACAAGATGTTTACTTCCTTCGTGATAACCAAGCCGTTAAGAATGAATTTGTTCAAGACGGTAACGGCAACTGGTATTACTTCGGTGCTGACGGTAAGATGACCAAGGGTGCTCAAACCATCAATAAAAAGGATTACTATTTCTTTGACAATGGTATCCAATTGCGTAACGCCCTTCGTCGTGCTAACAACGGTTATACTTACTATTACGGTTTAGACGGTGCTATGGTTAAGAATGCCTTTGTTGATTTTGACGACAAGCGTAAGCAGGTGCGTGCCTTTACGACTCAAGGAACCATGGTAGTGGGTAACCTTCATTGGAGTGGCCACCATTTCTACTTTGACCGTGAAACTGGTATTCAGGCCAAGGATCGTATTGTCCGTACAGATGATGGCAAATTGCATTACTATGTTGCAGAAACTGGTGACATGGGACGAAATGTCTTTGCGACAGATAGCAGCACAGGTAAACGTTATTACTTTGACGCTGATGGTAACACTGTGACTGGTTCACGTGTCATTGATGGTAAGACTTATTACTTTAACCAAGATGGTAGTGTCGGTACGGCCTACAGCAACCGAGCTGATTCTATTATCTTTGAAAATGGTAAGGCCCGTTACATCACACCAGCAGGCGAAATTGGACGTAGCATCTTTGTCTACAATCCAGCGACTAAGGCTTGGAACTACTTTGATAAAGAGGGGAACCGTGTCACTGGACGTCAATACATTGATGGTCACCTCTATTACTTCAAGGAAGATGGTAGCCAAGCTAAGGGTGAAATTATCGTAGAAAATGGCATTAAGTATTACTATGAGCCAGAAACAGGAATTCTCGCTAGCGGACGCTACCTCCAAGTAGGTGATAACCAGTGGATGTACTTCAAACACGACGGTTCAATGGCTATCGGCCAAGTTCGTGCTGATCATGGCTACCTTAAGTACTTTGATGAAAATGGTATCCAAGTCAAGGGGAAAACGGTTGTCGAAGATGGTAAGACTTATTACTATGATGCCCAGAGTGGAGCTCTTGTAACAAGCAGCTTTGCTGAGATTGCACCAAACCAATGGGCTTATTTCAATACTGAAGGCCAAGCCCTTAAAGGCAATTGGACTATCAATGGCAAGGAATACTACTTTGACCAAAATGGTATCCAGTACAAGGGCAAGGCCGTTAAGGTCGGCAGTCGTTACAAGTATTATGACGAAAACGATGGCCAACCTGTAACCAACCGCTTCGCTCAAATCGAGCCTAACGTCTGGGCTTATTTCGGAGCTGATGGCTATGCCGTGACAGGTGAACAAGTCATCAATGGCCAACACCTTTACTTTGACCAATCAGGTCGCCAAGTTAAAGGAGCCTACGTCACAGTCAATGGCCAACGCCGTTACTACGATGCAAACACTGGCGAATATATCCCAGGAAGATAAGCAGTAGTAGCCCATGTAACTGACTAGAGAACACACAGACGAGAATGAGGGAAAATTCTCAAGAAGAAAGATCGTGAAAACGGTCTTTTTTTGTGCTCCTATTTCGATTTTCTTCGAAATAGTCTTGACAGTGCTTTAGGAAAAGCGTAGAATCTATTTCGAAAAGTATAGAAATAGGCATTCTGACTCAAGTCGTACTGATGCTCCGTATCAAGGAAAGGATAAATCAAATGGAAACATTCCTTTTTATGACAGTTCTTGTCATGTTAGTTATCGCCATCATAAGTTTTATCGTTCTGAAGAAAAGATGGCAATTTTCAATCAAGCTCTTTTTAGTAGGTCTGATTGGTTTTGCCTTACCAGTCATGATGATTGAAGGACCTGTCAATGCTGTGGTTTTTTCTGGCTTTGTCCACTCTTCTAAATGGTTCACCATTATTTATGGAGGACTTATGGCTGGCCTTGTTGAAGAAACGACTCGCTATGTGGTGTTTAAGGTCCTTGCAAAGAAAAGAAGTTTGATGACGTCTGATATTGTAGCCTACGGTTTTGGACATGGTCTTAGTGAATTTATCTTGCTTGGGGTTATGGGTTTAGTCACTAACATTATTGTTTTACAGGCCGTCCATTCAGGTCAGGTCAGTCAGTTACCTTCACTTCTTGTGAGTCAGGTCAACCAATTAACTGGCTTTGTTGTGATCATGTCTCTCTTTGAAAGACTAGTTGCTTTGGTATTACAAGTCTTGCTTACAGCTTGGGATTTTCTAGCAGTCACTAAGCATAAGCTTTCATTCTATTTTGGGGCGATATTACTTCATGCTACCATCGATTTTTTGGCAGGTGCTTATCAACAAGGGATAGTCAGAAATATCTTATTAATCGAAGTCATGTTAGCTATTTATGTGCTAGGTGTCGGACTTGTGACACGCCAAATTTGGAAAAAGGAGGAAACTCATGGGCTTATCTGAAACCTTAAAAGCCATCTCTGCCCCTGTGAGGAGAGAAATTTTAGACTATTTAAAGTCTGAACCCAAGTCTGCAGGTGAAATCAGCCAACAGTTTGACTTGGCTCCCGCAACAGTTTCTCATCATTTGTCTACCTTGAGAAAAGCAGGACTTATTGAAGAAGAAAAGCAGAAGAATTTTATTTACTATAGTTTGAACTTAACCGTTTTTGAAGAAATTTTAACGTGGATTCAGTCACTTGGAGGAACAGAAGATGAAAAATAATATTCAAAGAGTCATTGGTAATATAGTGATACTCACACCTGTTATTGTCGGCTTAGCCCTTTACCAGCAACTCCCAAATCGGGTGGCTATCCACTTTAATGTGGAAGAACAAGCCAATGGTTTTATGAATCTCAATCTAGCAATAGTTGTCCTTCCTTTTATTGCTCTTGCCATTTATAATCTCTTATTTTCATATTTTAAACAAATAACCATTTCATTCTTAAAAGAGTTTATGTTATGGCTTATTCCGATTTCTGCAGTTATCATTCAAGGTCTCGTATTGACTGTTGCCATGGGCGGTCATGTTCAAGTTCGCTTGACTGTGATTTGGTTAGTGGCACTTATTTTTCTAGTGATTGGAAATTATCTTCCTAAAAGTATTGGTCTAGCTACTAAAAATCACAGTGAGAGCAGTAACTCAGTAGCGAGAAAGTTAGGTTACCTAATGGTTGCAATGAGTCTTGCCTTGTTAATCAGCCTATGCTTTAACCCCTATACTACAATTATTATTTTAGGTGTTTTTGTAGTTCTAATCTTGAGTATCTTGTTACCCAATTTTCGCAGTTTAAGAAAGTAATCGTCTGAATACTTTTTTTGTCCGTTTGTGTCATATATTGGACGCAGTATTAATCTTACAGATGTACTTGATAAGGATAGTAGCACCGATAATGACCACTACACCAAGAGGATAAGCACAAGCATAACCGTTGGCAATACTTGGAGCACCATTAGGGAAGACGCTGAGTAAAGCCTCGTTGGCAGCGCCAAGACCCGGAGTACGTGTTGCCGAACCACAGAGGCTAC
>OGEP01002230.1_pt1 | contig 17688 bp, 18 predicted proteins | sample 1570721 | NCBI WGS metagenome assembly OGEP01 (sample SAMEA2582131, study PRJEB24529) | metagenome | biome: Human gut stool | place: China | collected 2011 | reverse complement strand
GCTGCAATTTTTTCACACATAATCGGCCAAGCGTACATATGCGAAATAACGTCATAAGCAAAGCGCTTTGTTCTGCAAACGCCCTCATAATGAATAGGAATAGGTGTAAGTTTTTTTAGTTCATTATAGCAATAATCCTGATTCAAATAGCCGTGTGATTCGTTGCCGAGCGACCACATAGTAATTGAAGCATGGTTTTTGTCACGGGAAAACATTCTAAAAACTCTGTCCCAATAGCGCCCTTGCCAATCTTTATTATGAGAACAAGCGCCCGGCTTATGAAGTTCGGTTTCGCAGCCGTGAGTTTCAATATCTGCCTCATCTATTACATAAATTCCGTATTCGTCACACAAATCGAGAAAAGCGGGATCCGGAGGATAATGCGAAGTTCTAATACAATTAGCATTATACTGCTTAACAAGGCTTATATCCGTTTCCATTTCTTCTATTGTCATAGTATAGCCTGTTTTTGGCAAGGAATCGTGATGATTAACACCCAAAAGCTTAATTGGCTGATTATTAAAATAAAAGGTATTGCCCTTAATTTCAATATGTTTAAAACCGATATTTTTCCTAATTACCTCAATAATTTCCTCACCATTTGAAAGAGTGACAATCATATCATAAAGATAAGGACATTCAGCAGACCAAGGATGAACATCAAGATTTTCAAAGCTAATCTTTTGAATATCGCTCGGTGATACATTAACAGATTTAGAAGTTATAAGCTCTTCATCGTCATAAAGCGAAACTGTCAAAATACATTCGTCGCTGAGCTTTAGTGACGGAATAAAATCAAGAGAATATTTGCCGTTAAACGAAATTTTCGCCTCAAAATCATAAATAGAATTTTTTCCCGTTTTATACAAAAGCACATCACGGAAAATACCGTTTGAACGAAACATATCCTGCGCTTCGAGATAAGTGCCGTTTGTCCATTTATGGTTTTGAACAACAATTTCATTCTTGCCCTTAACGAGAAAATCGTTGAGTTCAAATTCAGCAGTATTATGGCTTCCCTCGCTGAAACCGACATATTTGCCGTTTATAAAAAGCTCAAATGAGCCTGCAACACCGAGAAAAGCAATAGTATAATTCAAATCAAGGTCGTCAATATCAATAAATCTTCTGTAAATTCCGACAGGACAATCAGTTGGAATTTGCGGCGGATTAGGTTTAAACTGATAGCGTGTATTAACATAATAAGGCTTTTCATAGCCGGTATACTGCCACATAGACGGCACGTTCACCTTGTCAAATTTGATTTTATCTGTATCAAAATAATTGTCTGTTTGCTTACAATTTTCAAAATAAATAAAATCCCATTCGCCGGAAAGGCAATCAACAAGAGATGATGAATAACGTTCATTTCTTATATCCGTTTTTGAAAGTTCTTCAAGACTCGAAAACGGAATAAAATAAGAACGAGGGACAAGAATATTTTCCCTAAATTTTGAAAAATCACAAAAATTGCCTGTTTTTAAATTATATTGCATAATTTATATACCCCTTAATCATAGATAATATTATTATACAATATTAAATAATTCTTTTCAACATATAAAAAGCGGTTTGAACGTAGTGTTCAAACCGCTTTATCAAAGTATATTACCTAGTATATCTGCTCTTGACTTTGAGTCTTTCCATAGCACGGGAAAGGTTAGCCTGAGAGTGATAATATTCAAGAAGAGAATGCTTTTGACGAAGTTCCTCCTCAGCTCTAAGCTGAGCCTCTTTTGCACGTCGCTCGTTGATTTCCTCAGGAAGCTCTGCCGAAATACAAACAAGCATTGCCTCATTATCAAGAAATTCAAGAAATCCGCTGCCGACAAATGCGTTAATCGTTTTACCGTTTGCGTCAACAATTTTCATTTCACCGAATTCAATAGGAACAACGCAGTTTTCATGCATAGCAAGATAAGCCTCGCTGCCGCCGTCAAGCCTTGGAATAATCAAGCTTTGAGCCTGACCGTCAAAAAACACTTTATTAGATGCAATTATTTTAAGTTGAAAAGTATTCATATAATCACCTTATTTTTCAAGCTTTTTTGCATTTTCCAAAACATCTTCAATAGTACCTGTATTAAAGAATGCCTGCTCAGGTACATCATCAACCTCACCGTCGATAATTGCCTTAAAGCCTTTAACTGCATCCTTAACGGCTACATATTTACCCGGCTGACCGGTGAATGCTTCAGCAACGTGGAAAGGCTGAGATAAGAATTTTTCAATCTTTCTTGCACGGTAAACAGTAGTTTTATCTTCATCGGAAAGTTCTTCCATACCGAGAATTGCGATAATATCCTGAAGTTCTTTATACTTTTGCAAATACTCCTGAACCTTACGTGCAACCTGATAATGTTCCTCGCCTACCACATCCGGCTCAAGAATACGTGAGTTTGATTCAAGCGGATCAACTGCAGGATAAATACCTTTTTCAACAATCTTTCTTGAAAGAACGGTTGTTGCATCAAGGTGAGCAAATGTTGTTGCAGGAGCAGGGTCGGTAAGGTCATCGGCAGGTACATATACAGCCTGAACCGATGTGATAGAACCGTTCTTTGTTGAAGCGATACGTTCCTGAAGTTCGCCGACATCTGTAGCAAGAGTTGGCTGATAACCAACGGCTGACGGCATTCTTCCCAAAAGAGAAGATACCTCAGAACCTGCCTGAACGAAACGGAAAATATTATCAATGAAAAGAAGCACATCTTGATGCTCTACATCTCTGAAATATTCTGCCATTGTAAGTCCTGTTTCGGCAACACGCATACGTGCTCCTGGCGGCTCGTTCATCTGACCGAACACTAAGGCTGTCTTTTCCAGTACACCGGATTCTTTCATCTCTGACCAAAGGTCATTACCCTCTCTTGAACGCTCTCCAACACCGGTAAAAATAGAATATCCGCCATGCTCGGTTGCAATGTTACGGATCAGCTCCTGGATCAGTACCGTTTTACCAACTCCGGCACCACCGAACAGACCGATCTTACCACCCTTTGCATATGGTGCTAAAAGATCGATAACTTTGATACCTGTTTCAAGTACTTCAACGACCGGGCTCTGATCCTCAAAGGATGGCGGATCTCTGTGGATACACCAGTGTTTCTCACCCTCTAAAGTCTTGCCGCCGTCTAAGGTATCTCCTAATACATTGAACAGACGTCCTAATGTACCCTGGCCGACCGGAACTTTGATACCGCTTCCCGTAGCAACAACTTCCATGTCCTTGTGAAGTCCCTCACTGGCAGCTAACATAATACAGCGTACTGTGTTATTGCCGATATGCTGTGCAACTTCCATGACACAGCGTTTTCCGCCGTTATCTACTTCAAGCGCATCTTTGATAAACGGAAGGTCATTATCTTCAAATTCAACGTCTACAACAGGTCCCATGACCTGCACGATTTTTCCTGTTTTCATTCCGCTTTTACATCCCCTTCCTATTTTTTCTTCTTTTTCTTCTGTGCCTTTGCACCGCCGATTACCTCTGTGATCTGCTGGGTAATCGCAGCCTGACGCACACGGTTGTATTCAATGGACAAAGTCTGCAGCATCTCTTTTGCACTGTCTGTTGCTGCCTGCATCGCCATCATTCGTGAATTGTGCTCACTGGCAAATGACTCCACGAGTGCACCGTAAATAAATCCGTTGACATAGTTCGGCACCACATGCTCTAAAATATCCTGCATGGTCGTATCTGCCTTGATCTCCTCCTGATAAATATCAACAGGAGCTTTCCCCATGAAATCCTCTTTTACCAGTGGAAGTAGTTTCATCATTTCCGCCTCCATGGAAAATGAATTCTCCATTTTCGTATAAATGATGTATACCTCATCCAATTCGTTGTTATTGTATAACTCCAGAATACGTTCTGTGATAACTCTGGCTCTGTGCAGGGAAGGATTTTGCACCGTATATTTAAACTCGGTATCTACCTCTAACCCTTCCTTGGTAAAATACTGTCTTCCAAGCTCTCCGACGACGAACAGTTTGTTGTTTTCGCCCTGCTCAAACAGTTCATGCGCCATTTTAATGACGTTATGGTTGTACGCACCTGCCAGTCCCTTATCTGCAGTGATCACAATGTATCCCCTGCGTTTTTTGTCGTCCGGAATCTCCTCGCGCTGGTCAAAATACCGGCTCTTAGCATCCGGAATATGACGGAGCAGCCGTGAGATTGCAGACTGTAACGCATAGAAATACGGCTCTGTATTTTCGAGCTTCTGCTTTGCACTTCTTAACTTTGCAGAGGAAATCATATACATGGCACTCGTAATCTTCATCGTATCCTGAATACTTTTCATTCGTTTCTGAATTTCCTTGGTATTTGCCATGCTCTATCACCTGCTCTTAAATTCTTTGACTGCCTCTACGATCTTTTCTGTAATCTCATCATCCAGCACTTTTTTCTCGTTGATGGCATCAACGACATCTTTATGCTCGATTTTAAAGAAATCCAGTAATCTTCCCTGGAACTCTTTCATCTGTTTGATATCCACATCCAAAAGCAGACGTTTGTTTGCTGCAACCAGTGTAATTACCTGATCTGCGAGGCTCATCGGATGGCAGAGCGGCTGTTTTAAGAGCTCCATCAGTCCTTTACCATACTGTAACTGCTCTTTCGTCATATCATCCAGATCGGAGCTGAACTGTGTAAACACTTCCATCTCACGGTACTGCGCCAGATCGATACGGATCGTACCGGATGCTTTTTTCATTGCCTTTGTCTGTGCCGCACCACCTACACGGGATACGGAAAGACCTACGTTGACCGCCGGTCTCATACCGGAGTTGAACAGATCACTCTCTAAGAAAATCTGACCATCTGTAATGGAAATAACGTTCGTAGGAATATAAGCAGAAACATCGCCTGCCTGTGTCTCGATGATCGGCAGTGCGGTAATGGAACCTCCGCCTAACTCGTCGTTTAACTTACTGGAACGCTCTAATAATCTTGAATGTAAATAGAATACGTCTCCCGGATATGCCTCTCGTCCCGGTGAACGCTCTAAAAGTAATGACAGTGCACGGTATGCCACTGCATGTTTGGAGAGATCATCATATACGATCAGGACATCTTTTCCTTCCAGCGGCTCATCCAGGTCTTTGATGATCTTTACGATACCACTTGATTTTGTCTCCGAACCGTAGCTGCTCACGGACATAAAATCGAGAGATACCGGAACGGTGATTCTCTTTGCCAGTTCACAGGTAAAAAATACGCCGCCTTTGAGCACGCAGATCATATGAACGGACTTGCCGGCATAATCTTTGCTGACCTGCTCACCGATTTTTTTGATTTTTTCATTTACTTCTTCTTCTGTCAACAGTACACGAATCTTATCTTCCATTTTAGTTCTCCTTATCTATTTGTATTTGCAGAATCCTTTTTGTACGTTCTGTTACCTTGTATGCCTCACTGATCCGGTATCCGACCACCCAAAGAATATGGGAGCCGTCCGCAATGAGCGGTATCTCATCCCGTCTCTCTCGCAGGATCTTCTCATCGATCATATACCTTTTCAGAGGCTTTGTCCCGCCTTCTGCATGCACACTGAGAGTATCGCCCGCCTGACGCGTACGAATCTCCAGTCTATGGTTTATGGTATCATAATCAAACCATTTTGTACACTTCTTTTGCGGAATTATTTGCTTTTCATAAGAAAAAACATCGGCTGTAATACGAAGATCTCTCCACCCTGTCACACCCGGGATCTGCAAATTTTCTCCCCTGCACTTTGCAGCTTCATTTCCCTTTTTTCTTATTGATCTGTTTTTCTCAAAAACAAGAAATTCATTTTTATTTACGGCACGTATGCCGCCCGGAAGATTTAATGATTTTCCATTCTGACCGGCTGCAAGCTCCAGAAGTGCCCCGATATGCCGGCGGCTGACATCTTTCTGACCGGCGATCATTTTTTCCAGACAGAACCTTATCAGATATTCCTGCATCAGATGCTCCTGACGGCAGAATCCTTCTCGCTCAAGAAATACTTCTGGCTCCGCTTTTTCCTCATAATGTACGTAACGCTCTGCAAGTTTCTGCACCTGGCTCTGGATATAATCCTCTGCCTCCTGAAGCCGCAGCCCTGCCTGTGCGATATGGCTCGCTGCCTGTCCGTTCACGCCCTGTGCAAGCAGCGGCAGGATCTCCAAGCGGATCCTGTTTCTCGTGTACTCAGTCTGACGGTTCGTCTCATCCGTCCGCCATGTGATCTGACGCCCCCGAAGTGCCGCCTCGATCTCGCTTCTTCTGGTATTTAAAAGCGGGCGGATAATGTTTTCACGCACCGGACGGATCCCGCCAAGTCCTCGAAGACCGCTTCCCCTTGCGAGATTCATCAGGATCGTCTCTGCCTGGTCATCCAGATTGTGGGCAACGGCAATCTTGCAGTTTGACCTGCCGCTCTTTTTTGCCGCCTGCTCAAAGGCCTGATAGCGGGCTTTCCGCCCTGCCTCCTCGACCGTCAGGCTGCTTTCCTGTGCCATCTTTTTAATATCACAGGAAACCAGGTGAAACGGTACACCATATTCCTTGCAGAGGTTTTCCACATAGTTCGCATCTGCAAGGCTGTCCTGTCCACGGATTCCATGTTCGATGTGCACAACTTCCATGGAAAACGGGATCTCTTTCTGATATGCAAGCAGTTCAAAGAAAAGGCAGACAGAATCTGCTCCCCCCGAAACTCCGGCAATGACAAAATCTCCCGGCATGATCATCTTCTGTTCTCTGATAAAATTTTGTACCTGTCTCATATGTTCTCTCTATCTTCTTCTCATACCGCCCACCAGAACGGTCATATCATCTCTTGCCTGCTGCCTGTCCGACTGTAATACATAGTTCAGCAGGGATCTGGCAAGTTCTTTTGCATTTTCCGTTTCACTTTGCAGAAGATAATCTTTGATCATCTCCTCCGCATCCATCTGCGGCAGGGCATCCATCACGCCATCGGACACCATGACGATATAATCGCCCTCTTCGAGCCGCTTTCTGGTGCACTCATAATCCACATCCTGAAGGATCCCCATCGGCATACTGGTCGACGTGATCGTCTCCACCCAGTGCTTCCGTTTCAGAAAGGTCGTTGAAGCACCGATTTTTAAGAATTCACAGTCTCCGGTGTAAAGATCTGCCATGCACAGATCCACCGTCGCCGAACTCTGCCCTTCTGTCTGCAAGAGCATCGAACTGTGGATCAGGCGAATCGCCGTCTCTTTGTCAAAACCGCTGCCAAGAAACTGCTCCAGCAGATCGATCACTGTCTCGCTTTCTTTGTATGCCGCAAGCCCGGAACCCATCCCGTCTGAAATGCTGAGGATCATCTGACCGTTTGTCCCGGAAAACAGGGAAAAATTGTCACCGGAGATCACTTCTCCATCCCTGGCGATCCTCGCCACACCGCCGGTCATGTAATACTGTGGTTCCGTGGAAAATAAAATGGTACTGTACTCATAATTTACTACGGTTTTCCCCTGTTCATCCGGCATCAGCCTCGTCCCGAACGCTGCCGACAGAAGTCCTGCCACTTCTTTTGTGCGGATGCATCTGCCCTTCTTTGCCGTGCGGAGTGTCACATAGAGCTGTATATTTCTTGGCTGCCGGATACACCAGATATCCTTGAGGATCATCCCGTGCATCCGCAGGCGGATGTCTGCCTGCTGGCGGATACTCCCGTCTATGCGTCTGACATCGCAGATATGCCCCGCCGCCTTCCGTATGATGCACGCCGTCTCATGGAGCTGGTCCGCCGCCGCGCTTCTGCTCTCCATCAGGCGATTGTGCCACAGCATATCCATTCTCGCTTTTTCAATCTGATCTGCCACCGCTTCGAAAAAGAAGTCTCCGTGCAGACATTGTTTCTGAAGTGCCTCTTTTCTGCCATTGTTCAGCTCTTTCCCCTGGATAATGCTCTCTGCGATCCGGTTGAATCTGCAGATCCCCGTTTCACTTCCATAGTCCCAGCACTGTGCTGCGGCCGAACAGCTGCGGCAAACGCTCGTCTGCACCCGAAAGAGCACCTCATCCATATCCTGCCCGGAAAGTTCCTCCTTTTTGGTAACCATGCCTTGAAACATCCCGGAAAGCTGTTCGAAAGAATCTGCACAACGCAGCAGCTCGCTTCTCCCAAGCTCGCCCGCCGGCAATGTGATCTCATCCCGGTTCAGCCACTCCATACTGACCACACGGATGATCTCCCACAAAAGCCAGAAGCTGCTGACCATCAGTGTAATAATGATAAAATCCCCCATACTGCCTCCTCACACAGCCTTTTCCACGCTGCTTTAACGGATTCAGTATAGCGAATGGCTCCGGAAAATTTTGTCAAAGGCGGTACGCCTCCAAAAAAAGTTTTCGACAAAAAAGAAAGGAAGCTTATCACGCTGCCTTTCTCCTTTTTCTTTAGTTCTCTTCTGGTTTAAAAATAATCTCATCTTCATAGACCAGACCAAGCTTGTCCTTGGCAACCTGCTCCGCATACTCATCTGTCTGCATATAAGCTTCCAGATCAGCAATGTCCTGCGTGCGGGCTTCTTCTGCATCAATCTTGTTCTGCAGCTGTGCCAGCTCTTCGACATATGCCGCATTTCTCTGATCCATTGTATGGCCTCTCAGCAAAAATACTGCAATCAGCACAACAATCACAGTAGAGATGCCAAGCTTTCCTCTTCTCTGTGCCGCATCTCTCCTTCTGCGTGTCTGTTTTCTTTTTTTCATATACCCTTCCCGACTTTCTGACTTACTTTTTGACTATGACCATTCTAACCTGTTTTATCTTCTTTTTCAATGCTTTCCTGACCATTTTTCTCAATTTTTTGACCGATTTTCCGGCAGGCATCAAAATCAGCCGGAAAAGACCGGCAATCATGCGGGAAAGAAAGCCGAAAAAAGTCGAAAATACGAGAAGGATCCTCCGACTGAACAGCAAAATATAAAAAAGCATCCCCAGAATCAGTGCCGCCAGCACATACCCCCGGATCTGCCCGTAATTCCGATCACGGAACATCAAAAACACAAAAATCCAGGCGAACACCCAGTAAAAAAAGTCTTCTGCTGCGACAAGCCGGCCCCCGTGCGGAAATCCTCTGCGAAACGCACGCAGGATATCGTAGCCCAGCATGATACCTGCTCCTTTTGCAAAGGCCAGCACAAAAAAGAGGGCCTCTGCTGCGATCACCGTGTGCATTACCGGAACAGCCGTCCAAGAAAGGAGGTATCTTTTCCGTTCTCGCCTTTCTGTTCGGAATAAACAAAGCTGTCAATCTTTCCCTCGATATCCACTTCGCCTTTTTCCAGTGTCAGCCGATTCATATGAAGCTCCTGTCCGCGTATCATCAGCATCCCCTGTGTCGTCTGGAGTACGATCTCATTTAAATCAAAAGAAAGCACATCCGATACCCCGCTGATGGTGCCGCTGTGCCTTCCCTGAATCATTACCCTGTGTGCTGTTCCCTGAGCCTGTTTTTCGTCCATGCCATTCTCCATACACTCTTTGCAAAAGTATATGAAGCTCTGCTTTTGTTTATGCCAGCGTAAAAAAGCTCACATCCGGAAGCTACAGGTATTTATAGAGTTCTGCCGCATTGTCCTTTTTGACTGTCTCCTGCACATCCAGGACTTCTACTTTTACGGCTTTTGTTCCAAACTGGATCTCGATCACATCGCCTGCCTTGACTGCCGCAGATGCTTTTGCCGTTCTTCCGTTGATCAGAACTCTTCCGGCATCACAGGCTTCATTCGCAACGGTACGTCTTTTGATCAGTCTGGAAACCTTTAAAAATTTATCCAGTCTCATAGTCATTTCTCCTTTTGCTGATAAGAAAAAAACTGCCGCAGAAATGTTCCGCGACAGCTGATGATTCCAAATACAGGAATTAGTTGTTGATCATATCTTTCAGTGCTTTGCCTGCTTTGAATTTCGGAGCTTTGGAAGCTGCGATCGTCATCGGTTCGCCGCTCTGAGGATTTCTTCCTTCTCTTGCTGCTCTTTCGGATACTTCAAAAGTACCAAAGCCTACCAGCTGTACTTTTTCACCTTTTTTCAGTTCATCTGCAACGATATCTGTGAAAGCTTTCAGTGCCTTTTCTGCATCTTTTTTAGATAATTCTGTCTGTTCAGCGATAGCTGCTACTAATTCTGTCTTATTCATGGACCTTTCCTCCTGTAATTGCTGTTTTGATTCCTGAGAACAAGGCTGCGGCATCCCGTCCGCTCATCGCTTCCGGAACACAACAGCCTTGTTGGCTATGTTTATTTATAATCGTTATCCCCATATTTGTCAAGGGATTTCTGTAAATGTTCTATGATCTGCTGTGTTGCCAGATAAACTGCTCTTTCCTGAGCTTTTTTCTGATCTTCTGACATACCTGCCTTCTCGATCTGCTTGATCTCCTTCCAGCTGTCAGCATGTCCGCCTAAAAGCTCATAGCTCTCCTCTCCGAAAACATGCGGATGACGGCGGATCATTTTTTCGCTGATGCTCTGCACAACATCATTGATCGTAAAAAGACCTTCTTCTGCTGCGATCTGGCTCTGTATCACAACCTGAAAGAGCATATCTCCAAGCTCCTCGCAGAGATTGGACGCATCTTTTGTCTGCTCATAAAGATCGATCGCCGCCACTGCCTCAACTGTCTCTGATAGCATATAGGGCTTCAGGCTTTGATGCGTCTGGGAAAGATCCCACGGGCAGCCGCCCTCTTTCTTTCGCAGCATTTCCGTGATCTGACAGAAATCATCAAAATCATATGTTTTTGCCATTTTACAGCATTTCCTGGATCATAGCTACAACCTGTTTACCAAGAGCTGCGGATTTTGCATCTGCATCTTCCAGGGATGTGCCCTTTACGCCATAATAGAATTTTACTTTCGGCTCAGTTCCGGACGGTCTCACGCACAACCATGCTTCATCACTCAGATCATAATACAGAACATTTGAGGACGGAAGACCGGTCTTTGTCATTTCGCCGCTTTCCATGTTTTTGATGGTATCTTTCTTGTAATCCCTTGCAGAAAGCACTTTGTAGCCTGCGATCTCGGACGGTGTCTCATTTCTGAGGGTCTCCATGATCTCCTGGATCTTCTGAAGTCCCTCGATACCTTTCAGTGTGATCGCCTGGATGTCATCTTTGTAGTAGCCGTATTTCTCGTACATATCGATCATGGCATCCCACAGTGTCTTACCCTGTGTCTTATAGTAAGCTGCTGCTTCACACAGAGCCATCGTTGCAACGATCGCATCTTTGTCTCTTGCATGTGTTCCGATCAGGCAGCCATAGCTCTCCTCGAATCCGAAGAGGTAGGTTCCTTTTCCACTCTGTTCAAAACCAAGGATCTGCTGTCCGATGTATTTGAATCCGGTCAGGACTTCGATGAAACGCAGTCCGTAGGATCTGGCGATCGTTCCTGCCATGTTTGTAGTAACGATCGTGCTGACTACTGCTCCGTCTTCCGGAAGGCTGCCGTTTGCTGCCTTTCTCTGGCTCAGCTCGTATTCTTCAAGCAGGCATCCGGACATATTTCCGGTCAGAGTATGGTATACACCATCTTTGTCTTTGACATGCACACCGAGACGGTCTGCGTCCGGATCGGTTGCCAGAACCAGGTCTGCATCGACTTCTTTTGCAAGTTTCAGTCCCAGTTCGAAAGCTTCTTCTGCTTCCGGGTTCGGATAACTTACCGTCGGGAAATCGCCATCCGGCAGTTCCTGCTCTTTTACTACATATACATGCTCAAAGCCAAGCTCTTTTAAGACGCGTCTTGCCGGGATATTGCCGGTACCGTGCAGCGGTGTGTAAACGATCTTGAGATCTTTGCTGACTTCACGGATGGAATCCCAGTGGATCACCTGGCTCTTCAGTGCTTCAATATACGGATCATCGATGTTCGCACCGATCACTTCGTAAAGTCCTGCTGTGACTGCTGCATCTTTGTCCATTGTTTTTACGTTTGCATAGTCGGTAACTGCTTTTACTTCAGCCATGATACCGGTGTCGTGAGGCGGTGTGATCTGTGCTCCGTCCTCCCAGTAAACTTTATAGCCATTGTATTCCGGCGGATTATGACTTGCTGTGACATTGATACCTGCCGTACATTTCAGTGTACGCACAGCAAAGGACAGCTCCGGAGTCGGTCTCAGTGACTCAAACACATAAGCCTTGATGCCGTTTGCAGCCAGGCACAGTGCTGCTTCATCTGCAAATTCCGGTGACATATGTCTGGAATCGTAAGCGATCGCTACGCCTTTTTCCTGTGCTCCTACTGACTTGATATAGTTTGCAAGTCCCTGTGTAGCTTTACGCACAGTATAAACGTTCATACGGTTTGTACCTGCCCCGATGATACCTCTTAAACCGGCAGTACCAAACTCCAGATCCGCATAAAAGCGTTCTTTGATTTCTTTTTCGTCTCCCTCAATTGCTCGCAGTTCTTCCTTTGTAGCTTCGTCAAAGTATGGATTTGCGAGCCACTCTTCATAGACCTTTTTATAATCCATTGTGCTACCTCCATTAAAATATTCAATAGGTGGCTATATTATATAATAAAAAGGTCTAAAAAGAAACCTCTAATGCAGAAACTTTACAAATTCTCGCCGTTTTTTTTCCTGCATATCGAGAATTTCCAGCTTCTGAAGGCTTTTTTCCGGTATCCAGGTTTTGCGGCTGTTGAAATAATGGTTGGCAAGCTTCCAGAATTTTTCCGGATAGGCGAGTCTTATACAAAAATTTTCAAATTCTGCATCGCCAAGCGGACGCACTTCCTGATATGCATGGATCATCTCCATGCCAAGCTTCTGATTCCAGCCCTGCTTTTCCATGATCTTGCGGAAAAACTGATAAAAATCGGAGATCTGTACATCAAAACAGCATCTCGCAAAATTGACTGCCACCGCTCCTTCCCGGTCAAAAAACAGGTTATGTTGACTGTAATCCCCATGGCAGACCCGTCGCTCCCGTATGCACTGCCGATGCAGAGCATATGAACTGCTGGCACATACCCGTCTGGTTACTTCTTCTGCCTGAGCCATAAATTCCGGATACAGTTCCAGGAAACGGCTCTCAAAAGCGGTCTTTTTCTTTCGTGTCCGCATGAAATTCCGCACCTTTTTCAGCTCTTTTGTGTGCCGCTCAATCTCCTCGTCAAGCGGCTCTGCTATATACTCTAAATTTTTTCTGATTTTTTTCTCTTCTGCCGTATCTGTCTCATCCGTCTGTGCCGCCGCCATCTGAAATTCCTGTATTTCCGGCAGACGCAGGACATTGTGCAGCCTTGCAAGATAATGCACTGCCCCTACAATATCTTCCCGGCTTTTCGTATCACACTCCCGCCCGGAAAACCATTTTTTGACCACGTACCCGTTGCCGTAGCGGTCAGAAGTAACCAGATTTCCTTCGGTATTTTCCAGGAGCAGATCGCAGCGTATCCCTCTTTCTGTCAGAAAAAAAAGTACTCTGTTCTGAAAAAACAGCCGCTCCTGCGAACCGGAAAATTCAGTCACCTGAACAAGCCCTCTGTCCGTATCACAAAGAAAGGAGCCACGCCCTCGCCTTGTGCTTTGCACATGCAGGTCGTACTGCTCCAAAATCACCAGATCTTTTTCATTCACTTTTGATCCCCCCACAATTCCTCTCAATAAAACCAGCTATTAAGATCAAAAATGCCACACGAATTGTTCCTTACTTCGTACTCTCACAATTCTGGCACCTAAAGCTACTCTATCTTATGAAATGCAGGGGGCAAATATACGGGAAGTTATCCTTCGGTATTTCGCAGTTCTCTGCTTTTTCCGATCAGCCATTCCCGCTCATTTCGCTGCGGCTCCTCTAATACCAGCTCCAGCAGCTTTGCAAGGATCTCGCCCATCTCTTTGCCCGGCTTCATGCCGTCTTCGATCAGATCTTTTCCGCTGATCTTCAGATCTTTGATGCAAAGGCACTGCTGTTTCTCTAAAATGGTGTGATACAGGGCTGTCAGCTCTTTTAAATAAGCTTTCTTCTCCGGCTGCCACTTCGGGGACTGAGCCAGGGTATCTGCCATTTTCAGTTTCAGAACCTCTGCAAAAGCGTCTGCCCCGACTTTGCTCACTGCTCTTCGCACCGATTTTTCGGTCAGTTCCGGCCGCAGATCGTGGTATCGCACATAAACTTTGACTTTATTTAAAGTGTCGTTGTCGAATTTAAGACGATGCATGATATCATTTGCAAGCTCAGCACTGATCTTTGCATGCCCGTGAAAATGATCGATCCCGTCTGCGTCCGTGGTATGTGTCTGCGGCTTGCCGAAATCGTGAAACAATGCCGCCAGACGCAGCGTTTTGTCTGCCTCTATCTCCCTCAAGGCTTCCAGCGTATGTTCTCCGACGTTATAGCAGTGATGCGGGTTATTCTGCGGTGTCTCCATCGTGCGGTCAAACTCCGGCAGAACAACTGCCGTGATGCCGTACTCCCAGGCATACCTCAGATAATCCGGATGCGGGGAAACCAGCAGTTTGACCAGCTCCGTCTGGATACGCTCGGCACTGATCTTTGAGAGCGTCCCCGCCAGCTTTTTCGCCGCTTCTGCCGTGTCCGGATCGACCGTAAATCCGAGCTGTGCCGAAAAACGGACAGCACGCATGATACGCAGTGCATCTTCTCCGAAACGTTCTTCGGCATTGCCGACGCAGCGGATCACTTTCTGCTCGATGTCCGCTCTTCCGCCGAACACGTCCACAAGACCCTCGCTGTCATTATACGCCATGGCGTTGATCGTAAAATCACGGCGACGCAGGTCTTCTTCCAGATTTGCCGTAAAAGTCACTTCTTTTGGATGTCTTGCATCCTCATATTCTCCATCCACACGATAGGTCGTCACTTCATAACCTTCTTTTCCCATCAGAACGGTTACCGTTCCGTGCTGGATCCCGGTATCGACCGTGCGTGGGAACAGTTTCTTGACCTGCTGCGGTGTCGCAGAAGTCGTGATATCCCAGTCATTTGGTATCCGTCCGAGAATCGAATCACGCACGCAGCCGCCGACCGCATAGCCTTCATATCCATGTTGTTCCAGTGTTTCGATGATCTGTTTCACATCATCCGGAAGTGTGATCTTCATTCTCTTATTTCCCCTTTCTGTTATTCTGTCTGTAATTTTTCCAGGTACTTTCACAGTCTGGACGTAAAATCCACGGAACTGTTTTCTGCAATTCCACCTGTCTCTGTCTCAGAGCAGAATTACCGGAATGTAAAAAACAAAATCACCAGGATACCAAGTACGATACGGTACCAGCCGAAAATCTTGAAATCGTGCTTTCTTATGTAATTCATCAGAAACTTGATCACCAGAACCGATACAACAAATGACACTGCCATACCGACCAGCAGGATCATCATTTCTGCCCCGGAGAAAGCCAGACCAAATTTCAGGATCTTTAAAAGGCTGGCTCCTGCCATGACCGGAACGGCCAGGAAAAAGGTAAACTCTGCTGCGGTTGTTCTGGAAAGTCCGATCAGGATACCACCAAGAATGGTCGCACCGGATCTGGAAGTTCCCGGAAAAATGGCCGCGATCAGCTGGAAAAGTCCGACCAGCATCGCATCCCGGTATGTGATCTGGGCAATACTGGTGATGCGTGCTTTTTTCGTCTGATTTTTATTTTCGATCACAATAAATAAAATACCAAACACGATCAGTGCCGTTGCTACCGACTGGTAATTGTAAAAAAGCTCGTTGATCTGGTCGTCAAACAAAATACCGACCACCGCCGCCGGAATGCAGGCTGCGATTACTTTGAACCACATAGAAAATACGTCTTTGCGGATCGTGTCTTCGCCCTTTTTAAAGGAGAACGGACACAGCTGATTCCAGTAGAGCATTACGACCGCAAGGATCGCTCCAAGCTGGATCACTACCAGAAATACTTCCAGAAACTCTTTTGACACGTTCAGTTTGATCAGTTCATCGAGAATGATCATATGACCGGTGCTGCTGACCGGAAGCCATTCTGTGATTCCTTCCACGATTCCGAACAGGATCGCTTTTATGATTTCTGACATCTCATCTTCCTTTCTTTTTGCTGTTTTGTGGCTTCCCAATAAAGGATTTCCTACCTTTTTTATCAGGATTCATGCCCGGAAACAGTATCAGTATAACCGATATACAGGTGCAAAACAATACACAATTCTCTTGACATTTGCGGTGGTTAAATCTATAATATCCGTTGAGGGATTTATTGGATGAAAGTAATTCACTAGTTATTAGAGATTATACTCACCCCTATATAATCTGTAATAACTGGTGGATTTTTTTAACTCAAAAGTCCACAATAAAATTTTATTATCTAACGGAGGTACCATCATGAACAAAGGTACAGTAAAATGGTTCAACGCTGAAAAAGGTTACGGATTTATCACAGGTGAAGACGGAAACGATGTATTTGTACATTTCTCCGCTATCCAGGGTGAAGGCTTCAAATCTCTTGACGAAGGTCAGGCAGTAACTTATGATTTAACAGAAGGTGCTCGCGGAATGCAGGCAGCTAACGTTGTTAAATGCTAATTGATCGGATGAACTGAAGATTCTCCAAAAAATACCGCTTCTCATTCATAAACAAATGAGGAGCGGTATTTTTCATTATGTCTTATGCCAGACATCAGGGAAGTCCTTTAAAATCCGGGCTTCCCTTTACTTCACAATCAGACAGTCTGTTTTACATCTGCCACATATTTCTTGATGTTTGACGCATTCACGTATTTCTTTGCTTTTGTGCCGTCTGTCACCACCAGTGTCGGTGCCTGCATGATGCCGTATTTTCTTACAAGATCCTGATTTTCCTCTGCATCGATAATCTGATAATCTTCTCCTTTGAGAATCTCTTTTGCGATCTTGCAGTTCGGACAGGTCTTTGTCGTGAACAGGTATTTCACGCTCTCCACCGGCTTGATCTCAACATCTTCTTTGCGTACAGTCACAAGGCTGGTCTTGACTTTTTTCATACAGGAATGCTCTACATCATAAAGTTTACGGTTTTTGTACTCCTGTGTCTTGCCGTCATTCCAGTTCTGAACCGGACGGTAGTAACCGGTGATCCTACTGTAAACTTCGGATTTCTTACCGCAGATCGGGCAGGTGAAATGCTCGCCTGCAAGGTAGCCGTGTTCTTTACAGACAGAGTAGGTCGGTGATAGTGTGTAGTACGGCAGGCTGTAATTCTCTGCGATCTTGCGTACCAGTGCTGCGGCGGCTTTCCAGCCCGGCAGCTTCTCACCTAAGAATGCATGGAATACCGTTCCGGAGGTATAAAGAGTCTGAAGTCCGTCCTGAATATCCAGTGCATCGAAAATGTCCGCCGTATAGCCAACCGGAAGATGGGAGCTGTTTGTGTAGTACGGTGTATCACCCGGCTCGCCGGCTGTGATGATATCCGGATACTGCTCTTTGTCGTGTTTTGCCAGACGGTAGGTCGTGGACTCTGCCGGTGTTGCCTCCAGGTTGAAAAGCTCTCCCGGATACTGCTCCTGATAGTCTGAAAGACGGTTTCTCATATGCTCCAGAACCTCTTTTGTAAACTTCTGGGTTTCCGGATCTGTCATGTCTTTTTTCAGCCAGCAGGCATTTAAGCCCGCTTCGTTCATTCCCACAAGACCGATGGTGGAAAAATGATTGTTAAAGCTTCCAAGATATCTCTTCGTGTACGGATACAGTCCCT
>OGEP01002223.1_pt1 | contig 17744 bp, 23 predicted proteins | sample 1570721 | NCBI WGS metagenome assembly OGEP01 (sample SAMEA2582131, study PRJEB24529) | metagenome | biome: Human gut stool | place: China | collected 2011 | reverse complement strand
GACCTGTATGTGAACGGCTCCCTCAACTTCTTCAACCACCGCACCACCGTGGACATCCGCAACCGCCTTGTCTGCTTTGACATCAAGGGCCTGGGCAAGAACCTGAAAAAGCCCGGTATGCTCATTGTCCAGGACGCTGTGTGGAACACCGTCACCATCAACCGGGCCATCGGCCGGTCTACCTGGTATTTCGTGGACGAGTTCCACCTTCTGCTGAAGGAGGAACAAACCGCAGCGTACAGCGCCGAGATTTGGAAACGGTTCAGAAAGTGGGGCGGCGTGCCGACCGGGGCGACGCAGAACCCCAAAGATCTGCTTTCCTCCCCGGAGATCGAGAACATTCTGGAAAACAGCGATTTCATCTATATGCTCAACCAGGCCGCCGGCGACCGGAAGATACTGGCGGAGCGGCTGAACATCTCCCCGGAGCAGCTTGCCTATGTGACCAATTCCGAGCCCGGCCACGGGCTGCTGTTCTTCAACAATGTCATCCTGCCCTTTGCGGACGACTTCCCCAAAAATACGGAGCTTTACAAGCTGCTCACCACCAAACCCAGCGAGGTGGAGCACGCGACGGAAACGGAGGCGTGAATATGAAAAACAAACTGTATGTCATCAACGGCAAGACCTATCTCTCCCACATCAACGATGAGGTCCACCTGTATGGGCTCCTCCACCAGCTCGCTTTTCTGGCTGGCCGCATCAAGGATGAGGAGGATGTGTTCCATGTGCTGGATACGGTGAAGCGGTACGGTGAGATCGCCGAGGAGAAGTTCCAGAGCTGGGGCATCCCCGGCCGCTATCTGGTGTTCGGCGACCCCAAGGATTTGAAGGGGCTCATGGACAAGGAGCTGGACGAGGTGGAGGTGGTTCCGGAGGAGGAGCCGAAGCCCAAGAAATATCGGGATGAGTACATCATCCCCGGCAGCGGTTTCCGTATGCTGGTGGGCGACATCTACAACCTGATCGTTCTCTATCACTCCCTGGCCCGCTGCCTGTCGGAGGCGGAGACGGAGAAGGATTTTCTCCGCTTGAAAAAGCGGGCCGGTAATTACGAGAAAGAGATGAAGCGGATCTACCGCAGCCTGGGGCTCCCGGAGGGCAGCGGCGTCGCGCATGATACTCTGGAGGAGGCCATCATCAAGCGCCATAACCTGATCCCCCTGGAGGAAGTGGAGGACGAACCCCAGGATGACGGTCTCGAAGGGGATGAGGTATGGAGCGACTGACCCATGTAAGCCTGTTCTCCGGCATCGGCGGTCTGGACCTGGCGGCGGAGGCGGCGGGCTTTGAAACGGTCTGTCAATGCGAGTGGGCGGACTATCCCTATTCCATCCTGCAAAAGCATTGGCCGGATGTGCCGAAATTCCGGGACATCACCACATTCACGAAGGAGGCGTTTTTTGAAAAAACAGGACTTAAAGCCGTCACCATCCTCTCCGGCGGCTTCCCGTGCCAGCCCTTCTCCACCGCAGGAAAGCGGCGGGGCTTTGCGGATGAACGCTACCTGTGGCCGGAGATGTGCCGCGTTATGTGGGCGACAATGTGATGCTGCACTGCGGAGACCCGATCTTCTACACCAATTTGAACACCAGTTACTGGCAGTCCCATTTTTATGCGTATGCCAGACCACCCTAATATAGAAAGAGTGGTCGCAATACACAACCACTCTGAAATTATTTTTAATATTGCATTTTCCGATATTCTGTCGGTAAAACCTGCGTCACATCCTTGAATGCCTTAGAGAACTTCCCTTGGGTCTCATACCCTACCTGAGCGGCAATATCGGCAATGGTGGCATCGATCTCCCGAAGTAGCTTCATGGCTTGGTGTACCCGATACTCCTTCATATAGGTGGCAATGGGCAAACCGTAAACTGCTTTGAACACTTCTTTCAGCGTAGAAGTATTGATGAGATACTGTTTAGAAAGTTCTTCAATCGTGAACCGCTGCTCCAAGTGCTCCGTCAACTGTTGGCGGATTTCTTTGATCAGTTCCGTCTGCTGGGAGAAATATTGAGTCAATTCTTTCCGCCCTGATTTCATGTTGCCCAGATAAATCAAAACTTCCAGCACTTTTAGTTTTAAGAGGGGAAGCCGCATGGGTGCGGGGGCAGAAAAGAGTGGAGCAAAAATATGTTCCAAATCGGAGCAAGTTGGAATTGCAGATGGCTTTCCGGAACAAAACTTCTCCCACAACAGATTGGATGCTACACCTGCGCTCTGTAAAATTTCCGGGCAGACAGTAGACAGCTTTTCCAAATCCACAGAAAGGGAAAATCCCTCTGAATATCCCAGAGGAAACATCATCGTGGAATTTGAGCAGCACGCCATACTGTGAGCCGTCAAATCTCCTGACCCCAGGTAGATGGCGGTACCGCCACGCATATTCCAGCCAATACGGCCATTACGGCAGTAGTGAATTTCCAGTACAGAGTCAAGCGCACTGTGCTGGAAATGAATCTCTGGGGCAAGGAAGGTATTAAAAGATGCTTCAATACCAGGGTAGACATTGTGTACCTCCATGCGTCCCTTCCCGATTGTCATTGCTTGAAACTGTTCCGTGAAAAAAGTCTTGCCTATGTTTTCACCTGTTTGAGTGCGCTCTATAGAAAGGGTGCCATCCGAAATGTTCTGAAGATTTCTTGCAATGGAACTGTATTCTTCTTTTTTCATGCGACTCCTTTCTATTCCTCTGTTTGCGATGGACAGGCAATCTTTACAAGCCATTCGATCATGTGATGAAAATTTCGGGCCTGCTCGGTATCAGCCGCTTTATAATAGACCTCTTTTCCGTCCCGGCGGCTAACGATCAAACCTGCTGATTTCAACTGCTTGAGATGGTGAGAAACTGCAGGACTGCTCATATCTACCATGGCTGAAAGATTGATAACACATTCCTCACAATGGCAAAGCAACCAAAAAATGCGAATACGGCTGCCATCCCCCAGCTGCTTGAAAATATCAGCTACAGTTTGAAAGTTTTCTACGCTGGGCATATGTTCCAGTTCCTGCTCGATAGTTTGTCCGTGGTCGTGGGGTAAGTGGTTCTGAACCATTTAACACTCCTCCTTGAAGTCTATCTTACCATAGGCCGGAGGGAAAAGAAACTTTACTTCTGAGAGGTTTCTGGTTCAGGACCAGCGTCATGGGTGTAATCCAAGATACGGACACTGTCGCCTGCCTCTTTCTGCACCAGCTCCCTCATACGCTTAGCAAAAGGACAGGGATAGCCGATGGGGGTTCCCTTACTGATACAGGAGGCAAAGGCGATGGTGTCAGCGCCCTGTTCTACCAGAGAACGAGCCCGCAGCACCGCCTTTTTCCCAGGGCAGCCGCCACAGTTGATAAAGCCTACCAGCTGGATGTCGTCCTCGCCTTCAAAAGCGCCCTTTCGTTCCCGGATGGTACGAAAATCCCGGCTTCCTGGGCAGTAATCCTCTGTCTGCATACAACGGATAATACCAAGTTTCATATTGTATTCTTCCTCAAATGATGTAGGGCCGGCCATACAAATTTGGCCGGCCCTTTTTCTTCTGTTATGTGACCAGCTTTTCCAACAACTGAAGGGCTTCCTCTAACTTTGGGTTGGGCTCATCTGTGTGCAGCCCGTCCCGGACGCAGCCACGGATGTGTGCCCGTAAAATTTCCTGATTAACCCGCTTCAAAAGCGCCTGAGTAGCAAGTAGTTGATTGGAGATGTCTACACAGTAGCGGTCCTCCTCGATCATCCGCAGGATGCCGTCCAGCTGTCCTCTGGCGATTTTGATGGAGTGGGTGATATGGGCCTTATCAGCCTTCATGGGTGGTGATCCCCGTCACTTCGTAGCCCGCCTCGGTAACTGCCGCTTTCAGGGTTTCGTCAGCAACGGACTCCGGGACCTCAACAGTGGCCTTTTTTTCCTCCAGACTTACCCGAACATGGGACGCGCCGGGGATGCCCTCCAAAGCGCGGGTGACGTGCTTGACACAGTTCTGGCACATCATTCCTTCGATCATCAGTTCTTTTTTCATAGTAGTTCCTCCATTCGATTGATTGATTGTGGTTTGCTTTACGGAAATCTTCTGTACGGGAGATTCCGTAGTGACAGAAGTGCTAGTCTCTGCTGTGTTGTCGGAGACCGCTGAGCCATGCTTGGGTTTGAAGAACCGCAGGCGCAAGGCGTTGGACACTACAAACACCGAGCTGAAGCTCATAGCCAACGCCGCCACCATCGGATTCATCTTCAAATGGAACGCTGTGTACCAGCATCCGGCGGCGATGGGGATGCCGGTGATGTTGTAGAAGAAAGCCCAGAACAGGTTCTCTTTGATGTTGCGGATGGTGGCCTTAGAGAGTTCAATAGCTCCAGTCACATCCAACAGATCATTGCGCATCAGTACGATGTCGGCAGACTCCATAGCCACATCAGTGCCTGCGCCAATGGCAATGCCCACATCGGCTCTTGCCAGGGCAGGGGCGTCGTTGATGCCATCGCCCACCATGGCCACCTTCTTGCCGCTCTCCTGGAGCTTGCGGACCTCCTGCTCCTTATCCTGAGGCAGTACCTCGGCTACCACACGGTCTACACCTACTTGTTTGCGAATGGCCTCGGCGGTCTTTTTATGGTCACCGGTAAGCATGACTACTTCAATGCGCCATAGCCCGCCTTTTCTACAGCGGCGATGATTTGCCCACTGTTTACATTTTTGTCGTCGTAAGTCACCACCATACTGTTTTTTAACAGATTGACATTGCACTCTTGCACGCCGGTCAGGTTGGATACGCTTTTTTGCACCCTAGCCTGGCAGGCCGCACAAGTCATGCCTGTGACATTGTACTTTTCCTGCATTTTTTGAAACCTCCTTTGCCGGAAAATAGGACACCCATACGGGGTGTCGGTCTTTCTGGTTTCCAGTATAGTTCGGCAAGGAGGTTCTGTATTTCCCGTTCAGAAGAATTTTTGTCCCAAATGGAAGAGTTTCTGAAAACCGATCCGTCATAAACGCTACAAGAGCATCCCTTCTAACTTCATGTGATATTGTTCCAGCACATCTTTCAGCGTGATCTCTTGCATTCTTTGTTCCGCTGCTTTTTGAATGTCCAAGTAAAAATCCCGCAGCACCAGTTGGATATTTACGCCCACGCCACAAGCGGGGTTGGTGTGGACGTCCTGATGGAGCAGGGGCTTGTCGCCCTCTACTGCCCGATAGGCATCCAGCAGAGTGATTTTCTCCGGCTCACGAGCCAGAGCAGGTCGGGGATGTCCCTTCACGCTGACCAGCAGCCCTCCTTTCCGCAAGGCGGACATGAGCTGGCGCACATAGGCAGGATTCGTCTGAATGCTCTCTGCCAGCTTGTCACTGGTCAGGTCGCAGTCTGGGTACAGAGCGATAAAAGCCAGAATATGAACAGCATCGCTAAGGCGGGTGGGATATTTCATGGACTGATCTCCTTTTTTCTTTGATGTTATTTTTATTATAACAGCATATTGACAACAGCGCAAGAGGATGCTAAAATGATTTGAAGTAAGAATAAAAATAACACCCACTCGAAAGGAATGGTGACAATGAACTTCTATGATGATTTGGTCATGCAGACCCAGATGAATTATTCCAGGCACTATCCTATCTATGCTTCCGGCAGTACGCCTTATCAGCTGACTGACAAAAAGCCGCTGCCGTATAGCGAACAGATCAATCGGTTGGTACAGGAGGTAAAGGAAGCTGACTGTGTGGTAGTGGGCGGGGCCTCCGGCCTGTCCGCTGCCGGTGGCGGAGATTTTTACTATGAGGACAACGACTCCTACCGCAAATACTTCCGACCTTTTGCCGAGAAGTACCACTTCAAAGGTGCTTTTGCAGGGATGATGCACCCCTGGAAGACAAGGGAAGAGTATTGGGGGTATCTCGCCACATTCCTTCACACCACCCAGACCGCACCTGTGCGTCATCCCTATCTGAATCTAGACGCTTTGTTGAAAGGCAAGGACTTCTTCATCCTCACTACCAATCAGGATACCCAGTTTGTCAAACTCTACCCGGAGGAGAAGGTGGCGGAGATCCAGGGAGATCACCGGTTCTTCCAGTGTGCCGCCTGCTGTACCGATGACACCTGGGATGCGGTAAAGCCAGTGGCTGATATGGTGGCCGCTATGGGGGATGGCACGAAGATTCCCACGGATCTCATTCCCCGGTGCCCTCACTGCGGCGGCGAGGCTTTCCCCTGGGTGCGAGGATATGGGAATTTCCTGCAAGGAAAGAAATATGAAGAACAGTACGAAAAAATTTCTCGCTACGTACTGGAACACAAAGACAGCAAAATTCTGTTCCTGGAGTTGGGCGTTGGCCGAATGACTCCCATGTTTATCCAGGAGCCTTTCTGGAACCTGACCCTCAGCTTTCCCCATGCTCGATATATTGCTGTCAACGACAAATATGACTTCCTGCCCAAGCAGTTGGAGGATAAGGGCATGACCATTGTGGCCGACATTGCTCAAGTGCTGCGGGATGCACGGAACACCATGGAAAGCGGAGATAACGATCAATGAGGGTTGGAAACCAAGCGGCGCTTCAGGAACTTGCCGAGCGTATTGCTCAAGCAGACGCCGTTGTGATCGGAGGCGGCTCCGGCCTGTCAAGCGCGGCTGGATACGACCACTACCACTGGTCCCCGGCACTTTCGGAAGCATTGGCTCCCTTTCGGGAACAGTATGGCTTTACCTCCCCGCTGGCTGGATTCTACCATTGCTTTTCCAGCTATGGGGAGCAGTGGGGATATTACAGCCAATATATGCGCTTCATGTGGGAAGCCCCTACGGGGCAGCCCTATCTGGATCTGCAAACGCTTGTTGCAGATAAACCGGTCTTTGTGCTGACCACTAATGTCGATCAGCAGTTTTTTCGGGTATTTCCCCAGAAACAAATTTGCGCCTTTCAGGGAGACTTTAGCTACTGCCAGTGCAGCCAGCCCTGTCGGGATGATATTTGGGAAAACCGCGAACTGGTAAAGGAACTGACCGGTCGCTTGGTGGGTGTGCGCCTGCCGGAGGAAGCTGTTCCTCGTTGCCCGGATTGCGGGCGGGTGCTGGTGCCTTGGGTACGAGATGATACCTTTCTGGAGGGAACCTTCTGGCAGGATAACCTGCACCGCTACCATAGATTCCTGCGACGCTGGATAATGGATCAGTCCGACAAAAAAGTCCTGCTGTTGGAACTTGGCGTGGGTGAGATGACGCCCAGTATCATCAAACTGCCCTTCTGGGAACTTACTGCCAAAAACGAAAACGTCTTTTATGCATGTCTTAATCGAGAGTCATCTCATAGGCCAGAGCATCTGCGGGGACGCAGCCTGTATCTGCAAGGAGATTTGGCGGAAACTCTAGCTGCCCTCCGGCAGGAGCGCTCCATCGCTGCAAACATAAAATAGAAAGGGGCGAACGAATATGATTGATTGGGAACCTATTGCGAAAAAATTCAGAGAAGCGGACGCTATCCTGATCGGGGCCAGTAACGGCCTGTCCATCACCGAAGGACTGCATTTGTTTGCAGATAATGCAGCCTTTGATGAATTGTTTGGAGATTTCAAACAAAAATACGGCTTACATTGTATTTTGCAGGGCATGATGGCCGGATGGCCCAGCGAGGAGGAAAAGTGGGCCTTCTGGGCTCGGCTCATCCATCATTACTGCGGGCAGTACCAGCCTACGCCGGTGATGAACGATTTGAAGGCCATTGTGGGAGAGAAAGATTACTTTGTCGTCACATCAAACGGAGAAGGTCACTTTGAACTGTGTGGCTTCGATCCGACGAAAATCTATGAGATTGAGGGCAACTGGTTTACTATGCAGTGTGCCCGCCCCTGCCACGACACCATATATCCTAGTCTGGAGGTGGCAGAAAAATTATCGGCTGCTGAACAGAGCGGCCATGTGCCTACAGAATTGGTGCCGCGCTGTCCCAAGTGCGGCGGTCCCATGGACATCCACATGGGTGCGGGTCAGAGAATGATTCCGGATACCGCTGCCCAGGCACGGTTCCAAAACTTTCTGAAAACCTACCACGGGAAGAAACTGGTGGTTTTGGAGCTGGGCATTGGCTGGCGCAATCAGCTGATCAAGGCCCCGATGATGCGCCTGGTGGCCAGCGAGCCAAACGCCACTTATGTGACCCTCAATCTTGGTGAGATCTACATTACGGACAATATCAAAGAAAAGTCCTTCGGTCTGGACGGGCGACTGGATGAGCTGCTGCCTGCTCTCCGGGAGGCGTGCGAGGCATAACGATTTCGGAGCAAGTTCAAAGTGACGATACGAATGCAGTGGACAGATGGAAAGATTCGATGCCATTGGGTGAGCCCGACTAATACCACTTATCCGCGATACCATGACGAGGAATGGGGCAGACCGGTCCACGATGACCAGTTGCTGTTTGAAATGTTGATTTTGGAGAATTTTCAGGCAGGCATCACCTGGGAATGTGTCTTAAATAAACGAGAAGCATTTCGCCGTGCTTTTGACGGGTTTGATTTACGGAAGGTGGCATCTTATAGCGAAGAAAAATTGACGGCTCTGCAAGCTGACTCTGGAATCATCCGTAACCGGCTGAAAATACGAGCTGCAGTGGTCAACGCACAAGTGTTTCAAAAGATACAGCAAGAGTGGGGTAGTTTTGACCGATACTTATGGCATTGGACAGATGAAAAGAGCATCCAAGAAGTAGACAAGGTCAGCTCACCATTATCGGATGCTATCTCAAAAGACTTGAAAAAGCGAGGCATGAAGTTTGTGGGGACCGTAATCATCTATGCCTATTTGCAGGCGGTGGGAGTTATCAACTCTCATGAATCAGGTTGCTTCCTGAATCCTTTGCAGCAGTAGAAAATGCAGAAAATAAAACGCCGGGAAGTTGACTCAAATTGTCAATGCCTCCCGGCTATTATCTTGCAGATTAGTATAGTTAGAATCATGGTATATATTTCATTCCCCATTGGGAAATGGCGTAAAAGACCGGCAACAGATCCCGTCCTTTCTCGGTGAGGGAGTATTCCACTCGTAGGGGCATTTCATTATATTGGATGCGCTGGATCAATTCATCCGCTTCCAGCTCCTTCAGGGCGTTGGTCAGGGCTGTATTGGTGATGGGCTTGAGAACTTTTTTCAGTTCCCCAAACCGCATGGGACACTTGATGCATAGTTCATAGAGAATTTGGAGTTTCCATTTGCCCTGCAGCATTTGAACCACCGGCGTGACCGGGCAGTTTCCATTATCGGTTAGAATGACACTGCCAACCTTTTCTTTGAATTCTTCATAAGTCATGATTGGATTTTTCCTCGTCTTTTGCAGTATATTTTTTGATACCAGGTACAAATAATTTGCGTACTTGAACAAAAATTGCTATTAGGTATAATAAATATATCACTGGTTGGCCGAGCAGTCAACGACTGAAATTTCTTAGAAAGGTCTGAATGACATGAAAGAACTGAACATTATGGAGGCTACTGTTCTGACCTCCCCCAATCCGCTGACACTGATCTGCTCTAAAAAGGAGGACGGTTCTACGAACCTGGCTCCCATTTGCTTTGTGTCTTACCTCTCCTTCAACCCGCCCATGGTGGGCTTCGCCACTGGAAAACAGTCCCACACCGGTAAGCAGGTACGAGAGACCGGAAAGGTGATTGTCACCGTTCCTGGCGAGAGTCTTGCCCAGACGGTGATGGCCTGCGGAGCGTCTACCGGTGCCAAGACCGACAAGGTGGCCGCCAACAACATCGAGATGATGGCTGTGGAGGGCAGTGACATCCAGATTCCGGTGGATACTCGTCTGGCGATGGTGGCCACCCTGCAGCAGTCGGTGGAAGTTGGCGACCATATCCTGCACATCTGTCAGGTGGACAAGTTCCTGGGCGATGAGGACAAGAAGGGGCTGTATGCCTGGAACGGCTTCGGGAAAGTTGCGCCTGCGGTAGAAGGCTAAATCTCAAAACGGAAAGGAGGCGTTAGCGGTGACTGTTTGTATTAAAGACTGTATTCAGAACATGAATCTGGTGATCGGCTGTACTATTGGTTGCAGCTACTGCTATGCCAGAAACAATGTCCGCCGGTTTCACATGATCGATGACTTTGAAAAGCCGGAGTTTTTTCCCAATAAGCTGCGGCTGATGGAGAAAAAGCGCCCACAGAATTTTCTGCTCACCGGCATGAGCGATTTTTCCCACTGGAAGCCAGAATGGCGGGAACAGATATTTGCCAAGATGACTGAAAATCCGCAGCACCAATATCTGTTTTTGACCAAGCGACCGGAGGATATTGTGTTTTCCACTACCCTGGAGAATGCTTGGTTTGGTGTAACTGTTACCTCCAGTAAAGAGAAAAACCGTATCCGGACTTTGCGGGAGCATATCCATGGCGGACACTATCATGTGACCTTTGAACCTATGTTTGATGATGTTGGTATGGTGGACCTTACCGGAATTGAGTGGATCGTCATTGGGACTGAGACCGGACATAGGAAGGGCAAATCCGTATCAAAACCGGAATGGGTGTGGAACCTGACACATCAGGCCCATGCGCTTGGCATCCCTGTATTTATGAAGGAAGATCTGCTTCCTATCATGGGAGAGGCACAGATGGTACAAGAATTTCCCCCGGCTTTTTACCGGGTATTGGAGGAACAGAAGACATGGCGGAAGTAAAAGAGAGCAGCATTCTGATTCAGGATGTAGAAACCAAAAATATTATGACAAAATCCTCCCTGCCGGTGGGCGGCTATTCTGTCAATCCTTATGTGGGCTGTACCCATAGCTGCAAATACTGCTACGCCTCGTTTATGAAGCGATTTACCGGGCACACCGAACCGTGGGGGACATTTCTGGATGTGAAACATTGGCCAGCAATCAAAAATCCGCAAAAGTACAAAGGGCAGCGCGTAGTCATCGGTTCAGTGACCGATGGCTATCTGCCCCAGGAGGCTCAGTTTCAGAACACCCGAAAGCTTCTTGAACAGCTCCGGGGCAGCGAGGCGGAAATTCTCATCTGCACCAAGTCAGACTTGGTAATCCGTGACATCGATCTTCTGAAAGAACTGGGAAAGGTCACGGTCTCTTGGTCGATCAATACGCTGGACGAGGATTTCAAAAACGATATGGACAATGCCGTCAGCATCAAGCGACGGCTGGAGGCCATGAAGCAGATTTATGACGCAGGTATCCGCACCGTATGCTTTATCGCTCCGGTTTTTCCCGGTATCACGGATTTTGAGGCTATCTTCCATCAGGTCAGAAATCAATGCGACCTGATATGGTTAGAAAATCTAAACCTGCGAGGCGGATTCAAAAAAGACATCATGGACTATATTTGTAAAAAATATCCTGACTTGGTTCCGCTGTACGACGCTATCTACAACAAGGGAGACAGAAGCTACTTCCGTGGTTTGGAGGATCAAGCGGAACGACTGGCGAAAGAAAACAACTGTCTCTTCGTGGACAACGAGCTGCCCTACGGCCGGGCAGAGCCTGGGCACCCGGTCATTGTGGATTACTTTTACCATGAGGAAGTTCGTGGCTCGGAAAACACCGGGCGACGCAACCCCAAAAAATAATTTGTGAAATAAAAAGGTTCTGACATGGAGCTGTGCTTCAATGTCAGAACCTTTTTTAGCACTGTTTACCCATTCAGAAGTTTTCTTATCCCTCTTGGAAGGACTTGTACTCCGTCCATTGCTTTTCGATTTTCCCCGCTCTACAATGCAGACAGAACGATTAAATGATTGTTTATTGATATTGAGGTGAGAAAGATGCTTTTGAAGGATGCGAAGATTGGACGGACCTATACCGTAAAGTCCATTCATCTTCCCTTTCAGCTTGAGCGGCGTTTGGAAGCTTTAGGAATGACCCGGCAGACCGCTATTTCTGTACTGAACCGAAAAGGGAAAGGGATTTTGATTATTAAACTGCGGGGCACCCGCTTTGCCCTAGGGTATAACATTACCAAAAATATTACGGCGGAAGAAGGTGAAGTGCATGAGTGAGCATGAAATGACCATTGGATTTATCGGCAACCCGAACTGCGGCAAGACCACCCTGTTCAACGCCTATACCGGGGCCAACCTGAAAGTGGCCAACTGGCCGGGCGTGACCGTGGAGAAGGTGGAGGGTGTCATGAAGGACCACGACCTTACCATCCATCTGGTAGACTTACCCGGCACCTACAGCCTGACCTCCTATACCATGGAGGAAACCGTCTCCCGGCAGTTTATCCTCAGCGATGAGGTGGATGTCATCATCAATGTGGCGGATGCCTCCGCGCTGGAACGCAGTCTCTATCTGACCTTGCAGCTGCTGGAGCTGGGCAAGCCAGTGGTGCTGGCTCTGAACATGATGGACATTGTAGAAAAGCGGGGCATGGAGATCGATCTGCACCGTCTGCCGGAGATGCTGGGCATCCCGGTAATCCCGGTCTCCGCCCGTCAGCGCCGTGGGCTGGATATTCTGCTTTATGCCGCCGCCCACCACAAGGATTGCACTGACCCGGACTGTTTGATCCACCACCATAAGGTCCGCTCCAAACACCGGCACGATCACCACGCAGAGTATGCCATGGTCTATTCCGATGAGATCGAGGACAAGATCGACCAGATCATGCCGGACCAGACGCTTCTCAGTCGAACTTGATTTATCAAAGTTCATCTGGGAAGCGTTTTTATTTTTATTTTCAGTTTCTTCGGAAATGTTAAAATAAATAAGCAGTTCAGAATCGCTAACTTCTATATTTGTTACGAAAGTGTTAATGAGGCGGCGTTTATAGGCATCGTCCTGCTCTGTGGGCTGGGCATAGAACTGCTGCAACAGGAAAAGATACTGCTCCTTGGTGAAGAGCAGGGGCTTCTCAGCTTCCATCGTGGAGAGCTGATAGGTCAGCGTGTTCTCCTGTTGGGTCAGATCATCCAGACGGGCGACAAGCTGGGGGTTTGCACTGCCGGTTTCGATGGCATCCATGATGTTCTTGCTCCGGCGGCGCACATCCCGGAGTTCCTGTTCCAGAACATCGCGCTCAGCGTTGGGCTTCTCCATGTCGGCTTTCTGCACCTCGACCATCGTTTCGGCAAGGAGTTCCATCGCTTCCGACTGCAACAGGTGGTCGCAGATGGAGCGGATCACCTTGCCCTCTAAATCATCCTTCGGGATATTGCGCTTGCGGCACTGGGGATTGGAGCAGGCGTAGTAGCGGTACACCTCGCCGTTGCCGCCGCTGTGCCCGCTTACGCCCTTCATGGTGCAGCCGCACTTTGCGCAGAACAGTTTACCGGAAAGCATATATTCCGCTTTCGGCTCATACTTAGCTTTCAACTGACGGTTGGTTTTCATCATAGCTTGCGCCCTCTTCCATAGATCATCATCAATAATAGCGGGGATCGCGCCCTCGATCCGCACGTTGTACGCCTTGCTGGTATAGACACCGCGGTACATTTCGTTCTGAATGATACGGGGAATGCTGCACTTGTTGAAGGGGTTGCCCTGACTGGTGCGCAGACCTTTGGCGTTGAGCTGATCCACAATGGAAGTGCTGCTCTCCCCGGCGGCGTAATGCTCAAAGATGAAGCGCACGGTGGGCGCGGTCTTTTCATCAATGACGTACTTCTTGTTCTCGTCGGTGGTCAAGCCAAGAGAACGGCAGCGGTTGATAGCCTGCCCTTTCAGTGCGCTTTCGCGCATACCGCGGCGCATCTTCTCTGCCAGCTCTGCGGAGTAGTATTCGGCAAGGGCTTCCATCAAACCTTCAATGATAATGCCCTTTGCGCCCTCCTCGTTGCTTTCGGCGGCATAAAGAATCTCTATGCCGTTGTCCCGCAGACGCTTCTTGTACACGGCACTATCGTACCGGTTGCGGGCGAAGCGGTCTGTTTTCCAGCAGATTGCCATATCGAATGCGCCCTCGTCGCCGTCGCTCATCATCTGTTGGAACGTAGCGCGGTCGTCGGTCTTACCGGAGATATGCCGGTCAATGTATTCGTGAACGATGGTCAGGCCGTGGAGTTTGGCGTAATTCTCGCAGTCCCGGCGTTGCCCTTCGATGCGCTGTTCTGTCTGCCCGCTGCCGCCAGAGTAGCGGTAGTAGGCAACAAGGCGGCTGCCGCCCTTGACTTTCTTCCTTCTCAGTATATCCTTTCAAAATGCCCTGTTCTTCCAGACGGAAGGATGGGGCATTATTTTTTTACGCACGAAAAAGCCTACCGGGTACGGCTCCGGTGGGCTTTTCCTTTTTGCATGGTGGTCAGCGGTGACGCTTCAACCACTCGTCTGCGGCGCGTTGCAGAACTAACCGACGGTAGTAAACGGTTCGTCCTCCGCTGGCTCGTTCTTTTCCACAAGCGACTTGTACTCGTCGCTCTCGGCAATGCGCTGGGCTTCGCTGTCGGGCACTGCCGCGCTCTGGGCGGCAGGGGATGCAGACCGGCTGAACACATTATGGAAGTATTTCAGTACCACATCCCGATCCTGCGGGGTCAGGTCCAGAAATCCCTCCACAATGGCCCGGTGCTCTGCCCCAAGATCATACTCGGCACAGAGCTTGTCCAGTACGGTTTCCCGCGTCTGCTCAAACATTTCGCCCTCGCCGGTGCGGAGCCAGTGTTCATTGACCCCGAACTCGCGGCAGATAAGGGACACGGTTTGAACAGAAGGATTGTTCTTGCCGCTTTCCAAAAGGCTGATAGAGGTTTTTCCGATACCAATTCTGGAACCGAACTTCTCCATACTAAGTCCGAAATGTTTTCGCACTTCGCGGATTCTGTCTTTCATTTGCTGTTCACCTCCTTTAATGCAATGATAGCACGAAATGTTAGTTAAATCAACGAAAGACAATGGAAAAGGAGTTGAAAATAATAATTAAATGAACTATAATGAGCACATAAGGTTAACTTAATGAACAAATGGAGTGAGAGGATGGAGAAAACAAGAACAGCACGGGCCGTGGCATGGCTCGTGCTGTTGGCAAGCGAAAATGTGGAAGTTGACCCGGTTGCACTTACATATCGGGATGGTTCAGAAGCAGCTCGGATTGAAGAGCGTCCCGATATGCGCAGATCGTGTCCTTATCCTGACGCGAGAAGTCTTTTCTCGACAGAGCGTAGTTGCAGGCGAATCCAAATGCAAGCGTTTCAATCGAGGTAGACGAGCCAGAGCCGAAGCGGAGCTTTACGGGTAGTCCGCGGGCTGCGTTTTTGAGCTGGGCGATTCTGTCAGGCGGTACATTTTCAAAGAATGCGGCAGGGGCAGAATCGAACACCTGAAAAACACGGGATAGCAAATCAATATCAGATGGACGGATGTTCATAAATACACCTCCTTTCCTGACCTGATTATATCACGGCGGGAAGGGGCGGACAACAAAGGAGCATGAGAGTATGAGCGAGAAAGAAAAGATGCAGACGGAAGAGCTGGCAAGAATGTTCCCGGAATGTGTCAGGGGTGAGCCGAAACATGAAAAAGAAACGGATCGTAAAACTTGAACCGCAGACCGTGGAGCTGTTCGCGGAGGTTTTGAGCAAGCTCCGTCCGCCGCCGCCGCTGACCGTCAGCCAGTGGGCGGACAAGTACCGGGTGCTGTCCGCTGAGTCCAGCGCAGAGCCGGGGCGGTGGCATACAGAGAAAGCCCCCTACCAGCGGGCTATCATGGATGCCATTGGTGATCCTCACGTCCGGTCGGTCGTCGTCATGTCAGCAGCGCAGATCGGCAAGACGGATGCTTTCATCCTCAACCCGTTGGGCTACTACATGGACTATGCTCCCTGTCCGGTGATGTGTATGCAGCCGACCCTTGACATGGGACAAACGCTCTCGAAAGACCGCATTGCTCCCATGATCCGGGACACGCCCCGGCTTACCGGCCTTGTAGATACCAAGAGCCGGTACGCTGGCAACACCGTCATGAAGAAGAATTTTCCCGGCGGACACATCACCATTGTGGGTGCAAACAGCCCGTCCAGCCTTGCCAGCCGCCCCATCAAGGTGCTGCTGGCGGACGAGATCGACCGTTACCCCAAGAGCGCGGGAACTGAGGGCGATCCCCTTGATCTGGCAAAGAAACGCCAGACGACCTTTTGGGATTACAAGACCGTCATGGTCAGCACTCCCACCATCAAGGGAGACAGCAGAATCGAGGATGCCTACTTGCTTTCTACGCAAGAGGAATGGAACGTACCATGCCCGGAATGTGGAGCATACCAGCCGTTCCTCTGGGAGAACGTCAAGTTTGACCCGGACGATCTTGACAAGGGTGTGAGCTACGTCTGCCGGGAGTGTGGCTGTATTGCGAATGAATACCGCAGGAAAGAGCAGGGCATTCGCGGAAAATACATTGCCGCCAACCCCGGCGCAGAAGCAAGAGGATTCCACCTGAACACGCTGGCTTCAACCTTTGTCGGCTGGAAAGAGGTCGTGCAGAAGTTCGTAGAAGCCAAAATTGCCCTTGACCACGGAAACCCTGAACAGATGAAAGTTTGGGTGAACACCGAGCTAGGCGAAACGTGGGAAGAGCGCGGAATCCAGTTGGAGGACACCGAACTGTACAACCGCCGCGAAATCTACGCCGCAGAAGTGCCGGACGATGTTCTGTATGGACGGCATTTGGGACATGAACGGCAATGTGTGGGAGTGGTGCATTGGCCTGCGTCTGGTCAAGGGCGAGTTGCAGATCATCCCCAACAACAACGCCGCAGACAACAGCGTGAGCAACGGCGCATTGGAAGATCATTTTTAAGACCTTCAAGGTGTGCCTGCTGGGGCATTGGGAGTAAGAAACCTTGCTGAAGTTGCTTGGAAACTGATTATGAACTCGAAAGGAATACAATTTATCGTGGTATCCAGATCCTGCTGACCCATGCCGTACAGCGGAGTCTCCGAGGTCCAGATCTGGCTGATGGTAGTATCTGCCGTGCCAACGACCTTTTCGGACAGGACCTTGCGGTCAGCATCGAACCATGCGGACTTGAACTGCTCGGCAGGAATATCATCGGTAGCCTTGTAGGTGGGCACCATGCCGTTCTCGATGTAATCGGTAATATCGGCATCGCTCAGGTCGATACGAGCGGGAACGCGGCCATAGCCCAGAGCGTACTGGTTTTCTGCGATGCAGCGCACAGTCTCGAATGCGGCTTCCGGGTTCTTGGAGGTGACAGGCACTGCGTAGCAGCCGGAAACGGTCAGGGTAGAAGGCTGCTCTCCTTCCGGGTACGGGGAGGGCAGAATGGCGCACTTCCAGTCGCGGGATACTTCTCGGTGTTGGGGAGCATGGAGGCTGCCCAGCCGCCGCAGACGAACATACCGAACTGTGCCTTATCGTACTTGCCGTTGGCGTCCGCCTTGCCGGTGGAGTGGAAGGCGTTCCACGGGTAAACGCCAGCCTTGTAGGTGGTGATGTCGGGCTGGATCTTCTCCTCGTTGCCCAGACCATAGAAGAACTTGACGCTCTCGGCAAACAGCGGATCATCGTAGTTGGAGGTGCCGTCTGCCTTGTAGTGCTCTGCGCCCTTCTGCAATGCGTACATATAATTGTAGCAGTCGTAGTCCAGCATCAGGGAGCCGTAGATCTCGTTGTTGAAATCGGTCAGCTTTTTGGCGGTCTCAACGTATTTTTCCCAGGTCCAGCCCTCCATGCCGTAGAGGATGCTGTTCTCCACCACCGGTTGAAGGATCAGCTTGAGCACTTCCAACATGGAACCCATTGCCGAGGGTTCACAGGGCATTCTGGTGGAAACCCTCCTGGAAG
>OGEP01002222.1_pt1 | contig 17769 bp, 13 predicted proteins | sample 1570721 | NCBI WGS metagenome assembly OGEP01 (sample SAMEA2582131, study PRJEB24529) | metagenome | biome: Human gut stool | place: China | collected 2011 | reverse complement strand
CCTCCAAGATGGCCAATATCTCTCCCCACATGATGCCTTCATCAATGATGAAATACTCCATGAAGATATACTGTTCAGCCTTTTTCAAATCCTCTAACAAAGCCGGAAGCATGTCATCTCCAAGTGGGAAGTAGGTAACATTAGTGTTTCTGTAGATGGAAAACTGAGCCGGACTGTGCTCCAGAAAATAAGCCAAACGCTGTAATTGACGATCACTATGAGATAAATAATCTGCAACTTCTGGATCAGTGCTCAAATAGTCGGAAGCTTGCTGAGTAGCTTCCACAAGACGCTTTTTCAACCGTCTGACACCAAAATCAGCGAGAGAAAAATAGAGCAGAGCTGTCCCAAAAATTGGAAAGAGGGCAATGATAATCAGCCAGGATAATTTGGAACGAGAATCCATGGAACGATTGAGCAAATAAAAGAAGGTAAAAACACTCAACAAGTGTTCCCATAAGATAATAGATGGGAAATGCTCTTGTAGGCTGACATAAGAAAAGATTAGGAAGGTAAGTTCAAGAAAGAAAAAAAGAAAATGGGTACCTTGCGATTAAGCAGGATTTTTTCCCATTTAGAAGGTTTCTGAGGCAATAGTCGGGCACTTGTTTCTTGGGACATATAGGCTCCTTTAGAATGAAAAAGATTGGCTTTACATTCCGACCTCTTTCGGTGATTTATTTAGTCTTAGTGACATTCTAACATGAGTAAATGGCATGAGCAATTAACCAGTGTTACTGATAAACTAATAGCTTATTTCTCTATTTTTCTGACAGGACCATCTATGGTCTTTTGCATCCAGACGATATCGTGCCATTGCTCAAACTTGTAGCCAACTTTTGGAAAATGAGCAACTTGGACATAACCCCGCTTTTCATGCATGGCAATACTAGCCTCGTTCGGAACAGCAATACAAGCTAAGAATCGTAAAAAGCCTCGTTTTTCAAGTTCCTCCTCAAGGGCATCATAGAGCCGATTTCCCAAACCTCGACCACGCGCATCTTCATGAAGATAAATAGACAATTCTGTTGTCCAATCATAGGCTGTACGAGCATAATAGGTTGAAGCATAAGCATAGCCGAGAACTTGTCCATCCTCTTCTGCTACTAGATAGGGGTATTTTTCAATCGTCTTGCTAATGCGTTTTTCAAACTCTTGAACACTGGGAACATCATATTCAAAGGTAATGGCCGTCTTCTCAACATAGGGTGCATAGATGGTCTGAATAGCTGGTGCATCGGATAACTTGGCTGGACGAATAGTTAGCATCATTTTCTCCTTCGACTTCATTACCTTTATTTTAAACTATAAGAAAAGAGGGCTCAACCCTCTTCTAACAAGTCTTGTCACTACATCAACGGAGCAACTAATCTAGTCAATAATCCTAAAGCCTTTTGATGGAACGGCAGATTTTCAATCTCGGCGACACTAACTCGATGACACTTGGCTTTGGTCGCTTGGAAATCTTCCTCAATGGAAACCACTGATGACGTCCTATAAAGATAAGTCGCACACTCAAAGTGATGATAAAGACTGCGGTAATCCAAGTTGATTGTTCCTACAACAGCCCTACTATTGTCACTCACAAAAATCTTGGCGTGAACAAAACCGGGTGTGTACTCATAGATCTTAACACCAGATGCTAAAAGTGTTGGGTAGTAAGTCTTAGCTAAGTAATAAGCTGACTTTTTATCAGGAATACCAGGCATGATGATACTAACATCAACTCCACGCTCAGCCGCAAACTTCAAAGCATGTAGTAACTCGCCATCTAAAATAAGATAGGGCGTCATGATATGAACAAAATCACGCGCATGATTAAGAATATCAATATAAACATTCTCACCAACCTTATCCTTATCCAGTGGGATATCCCCGTAAGGAACAACAAAACCAGGAGTATCAAAGGTCTCATGCTCAACCATATATGGTGTCACATCCAGTGTTTCATGTGAGTAAGTCCACATTTGAAGGAAGAGGACTAAGAAAGTATCAACCGCTGGCCCCTCAACCATGAGTGCAGTATCTTTCCAATGGCCAAAACGCTCAATCTTGTTGATATATTCATCAGCTAGATTAACCCCACCTGTAAAGGCTACCTTACCATCAATCAGCAAGATTTTTCTATGGTCACGGTAATTGTAATAGGTCGACAAGAAAGGCGTTACTGACGCAAAAACACGAGATTGAATGCCAATTCTCTCCAAACGTTTCTTATAGTCGAAACTCAAGGTTGAAAATTCAATCATGCCATCATACATGACACGTACTTCCACCCCTTCTTGAACCTTCTGTTTCAAGATAGCTAGGATTTCACCCCACATCTCACCTTCGTCAATGATGAAATATTCCAAGAAAATGTACTTCTCCGCTTTAAGGAGCTGTTTCTTCATTTCCTCAAATTTGGCTTCTCCGCTTGGAAAATAGGTCGTCTTACTATGACGATAGACAGGAAAATGCCCATTAACATTTTCAAGATACTGAACCAAATTGTAGTTACTCGTGTGACGTTGCTTAAGCTCTTCGAGAGCTTTATCATCCTGTTTCAATATTCCACAACTGCGGTCAATATTGCTCTGAATCGCACGCTTCATCCCTGTATAGCCCAAATCTAGTTTTGTATAGGCTAGGAGTAAGGTTCCGATAATAGGGAAAGGTAAAACAATCAGCAACCAAGTATTAACAGCCGTTGATTCCATATCACTTTGGAAGAGATAGATGATGGCTAGAATACGAAGGACCACTTCTGTTACTTGCAGGTGCACCCTATATTGACGTAACCACAGGTAAGACATAGCCACAACAACAAGCTGCAGTAAGATGATAAGGAAGATAATCGTAGCACGACTAAAGATACCTCGAAGAAAGCCACGACGCCCCCTATCATAAAGACGTTCAATTTTAGCTTCGTTTTTGATAGCAGGACTCCTTTCCCTTTTTAATTATTCTTATTATAACAAAAAAATGGCTTAATGAATTTAAGTTTCTTTAATTGTTATCTTCGACTAACTTATCCAATAAGGCCTGTGCTACTTTTTCAGGAATGCCAAGGGCTTGGATATCCTCAACGGTAGCTTTTTGGATAGCTGTCATAGACTTGAAGTGTTTGAGGAGTTTTTGTTTGCGCTTAGGTCCTAACCCCTCCACGCCATCAAGTTTGGAACTGAAACTGTTCTTACTACGGACTTGTCGATGGAAGGTGATGGCAAAACGGTGTACTTCATCCTGAATACGGTGAAGGAGGAAAAATTCCTCGGATTGACGTGGCAAATCAATGACGCGCAAAGGATCCCCAAAGAGCAATTCATTGGTTTGGTGCTTGTCATTTTTCTGAAGCCCCGCAACTGGGATAGATAGATTAAGCTCATTACGAAGTACGTCCTTGGCGACATTGACTTGACCTTGACCACCATCCATGATAATGAGGTCTGGTGGCGTTAAACCATCTCGTTTGACACGACTATAGCGACGACGAATAACCTCACGCATACTGGCATAATCGTCAGGGCCTTCAACAGTCTTAATCTTATATTTGCGGTACTCTTTTTTATTAGGTTTACCATTTTCAAAGACAACCATGGCAGAGACAGGGCTAGTTCCCATGATGTTAGAGTTATCGAAAGATTCGATACGGATTGGTGTCGGAATCCCCATGAGTTTGCCTAGATTTTCAATAGCTCCTTGGGTCTTAGCCAAGTCTTTTTCGAGGAGATCAAATTTTTGGGTCAAACTGACGCGGGCATTTTTCGTCGCCAGATTAACCAACTGCTTCTTCTCTCCCCGTTGAGGTTTAAAGACCTTGACCTCATCTCCAACTAGAGCTTCGACAGACTCTTGATCAATGTCTCCTGGAATAAAAATTTCCCTAGGCTTGAGATGCCGACTATCCAGGTAAAATTGACCCATATAGGTCAGAAAATCTTCCTCGGCTTCATTGTAATATGGGAACATATTGACATCACGCTGAATGAGTTTCCCTTGGCGGACAAAGAAAACCTGAACACACATCCAGCCCTTGTCCACGTAGTAACCGAAAATATCACGGTCCTGCATGTCTTGACGGATAACCCTCTGTTTAGTCCTGAGCGTCGACACCGCCTCAATCAGATCCCGATACTCCGCTGCCCGTTCAAACTCCATCTGGTCAGACATGTCCTTCATCTTTGCCTTGAGCTGGTTGACGATTTTATCATCATGACCATTTAAGAAATTCTTGACATCCTCAACCAAACCTTGCCAATAGTCCTCGGTGGTGTGACAGATGGTGTGGGCATTACATTGACCAATATGGTAATAAAAACAGACCTTGTTGGCAGGATTTTTACATTTCTTAAAGGGGAAAATACGGTCCAAAAGCTTCTTGATTTCATTGGCTGCACCAGAGTCTGGGTAAGGGCCGAAATAAAGACCACCATCCTTTTTGACCTGGCGAGTAATCAAGAGCCTTGGATAGAGCTCCTTAGTAATCTTGATAAAAGGGTAAGATTTATCATCCTTGAGGCGAATGTTAAATTTAGGCATATTCTCTTGGATGAGGTTAATTTCCAAAAGCAGGGCCTCGATATTAGACTCGGTTACGATAAATTCAAAGTCTGCAATCTCAGATACCAAAAGCTCCGTCTTGGTATCATGGCTTCCACGAAAATAGCTACGCACACGATTTTTTAGATTTTTAGCCTTACCGACATAAATAATATTGCCGAATTTGTCCTTGTGGAGATAACACCCCGGGTTGTTTGGGAGTAATTCCAACTTATGTTTAATCAGATCGTTCATGCTTTCATTGTAGCAAAAAAAGAGCTAAAAAGCTCTTCGGAATCATGGCTATCATAGCTTTACTTGGACAAAATCTTCAGGATTTCCTCATAACTTTTGACTTGGTAGGTTGGAACAGCTGGAGTCTCATTGACTAGGTTACTTGGATTGAACCAGACACTATCAATACCCGCATTATTACCACCCTGGATATCAGCAGTTAGACTATCACCAATCATGAGAGCTGAGCTTGGGTGAAAATCACGGACCTGATTGGCAATTTTATCAAAAAAGTCTGTAGACGGTTTGTGGGCACCCACCTCATCAGAGATGAAAATATCGTCGAAGAAAGGTAAAATACTCGAAGCCTGCAGACGACCACGTTGGATATAGCTAACACCGTTAGTTGCTGCATAAATCTTGTGGCCACAGTCTTTAACGTTTGATAAGAAAGCATGGGCCTGAGGCAACTCCTGCCCCTGTTGACTCAAAAAATGTTGGTAACGGCCAGCTAAGTGACTACCATCTACTTCTTTTCCAAAATGCTCAAAGAGACGTGAAAAGCGCGTGCGAAGTAATTCAGGTTTTGTAATCAAACCATGGTTGAGGTCTTCCCACATGGCACGATTCATGGGAATATAGTGGCCTTTATAAATCTTGATTTCTTGGGAAGCCACACCAGCCTCTTCTAGTAGGAAAGTTAAGGCCAAATCTTCAGCACGGTCAAAATCTAGGAGAGTGTGATCGAGGTCGAAAAGTAAATGGGTGTAGGTCATGACATATCCTTTCTGACAGTTAAATCATCAGGGCTTATTTTACCATAATCTAGCTATATATAAAGAAACACAAAAGGACGACCCACAGGCCGTCCTCTCTGATTTATGAAAAATAAGTATTGCTTACTTAATAGAGCACTATTATATCTATTGAACCTTAAAGAAACCTTAAAATAGGATATTTTTTTAAAAACACAATTTTACTTAAAACCCTAATATCACTAATTCATGGTATACTGAAAATACAAGATTAATCAAACGAGGCGTGTTATGAAAAATTTAAAATTTCAATCCGTTTTTGACATCATCGGTCCTGTCATGGTAGGGCCTTCCTCAAGCCATACTGCAGGAGCTGTTCGTATCGGAAAAATTGTTTCGGCCATCTTTGGTGATGCACCCACTGAAGTAGAATTTCAACTTTTTAATTCCTTTGCAAAAACCTATCGGGGTCATGGGACAGATGTGGCTCTTGTGGCTGGTATTTTAGGTATGGAAACTGATGATCCTGATATTCCGCGCGCACTTGATATTGCACACGAAAAAGGCATTAAAGTCTACTGGAAAATCAACAAAGATAGTAATGCACCGCATCCCAACACCACTCGTATTACACTAAAAAATGCTACAAAAACTATCTCTGCCACCGGTGTTTCCATAGGTGGAGGGAATATCCAAGTGACTGAGCTCAATGGTTTTGCGGTCAACCTCAAAATGAATACACCTACACTTATCATTGTTCACCAAGATGTTCCAGGAATGATTGCTCTTGTGACTGATATTTTATCTCGTTATGGTATCAATATCGCTCAGATGACCGTCACTCGAGAAAATGCTGGTGAGAAGGCCATTATGATTATAGAAATTGACTCGCACCAGTGTGATGAGGCCGTCAATGAAATCGCTAGAATTCCTCATCTACATAATGTCAACTTTTTCAGCTAAGAGGGGGATTCCATGTTTTACACTATTGAAGAATTGGTTCAACAAGCTGACCGTGATTATCAAGGCAATATTGCTGAACTCATGATTGCCACAGAAATCGAACTATCTGGACGTGACCGTTCTGAAATCTTAGAGCTCATGACACGAAATCTCGAAGTAATGAAAGATTCTGTTCAGGCTGGTTTGTCCCCTGAGAAATCACCAACTGGCTTAACCGGGGGGGACGCTGCCAAACTGGATGCTTATATCAAAAGAGGAAAGACTTTGGCTGACTCTGCTGTCTTAGGGGCTGCTCGCAATGCCATGGCCGTCAATGAATCTAACGCCAAGATGGGCTTGGTTTGTGCGACACCAACTGCTGGATCAGCAGGTTGTCTACCTGCTGTTCTTACAACTGCTATCGAAAAACTGGGCTTGAGCCAATCACAACAACTGGATTTTCTATTCACTGCCGGTGCATTTGGTCTAGTCATCGCAAATAACGCCTCAATTTCTGGAGCAGAGGGAGGATGTCAGGCCGAAGTTGGCTCTGCCTCTGCTATGGCTGCTGCCGCTATTACAATAGCTGCTGGTGGAACACCTTTCCAAGCTAGCCAAGCCATTTGCTTTGTACTAAAAAATATGTTGGGACTCATTTGCGACCCCGTAGCTGGATTAGTCGAAGTCCCTTGTGTCAAACGTAATGCTATGGGAGCAAGCTTTGCCCTAGTAGCTGCCGATATGGCCTTGGCAGGTATCACATCTGCCATTCCAGTCGACCAGGTTGTTGACGCTATGTATCAGGTCGGTTCAGCCATGCCAACTGCCTTCCGTGAAACTGCTGAAGGTGGCTTAGCAGCAACTCCGAAAGGAAAAGCACTCGCAAAAGAAATCTTTGGTTGAGAATTAGTCGATATCCGTAAATTACTAATTCAAACATATAAAAGGCAAACATCTTTTAGTAGATGTTTGCCTTTTTCAGATATGTCTAAACTTAAGATAAAATCTGTTGAATTTCTCGCCTAATACTATTCTTATCTAAACAATATTCCTTAAGAAGATAATCTTGTTGTCCTACTTGGCCAAAACGTTCTTTTATACCAAGTCGATAAACTGGTGTATTTACTTTGGTCGCCATCATTTCACAGATTGCACTACCTAAACCACCTATAACATTATGATTTTCAACAGTTAGTACTGGTTTATCTAACAACAAAGTTTCTACCTCAGGATGAATTGGTTTAACACGAAAGAGATCAATGACACCAACCGAATAACCTTCTTTTTCCAAAGAATTCGCTACTTCTAAACAAGGTGCAACCATTATTCCAGAACAAACCAAAGTAAGGTCATTTCCTCGTTTAAGCTCTATATACCCTTTAGAGAAATCTTCATCTCCCTTATATAGGGGGGCTGGTTTTTTCCGAATAGTTCTAATATATTTTAAGCCACTCAATTGTAAAGTTTGTTGCAATACTGACTCAAATTGGACATCATCACTCACTTCAAAAACGGTAGCATTAGGGACTAAGCGAAGAAGCCCAAGTTCCTCAAAAGGCATATGGGTTCCACCATTCATCTCAGCACTGACACCAGCATCTGATCCAATCACAGTTGCACTTAATTGGGAATAGCCAAGTGAAATAAACAACTGGTCAAATACTCTCCTTGAAGCAAATGGTCCAAACGTGTGGAAGTAAGGTTTAAACCCTTGGATAGCTAAACCGGCAGCAAGGCCAACCATTTCTGATTCCATGATTCCACCATTAATGTATCGCATACCAAATGCTTTCCCTAAATTATTTGTTCCCATTGAACTCGATAGATCCGCTTCTAATGCAACAACTTCCGGATGACTTTTATTAATATCAAGTAGGAAATCTCTGTAAACTAGACGCATTTCTTTTGCTTCTCTTTTCATACCAGATCCTCCAGTTGCTTACGCAAGTTAAACACTGCTTTTTCTAACATTGCTCTTTGTTCATCTGAAGGGCGCAAATGATGATTAGCTGTCATAGTTTCAAGTTCAGGAACTCCTTGGCCTTTCACAGTATCTAGGACTATACACTTTGGCTGGTTCGATGTTGAGGATTGCAAGCCAATAATCGCATCGTAAATTTCCTTAATATCCGAGCCATCTACACGAAGCGCTTCAAATCCAAAGGCTTTAAACTTCTCAACAAAGTCGCCAGGATTGCAGACCTCCTCTGTCGTCCCATCAAGTTGTTTTTTATTATCATCAACAAATACCAAGAGATTTCTCAATTTATGATGTGCTGCAAATTGAATTGCTTCCCAACATTGACCCTCATTTAACTCACCATCACCAACAATTGTATATGTAAAATGTGGAGAATCATTTATAATTTGGCCATATGCTATTCCAGTAGCAACGCTAATCCCTTGACCTAAAGAGCCTGTCGTCATATCAATTCCTGGAGTTATATTTCTATCTGGATGTGACGGGAGTCGTGTACCATTCGTATTTAAAGAATGAAGAAAGTCTTTATCAAAAAATCCTTTTAAATAAAGTGTGCTATATAGAGCAGGACCAGCATGTCCTTTAGATAAAACAAAGTAATCTCTATCCTTCTTCTTAAATTGCTCTGGAGTCATATTCATCACTTTTCCGTATAACACGGCAAGAATTTCTACGACAGATAGACTTCCACCATAATGTCCAAATCCTAAATAATTCAAGGTTTCCAGTGTATTTAATCTAATTTCGGTAGCAAAAGACTTTAATTCATGTACCTCTTTTGGACTTAGGGCCATGGCTTACTCCTCCTTAGCAGGTGCTTTATAAACGAGAGAAATTCCAACCATAGCTGCAAGGACAACGATAAGACCAATAATAATACCAGTTTGTGAACCAACTTGGTTAAGAACACCAAGAATAATTCCTGACAAACCAAAGTCTGCATCTGAGAAGGTAGAACCTTGGAATCCAAGAGAACCAAGAACAGGCATCAAGAATACTGGCAAGAAGCTAATCAGAACACCTTGTAAAAAGGCACCAATTGTTGCTCCACGAACACCACCTGAGGCATTACCAATAACCCCTGCAGTTGCACCACAAAAGAAATGAGGAACAACACCCGGCAAAATGACAACAGATCCAGTAGCAATCATAAGGGCCATACTTACCAAACCACCAGCGAAACTAGAGATAAAACCAATTAAGACCGCATTTGGAGCATATGGATAAACAATCGGACAGTCCAGAGCTGGTTTAGAATTTGGAACCAAGCGTTCAGAAATTCCTTTAAAGGCTGGTACAATTTCACCCAAAATTAAACGAACACCAGCGAGGATGACAAATACTCCTGCAGCAAATTGTCCAGCCAATTGAAGGGCATAAACTAAACCACTAGTACCACTACTCAATTCTTTTTCAATGTATCCTGATCCTGCAAAAATGGCAACAATCAAATAGATAATTGACATTGAAATTGTAATACTTACAGTACTATCACGTAAGAATGCTAAACTTTTTGGGAATTTTATATCTTCTGTTGATTTTGATTTATCCCCAACAAGACCACCAACAAATCCACTTAACCAATATCCCAATGAACTAAAGTGACCTAAGGCAACTTTATCATTACCAGTTAATTGAACCATGTATTTCTGAACGAAAGCTGGCGATAGACTCATGATAATACCTAAAGCTAGACCACCCAATAAAATCAATGGTAAGTTAGTAAATCCAGCAACTGATAGAATTACAGCAATCATACACGCCATATATAGAGTGTGGTGCCCTGTTAAAAAGATATATTTGAATCGAGTAAAACGAGCAATTAAGATATTGAATACCATACCTGCAAACATAATCATAGCTGTAGCTGAACCGTAAGTTGTCAAGGCAACCGCCACAATCGCTTCATTATTCGGAACAACACCAGATAGATGGAAGGCTTTTTCAAACATTGTTCCAAACGGATTCAAAGAACTTTGAATAATTCCAGCACCACCTGATACAACTAGAAAACCAACAAAGGTTTTAATACCACCCTTAATAATATCTGGTAATGCTTTCTTTTGAAGCACCAAACCTAGAATAGCAATTAAAGCCACCAATATGGCTGGTGTACTTACAATATCTAATAAGAACTTAATCATTGATAGAACCTCCTAAATAAGACCCTTTTCTTCACAAATTTTAGTTACTAATTCTTTCAGCTCATCCATATCGATAATGCTATTTAGTACCCTTACGTCACCTAGGTGTCCTGCTGAATCTTCCAAGTCACGTCCAACAATCCAAATATCCGCAGCACTTGGATCCGCACCACCTAAATCATAGTGTTCAACCTCAACACCAGTCACTCCTAGTTCGCTAAGAATAGATTCGATATTCATTTGAACCATAAAGCTAGAACCTAGTCCTGAACCACACGCTGTACCAATTCTCAACATAATTTAGTCCTCCTGTTGAATAATTTCTTTGATATCATTAAACTCTTGAGCTGTTAACAATCTTTCAACCTTAGCATTATCACGTAAAATAATCGTAAGATGTTTTAATGCTTTTAGGTGAGTCTGATTATCGACAGCAGCAATACAAATTAATAAACGAATTTCTTGAGCTGGATCATCCAGCAGATAAATTGGGTGGTCTAAAACCAACATGGACATGCCCACTTCATTAACACCATCTTCGGGTCTAGCATGGGGAATCGCAATTCCCTTTCCTAGATTAATGAAAGGTCCAAATTCTTCGACTTTTCCAATCATTGCTTCTGGGTAGTTGGCGGTAATTTGGCCACTTTCCAACAATGGCTGAGATGCTTTTCGAATAGCGTCCTTCCATCCCATTTTTTCTGAACTTCTTTGAAACATTTTTTCCGTAATTAAATCTTGTAACAAAGGTAACACTTCCTTTCTCTGAATTTCTTCATATATAAATTTTTTCAGAGCAATGCGTAATTCTGATTCTTGTGAAACTGATGCAAATCGTTTAATCAACTCAAGCAATCTCTCAAGCTCGATATCTTTCGGATCCATCTCTGGAAAATCTTTTGAGACTAATTGCACTAATTGTGACGATTGCTCAACAGTCATCATTACTGATACTAAATACTGAGGTTTTTTAGTATCAACTTTTACTGTTGAAAATACTAAATCGAATTCTTCATCCTTAAACTCATGCAAACGATCAACTCGAGTAACTCCGATAAAGCTAACCTGCGGAAATAAAATGCGTAGGTTTTCCTTTATCATAAGTGAAGAGCTCGTACCATTTGGACAGACAATAACTGCTTTGTAGTTTTTTCTAGTCGTCTCCTTCTTCTTAAGATAACCACCAAAATGAACGACAAAGTAAGCTATTTCACTGTCTGGAATAGGTTGACCTACAACCTTTGACAAGGGCTCCAAGGATTCCTTAACGAATTCAAATAAGTCTGGATGCTGTTCTTTTATACTATCTGTATAATCATTTGAACTAGGAAGACCAAATTTTAAGCGATAGTAAACTGGAATCAAATGCTTCATCAAATTATCTTTGAGCGTGGCTTGCTTAGAAAATTGTAAAAGTGTAATACTTTCCATTTTTTCTACAATTTGATCCGTTAAAGTTTGGAAATAACTAAAATCAACAGAGGTATTTCCTTCAAAACCACTAGACAAGAGCCCAGCTATATATTGGCGATCTGATCTAGTAAAATTACTATCAAATCCCCCTAAATCATAAGCATTATCCAATAAAATATCTGCCAAATTACGTATCTGAGAAGGAGCCTCTATCTCCTCTGAAACTACTCTGGAAACTTTCCTTTGATAACGACATAAAATAAGCGTTATTCCATACAAACATTCTTGTAACTTATCGGAAATTGGCGTAAGGTGTAGAATTTTTGAATAATCCTGAACAAGTTTATTTAAAATCTCAAAGGTAGTACCATGAGGCCAAGCAGAAATAACATATTCAAGTCCCCAAAGTCCGACAGAAGAGTTTAGTAACTCATTAATGACTATAAAAGCCATCAAATGTTTCTGTTTTTCATCACCAAGTATAATGTATCCTTGAGATCTAGAATATTCTATATCCAAGTGATGAGTTTGCAGATTCTTTCTCAAAGAACGAATATCAGACAAGGTGGTATTCTTACTAACCTTCAAAAAATCTTGATAGTGCCAATTGGAAACAAAATCCGTCCGACAAAAAGTATAAAGGTAAATTAACTGTAAACGAATCCTTTTGGGAAGCTGTAATTCTTCAGAACCAATTAAAGTCGCTATATTTTCATCGTTTAGTATTCCAGTAACGTAATACCTTCCTTTATCTTGCTCGATTTTTATTCCTCGGTTATCAAGATAAATAGTTAATTGATCGATACAATCTCTAACGTCTTTTATTGAGCAACGAGTTTTTACAGATAACTCATACAAAGAAAGATTTTGATTAGCCAGTAATGTTATCAAAACTACTATAATTTTATGATCAATCATTTTTTAACCTTTCTACTTAGATTATATGACACCGCTTACAAAACATAAAGATAATTAGGGCACAATTTAGAACGTTGTAAAAACTCTTTAGATTGTGCCCAAGATAGTATTTTAATGGATTTTAAAATAAAGCGACTTACAAAATCAAACCTTTTGAAAAGAACTGAATCATCCCATGACTATTTCTAAGCAAAAAAACTTAGAAGTATGAGTGCTTCTAAGTTTTTTCTTCTTACATAGCCTTTTCAACGTTTTGATCTTAGCTGAATAACCATTTTGTCAAAAAGTGCCATGTTTCTTTGGCAATACTTGCAAGGAAGGTTGAGAGACTAAATTTGCTAAATGTTTTTAGGAGATTGTCAACTACTGGAGCGATAGTCTTAGGTGTTTCTACTGGAGTGTTACTTTCTTTTTGCTTACCAGTATTATCCTGAGATGGGGCTGGTACTGTACCTGTATTGTCTTGGTCACCGGTTTGTCCAGTTGGTTCAGGCTCTGGAGCAACCTCAGGTTGATGCTCAGGTTCATCTGGTTTATTTTCCGGACTTGGTTCTGGACTAGGTTGTGGTTGAGGATCAGGTTTGATTGGCTCGTCAGTGGTGTCACTACTTGTGTTTGTCATTTTTTCAGTAACGAAGAAGTTTTTGAATTCTACTGCTCCATCCCAAAGACCGACACCTACATGGGCTTGATTGAAGTAATTATCCACGGCATCAAATTGATGATGGAGCACTTCCTTGCCATCGACATAGACTGTCATGGTGTCCTTGCCCTTTTCAACCTTGACGTGGTGGTACTGACCATCATTGATTGCTTTATCCAGATGAGCTTCAGCGATGGTTTCACCACCAAAACGGAAGAGACGTACAGTATCGTTGTCAGCAAATTGGACAGAGTAGGCACGACCTGGTTCTTCACGTTCCGCAGCTACAAAAAGGTTGACCAAACCATGTTGGTATTTGACATCGATATCATAGTCAAATTGCTTGAAGCCATTACTTTCATAGGCCATGAAGAAGTCATTGGCACTGACATTGCTATCGTAAAGGGTATCGTCATCAATATACCAATTACCAGTGACAGCTTTCAAGCCTTTAAGGTTGGTCGCAAAATTGTTGAGCGTGATGGCAATATTAAAGGTCTTGGTCAGTGAAGGATTTTCAACTGAGGTTGCTGTGACAGTGAGATGACCTTTATGAAGAGCTTTGAGAGAAAGTTTATTGTCATGTTCAGTATATGACACCAAACTTGGATCACTAACCGTCCATGTCACATCTTGCTCTTCAGAAGCGGGTGCGAGGTAAACCTGCAAGTCCTTACTTTGACCAACTTCGAGGGTCAAGTCACCTGCAACTGTGGTGTTCATGGCAACAGCCTTAGTGACTTCCTTCTTGTCAGTCCAAGTACTCTTAATTGGATAAATAGCAATGTTTGCTTTAGCTGGACCACCTTCAACCAAGACACTTGCTCCAACAGCTCTTGGGCTTGGGAAAATCTGGTTAGCACCTGCCACCGTATTACCCTTAGCAAAAACTTCCACACTCGCACGGTCCACATAAAGGTGCAAATCAATAGAACCATCTTCATTGCGAGTCACCTGTTGACTATTCACTTTAGCAAAGGCATCAGAAAGAATTGTACCAGATTGGCTACGGTCAATAGACAAAGTTTCCTTGGTTAAATCGTAAACGACCTTAGTAGCTTGACCATCACCGACGCGAAGGTTAAAGCCAACTGCAGTCGTGTCCTTACCTGGTACAAAGTGAGAAACCACTTCATAAGTGTCACCTGTGAAATCTTTAAGCAGTTCATTGTCAGAAGCTACTGTGACATTTTCAAAATACTGGGCATTATCTGTATCACGAAGGCTTTCATAGGCCTTAACAGGAGTTTGTGTTAAGAAGTAACGGTCGCCTGATTTAACCAAACCAAGATCAAGGTTAAGGTTAAAGGTACCATTAAATTTTTGACCAACAGTATCTGCAACCAAATTACAATAATCTTCCCAAGTGTTCATCCAGTTGATTTCAGTCAATTGTGGGATGTTTGGATGGTCAGCTGTTCCAAAATCATGAACATAATAAGTCATGGCAGCATAGGAATCCTTACCAAAATTCATGATTTCGTCATGGTCTTGGTAAACATCATCAGCTACAAAGGCCCACTTGCCATCCACTTGTTTAAAGTCTCCAACCTTGTAAGAACGACCCCCACGTGAGAGTACCCACTTGAGAGCCCCATCATTGGCCACTATTGGGTAAAGGTCAGGACATTCCGTATGCAAATCCTTATAGGTTGTTTCCACCTGCCAGTTCTTCAAGTCTTGTGAAGAATAAATGCGGAGTGGACCACCAGCAAGGACCATAAACCATTGGTTATCCCAGCGAAAGACCTTAGGATCACGGAAATCTTGGTTTTGAAGTGGGTCCTGAGACCAGTCGGCAACTACCTTATCATATTTTTGCCAAGTTCTCCCCTCGTCCTCACTATAGGCAATTTCAATCCGTTGCCCATTACCATTTGAAGTGATAATAGCTACCAGGCCACCTTCCGGAGATTTGAAGAGACCTGAGCTATTCGTACTGTCAACCACGACAGAGCCTGAGAACATGTGACCTGTTGCATCTGGATAAAAAGCAATTGGCTCTTCATCCCAATGAAGCAAGTCTCGGCTGGTCGCATGGGCCCAGTGCATTGGCCCCCATTTGGTATCATCGTAAAATTGATAGAAGAGATGGTAACGTCCCTTGTAGAAGACCAAGCCATTAGGGTCATTAGCCCAACCATCCTTAACAGAATAATGATACTGATCACGATAAAGCTCGTTGTAATACACATCATCACTCTGTCTTCGGTGGATATTGACACGGTAGGTCAAGGTCACAGGACGGCCAAGCGAATCGGTCACACTACTTTCAATGGTAAAGTAATTGGCACCTACAGCCACTGGCAATTGAGAAATATCTGTGTAGACATTTCCCTTGGCATCTTCTACCTTGATAACAGCATTTGGATTATGCTTAGTGATGTCAAAGCCTACCGTCTCAGCATTATGCCCTACATATTGGATATGAAGTGGTTCTTCGGAGAAGAATTGGGCTTGTTTTTCAACGGAACCTGTCTTTGAAGTCACTACGAGATTGTCAATCAAAGGAAGACTGGCATCATCAAGATTAACATAGCGGGTGTTTTTGAAAATGACATTGGCATTCCAATTAAGAAGTCCAAAGTAACCTTCTGGAAGGACTTGAGGTTGGCCCTTGTCACTTTTTTGAAGAACAGAATCGCCTGTACTTGCGACAAGCACATCATTGACATAGTAAGATAGCCATTGATTAGCCGCAACTACTCTAAGATTATAGGTTTCATCAGCAGTTGGTGTCACATCTTTTTCATCTACAAGTTGAATATCCTGATTATTGACCCAACGCCAAAACTTAACCTTATGGTTACCAGAGTCCACATTGACCCCATACATATTTTTATCGCTACTATCATTGTTACCACGGAAAATGAGGGCAGCGGCACCACCGGCTTCCTTGAAGGTCACATCAGTTGAATAGATAAAATTTTTACCCTCAGATTGGGAATAAAGAAAAGAGTCTCCCTTGTCTTTGGCATCTGAATGAATGCCATCAGCCTGCATTTCCCAGTGACCATTTTGATCTGCGGTCATTTCCTCAAGATTGGTAACTGCTTCATTATTAGGCAAATCCGTTTTATCTTCTGTCACATGAACAGGACTTGTACTATTAGTTTCAACTGGCCTTTCTTGACTGGTCTGATTCAAATCAGCTTCTTTCGTTTGATTAGGCACTTTTTCAGCCTCACTAGCCTGTGTTTGGACTTCTTTTGGCTGATTAGGACTAGGCTGAGTGAGATTCTCTTGAGCTGTTATAGCAGATTCGGAAACAAGAGACGGACTAGGCTCTATCACTTGGGGGACTTCTTTGGTCGTGCTTGGAGCAACCTCCACTTGGGGGGCAACTTGATGATCAGTCTGAGCTACTACTTCTTGAGTTGTTGGGCTCACAGTCGTCGGTTCCGCTTGGTCCGCATAGACTGGACCAGCAAGGGCCAAGCCCGCAAAACTTACCAGTGCACAGCCATAGACCCATGTCTTCCCACTTTTACGCATAAACCAATTTTTACAAACAGTATCATTCATGACTCTTCTCCTTCTTTAGAGCAACATTAAATGTTGTCTCAGTTTTCATGAAAATTCAAAGTCAATACATTCGCCTTTATTAATAAGCCTATCAAAGTTTCCGGAAATATCTCTAGGATTTACATTAAAACGGTAAACGCTTACTTTTAATATCATTATAGCACTATAATCTGAAAATGCCATCTTTTTCTGTAATGTTTTTCATATAAATGAAAAACTTCCGAATTTGCCATTCGAAAGTCTCTTGCTTATGCTAAATCTGAGCCTGTTAGTAGGCTATTTCCAATAATACCAATGGTTACAATAGCAATCCTTAAGTATCCCAAAAGGCTAGGCAAAAGCAGCCAGTAAAATCAAAAGGCTAGCACTCCTCATCCAGGACCCACCCGAAAGATTCATATTTCGATTAAAAATAAAGGTAAAAAAGAGGGCACCAAGAATACCAAACCAAAGAGCCCTCGCAAAATGAGTTTGTTTCATAAGTGTAAACTCCTATAATAATTCTATTGTACAGGGTTTGTGCAATAGAAAAAGGAGGTCATCATAATGACTTCCTTTTTTTAATTTTTCACTTATACATTCCCTTATGCTTCTTCAAATACTTCTTACCATACCGATTTGACAGAGACTTAATCCTAGTCACCTTTTAGCTGTACCTGTGTGTGAGCTAAGAGGTCACCGAGATGCCTCTCT
>OGEP01002218.1_pt1 | contig 17792 bp, 14 predicted proteins | sample 1570721 | NCBI WGS metagenome assembly OGEP01 (sample SAMEA2582131, study PRJEB24529) | metagenome | biome: Human gut stool | place: China | collected 2011 | reverse complement strand
GAAAGAGCAAGCTCAGACCGCTCACTGCTGAGGCTGGGCTATCGAACCGGTGGGCTGTGCCTACCAGTTATGGGAAATAGCCGAAATAAGCCATCACGGCCGCCCCCGCAGCCCCGCCCACCGCCGCCCCGCCGAGCATCGAAATAAGCCCGTCGATGGCGGGCGCGGAATGTCTTACGGAGTACACGATTTCGATTTCGGTGATGCTGCCGAGATCGAACCAGGGTCCCCAGAGCCGCTCGGAGCGAAGATCGTCCACTTTGAGCCCATCCGACGACGTCTTGTATTCGCTGACGTTTCCTTGCGGATCGATAAGCATGGCGCGCAGACCTCTGGACATGGTGCGAAGGGCTCGTAAGGATAGACCGCAAGGAGCGGTCGGTTGAAGAAGACGGCGGGCTCGTTCTCCCGCAGGGAGACGCCGGAACTGCGATCCAGTATACGACGGCGCCCTAAATTTCCATGCCTCTCAGCGGGAAAAACGGGACGAAGACAGAGGATGCGTCAGACTCTCGGGTTTTCGGCTTCTCGGATTGTCCAAAATGCGACAACCGCCGCTGACAAGTCCTACTCGGAAGCAGCCCGATCGTCAGCCTTTCGTCCCCTCTTCAGCACTCCGGCATTTCGCCCCAACGCATCCAAAAACCGGCGGCTGTCCATCCTCAACTTCCGGCGGTCGTCGGCAAAAGGCGTGCGCGAAGGCATCCGATATGGGGGCGGCGACCCCAAAAAGCCCAGATTGGAGAATCCTTCCAAAATTCGCTGCAACGAGATTTTCACGGCGCGCTCCGGTATGCATGAGACTTTGGCATTTCTCCCGCAGGGAAACGCCTGAAACACAATCCAGTATACGACGTCGCCCCTGATTCCCTTGTTGCTCAGGCGAAAAAAGCGAAAAAAAAGAAGGGCGAAGCGACAACGCCCCGCCCGAAAGACTCCATGGATTTTCCAAACTGCGGCCGACGCTTCCGTCCATTCCCGCTCGAAAGCGTCGTGCGCCGCAAGGAGTCGGTCCGTGCACCGAAAGGCCGCCCTCAGCGCAGGCCTTCGGCATTCGTGTTTCCGGCAATCGGCGGCGGGAAGCCGGCTTTTCCTCTTTCCGTCGGGCCTCACTGTTGGAGACTGCAGCCCGACCCTCCGGCTTCCCGCCCCGACGACACCTCTCTCAACGCATCGGGTTCAGCCGAGCGCCAATCTGCGGCGAAGACCGTAGAGGCGCAGAATGCAGAGGAAGCCCGCCGCCGAAATGAGACCCCCCGCGAGATAACAGACGGGATACCCAAGGCCCGCGGCCCGGAGCGTCCCCATGAGCGCGGGACCCGCGATCCCGGCCACCGAAAAGCCCGCGAACATGATCCCGAAGTTGACGGAATTGTTGCGCGACCCGAAGACTTCCGCCGTGTACCCCGGGAAGACGCCCATGAAGGACCCGAAGGAAAGCCCCACGGCCGCGAGCCCGACGTAAAAGAGCGCGCGCGATTCGGGACCCGAGAGCGCCAGGGCGGCCAGCCCCAGAAGCGAGAGCGAAAGTCCGAGCGAAAGGGCCGGGAGTCGTCCGAGACGATCCGAAAGCGTTCCCGCGAAAATGCGACCGAAGGTGTTCGCGAGCGCGATCACCGAGACGGCGGCGCTCGCTTCGGCCGCGCCCCACGCCATCTGGTCGCGAGCGATCGAAAAGACGTGCGCGATCACCATCATGGCGGCGATCGCCCCGCACATCAGAAGAAGGATCATCGGCGGGAATTCGGAGGACGCGAGCATGGCGCGCCAGTTGCGCTCCGTTCCCGTCGCGGCCCGGCCCGCGGGCGGCGTCCAGCCTTCGGGCGCAAACCCCGGAGGACAGCGCATCGAGAGGAGTCCGCCCGTGACGATCACGACCCCGAAGAGAACGCCGAAGATCTGCAGGGCGGACGAGACGCCCGCCCCGGCGATCAGATACGACGCGACCGGCGGCACCAACACCGAGCTGATTCCGTAGGCGGCCGTCGTGAGTCCCCCCACGAGTCCCCGTCGGTCGGGGAAGAACTTCATCGTGTTGTTGATCGTGCAGCCGTAGACGAGCCCCAACCCCAGACCGAAAAAGAGCCCGTAGGAGAGGATCACGCCCGTCGCCGACTCGGCCGTGCCGGTGAGAAAGAGACCGAGCCCCATCAGGATCCCGCCCGCCACGATCACGAAGCGCGGTCCGAAGCGGTCGTTCACCGCCCCGCCGAAGATCATCGGGATGGGCCCGAGACCGTTCGCGAGCCCGAAGGCGAGCGCGAGATCCGCCCCGGTCACGGCGGTTCCGGTGAGGTCGGTGAGCCGCGCGGCGAGCGCCGATCCGAAGACGGACCAGGCGTAGATCGACCCCGCGAAGAGATTGATGACGCAGCTCACCGTGAGGAGCCGCCAGCGTTGTTGCGTCAGATTCATGACGATGGATCCTTTCGTAACGGTTGGGAGGGCGCCGCGGAGGCGTCAGCCCGCAAGGGTCTTGCAGAGCGCGAGGTCAAGCCGCGCTTCGGCGAGCGAGCGCCGCTGCTCGAGCTTTTGAATCTCGACCGCCACCCGGCCGAGCGCTTCGCGCTCGCGCACGAGGTCGGCCGCAACCTTGTCGGGGTTGGCGCTTCCCGTTGTGGCGCGCGACTTCACGATTCCTTCGGGCGAGGTCGCCTCCCGGAGTTCCGCTTCGCCGAGCGGAAAGTCTTCGGGGAGGGACGCGGCCTTCACGTCCGCGCGGAAGGTCTTCCAGAGGGCAAGCACGTCGCCGTACTGCAGAATCGGAGGCGTCACGCCCCTCTCTCTCGCCCAAGAGACAAGCCGGCTCGCAAAGCCGTGGCCGCTTCGGAAGTCCACATGCCCGCTTCGCACGAGACGGTCCGCGATTTCCTGCGTGCACGTCCAGTCGGCGTTGAGTTCGGCGAGCGCCCGATCGCGGTCGACGCGAAGCGTCCGCACGAAGCCCGCGAAGGTGCGAAGCACGATGCAGGCGTCGTCGGCGAGCTCCTTCATCATGCGCGCGTCGCGCACGTCGGCCATGCCGAGGCACAAATTCTGCATGCGCATCATCACGCCCTGGGCTTCGCCGATCACGAGTCCCGCGTCGCGGCGCAGGTCGTTGACGAGCCCCGGATTGCGCTTTTGCGGCATCGCGCTCGAGCGGTATTCGCCGTTTGTGCTCTCCATGCGGATCCAGGGGTGCGGCGTCGCGTACTGCACCATGAAGTCGGCGAGGAAGGCGTTGACGTGGAGCATGGCGGCGGTCGCGATCTGCGACATTTCAAGAGGCAGGTCGTTCCCGGCGCACTGGCCGGCGTCGAAGGCGTTCGTAAAAGTGCGCGAGAAACCGAGAAGCTCCGCCATGCGCTCGACCTTGAGGGGCCAGCCCGTGCCGTTCAGAACGCCCGAGCCCATCGGGCAGAAGTCGAAGCGCCGGATGCACTCGAACGCGCGCTCGACGTCGCGGCCGAAGACCGAAATCTGCGCGAGGAGGTAGTGGCTGTAGAGCGTCGGCTGCGCCTGCACGCCGTTCGTGTAGGCGGGCACGACCGTATCCTTTTCGCGCTCGGCGAGTTCGAGGAGCGCGTAGCGCACTTCCGAGAGGGCGGCGAGGATCTTCGTCAGGCGCTCGAGATTGAGCCCCGCGTTGGCGGTCGCGAGAATGTCCTGGCTCGAGCGGCCGACGTGCAGGACGCTTGCCGCCATGCCTGCGCGGCGAAGGAGTTCGGGCTCGAACGTGATGTAGAGTTCCGCGCGCTTTGCGCCCGGCTTTTCGCCTTCGCGGCGCATGTCGTCCAGGGCGCGGGCGAGCTTTCCGGCGTTTTCGCGGTCGAGCAGTCCCGCCTCCACGTTCGCGACGATCGAGGCGCGGTTGATGAGCTGCAGCCAGTCTTCCGTGTCGAAGGTTGCGCGCTCGCCGCTTTCCGCGACGGCGTCTTCCGCCGCGCTCGGCGCGGGTACGCGCCCCATGTGCATTCCCAGCATTTGTTTCTCTCTCCAAGAGGTGCCGAATGTGAATGTGTTCTCAAAAGGGTCCCGCCCTGAAACCGGACGGGACCCGGATTCGTCGTGCGCTGTCAGAAGCGGTGCATCATGCCCATGATGACTTCATGCGCGGAGATGTCGTCCTTCTGCCAGTCGGCGTCCTGCCAGAAGTAGCCGCCCACGGCGTAGACCGAGGTGCGCTTGCTCAAGGGGTAGATGTAGCCCAGACCCAGGTTGGCGCGCTGCATGTCCTTGCCCGTCGCGCCGGTGTCGTTCTGGTTTTCGGCCTGCGCATAGGCGACCGACATCTTCACCGTGCCGCCCGCGGCGCGGAAGTCGACGCCCGTCGACACGGCCCAGGCGTCAAAGCCCTTCTGAGAAACTTCCTTGTCCGTGAAGGCGGACTCCAACATCGGCGCGACTTCCTTCGTCGAGTAGCCGCCGATCCAGGGGATGTTCTTCATGTACTGCGCCGTGCCGTAGAGCTTGAAGGCCTGGAAGTCGTAGTGGCCGCCGACCGTGACCTTGTAGGCGTCTTCGGCCGAACGAATGGCGCCGAAGCGGCCGTCCGCGTCGGGATTGAGGCCGTAGCTCTGACGGTTCGCGTAGTTGACGCAGTCGACCGCCGCGGCGAGGAAGAACTGTTCGGCCGTGTAGGTGGCGCCCACGGCCCACCAGCGGTCGGTCTTGTGGGAGCCTTCCTCTTCGGCGTCGGAGCTGTTGTTCTTGAACGAATACTGGGCGTGGAACTGCAGACCGCCGAACTTCGGAGAAATGTAGTTGATCATGTTGTCGTAGCGGGCGTTCGCGAGCGTGCCGGCAAACTTCCAGCCGCCCGTCATGTTGCCCCAGCCGGCGCCGAAGGGATTGACGCGGGAATTGAAGATGCCCGTCGTCCCCGAGCCCGTCGAGAGGGCCGGGAAGCGGCCGAACTTCAACTGACCGTAGGTCGTCGATTCAATGCCGACCGAGGATTCGCGCTCGAAGAGCTTGTTGCCCGAGCCGTAGATCGTGCCGTCGTCGGCGAGGAAGCCCGATTCGAGGTGGAAGATCACCTTCGTGCCGTCGCCGATTTCTTCGGAGCCCTTGATGCCCCAGGTGGAGACGTTGCCGGTGCCCTGTTCGACGGTGCTCTTCGAACCCGCGGCCGCCACGGTTCCGTCCTCGCCGATCGGGGAGGGCGCCCAGGAGCTCTGTCCCTGCGGACCGCGCATGCCGTAGTTCAGATCCTCATGACGATAGGTGACGCCCTGGTCCAAAAAGCCGAAGAACGTGATGTCGGCGGCGAGAGCGGACTGAGCGAAACCGGCGGCGCAGAGCGCGGCCGCGACGGAGGTAAGGCGAAGAGAGAGGTTTTTCATGATGGTTCTCTTGGGTTGAGTGAGTGTGGATGGATGGATGGATGGATGGAAAAATCAAAGGTTCCGGGGTTTATGCGATCCCCGCCGCCCTGCGGCGATCGAGCGTCGGAATGCCGCCCGACACGACGACGGGTTCGAGCCCCGCCCTGCGCACGGCTTCGACGCCGGCTTCGGTGCAGACGATCCGCGCTTCGCGTCCCACCGCGCGCCCGTCGCGAAGGAGGAATCGCCCCTTCACGAGGGAATGGACGGCGCGTTGTGAAACGGGGTCGTAGATCGTGAAGTCCGCGTCGCTTCCGGAAGCGAGCGTGCCCTTCTGCGCGAGTCCGAGCATGCGGGAAGGCAGGTACGAGGTCTTCACGGCGAAGTCGACGGCGTCGAGCGCCCCGAGCTTCACGAGCGAAAGGCCCGACTCGAGAATGACGTTGCGGGGAATGCCGCCCCCGTCGGTGCCGATCGCGTCGACGAGGAAGGAGCCGTCCGAACGGCGGCGCTCCGCAAAGAAGGCGCGCGAGGCGAAGGGATTGACGCCGTCGAAGGATCCGTCGACGGGTCGCTTTTCGGCCCGGGCCCTTTCGAAATGCTCGAGCCCCGCCTCGCCCGAGACGATCGCCACGTCGTCCTCACTCGGCACGAGGATCCCGAGACGATGCGCGAGGACGGCCCGGCGAAGGCCGGCAAGGTCCGGCGTGAAGCCGAAGGCGCGCAGATTCCCCGCGAGAATCCCGGACTTGGGCGTCCCGTCGTCGTTGAGGCCGAGGGGGCAGCCGTTTCGCGCCGAGAGATAGCTCTCCGTCACGAGTTCGGGATGGGCTTCAAGAAGCGCGGCGGCTTCGAGACATTCGTCGAGCACGGGAAGAACGCGGCCGCGGCAGTAGGCGTTCAAATGCGCCATGTGAAGCGAATGCCCGCCGCAGAGTTCCACGGCTTCGCGAAGCCCCTCGAGGTTCGAGCCCTTTTCGGTCGTACCCGCGTGCCAGGCCATGTAGACGCCGCGCTCGGCGGACTGCCTCACCATTCGGGCGGAGGCTTCGGGCGTGAGCGGGAAGTGCCCGCCGAGAAGCTTCACGCCGAAGGCGCCTTCCGAGAGCGAGGCGGTGAGGAAGGCGTCGATTTGCGCCGCGTCGGGATTGCGGTCCTTCACGTTGTGTTCGGGAAGGATCGCGTTCAGAACCGCGATGTTGAGTCCCCGGCCGCGGACCTTGGCCGCGGCCATGACTTCGCCCGCGGGACCGGCCATGTCGACGGCCGTCGTGACGCCCGCCCGCACCGCCATGGCGTGGCTCGAAAGACTCGCCGTGAGGTGCAGATGCGTGTCGATAACGCCGGGCTGCAGGACGAGCCCCTCGGCCGGGAGTTCTTCCCGGGCGGGCCCCGCGATCACGGGTTCGACGAGGGCGATGCGGCCGTTCTCAATGGCCACGTCCGCAACGCGCTGCGTGCACTTTTCCGGATCGACGACCGTGGCCGAGCGAACGATGAGATCGAACATGACGCGTTCTCCTCGAGGGATTTAGACCAGGATGAGAGCCGAGAGGACGCAGGCGACGAGCATGCCCGGGAAGAGGCGCTTGCAGACCTGCACCGCGTCGGCGCCCGCAAAGCCCGCGACGATGATGATGCAGCCCGCGAGAGGACTCGCCGTGCGGCCGAACTGACCGGCGAGAATGGCGAGGAGACCCAGACCTTCCGGTTCCATGCCGAAGCTCGCGGCCGAAGGCGTCACGGCCTGATTGAAGGCCCAGATGGCGGCTTCGCCCGAGCCCGTGCCCAAGGCCATGAGGAAGGGACCGAAGGCCGCGCCCCAGCGGGCGAATTCGTTCGAGCCCTTGAGGAATTCGATGAAGGCCGCGACGGCGCCCGTGGCCTGGAGACCCGCGGCGAAGACGCCCGCCGCGACGATGAGGCCGATCACCTGCATGTAGCCCGAGCCCATGCCCTTGAAGAAGGCCTTGGAGAGTTCGCCCGGATTCATGAGCGTGACGAGCGCGATGACGACCGTGCCGATGATCATGGCGGCGACGACGTCGATGCCCGCCTTCGGGAACCAGATCGAGGCGCTCATGAGGATGACGAGCGGAACGAGCGGCGCAACGGCCTTGAGGGGATTGACCTTGAAGGCCTGCGTTTCCTGGACGGTGCCCCGGAATTCCGAAGGATCGGCCTTGTGGTCCTTGTTCTTGAGGATCATGATGGCGGCGTTGAGAATCGTCGCGACGAGGACGAGACCCACGGCGTAGGGAGCGAGGTAGGCGATGAATTCCATCAGGTCCATTTCGGCCATCTTCGCGACGTAGATGTCGTGCGCGCAGCCCGGGTTGAGAAGGAGACCCGTCATCGTGCCGCCGCCCACGGCCGCCGCGGCCGCCGCCGGACGGATGCCCGCGCGAAGGAGGAGCGGAATGAAGGTCGCGCCCGCCGTCGCGGCCGTACCCGCCGCCGACATGATCGCGATGTTGATGAGGAAGGTGAGGATCGTGGCCGCGGGAATGAGAAGACCGCCCAACTTCTTGAGCGGAGCCGCCACGGCGGCGACGAGATGCTGGTCGCACTTCGAAGCGGTCACGGCCGCGGCAAAGCCCATGGCCGAGCAGATGGCGGGAACGAGCGTGGGATTCGTCATTCCCTTCACGAAGGATTGGAAGGCCTTGAGCGGTTCGCCCGCCACGGCGCACATGCAAAAGCCCGCGACGACGAGCAGCATGCGCGTCTCGAGTCGCTTGACGAGACCGACGATCGTCAGAACGATCGCCGCGACGGCAAACCAGATTTGCCAGGTCATGATGGGTTCTCCTTGAGCTGAGAGAGGGTTTGTTTGGAACGGGGTTTTTCGGCGGCGGAGCCTGCGCAAAGCCGCTCTTCTCCGTCGATGTCCCGCAGTATCGTCTTCAGCTGGAAAATTGAAAAGGCAACGTATTGCCTCCTCATGTTGCATGGGGCGCAACAAAACCCCCTCAGGAAAACCCTGGTTCGTCCTCTGATGCGTACCACCGCACATTGTTCTTGTTGCAAGATGAGCTTTACCCGGTTGCTTTTTCTGCAACGCATCAGGGATAGTCCTAGGATATTTTTTGGGAAAGGAGAAGAAGATGGCGCGAACGGAGGACCTGCGGGTTTGGCGGATGTTCTGCGAAATCGTGCGTGCGGGCGGCATTCATGCCGCCAGCGACCGTCTCGACTGTGAACCGAGCACGGCGAGCCGCGCAGTGAAGGCGATCGAAGCCGAAGTCGGAACGCCTCTTTTCCTGCGCGACAAGCGTCCGCTTGAACTTACCGAAACGGGACAGCGCGCCTATGAAAAGGCCGAGGCGCTTCTGGCCGCCTATCAGGAAATGGTCGACGACCTGCGGGGCGACAAGAACCGTCTCTCCGGCATGATCCGCCTCGCGGCGCACGCGGGGATCGGTCCGAGCGAAATCACGCCGGGGCTCGTTCTCTTTCAGGACACCTACCCCGACATCGAAATTGAACTGCGTCAGCTGCGCAACAGCCTTCCCGCGGTCTTCTTCGACGGCGGCCCGAAGCTCGACGTGGTGGTGGGCTACGGTCCCGACACGCCGATGCCCGGAATCGTCGCGCGATACGTGGGCGAGATGCCCTTCATTCCCTGTGCGTCGCCCCGATATCTGCAGCGCCACGGGACGCCCCGCCACCCGAGCGAACTCGTGAACCACACGGGCGTCCTTCTGCAGACGCCCTCGCGCAATTCCACCGAAACGCTCTCAAAGGGCGATCGAACCGTCAATCTCCTCTGGAAGAAGACGCTGCGCTTCAACAGCCTCATTTCCGCCAAAAACGCCGCCGTGCTCGGCGCCGGGATCATCCCCGACATGCCGCTCTATCACGCGCACGACGCCTTCCAAAGTAAACAGCTCGTTCCGATTCTTTCGGGTTGGCGCCGCAAGTCCGCCTCGTGCTTTGTCTGCGCCACGGAGGCCGCCTGGGAAAAACGCCGCGTGCGCGTCTTCGTCGAGTGGCTTGCCGAGCGCGAAAGAAGCAGTCTCACGAAACTGCGCGAAGAAAATCCGGAATTCTATGAGTGACGCCGACTTTGCTTCGGCAACCGATAGACGTCGGTCCCGCAAACGTCGTACCGGACCTCCGAGCGGGAAAAAGAACGGAGCCGCCCGACCCATCCCGCCAAGGAGGTCGAGCGGCCCCGCATTGTTTTGCTGTTTTGCCGTGTCTTCTCAGTCAGGCTCCACTTCGGCGCTCACGCAGATTTCAGCGCAAGCCCTTCGGAGAGCTTGTTCGTTCCTTTGACCATGACAAGTTGGCTGTTGTTGACGTAAAACCCTATTAGATTCTATTGTTTAATATACCCATCTACGGGACGATCATGACCACCTCTCAGATAAACGTGAGCATCGATAAAGTCATAAAGGAAGATTTGGATCTCATGTTCAAATCGATCGGGATGACGACCACGGAAGCGATTCGGACTTTTCTACGACAAGCCCACCAGCGTCGAGGTCTTCCTCTGTGCATGGACGAGTATTCCGAAGATCCCTGGCAACTGACGATTCTTGATTTGAGTGCCGAAGGCTATAGAAACATGGCGCATGCCCTCGATGACACCGAACCATTCCAAAAAGCTCTCAATGAACACAAGAAGGATTACCTAAAATTCATCAAAGAGCACGATATTGAGGTTCGCGAATGACTTTGGTCATCGAAACATTGCAAGAACACCATAACCGATCGATTTTTTGTTCTACAAATGAGGCGTTGAATTTGTACCTGCGCAGATTTGCAATGCAGGACCAGGAGAGGCGTCTCTCTCGATGCTATGTTCTTGCTGACGACGCTTCGCAGCGAGTTTTAGGATTCTACACCCTCTCGGCTACCGGTGTGATTCGTTCTCTTTTAGAGTCGCACATTGCCGCTCGAAAATTAGAAAAATACGAATTACTTCCCGCCTTTTTACTTGGACGTCTGGCAGTAGATCGTTCAATCTCGGGGCAAGGATTTGGAAAGTTGTTGCTTTCTGACGCCCTTATCAGAACAGAAAGAAATGAATGCGGAGGTCTTGGTCTTTTGGTTCACGCCAAAAACGAAGAATCAATGGCATTCTATAAAAAACAAGGTTTCGTGGAAATTGAACCTCTCATCGCTTTTTTTGCGTTCTGACGCGACACTCTTTCCCATTTCATAAAAATCGGAATTTCTCCGTCCCATGGAAAAATGAAACGGAGCCGCCCGACCCATCCCGCCAAGGAGGTCGCGCGGCTCCGCGTGCTGTTGAGCTTTCTCAGTCGGGCTCCACTTCGGCGATCGCGCAGATCTCGACGCAGGCCCCTTCGGGGAGTTCGTTCGTGCCGAGCGCCATGCGTGCGGCAAGTCCTCCTTCCCCGTAGAGCGCGACGAAGAGTTCGGACGCGCCGTTGATCACGCCGGGCTGGCCCCCGAAGTCGGGAGCGCTGCGAACGTGCCCAAAATCTGCACGAAGCCCTTCACCTTGTCGAGGCTCCCGACTTCGGCCTTGAGGGCCGCGAGGATGTTGAGACCCGAAAGCTGCGCCCCCTTCTTCGCGAGTTCGGGCGTAATGTCGCGCCCCACGACGCCCACGTACTCGGGTTGAAGACGGCTGTCGATGTTGGGCGTGTGGCCCGCCACATAGACGAGATTTCCGACGCGCCGGGCGCGGCGGTAGACGTCCGCGGGAACGGAGGGGAGCGGCAGGGCGAGGCCGAGGCTGTGGAGCTTTTCTTCGACGGTCATGGGATGTTCTCGGGAGAGGATTCGACGGGGGAGAGCCGAAAGAGACGGCCCCTTCCTTTTCCTACTTTTATAGCGGCCCCGCCGCACCGAGAACACGGACGGCGGCGACATTCTCCTTGCCCGGAGCGACATCTTTCGGCACCGTTTTGCCAAAAATGCCGACCCGATCATCCTTTGGCTCCGTCCGTAAAGACGTGACGTTATGAAGGAAGAAAAGCATTATGACCAAAAGACTTTTCGTCAGAACACTTTTTTGTGCGGTCATAATTGCCCGCCCCGGCCGTCGACTCCGTCAAAAGCGCTCGCCCCGACCGCACGCCCGGCGGCCGGGCTTTGTCCCAACCGTCCGCTGCTTCGCCCTGAAGAGCGCAGGCAAATACCATCGGCCCCTTTCTCCGATGAGAAATAGGGGCGAAGCCCCGAGCGAAGCCCGAGGCGGCCGCTCGGTGCCTGGCAGACTGAAGGCGTTTTCCTTCCCGGCCTCCCCGAAGGAGGAGGCCGGAAGCCCGCCGGCACGGACCTCCGAGAAATGCCCTTCAGGCCCGCCCTGGTTTCCCGCCGTTCCCTCAGGTCAACGGCCTTCTTCCTGATCGCCTTTCTTTACCTCGTAAGCTTCCGCGACCTTCTTCCAGAATTCGTTGAGCGGCTCGATGAACGCCTTGAGATTCGTCTGGTCGAGCGAATTTTCCGCTACGGCCCACCCCCTGCCGCAGGCCGAATACGCGGCGAGGAACTGCAGCGTCGGCCACCAGGAGGGATCGCGATGCCCGGCCTTCTTCAGAATGCTGTCGTTTCGCATCGACTGATTGAGACCCTCGGCGATGTGGGCCTTGTTCGAAAGCGATTCGAAAAGATCGATCATCTCCTTCTCTTTTTCCCGACCGCGCTCAATCGCGGCCCAATGTTCAACTTGAGCGGCTCCGGTAACAGTGGGGAGTCCATCCGGTTTGTACGACTTCGCGTTCTCGCGCAAACTCTTCAGGAGCGCTTCGCCCGAGTCGACCGTGAAGCTTGCGGCAAAGTTCTTGATCATCACATCGCACCCCTTCACGGCCGTCCTATAGACGGGATTGTCTTCCACGTCGAATAGCGCCCGCCAGAGGAACCAGTCGCGCGCGGTGAGAGTCGGGCCTTCGCCCGAGGAACTCATCAAGTCCTTAAAAAGTTCCTTTTCGAGTCTCACGAGAATTTCGTCCAGGGCCGCGTCGTCAACCTGCTGACAACGCGACAATTCCCGCAGAAGCCGCATGAGCGTCTTTTCAGAGAACCAGCTCGCGCGCGTCGTTCCGCCGCTGACGTAACCCTGGAACATCAGCAGTCGATTCCGTGCGGACGTGAGAGGCGGACGTTTTTCGGTTTCCTCGCCCTCCTCCTTCACTTCCACGCGGTTGCGGCGGGCGAGAAGGAGAAAGTCGCGGTTCGCGAGAAAGAGGTCGTTCACCGTTTTGAGAGCCCCGGCAAACGCGAGGAGCGCATCGCCGTCCTCTCCTTCACACAATGTCTTGAATTCCTTACCGAAAGCCTCTTGGTGTGCGATCTCTTGGTATTCCTTGTTGGGAGGAGCGGTCTCTCCCTCAATAAAGGCCTTGACGAGAAGCAGATAGCGCGAGAACTGCACGCGCACCGTCTCGGGGTCGTAGGGCACGGCCGTGAGGATCTTTTCGGCCTTGTCGTCGAGAACGTCGACGTCGAGCAACGCTCTGTCGGCGAGTTGCGTCGGCACCAACTGCAGCATTCTCGCCGTCTCCCACTCGCGGGCGAATTCTTCGGCCTCCTTTTCGTACCCGAATTTGCGAAGTCCGAAGAGAATCTTCGCCTTCACGACGTCGATGTCATCCAAGGGCTTGGCCTGGCGGTTCACGCTGGAAAAGAGATCCGACATGACGACGTCGAACGGGTCCTTGTCGCCTTCATTGCCCTCGAACTCGTAGCACGTGAGTACGACGCGAAACTTCAGGCGCGGGAGCCACTCCTCGGGAGAAATGTCGGCAAAACCCTTCTTTTGGAGATTGGCGGACAAGAAGGCGTCCTTCTGATCTTTCACGGACAAGCTTTCCTCCACCGCCTCGTCCGATTGAATCGGCCTTTCCGCGTCGCCGAGCCCGTGAACGAGCGGCAGCACGGCGGCAGTGTCGCCGTTTCCGAAAAACTTCCGGGAACGGATGAGCAGGTTCTGAATGCTCCGCAGGCGCTGCTGACCGTCGATCACGAGAATTTTGTCGGGGTATTTCGAGTGAATCCCGAAGACGACGGTCCCGAGATAGAGGTCGGTCTTCGACTGCGCCGCCCGATGAACGGAAGAGAGGAAATTCTCGATCTGCTCCTTTCCCCAGTCGTAGTCGCGCTGCCAGAAAGGAATGTTGAGCGTAGGCTCCTCCGATCCCTTCGGGGCGATTCGGCGAAGCGCGCCGTCGGGTCCCGAAAGGAGGTCCCGTGCCGTGAGATCGTAGTGATGGACGGAAGTACGGTAGGCCATGGTGCGGTCAGAAACTCAAATATTGGGACAGGATCGAACGGAGTTCGACGAGCGCTTTCTCCTCTTCGTCGGAAGGCGTCACGTTCGACGGGACCGCCTCGCGGCCGCCCGGCATCCGCTCGAGCATCGATTCGAGCGCCCGGGGCCAAACCGTGCCCTCAAAACGGGCCGTCTTCAGGAAGCGCCAGAGCGCTCCCTGCGAATCCGAGGAAAAATGCGCGGCGGCGACGGCTTCCGGAACCGCAAGCGCCCGCAGGACGCTGTGACTCTGCGCCTGGATGTTGGCAAAGAGGAGCTGCAGCGTCAGAAGCCGCAGGATGTCCTCGTCCGACTCGGAAGACGGGAAACGGTCGCACCACAAAAGCGCAACGGCGATCGGCGCGACGCTGAGAAAACCGAAGGTCACGTGAAAGTTTTCCCCTTCCCTGCCGATCCCGAGCCAGGACTTTGCCCGCAGAAACTGTTCGGCAATCGCCGCCGGCTTCTTCTCCTCAAAATGACAAAAGGCCCGAAGCGCCGTTTCCTCCTGAAGCCGCGAGCCTTCGGCGCTCCATCTTTCGAGAACGTTTCCGAAGGCGGCCAGACGGCAGGCCGCCGAAACAACGAGCCTCGCGGGTCGTCGGTCCGGATCGTCTTCTTCAAGCGAAGGAAGGCAGGAAAATCCCGTTTCCTTCCTCCACTCTTCCGACCACCCGTCAAAGTCAGGCAACGCCGAGAGTTCCCGACAATAGGCTTCATAAACCCGCCCAAGTCGGGCCGTCATGCGGAAAAATCCATCGGCTTCGGGAAAATCAAGCGGCTCGGCCGCCCGCCACGGACGATCGTTCGGAGCCGCGTTCCGTCTCGTTCCCTCAAGCCGCTCAAAGGGGAGCCTGCGCTCGTTCCCCTGACGGGCGATCTCCCACCACCAGTCGCCTTGACCGAGAAGCAACGCCTGAACGGCCTGCACGAATCCGCAACCGAGCTTATAGCGGGCGTCCTGAGCCGGCGAATCGATGAAGCGCTCGATGGAAAGGCGCTCGCCGGTATTGAAGCAGACGGGCTCGAAAGGCTGCAACTCGAAATCGGCCCCGGAGCATCGGCGAATCCATTGTTCGTACCGGGACTGACACGCCCAGGTTTGGGTCGGCTCGTCCTTGAGAATCCTCCCCATGTGATGGGCCTTGAGGATCTGTCCGCCGTTCAGAGGTTTCGCAGTTGTGTTGAGCGGCTCGAAGAAGTTCGCGACCGCGGCGTTCGAGCCGTCGCCCGCCTTGCGCTCGAATTCCACGACGGAAAAAGTCACGGGCGCAAGCCACGCCAGTTTGCCCTCTCGGTCCAATTTCTCAAGCGCACGGAACTCCGGACGCCGGGAGAGCAGATTACGGATTTTCCTTGCAACCTGACGGGCGTGAATGACGCTCTCCAGATTCTGCGGATGAAGAAGTTGCCGCAGACGAGACGATCGATTCCGATCACCATTCTCCGTACCGCAGACGGTTTCACCGCACAACGCAACGACAAGAAGAGAAAAGGTGAGCAGCCGCTGCTGACCGTCCACGACGTGGAACCGTGCCTCTTTCGACGTGTCGGAAGACGGCGTATCCGACGACGTCTCGTCGGATTTCGTCTTCTCGATCACCACGACTCCGATGTCTGGCGCACGCGTTCCCGCTCCCTTTTTCTCGTCTGCGAGCGCGTCAAGGAGCGTTTCGACGAAGGCCGTCACGTGGCTTTCGGACCAGGCGTAGGAGCGCTGGTAGTCGGCGACGGCGATGTGATGCCCTTTCTCGCAAAGCCATTTCACAACGGACCGTTTGAGGTCCTTCGAACCTTGATCTGCAGTTTCCATGGAAGTCAACCGATTGAGCGGGTTGCCGTCAATAAGAACAATTATTGAGCGCCCGCCGGAAATACGTCAACGAAAGCCTTGGCAAAGACGGGAAAACACCTCCGCAGATTGAGCCGGACACAACTTCTCGAAAACCATCGAATTCCCAATATTTGGAACATTCGTTCACGATTTCGTGCATCAACCATAGGGAAAGATCGAATGACTTCCCCACCCTCCCGCACCTACCATGAACTCGTACGAAGAGCATTTTCTCTAGACGGGTCCGCGGGGCGGATCCCACTGTCATACGACCTCCGTCCGCCCCGCCCCGTCCCCAAAAAGGAGTTCATCCATGAGCAACATCTCCCGTCGTCAGTTCTTCGGCTCCACTGCCGCCGTCGCGGCCGTCGGTCTCACGGGCGCGGCGCACGCCGCCGACCTCTGCTCGATTCCCAAGAAGTGGGATCACACCGTCGACGTCATCATCGTGGGCGCGGGCGGTGCGGGTCTCGCCGCCGCCATCACGGCGCTGGAAAAGGGCGCGAAGGTCGCGATCCTTGAAAAGCTCGGCATGCCCGGCGGCAACACCATGGTGTCGGGCGGCGGCATGAACGGCGCCATCGTGGAAGAAGCGAAGAAGGCCGGCATCGAAGACTCCCCGAAGCTTCATACCGAACAGACGCTCGCCGCGGGCGACTTCCGCGCCGACCCGGCGCTCGTCGCCCAGTACGCCGAAAAGATGCCCGAAACGGTCGAATGGTTCCGCAAGCTCGGCGTCACCTTCACCCCCATCTATCAGATCTACGGCGGCCTCTGGCCGCGCTGCCGCAACCCGCAGGGCCAGAAGGGCTACGCTTACATCGAAGCGATGCTGAAGCGCCTGAAGGAACTCAAGGGCGAAGTCCTCACGGGCCACAAAGTGACGGCCGTCATCCGCGAAAATCCCTCGGAAGGCCGCGTCCTCGGCGTCGAAGTCGAAGTGAACGGCAAGAAGGAATACTGGCGCGCCGCGAAGGGCGTCGTCGCGACCGCGGGCGGCTACGCCTACAACGCCGAAATGTGCAGCTACTTCGACCCGCGCTTGACGAAGCTCTCCACCACGAACCAGCCCGGCGCCACGGGCGAAGTGCTCGTCGCCATGCAGGACATCGGAGCGCTTGCGATCGGACTCGACTACATCCAGTGCATCCCGGGCACGGCTCCGGGCTACAAGTCGAAAGGCAACCTCATTCAGGTGATCGAGTACTCGATCTTCGTCAACAAGGAAGGGAAGCGCTTCGTCGCCGAAGACTCCCGCCGCGACGTGATCCGCGACGCGACGCTTGCGCAGACCGGTCAGACCGTCTATCCGCTCACCGACTCGGTGGGCTTCGCCGCGGACAACAAGTTCCAGGGCGAAACGAACAAGAAGGCCCTGGCCGACGGCACGCTCTTTGAGGCGCAGACGCTCGACGAACTCGCAGGCAAGATCGGCGTTCCCGCGGAAGAACTCAAGAAGACGATCGCCGAATACAACAAGCTCGTCGACACGAAAAAGGATCCGCTCGGCCGTGCGCCGCGCATGCTCGCGCACAAGATCGAGAAGGCCCCCTTCTACGCGGGCCCGATCGGGATGGCTCGCCACCACACGATGGGCGGCGTCAAGATCGACGTGAAGGCCCGAGTGCTCGACCGTCACGGCAAGGTCATTCCCGGCCTCTACGCCGCGGGCGAAGTGACGGGCGGCATCCACGGGACGAACCGGGTTGGCGGCAACGCCTTGGGCGACGCGTTTACCTACGGCCGCATCGCGGGTGAGTCCGCCGCGACGGGTGCGTAAACCCAAAGCTGGCGACCGGGCGTCGTCGGCGTGGCATCCCGGGTGCCTTTCTCGCGGGCGGTGAAGCCGGGACACCGAAACCGCCCGCTGAGGTTTCTTACGAGAGGCTGGTTCAGAAATGGATCGGCCTCTTTCAGTACCCTGGGCGAGCATGGATACCGCGACAAGGCCGCAGGGAGAACAGCGTTTCTGAGTGTTCTCCTCTTTCTTGAGGAGGTTGCACACAAGGTGCCGGCGCTCGTTGACCAGTTCTCGCGCAGATTACCAATAAGAAATGGATGAGCACGGGCAGTTGATTTGCAGAGTCCATCGTCTGAATCCAGATACCGTTTTGTGACATCTTCGACATTTAAAGTGTGGGGAGGAACGTTGGTCTGTGCATCCAACACTTTCACACTCGCTCAGAGGATTTCTTGAATATTCCCTTCCTCGCAAGAAAGCGCTTGACAACTTTACCGATCTGCTATAGTATCCTTTTAGTGGACACGCTCAAGCGCTAGTTGTTTGAGTGCTCCGGTTCCGAGCCCCAGATCGTACGTGTCTGGGGTTTCGTGTATCTAGGGGAGAGAGATCGATGCACTACCGAAATTGTGATCGATTTTCCGTAACTATCGATCTCGTCTCCCCCTGATCCAC
>OGEP01002207.1_pt1 | contig 17853 bp, 15 predicted proteins | sample 1570721 | NCBI WGS metagenome assembly OGEP01 (sample SAMEA2582131, study PRJEB24529) | metagenome | biome: Human gut stool | place: China | collected 2011 | reverse complement strand
GATTTTGGACAAAATAGAAAGCAACAAAACCGGAAAAGAATCCGTGCTGAGAACAGAAAAGAATCAAGATTTGCGGAAAAATCCGAAGCCAGCCAGTCAGGGAGACTGAAAGAAAAACGTGCGGATCTATCAGAAAACAGAGGAGACAGCCGGAGAAATCAGACCGGTGGTAGCAAAAAGCCAAAACAAAAACAGCGTTTGAAGTTTGCTTATGAGGAAACTGGTGCTTCTGTAAAAAATGATAAAGATATGGAGAAATTGAACCAGATGGATACGGATGGAGTCAATTTCCGTCATCAGAAACAGAAGGAAAAAGCCAAAAAGTTTTCTTATGAGGAAGCAAAAAAGAAGAAGGAAGCAAAGCAGCATTCCAAGAAGGCACAGGTCTATCAGGCAAATGAAGGAGAAGCTCCTGGAAAGAAGAAATCCCGCCTGAAGTTTGGCGAAGGGGAATCTGTGAAAACAGAAAAAACTTCTGTTGTCAAGAAAGCAGGAAGTGCAGCTTCCGCAGCATTGCACCGTGAGATCAGCAAAAATGAAGACGATAATGCGGCGGTAGAAGGTGCCCATAAGTTAGAAGAAAGCGGCGAAGGTGTTTACCGGCTGGAACAGAGAAGTGCCAGACGCAGGAAACAGAGGGCATTCAGAAAAAGAAGCAGACTTAATAACATATATAAATATGGCCTATATAGATTATTACAAAATTTTGGGAGTAGACAAAAGCGCTTCGCAGGACGACGTCAAAAAGGCGTACAAAAAGCTTGCGCGGAAATACCATCCCGACTTGAACCCGAATGATCCGGACGCTCACCGCAAATTTCAGGAAATAAATGAAGCCAATGAGGTGCTCAGCGACCCGGAGAAACGGAAGAAATATGACCAGTATGGAGAAAACTGGAAACACGCCGACGAGTTCGAAGCCCAACAGCAGCAATATCGCCAATATCAAAACGGGCAAGGCGGAGGAGCCTACTGGAGCAGCTCCGGCGACGGCAGCGAATTCTCCGACTTCTTCGAACAGATGTTCGGCGGCATGGGTGGCAGAGGCAGACGCAGCCACAGTTTCCGCGGACAAGACTACACGACAGAATTGCAGGTCTCTTTGACAGATGCTGCCAAGACACACAAGCAGATCATCACCGTAAACGGCAAAAACCTGCGTATCACCATCCCGGCTGGTATCGCCGACGGACAGACCATCAAGCTGAGAGGACAGGGCGGACCGGGTGTAAATGGCGGGCCGGCAGGCGATTTGTATATCACCTTCCATATCCCGGAAGACAGCCGGTTCAAACGAGTGGGCGATGACTTGTACGTCACTGTTCCTTTAAACCTATATACGGCAATCCTCGGCGGCGAACAGATTGTCGAGACAATGGACAGTAAAGCCAAGCTCAAAGTCAAACCGGGAACCCAAAACAACACAAAGGTACGGTTGAGAGGAAAAGGATTCCCTGTTTATAAGGAAGAAGGAAAGTTCGGCGATATGATAGTGACCTACTCCATCGACATCCCGACCAACCTGACGGACAAACAAAAAGAATTGTTCCGCGAAATACAAAGTCTTAATTAAAAAACGAGATTGTTATGCAAACAGATTTAATCATAGTCAGTGAATATTGCCGGATATGCCATATCGAACCATCGTTTCTCTACCTATTACAAAAAGGTGGTCTGATAGAGATAGACACAGTAGAAGGGGAAAGCTACCTTCCCGCCTCCCAATTGTATGACGTAGAACGATATACTCGTATGTATTACGACTTGTCTATCAACATAGAGGGGATCGACGCCATCCATCATTTGCTGGGCCGGGTAGAATCTCTACAACAGGAAGTTAACCGGTTGAAAAGCAAACTGAGGCTATACGAAACAGAAAATCATGATTCAATGGAAGATTTATAAGCTGTCAAAATGCTGTTTCTTAAGGCTTGGGAACCGGGGTACAAGAATATCACACAAACTATTTGTAAATAAATTTGGATTGTAAGAATATTTTTGTACCTTTGCACTCGCAATCGGGAATGATCGCAACTATATCGCGGAGTGGAGCAGTGGTAGCTCGTTGGGCTCATAACCCAAAGGTCGTAAGTTCGAGTCTTGCCTCCGCAACCAGTAAAAAGAGAATCAAGCAATTGGTTCTCTTTTTTTATTTACCTTTACCACCAAATAAAAAAACGGATATGAGTCAGATAGAATTGATCCTGAGCCGCCACGGCGAGACGGAAGAAAACAAATTGCATATTATGCAAGGCCAGCTCCCCGGCCATCTGTCGGAACTGGGCAAACAGCAGGCCAAAGCATTAGCAGAAACGCTGGACAAGGAGGAGTTGGACGTGATCGTGTGCAGCGACCTCGCACGTAGCTACGACACAGCAATGGCCGTCGCCCGGCAGAAAGGATTGCAGCCGGTGGCGACTCCTCTTCTTCGCGAAATGGATTGGGGCATATATACCGGGAAAGTAGCGGATGAGATGGATTTTACGACACTGCCGGAAAGCGTGGAGACCATAGAAGCCCTATACAAAAGAGCGGGAGATTTTGTCGACTTCCTGAAAAAGGAGTTTCCGGGAAAGCGGATTCTGGCGATCGGGCATGGAGGCTTCAACCGTGCCATCGTCGTGCAGCTGGAGAAACTGCCTCCTGAAAAGATACTGAGTTTACCGATCATGAAGAATACGGCATGCATGCGTTTCACGCTGCCGTAATCTCCCAACGGCTTATAGCCGTTCCTTCACTTCCTAATCCATATCATACGGTTATTCAAATCATTAGCGGATGGTGATCGTGCAGTTTTCCAGGCTGTCGATAATGGCAAGGCTTTCTACACGCACGTCCGCTTCGTTCAGCACATCGCGTCCCTTCTGGAAAGCTTTTTCGATGATAAAGCCCATTCCTTCCAGCTTGGCACCAGACTGTTTCACCAGGTCGAGCACGCCCATTGCGGCATTGCCATACGCCAGAAAGTCGTCAATAAAGAGGATACGGTCATCGGCAGTCAGAAAGTTGTTACTGATACACACCGTATAATCGCGGTCTTTCGTAAACGAGTGGACAACGGTAGACAACATATTCTCCATCGTCTTCGGTTGTTTTTTCTTGATAAAAACGACAGGCAGATGCATGATGTATCCCACCATAATCGCCGGAGCGATACCACTTGCTTCTATCGTCACGATCTTATTGATATCCGCATCTCGGAAACGATAAATAAATTCTTCTGCCACCTTATAAAGCAACATGGGATCCATCTGATGGTTAATAAAGCTGTCAACCTTTAAAATCCCTCCCGGAAAACATCTGCCATCCTGCAGAATACGTTGTTTTAGTAATTCCATTTTTATTCTGTTTTATCTTCTTTGACTCGTATCAATACATTTGCAAAAATAGCGGCAAGTCCACCGGTTGTGATCCCGGACGAAAAAATACCCTTTACAGCTTCCGGCGCCGTATTCAGGATATCCGGCATCAGCTCCACACCCAAGCCAAGCGAGAGGCTGACCGCCAAAACCAAAGTAGCCTTCCGATTGATTTCCTGCGAAGCGATAATCCGTATGCCGGCAGCCGCAACCGTACCGAACATCAATAAGGTCGCCCCACCCAACACCGGGTCAGGCATCAAGGAAAAGACAACACCGACAACAGGGAACAGCCCTAACAGCACCAACATACCGGCGATATAATATCCGACATACCGGCTGGCGACTCCCGTCAGCTGGATAATACCGTTATTCTGCGCAAAGATCGAATTTGGGAAAGAGTTGAAAATCCCGGCAATAAAGGAGTTCACCCCATCCGCCAGCACGCCGCCCGAAACACGCTTCAGGTAGTCCTCTCCTTCTATTGACTTTCCTGAGATCATCGAGTTGGCCGTCACATCGCCGGTAGCTTCGATCGCCGTAATCAGATACACCAGGCCGATAGCGACAAAGGCGGAGAAATTCAGATCCAACCCATATTTGAAAGGCATCGGGATATTGAATCCCATCAGGCTTTGCGAAGAAGCCGCCGCCATATCGACCATGCCGAGAAAATAGGCCAGCGCATAACCGATGCACAACCCCAATACGATCGAACTCATACGAAGATACTTGTTCTTGCAACGGTTAAAGAACAGGACACTCAGCAACACTGTCGCTGCCACCCCTATATTCCGGATGCTCCCGAACGTCCCGTTATCCATCGCACCATAGCCGCCGCCACATGAAACGACTCCAACCTTGATCAAGCTAAGTCCGATCAGCAGCACCACGATGCCCGATACCAGTGGAGTTATGATAGAACGCATATACTTGAATGTCCGGCTGATTACCATCTCGATCGGGGCTGCCGCAATACACGCCCCAAATATAAGGGGTAATCCTCCTGCCAGTCCAGCCGTTATGATCGGACCGATGAAAGAAAAACTCGTTCCTTGGATACAAAGCAACTTCGCCCCTACCGGACCAATCCGGCGACACTGTATGAATGTCGAGACGCCAGATGCAAAGAGTGCCATCGAAACCAGAAAACCGGTTGTTTCGAGATCCAGCTTCAAGGCTCCGGCAATAATCAACGGGGGCGTAATGATCGCCACAAAGATCGCCAGCAAATGTTGTAAAGCGGCAAACAGGGCTTCCTTAAAAGGGGGACGGTCGTCTATACCATAAATCAGATCGGTCTTTTCGACCGGCTCAATCGTTTCTTCCTGCTCTTCCAGGTTTAGTTTCATATCTTTACTATTCGTCTATTATAAATTCAGTTCTTTTAATGTTTCCCCTTTAGCATTCAGCACACGAAGAGTCATCTCCTTTCCTTTCTTCTGCAAAACCATCACTGTAGCGCCATCCATCCGGTAACCGCCGCCCACTACGACAGGATAGTTGTTTCCGTCAGAACCTTCAGGGATATAAGCGAAACGATGAGTATGCGCATTGATACTGACAGCGAACGGTGCTTTCTCAAGGATCGTCCCCCACTCGTCCCGGCAAGGATTATACGAATCATAGTCCTCTCCTTTCCCAAAGATGGGAACATGATGGATCAGCACCCGCTTAGAGGCTTTCTTGAAGGCTCTGGACGCCAACTCTTCCTTGAGGAAACCCGCCTGTGCCTTACGCAGGTCTGAAAAATCATTCAGCCCATAATAGACCCAATGCGTATCCGGTTTGTCTTCACCGCAATCCAACATGACGATACGCGTATCGCCCCAGTTGAAAGCGCCGTAGGTTTTATCGCCCACATAGTCGAAAAGACTGCGCAGGCCGATCGAATAGGCATTGCGTATCTCATGGTTGCCACGGATATAGAACACAGGGACCCGATTGGCTCCGACCGTTTCGTTCAGTTCACTGAGGAAGCAGGTAGCCTCGTCATGATTGGCCGGATCATCGATGCAGTCACCATTGAAAACGACAAAATCATATTTCAAATCCTTCACCTGCTTATACAACGCCTGCAAAGTCTCGGAATGTTTATGCAGGTCGTTGAATATAATGGCCGTAAAATCGGTGTCCGTCGTAGTAGGCAAAGTAAAAGTATGGAAATCGGAAACGGCAGTTTCGCCGAACACCTTCTTATAAGCCTGATAGAGCATGATTTCCTGCGAACAAACCCGGTAATAATAGGTTTTTCCCGGTTCCAGTCCGTCCAGTCTGATTTTATTTTGCAGATCGTTGCAGATCACCTGCCCATCCACGATCGTACGAGCCTTCTGCAGGTGCTCCTTATCGGTTCCGTATTCCACCCAGCTATAAGTCGGGACGGTAGTCTGCCACATGACCGTAATTCCATTTCCTACAGGATTTTGCAGATAGGGCTCCGTACGGAATATCTTGCCCGCAGGCTGATTGAAGATAATATCCGTGATGATCGGGCGGTGGTCGGAAGCGGCCGGCTCATCCCATACACGGGATGAGATGCGGGTAAAGGCAGTCGTATCTTTCGCATAGACAGCAATATAGTCAATAGTTTCGTCAGGTCTATCAGCCGGGAAAGTCGGCTTCTTCGTATCCGTCAGGATCACAAAATCGTTCTGCAGTTGCCGGATAAACTCCGAACCGGGATGCGCATTCATATCGCCGGCTATAAAGAAAGGCTTGTTTGCCGAAGCCGCCACCTGCCTGATGACCGGCAAGGAAAGCATCCGGTCTTCCTCGGTCAGCGAAAGGTGCGTACAGCAATAAATATACTTTTCAAATTCTACGACAAGCAGCGCACGGGCTTCTTCCCTTCCAGGCAGGGGCAGATAACGATAGCCAAGAGGTTTCTCCTTGCTCAACATGCCGATACCATATTTCCCGCCATCGTAATCAATTGCCGGGGCATACATATGATGCATCAGGGTGAGTCCGGCAATTTCCCGCAAGACGTCTTTTCCTCCACTACGGCCTGTCACACTGTCGATCTCCTGTACTGCCACGACATCGGGACAAACTTTATTGATCACTGCCGCCGTACGCCGAAAGTCGGCCACATCGTCCATTCCTCTACCGTTACGGATGTTATAACTCATAATGCGCAAAGTATTATTCTCGCGCTCGCTTCTCTCCTTCGAGTAGACTTTTCCCAATGGCAACAACATCATCAATGCCGCCGCCAACCAAACCGCCTGTTTCATTTTATCGCCGGATTTATAGATTAGGCTACAAAAGTAACAACTTTCCATGAGTCCGGCAAGATAAATCCTCATCAGGAAACCCATAGGGGTAGCCGTCAACCAAACACGACATCCAACGTCCGTATCATATCGTCAATATCTTCTTCTGTAGTGTCCCACGAAGTGACAAATCGTGCTTCATTAATTTCCTCATTCCACATATAGAAGAAATATTTTTCTTGCAACTTCTTCAGCGGTTCCGTGGGAATGGTAAAGAAAAGCTGGTTGGATTCTACTTTCTGGGTAAACCGTATCTGCGGATATTTTTTCAAAGCTTCAGCCAAGCGATAAGCGCTACTATTTGCTTTCCGTGCGTTTTCCAACCACAGGTCATTTTCCAGATAAGGAATAAACTGACAGGAAAGATAACGCAGTTTGGAAGCCAATTGAGCAGATTGCTTTCTGAAATACTGCAAATTCTCAGTTATCTCAGGACGGAAAGAAACCACAGCCTCTCCCATCATCATCCCATTCTTAGTTCCCCCGAAACTCAGGATATCCACCCCGGCATCGACGGTCACCTCCCGCATCGAACAATTCAGATAAGCACAGGCATTCGCCAAACGTGCACCGTCCATATGCAGATACATGTTATAAGAATGCAACAGATCAGCAATCGCTTTGACCTCCTCGATCGTATAAATCGTCCCCAACTCGGAAACCTGTGAAATATAAACAGCTTTCGGTTGCGAATGATGGCAGACACCGAAATTATGCAGACGAGGTTTGATCAATTCCGGCGTCAGTTTTCCGTCCGGAGCCGGAATCGTCACGATAGCACAACCAGTCATACGGGCAGGAGCACCACACTCGTCCACATTGATATGAGCTGTTTCAGCGCACAAAATACTATTGAACGGACGTGTCACAGCCTGCAAAGCTACAGCGTTCGCCCCTGTTCCGTTAAAAACAAAAAAAGGCGATGCCATTTCACCAAACACTTCTTTTATTTTAGCAGTAGCCGCTACTGTCCAGGGATCGTCACCATATCCTACAGCATGGTTATCGTTCGCCTTTATCACGGCATCCATCACCAAAGGATGAACGCCCGAATTGTTATCACTTGCAAAACTTCTCATTTCCGTTTAAAATTTTGAGCCAAAAGTAATAAAAATAAACGGGAGCACCCCTTGGATACTCCCGTTTATTTTTTCACATATTTATTTTAAACTTCACCTCAACTTCGATGAAAATCTTTCAAGACTTTCTGCAATTCCTGACGAGCGAAGAAGATACGGCTTTTAACCGTCCCCAGAGGTACACATAGCTTCTCTGCAATTTCATTATACTTGTAACCACTCAAAAACATGGAGAACGGGATTTTCAACTCATCGTTCAGGCTGTTTATCGCTTTTGTTATCTCTTTGATTTGATAAGCACCGTCAGGAGAATCAAAACCTGAGTCATTCACTACATCCAGATTATACAGGTCGACACCCTGGTCAACGACAGTCTGTGTACGAACGATTTTATGGTAGTTATTTATGAAGATATTACGCATCACAGTTAAGACCCATCCTTTGAAATTAATATTATCTACAAACTTTTCCTGATTGTCCAAAACTTTCAGCGTTGTGTCTTGCATCAAATCCTGGGCGTCATCCCGATTTGCGGTGAGCATTAATGCAAAATTCATCATGTTTTCTTGCATGCTCAATAATTTTTTCTGAAATTGCAACGCATTCATATTACTTATTTTTTTATATGTTTAATACCGGTTTGGCATTATCCTTCACCATTGAAGGACATTACAAATGTAGGAATAATATTTTAAATACAATGCGGTTTGATGATTATTAATATTAAAAATCGTAACTTAATACATTTATAACAAACAGTATTGAAAATGAGCAGTATTTACAAGTTTTGCAACAACTAAAATACAAAATTCACAACATGTATGTTACAAATTCGTACAACATGTAAAAGAGATGGAGAATAATATAAAATGAAGAAAAATTTAGGACTTTTTTTAGCTATCATATTGGTTCAGATAGCTCCATTTATATCAGCGGCAGACACCTTGTACCCGTTAATATATAAAATCGATATAAAAAAAGAGATAAGCAACACCACACGCCTGTATCTTAGCAATGGTTTAGCGGAAGCCTACGCTTTGGGTGCAGACGCCGTCCTGATCCATATGAACACATACGGCGGCCAGGTAGATGCTGCAGACTCGATGCGTACGGCTATTTTGTACAACCCCATCCCTGTCTATGTCTTCATCGACAACAATGCGGCTTCTGCTGGGGCGCTCATTTCCATCGCATGTAAAAAAATTTATATGCGGAAAGGTGCAAATATCGGGGCAGCCACCGTCGTGAACCCAACAGGGGAAGCAATGCCAGACAAATACCAATCCTATATGCGTTCCATGATGCGTTCGACAGCCGAAGCGCATGGACAAGATACAATCGTTCAAAAAAACGACACCTTATACAAATGGAAACGAGACCCGTTGATAGCCGAAGCGATGGTAGACGAACGGGTTGCCATTCCAAATCTGATAGACACAGGAAAAGTCCTTACTTTCACAGCACAGGAGGCTCAAAAGTGGGGATATTGCGACGGTATAGCAGAAAATCCGGATGAAGTAATCACGCAATATTTGGGATATAAAGATTACAAAATGAAAAGTTATATCCCTAGTTGGCAGGACGATTTAAAAGGATTTTTGATGAATCCTATTTTTCAGTCTATTCTGATCATTATTATCATCGGCGGTATTTATTTTGAAATGCAAACGCCAGGACTGGGCTTCCCTTCTGCGGCCTCCCTGCTGGCGGCAATCCTCTACTTTGCACCACTCTATATAGATGGGCTGGCGGCAAACTGGGAGATTCTGGTTTTTATCATCGGCATTCTATTGCTCGCAGTGGAAATCTTCATCATTCCGGGATTCGGGGTTGCCGGAATTAGCGGTATCATATTGATTATCGGCGGCCTAGTCATGGGCTTACTGAACAACGATCATTTCGATTTCGAAGGAGTCAGCAGAAAAGAGATCGGGAAAGCGACATTGACAGTCCTGTTCGGATTAGTGACAGGCTTCAGCCTGATGATCTGGCTGTCCAATAAAATCGGACACCGGGGAATGTTCCGGAAAGTCGCGCTAAATACAGATTTGGAAAATGCGATATCATCCCCTGATTTATCTTCGTTAGTCGGGAAAGAAGGTACAGCCGCAACCGTATTGCGTCCTTCCGGGAAAGTGTCGGTCGACGGAGTATTTTATGACGGGATTTCCGAATCAGGCTTTATAGAGAAAGGGGACAAGGTCAAAGTTGTCCGTTTTGAGAATGCACAAGTGTATGTGGAAAACCTTTAAGACACGGCCGTTTTGGCACTTTCTACGCAGGGACGCGTTGATATAAGATATGCTTGTCTATTACAAGGTATTGCAAGGTGTTCATGGCCAAGAGATCGCTCAGAATGTTTTTCGCGGTATAATAATTGATCCGCCCGATCCGGCAAAACTGGCTGATATTGATATGGGGATGATCATCCAGATAAGCAAACAAACGTTCCACAGGTTTGCTTATCTTCAATAAAGTCCCGTCCGGTTTATGTTTTTTCTGCCAGGCAAGCACCAACACTTCATTTGCCAAAATATTTTCATCGGCGACCCTTATGTAGGCTTTAAACTTATCATCCTTATCGGGAGCGGTATGCGGTTTATCCGAACTGGGGGCGATGTACACCTCAAGAACCGTTTTGCCGTTCACCTCCCAGCGTGTCGCCTCAAAGGGGACTTCCGGGCGGGTATACATCTTGGAGGCCGCTTCAATCATATAATATTCTTCTTCGCTTCGGACACCGGAGATATTCCCGTTATCTTTCACACCGATCAGGAGACGTCCACCGTCGGTATTGGCAAAAGCACTCAGCGTACGCGCAATCTTCTTACTGTCGCTCACTTCGAATTTAAAATCAAGTTGTTGGTGTTCCCCCTGCTCTATCAACGCTTCTATCGGATGCATCTTCTTCATTTTGGCAATTTTTTAGATCGGCAAAATTAAAATAAATACATAACTTTGCCAACAGAAAAAACAATGAAAGCATGTCTCAAATACCTTCTCTTATATCGGATCTTGCTGTCATACTGATTTCAGCGGGATTGGTCACCTTGCTTTTCAAATGGTTAAAGCAACCGGTCGTACTCGGATATATCGTAGCCGGAATTCTTGCCGGTCCGTCTATCACGCAAATACCGACTGTCACGAATATAGAAAGTATCCGTATCTGGGCAGATATAGGCGTAATCTTCCTCTTATTCGCTTTAGGACTCGACTTTAGTTTCAAAAAGCTGATGAAAGTCGGCGGAACAGCTGTGATCGGAGCTATTACCATCGTGATAGGCATGATGACACTTGGCTATACTACCGGATTATCTTTAGGTTGGGGACATATGAACAGCCTTTTCCTCGGGGGAATGCTTTCTATGTCGTCTACAACCATTATTTTCAAAGCGTTCGACGATATGGGACTACGCAATCAGAGGTTTGCCGGAGTGGTCTTCGGAATCCTTGTTGTCGAAGATCTGTTTGCCGTTTTACTAATGGTTTTACTGTCTACATTGGCAGTCAGTAAACACGTAGAGGGAATGGAACTGCTCAACAGTGTGATCAAACTGGGAGTCTTTTTGCTTTTCTGTTTTGTTATCGGCATTTATCTAATTCCCTCTTTTCTAAAAAAAGCCAGGACTTTCCTGAATGACGAGACCTTGTTGATCGTCAGCCTGGGATTATGCCTCGGAATGGTTATCATTGCCACGAAAGCTGGTTTTTCTTCCGCTTTGGGAGCTTTCGTCATGGGATCTATCTTGGCAGAAACCATTGATGCGGAACATATCGAACATATTATCAAACCAGTAAAAGATCTTTTTGGAGCCATATTCTTTGTCTCTGTCGGGATGTTGATCGATCCGGCATTGCTGTGGGAATACAAAATTCCGATCCTGATTCTCACGTTGGTCGTAATGACCGGACAAATATTATTTGCCAGCTTCGGGGTCTTGCTTTCTGGACAACCGGTCAAGATTGCCATACAATCTGGTTTTTCTCTCGCTCAAATAGGCGAATTTGCTTTTATCATTGCATCGTTGGGGCTGTCATTAGGGGTAACCGATAATTTCCTCTATCCTATTGTCGTAGCGGTTTCAGTTGTCACGACTTTCTTTACGCCTTACATGATTCGTATGGCAGAACCTGCATGCCGGGTTGCCGACCGGATCATACCGAAGTCATGGATGAAATTTCTCGAACGTTATTCTTCCGGTTCCAATACCATACATCAGAAAAGCGCCTGGAATAAACTGTTGAAGGCGCTGATCCGCATAGTCGGCACTTATACAGCCGTTACCCTTGTCCTGATCTTTATCTGGCTTCAGTTCATAGCTCCTTTTATCATGAAAGAACTTCCGGGCATACGGGGAGCGGGTATCTCGCTCGTTCTGATCCTGCTACTAATAGCTCCCATGCTGCGTGCGATCATGATGAAGAAGAACCATTCCGCCGAATTCCAACAATTATGGCTGGACAGCAAGTACAACCGGGGACCATTGGTTTCATTGGTCATTTTGCGTATTATATTATGTATCGGCCTAGTCATGCTGCCCGTCGCCCGTTTGTTGAATGCTACAGTCGGTATCGTACTGGCGATCGCAGCAACCGTCATCGTTATTGTCATTTTATCCAAACGGCTGAAAAGACAATCCATCCTGATGGAACGACATTTTTTCAGTAACCTCTCCGCACGTGAATTGGAGAACGAGCGGAAAGCTCCGATCAACCAACGGTTTGCCAACCACCTGTTGGAACGCGACCTTCATTTAGCCGATTTTGAAGTAAAGCAGAACTCCCCCAGCATGGGAAAAACCTTGAAGGAACTCAACTTCCGCCAGAAATGCAATGTCAACATCGTAACGATCATTCGGGGAGAACAGCGGATTAATATTCCCGGAGGAGAAGAACGTCTCTATCCATTTGACAAATTGGTAGTAGTCGGTGCAGATGTCGATCTTGAACATTTCCGCCAATATCTGGTCGAGCGATATAAAAAGGCCCAAACCGACAAGGAGCAGACGACGCATGAAGTCAATATGGAACAATTCACCATCGCCGAAGGATCCCATCTGATCGGGCGTACAATTCTGGAATCAGGCATACGGGACAGGTCTGCCTGTCTGGTCATCGGTATCGAACGAGGTTCCTCTTCCATCAAAAACCCATCTCCTTCAACTGTTTTTGAAGAGGGGGATATTGTATGGATTGTTGGAGAACATGAAAAAGTCGTTCAGTTAAGCGAAGGAAAAACGGTGAACAATTGACAATTTCATAAATCATAAATTATAATTCATAAATCATGAAGTTTATAGGAATAATTCCTGCACGCTACGCCTCTACCCGCTTTCCGGGGAAGCCACTTGCCGATTTGGCAGGCAAACCAATGATCCAACGGGTATACGAACAAGTCCAAAATGTGCTTGATTCAGTTTGCGTAGCTACGGACGATAACCGTATAGAAGCAGCCGTCCAAGCTTTCGGCGGCAATGTCATCATGACATCCGACCAACACAAAAGCGGTACGGATCGTTGTTATGAAGCGTATTGTAAAATCGGAGATGGATACGATGTGGTTGTTAACATACAAGGTGACGAACCTTTTATCCAACCGGAACAGATCGAAATACTAAAAGCATGTTTCATCGATGACAGCATCCAAATCGCCACCCTGGTAAAACCATTCCGCCCGGATGATGATTTCGAAACGACCTTATTCAACGCCAATTCACCGAAAGTAGTTTTGAACAAGAAGAATGAGGCTATGTACTTTAGCCGTTCGATCATTCCTTACATGAGAGGCAGGAAATATACCGAATGGCTGCCGAACCATACCTATTACAAACATATCGGGCTATATGCTTACCGCGCCGACACACTCAAAGAAATTACCCATTTACCCCAATCCCCTCTGGAACTGGCTGAAAGCCTGGAACAACTGCGCTGGCTAGAAAACGGCTACAAGATTAAAGTTGGAATTACCCAGCAGGAAACAATCGGTATCGACACGCCAGAGGATATGGAAAAGGCATTGGCCTTCTTGAAAAATAGGGAGTATCAACCGACTAATGAATCGGCATCCGCATAAAAAGGAATGCCGGTTGCTTTGGAGAGCAACCGGCATTCCTTTTTATCCCATCAGATTCGACTTCTCAACGGCGACGGTTATTCTCCCGCTGTTGTTTCTGTCTTTCCAACTGGGCCTGTTGAGCTTTCTGGGCTTCTTCCAAACGTTTCATGAAACCAGACTTCTTCATCGGCTTTTTCTTGTTTTCTTCCAACTTGGCCAACAGCTTATCTTCGTTAATCGTATAACGGAAAATTACAGTCTGCAAAATCGTGATCAATGTGGAGATGAAGTAATAGTAGGTCAAACCGGACGCATACTGATTGAAGAATACCAACATCATCAGCGGCATCATGTACATCATCGCCTTCATTCCCGGCATCTGCTGCTGTCCAGTGTTCGTCTGATCCATATTGAACTTCGTATATACGATGTTCGTTACGGTCATCAACAAACAGAACAAACTGATATGATTTCCGAAGTACGGTGTAATAATAGGAATATATGTATTCCAGCTTACAATCGCATCATAAGTAGACAAGTCGTGTGCCCAAAGGAAACTCTGGTGACGCAATTCTATAGCCGACGGAAAGAACATGAACAGAGCGACCAGGATCGGCATCTGTAACAACATCGGAACACATCCTGCCATCGGACTCGCTCCGGCACGGCTATACAGTTCCATGATTGCACGCTGACGCTCTACCGCCTTATCCTGTCCCGGATATTTAGCATTGAGCTCTTCTACCTGCGGGCGCAATACACGCATTTTGGCCGATGACATATAAGACTTATACGTCAACGGAAACAGGATCAATTTTACGATAACCGTCAGCAGGAAGATCAACAAGCCGTAGCTATGAATAAATTGTCCGAGGAAATTAAACAACGGAATGACGAAATACTGGTTCACCCAACGGAAAATACCCCATCCCAGCGGAACGATCTTTTCCAGATCCAGTTGGTCGGCTTTCTCTACATCATCATCGTAAGATTTCAACAGAGAGAACTGATTGGGACCAAAATAGAAACGCATATCCGTCGCTTCGTTACCCTTCAAGTCGAAAGGTACGGAAGTCGTCGTCTTATACTCTTTCAGGAAAGAACCGTCTTCAGGCAACATCTTCGAATCGATAGTCGTCGACTCGAATCCTTCGTTTCCGGCGATCAGGATAGAAGAAAAATACATGTCTTTATAAGCGACCCATTTCAACCGGTTAGACAATTGTTTGCTGTCGTTCTTGGTTTCGCTCAGGTACTCCACATCGTCGGCCATAAATTTATAGTACACTGTTGCATAACGGTCTTCAAACTTACGCCCCTTTTCCTGCTGGGTTATTTTTTGTTGCCACAACAAGTCCAATGCAGTCGTACCTGGCGACAGTACACCATTCAGGCCAGTTCCCTTAATGGAGAACTGCAACATATAATCGTCCGGTTTTAAGGTATACATAAAATCCAGATGGCTGCCTTCGCCCGTATTCAGACGCATGGTAATACTGTTCCGGTCATTTCCTTTTACAGGGGTAAAATACAAATCACCGGTATTTACCACGCGATTATCAGCCGTAACCAAAGTAAAATCGAACTTCGAGTCCTTTTCATCGAAAAGCACTAAAGGTTCACCTTTATAATTATCGTATTTTTTCAGGCGGACATATCCAATACGCCCTCCCTTATTGGCCAAACGGACTTCAATCAGCTCGTTTTCCAAAACAGTGGAACCCTCCTCTCCAACCATTGCATCGGCGAAAACGCCAAACGTGTTCTGTAAACGGGCAAGCCGTACAGAATCGGGCAAGCCGGCCAGTTCGTCGTCCGCTTTTGCTTCTCTATTCAATTCTTTCTGCTGTTCCAGCTGCTTTGCATATTCTATCCGGGCTATCGAATCCTGCATCCGGCGCTGTGCTTCTATCTGCTCCGGCGTAGGCTGATTCAACCAAGTAAATACAATTAAGACAACTCCAATAAGCAGGAAACCTATTATCGTATTTTTATCCATCTATAATTTTTTATTTTTTATTTTCAACTGCAGCTTTTACAAAGCTAACGAAAAGAGGATTAGGATTAACGACCGTGCTGTTATATTCCGGATGGAACTGAACCCCCACAAACCATTTCAATGCAGGAATCTCAACGACTTCAACCAAGTTCGATTCCGGATTTTCACCTACACACATCATGCCGGCTGCCTCGAACTTATCACGATATTCGCTATTAAATTCAAAACGATGTCGATGGCGCTCCTGGATGTGTGTCTGTCCATACGCTTCATAAGCCTTAGACCCTTTCTTCAATATACAGTCGTATGCTCCCAGACGCATAGAACCGCCCATATTGGTTACGTTCTTCTGCTCTTCCATCAGGTCGATCACTTTATATGGGGTATTTGGTTCCATTTCTGTCGAGTTGGCTTCCGCCAGTCCCATTACATTACGGGCAAATTCAATCACCATGCACTGCATACCCAAACAAATACCCAGGCAAGGGACATCGTTTTCACGAGCATATTTCAATGCAGCAAATTTTCCTTCAATACCACGCTGTCCAAATCCCGGAGCAATCAGGATTCCGTCCATATCTTTCAACAATTCGGCGGCATTACCATCATTCAGTTTTTCAGAATGGAACAAATGCAAATCCAACTTACGATCATTATAAATAGCGGCCTGCAACAGAGATTCGTCGATCGACTTATAAGCATCCTGCAGTTCGACATATTTACCGACTAAGCCGATCCTTACAGTTTCAGTAGCATCAACCTTACGTTGCAAGAACTGATGCCAAGGCTTCATCTCTGGTGTCGGTCCGACTTCCAGTCCGACCTTACGCAGGATCACCTCGTCCATCTTCTGGCGCTGCAATACCAATGGAACTTCGTAAATCGTCGGAACATCAATAGACTGTATGACGGCATCCTGTGCTACATTACAGAAAAGGGCCACTTTACTTAACAAATTGGCACTCAACTCATGTTCAGTACGCAATACCAGAACATCTGGCTGAATACCCAGCTCCTGCAGTTGTTTTACAGAATGCTGCGTCGGTTTGGTCTTGTATTCTTTTGCAGCCGCGATATAAGGTACATAAGTAAGATGTACGCATATACAATTCTTTCCCAATTCCCATTTCAACTGGCGCACGCTTTCGATAAACGGAAGAGATTCGATATCACCGACCGTACCTCCAATTTCAGTGATCACGAAATCAAATTTGTATTTATTTCCCAGCAATTTCACATTGCGCTTGATCTCGTCCGTGATATGAGGCACCACCTGCACAGTCTTTCCCAAGTAATCCCCTTTACGTTCTTTGTTAATAACGCTCTGATAAATGCGGCCTGTAGTGATATTATTTGCACGGGTCGTCTGAACATTCAAGAAACGCTCGTAGTGTCCGAGATCCAAATCCGCTTCATGTCCGTCTACGGTAACATAGCATTCCCCATGTTCGTATGGGTTCAACGTACCTGGATCGATATTGATATAGGGATCAAATTTCTGAATGGTAACTTTATAACCTCTTGCCTGAAGTAGTTTACCCAATGATGCGGCAATAATTCCCTTACCCAATGAAGAGACCACGCCGCCCGTAACGAAGATGTACTTTGTATCTGCCACGATAGTAATATTTTAATTATCTTTTAATTGCACACTCGCATTTCAAAACTGCAAAGTTACATAATTTCATTCATATAACAAGGGGAGAGAGAAAAACATCTTTTGTCCTTTTGACAGCAAAAGGAAGCTGATCCTCTTCACATAGAAATGAACAAACTAAAAAAAGGTACATCAAACAGACTTAACGAAAACAGAGCTCTATATAAAAGTTTTGTTTAAAAAAACAACTATCATACTATCATAATTAAATCCATATACTTGTAAAACAGCATGTTATTCCATGACAGTTCCTATTTTCAACTATCATTCATCTATCATAACCATCATGGTCAAAAAGCAATAAAGTATTATATACCAAACTTTTATCAAATCCAAGATATGTTCGAAAGCTGATACAAAGTAGATAAAAAAGGCTCGTTTTTTCATGAAGACAAGCTACTTTTTTACCAAAAACAACTTGAAAAG
>OGEP01002200.1_pt1 | contig 17880 bp, 19 predicted proteins | sample 1570721 | NCBI WGS metagenome assembly OGEP01 (sample SAMEA2582131, study PRJEB24529) | metagenome | biome: Human gut stool | place: China | collected 2011 | reverse complement strand
TGCTGGATACCTGGTTCTCCAGCGCCCTGTGGCCCTTCTCCACCCTGGGCTGGCCGGAAAAGACGGAGGATCTGGATTACTTCTATCCCACCGACGTGCTGGTCACTGGCTATGACATCATCTTCTTCTGGGTGGCCCGGATGATCTTCTCCGCCTGTGAGCAGACCAAGAGACCGCCCTTCCACACCGTATTCATCCACGGCCTGGTCCGGGATGATAAGGGACGGAAGATGAGTAAATCCCTGGGCAACGGCATCGACCCCCTGGAGATCGCCGACAAGTACGGCGCGGACGCCCTGCGCTTCAACCTGGTCACCGGCAACAGCCCCGGAAATGATATGCGCTTCTACACCGAGCGCTGCGAGGCCATGCGCAACTTTGCCAACAAGATTTGGAACGCCAGCCGCTTCCTGATGATGAACCTGACCATCGAGCGGTGCTGTCTGCCGGAGAAGCTGGAGCTGGAGGACAAGTGGATCCTCTCCAAGCTGAACACTGCCGTCCGGGAGATCACCGAGAACATGGAGCGCTATGAGCTGGGCGTGGCGGCCCAGAAGATCTATGACTTCATCTGGGATGACTACTGTGACTGGTATATCGAGCTGACCAAGACCCGCCTCCAGGGCGAGGACGAGGACAGCAAGGTCCGGGCCCAGCAGGTGCTGTGTCATGTCCTGACCCAGATGCTCAAGCTGCTGCACCCCTTCATGCCCTTCATCACGGAGGAGATCTGGCAGGCCCTGCCCCACGAGGATGGGGTGGAGGAGGGCTCCTTCCTGATGCTCCAGACCTGGCCCGAGTATCAGGCGGAGCTGGACTTCCCCGCCGAAGCGAAGGCCATGGAGCTCATCATGGACGCCATCCGCGCCGTCCGCACCCGCCGCAGCGAGATGAACGTGCCTCCCTCCAAGAAGGCCCACCTCACCGTGGCCACCGATGAGGCGGCGGTGTTCCAGCTGGGCGTGCCCTTCCTGAAGAAGATGGCCTATGCCAGCGAGGTGACCATTGTCCCCGCCGGTCAGGCTGCCGAGGCTGCCGGTCAGGTCACGGTGGTGACCCACGCTGCCCAGGTGTCCATGCCCCTGGCGGAGCTGGTGGACCTGGAGAAGGAGAAGGCCCGCCTGGAGAAGGAACTGAAGAAAAACAGCGCCGAGCTGGAGAAACTCAACGCCAAGCTGGCCAATCCGGGCTTTGTGAACAAGGCGCCGGAGCACGTGGTCAAGGCGGAGCAGGAGCGCTCCGTCCAGCTCACCGAGCTGGTGGCCAAGCTGAAGGAACAGCTGAGCGGGATGTGACCTGAATACAGCCGGTCCGCCCCGCCCCTGCAAGGGGCGGGGCGGACCGGAAATCCGGGGCCCCAAGGAGTAAAAATAAGAAAATTGGAAAGAATACAGTTTGGTGCTTGACAGAAGGCTGGGCCTATGGTAATATATAACTCGCCTCTGATTGCAATGAGATGAGGAGAGATGTCCGAGTGGTTTAAGGAGCCGGTCTTGAAAACCGGTGACTCGTCAAGAGCCGTGGGTTCGAATCCCACTCTCTCCGCCACTTTTTCATCCGATGCTGATATGTGATGTCGGTTGTAGCCATGCAGAAGTACCCAAGTGGCTATAAGGGGCTCCCCTGCTAAGGGAGTAGTCGGGTTAAACCGAGCGAGGGTTCGAATCCCTCCTTCTGCGCCACGTGGCCGTAAAGTTTACTTTGCGGCCACGTTTTTCTATGGATTTGAAAAACTGAAAAAAATCAGAAAATCCACTTGCATTTTTGAGGAAGCTGTGCTATTATATCAGTTGCGTTTACGAAACGATCCTCCATGGAGAAAGAGGTGAAGATACAATGAAGGCAGGAATTCATCCCGACTATCAGCAGACCACCATCCGGTGCGCCTGCGGCAACGTGATCGAGACTGGTTCCACCAAGCAGGACATCCGTGTTGAAGTGTGCTCTAAGTGTCACCCCTTCTACACCGGTAAGCAGAAGATGGTGGATACCGGCGGACGTGTCAGCCGCTTCAACAAGAAGTTTGGCCTGGACAAGAAGTAAGATTGCGTCTCAAAAGCCGCACCGAGGTTTCGGTGCGGCTTTTTGTCATTTTTTGCCTCTCTAGACTGCCGGAGCAGTTTTCGGAATAAGCTGGAGAGAATTTTGAAGGAGGTATTTGCCATGCTGAAGCGGATCGATCCCAAAGAGATCGGACAGAACGTATTTTCCCTTATTGGGGACCAGTGGATGCTCATTACCGCCGGGACGGCGGAGCGGTGCAATACCATGACCGCCTCCTGGGGCGGGCTGGGGGTGCTCTGGGGGGCGCCGATGGCCACCTGCTATATCCGTCCCCAGCGGTATACCCGGGAGTTTGTGGACCGGGAGGAGTACTTTACCCTGGCGTTCTTTGACGAGGAGCACCGCAAAGCCCTGGCCCTGTGCGGCAGCAAGAGCGGGCGTGAGGTGGATAAGGTTCGGGAGTGCGGCTTTACCGTCAAAACGGCGGAGTGCGGCGCGCCTTATTTTGAGCAGGCCCAGCTGGTACTGGTCTGCCGCAAGCGGTATGCCCAGCCTATGGATTCGGACCGGATGCCCGAGGACGTGAAGGAGAAGTGGTATCCGGGACAGGACTACCACATCCTGTACCTGGGCGAGATCGTGGAGGCGTACCAGAGGTAACGGGCGGCTGCGGACGGGAAGGGACGCTGCCCTCCGCAAAGAAATCAGATCCCTTGGGAGGATGTATGACCCAGAACGATTTACAAGTGAAGAAGAACCGGGCGGTGCTGGTGGGCCTGTGGGCCCACCGGCTGTCTGTGGAGGAGAACGCCACGGAGGAGACCGTGGAGGAGCTGGCCGACCTGCTGGAGACGGCGGGAGGCGAGTGTGTGGGGACCGTCCTCCAGTCCAAGGACAGCCCCGACCCTCGCACCTTCATCGGCGAGGGCAAGGTGGCGGAGGTCCGGGAGCTGGTCCGGGCAATGGATGCGGATATGGTGATTTTTGACAACAGCCTGTCCCCCTCCCAGCAGCGGGTGCTCAGCGAGGAATTGAAGGTAGCTGTGATGGACCGCTCCGCCCTGATCCTGGACATCTTTGCCCAGCGGGCCCGCACCCGGGAGGGGCGGCTCCAGGTGGAGCTGGCCCAGTACAAGTACCTGCTGCCCCGGCTGCTGGGAATGTGGACCCATCTGGAGCGGCAGGAGGGCGCCATCGGCACCCGCGGCCCCGGCGAGACCCAGCTGGAGACCGACCGGCGGCACATCCACAGAAAGATCGCCAAGCTGGAGGACGAGCTGCGGGATGTGCGCCGGGTGCGTGCCACCCAGCGGGAGCGGCGGATCAAAAACGAGGTGCCGGTGGTAGCCATCGTGGGCTATACCAACGCGGGCAAGTCCACCCTGCTGAACAAGCTCACCGGCGCGGAGATCCCGGCCAACAACCGCCTGTTTGACACTCTGGACACCACCACCCGGACCCTGGAGATCTCGGACACCTGCACGGTGCTCCTGTCTGACACGGTTGGCTTTATCCGCAAGCTGCCCCACCATCTGGTGGAGGCCTTCAAGGCCACCCTGGAGGAGCTCTCCTTTGCCGACCTGCTGCTCCATGTCATCGACGCGTCCAACCCCGAGTGGCGGGAGCAGGCGGCGGTGGTGGATCAGCTCATCCACGAGCTGGGGGCCGACCAGACCCCCAGGCTGGAGGTATTCAACAAGTGTGACCTGTGGACGGGGGAGATCCGTCCCCATGGGGAGAACATCGTCTCCATCTCTGCCCGTACCGGAGAGGGGCTCCCCGCCCTGCTGGAGGCCATTGGACAGCGGCTGGACAGCGGAGTGAAGCGGGTGACCATCCACCTGCCCTATGACAAGGGTGGGCTGCTGGACCGGCTGTATCAGGAGGCCAAGGTGGAGCAGGTGGAATATGGAGAGACCATCGATGTGGTGGCCGTCTGCACTCCCAGGACCATCGGGCAGCTGGGCCCTCTGGTGGAGGGCTGGCAGCCCCACAGGGAGCCTTGGGACAACTAGGAGTTAGAAATTGGGAATGGGCGGTTTTTCGGTGTGGAGGGGATCCGCACAGAAAAGCCGCCCCCTTTTATGAAGGGAGGATCTATGATCACACTGACCACGCCCCGCCTGCTGCTCCGTCCCTTTGAGGAGGGGGACGCGGCGGAGCTGTATGACTATGCCCGGGATCCCCGGGTGGGGCCCATCGCGGGGTGGCCGCCCCACACCAGCGTGGAGAACAGCCGGGAGATCATTCGGACCGTGTTCTCGGCCCCCAATGTGTTTGCGGTGGCAGACCGGGAGAGCGGACGGGTGATCGGCTCTGCCGGCTTTGTGGGGGAGCACCGGGACGAGCTGCCCGGCCCGGACGATGAGCTGGGCTATGCCCTCAGCCCCGCCTTCTGGGGTCGGGGTCTGATCCCGGAGGCCTCCGGAGTACTGATCCGCTGGGGCTTCACGGAGCTGGGCCTTGAGACCATCTGGTGCAATCACTATGACGGGAATGGCAAGTCCCGACGGGTCATTGAGAAGTGCGGCTTCCGCTATCAGTTTTCCCGGGAGACCGACGTGCCCCTGCTGGGGGAGCGGCGGCTGACCCACTTTTTTGCCCTCACCCGGCCGCAGTGGGCCGCGGACAGGGGAGAGGAAGGAACGTAACGAAATACAGCCCCCTCCGGAGTACAAAATGCTCCGGAGGGGGCTGTGTGTTATGTGGGGGCGGCCATCAGAACGTCCAGAGGGCCCTGGTGGACCGCTTGCAGGGCGGACAGGCGGCAGAAGTCGGCGGGGCGCACCAGGTCGGGGTCCTTCCAGAGCTCTACCGCGCCGCACTCCTCCAGCAGTGTGGCCACGAACTGGGAGCAGAAATAGTGGTTCTTCCGGCGGAGCGGGTGGTTGAAATAGCAGGACAGCGCGCCCAGCAGATTGTAGTGATAGCGCTCCCGCTGGTGGTACATCCCGGAGAGCTGCCGCCGGAGGCGGCGGTAGACTGGGTCGGAGACCTTCAATTCATAGAGACAGCATGGAATCTGCCGGTTCCTGACGCCCGGCCGCTCCTCCACCAGGCCAGCGGGGAGGGCGAAATGCTCGTATGCGGGCAAAGCTGTAAAAGGGCCCGGAGGGGCCGTCCAGGCCGATGGAGGCATGGGTATAACAGTCGGAGGTGACTAGGTGGATGAATCGGGAGAACCAGGTCCCGGAGCGGGTGAGAAGGATGTAAATGGAGCGGTCCTGCGCGCTTTGGAGTGTGGCAGAAGGAGAAGTGGACATCAAAACGCCCCCCCTTTCTTTGTACTCAGGATACCAGACAGAGTATAAAGAACGTTGAAGAGAAGATTAAGGTTTTCTAAAATCGTGTCCGCTGAGTGGACCACAGATCAAATTATGAAGGGAGCGGAGAAAAGATCCCACAGGGCAGCAGGAAAACAAAGACAGAAGGGCGCACCTTACGGCGCGCCCTTCTGTCAAAAATCAAAAGAGGATGTCGAGAATGTCAAGTGGGATCAGGTCAGATCGGTGATCACATAGCCGAACATACTGTCCCGGGGGCTGAGAGTGACCTGGAAGTCCCGCAGGACGCTGCCGTCCTCCAGGGCGTTGAGCTGCCCGGTGAGGATCACGGCGCCGCTGGCCAGCGTAATGGGGGTCTGAAGGACCACCTCGGCCAGGCCCTCGTCACCGCGGGCCAGGTGGTAGGAGTCATCAGAAGCCTGATAGCGGATCCGCTGGGAGATGGGGGAGGGGATGCCGGGCAGCTGCTCCACCTGGGGGTAGAGGGCCGCGGCGTAGTCCCGGACCATCTCAGAGGGGAGGATCAGGGTGTCGTCGGTGAGCTCCGCCCGCTCGTCCATCTGGCCGTACAGGCTGAGCATATAGTACAGGCTGGTCCACAGAAATTCACTGTCCTCCGGCGCGTACTCCAGGTCGTTCTCCGTCATCGCCAGCACCAGGGAGTGGACCGCGGGGTACATGGCCTGGGCCGCATCGGCCTGGGCGGGGATGTTGCCGTGGACCTCCTCCACAGAGAGGTCGGCGGGGGGCGTCTGCTGCTCCGCGGAGGCGGCGCTCCCAAGCGGGAGAGCGAGGATGGTCAGGATCGTCAGGGAAGCCAGAAGCTTTTTCACAGCAGGCCCCTCCTTTCTTATCTGGTATGGACTTAGTATATCATGCCCGGTTGTTATTCTCTTGTCAAAGCGATTACATAGAAATGAAAAAGTGGTTACAAAATGATTGCATTGGGGGACAAAATGCTTTGAATTTCTAGAAAAATCTCTGGAAAGCTGCTTCTGACGCCGGAAAAGGGTGGGATCTGCCCCATTTCGGATCGAAACCCAGCTCCCACAAAACACGGCCCCAGCGGGGCGGGTCCACCCGCACCGCCGGGGCCGGTCATGGGATCACATCCCCATGGCGTCGGTCAGGGTCTCCACCGCGTCAGACACCGACTTGGCCGCCCGGTGGGCGGCCCGCTTGATCTCCCGGCGGGAGGGGGCCATGGTCATGCCGATGGCTGTGCCCGCCGCCAGGCCGGCCGCCATCCCGGCGAAAAACCGCCCGCAGCCGCATCCAGTTCCGTTCATGCTCTGCTCACTCCTTTTTGCGTCATGTCCTGCTGTTTGTCTGTTCCACCGGCCAACCCCAGGAGCGGGATACAGCCGGTTCCTTTTTATTCTTTCCCCTTCTGCGGAAAAATGCGTTGCTAAATCCTGCTGGTTCCGCTATAATTTAACGTAACGGAGTTTGCCTATTTTTGCGGCAGCCCTTTCGTTTTACTACACGGGCCGATCGGCCATGCCTATTTTTGGAGGAACCATGCAATGAAACTTCTGATTCAGAACGGCCGGGTGGTGGACCCGGTGAATGGGACAGTCTCCATTCTGGACCTGTATGTCGAGAATGGAAAGGTGCTCCAGCTGGAGAAGGATATTCAGACGGAGGCTGACCGTGTGATCGACGCCACCGGGCTGGTGGTCTGTCCCGGGCTGGTGGACCTGCATGTCCATCTCCGGGACCCGGGCCTGACCTATAAGGAGGATATCTTCACCGGAACGGCCGCCGCCGCCCGGGGAGGAGTCACCGCCATGGCCTGTATGGCCAATACCGACCCGGTGGTGGACAGCCCGGAGCAGATCCAGTATATCCGTGAGAAGGCCGGCCAGGCCAACGGGGTCCATGTCTACCCTGTGGGCGCGGTCTCCCGGGGCCTGCGGGGGGAGGAGCTCACCGACGCGGACGCCCTGAAAAAGGCCGGGGCCGCCGCCCTGTCCGACGACGGCTGCAATGTGGACAACGCCAACCTGATGCGGGACGCCCTGATCCACGCCAAGCGGGTGGAACTGCCCATTCTGTGCCACTGTGAGGACACCTCCATGGTGGGCAACCGGGCGGTGAATGAGGGGAGCGTCTCCCGCCAGCTGTGGATGGAGGGCCGCCCCGCCATCGCGGAGGAGATCGTGGTCATGCGGGACGCCATGCTGGCGGAGGAGACCGGCGCCCACGTCCACATCTGCCATGTGTCCACCGCCAAGTCGGTGGACATCATCCGCCGGATGAAGAAGCGGGGGGTGGCCCTCACCTGTGAGACCTGCCCCCAGTACTTCACCCTCACCGAGGATGAGATCCTCACCCGGGGGGCGCTGGCCCGTGTCAACCCCCCGCTGCGCACCGCCAAGGACATCAAGGGCATCATCGCGGGCCTGAAGGACGGCACCATCGACGCCATCGCCACTGACCACGCCCCACACTCCGCTGAGGAGAAGGCCCGTCCCCTGGCCAAGGCCCCCAGCGGCATGATCGGGCTGGAGACCTCTCTGGCCATCGCTCTGACGGAGCTGTACCACACCGGGCGGATGAAGCTGCCCGACCTGATCCGCCGCATGACCTATAACCCCGCCGCCATCCTCCGTTTGGGCACCAAGGGCCGCCTGTCCCTGGGCAGCGACGCCGACATCGCCATTTTCGACCCGGAGGAGGAGTGGACCATCGACCCGGAGCGGTTTGCCTCCAAGGCCCGGAACACCCCGTTTGCGGGCCGAAAAGTAAAGGGCCGCGTGAAGTATACCATTGTGGCCGGGAATATCATTTACCAGGATAATATGTGAGATCCATGAGGCGGCAGGGCAGCCGCCGTCCGGTGCCCCGCCCACGCAGGATCAAAGAAAGAGAAAGAGAGGAAGAGACCCATGTCTTTTGATGTATTACAGGAGAAGATCATTGCCAAGCAGAACCCCACCGTGGCCGGGCTGGACGCCCGCATCGAGTATGTGCCCGAGCACATCCGAAAGGCCGCTTTTGCCCAGTACGGGGTGGGGCTGAAGGGAGCCTGCGAGGCCATCTGGCAGTTCAACGTGGGGCTGATCGACGCGCTGTGCGACGTGGTGCCCGCCGTCAAGCCCCAGAGTGCCTACTATGAGAACCTGGGCTGGCAGGGGATGGAGATGCTGGAGCGCACCATCCGCTATGCCAGGGAGAAGGGGCTGTTTGTCATCGCCGACATCAAGCGGGGCGACATCGGCTCCACCGCCGCCGCCTATGCGGAGGGCTGGCTGTCCGGCGCGCCCATTGAGGGGCAGGTATTCAAGTCCTTTGACGCCGACTGCGTCACCCTCAACGGCTATATGGGCTCCGATTCCATCAAGCCCTTCCTGGAGGCCGCCAAAGGGGAGGACAAGTGCGCCTTTGTGCTGGTCAAGACCTCCAATCCCGGCTCCGGGGAACTGCAGGACCTGAAGATCGCCGACGGCCGCACCATCTATGAGGCCATGGGCGAGCTCAACGAGTCCATCGCCGCCGGAACCCAGGGAAAGTACGGCTTCACCATGGCGGGGGCCGTCACCGGAGCCACCTATCCGGAGCAGATCCAGGATCTGCGGGCCCGGCTTCCGCATACGTTCTTCCTGGTGCCCGGCTACGGAGCCCAGGGAGGCACCGCGGAGGATGTGAAGTATGCCTTCAACGAGAAGGGTCACGGGGCCATCGTCAACTCCTCCCGGGGCATTATGTGCGCCTGGAAAAAGACCGGCGGCGACGGACACGACTTCCAAGAGGCTGCGAGAAACGCCGCCATTGCCATGAAGGAGGACATCGCCCGGTTCGTGACCATCCAGTAAGTGTGCTGGTTCCGGCGAACCCTGTGAGCTGCAAGGAGGACAATATGGAAGAGATACGCATCCGGAACTGTCCAAGCTGTGGGGCGGCGATGGAATGTAAACTGCAAAATTTCTCCATTGGAGCCGACGGCGGAGGCGGTCTGTGGACCCTGTTGGCCGACCAGTATGAGGTAGACCTGTATGCCTGCCCCGCCTGCGGCAAAGTTGAGCTGTATACCGCCGCCTTTTCCAAAGAGCCGGAGCCTGCGCCCTACTGGTGTGAGCACTGTCAGGAGGAACGGGAGGATCGGCTCTGCCCGGTCTGCGGACAGGTGGGGCTTTTGATGGAGGAGCATCTTCGGGACTTGGAGCGGGCTGAACAAACCCAAAGCGGCTCTGATGCCCAGGAGGACGGCGTTCAGCCGGAGGAGAGTTCGGGATTTCATTTTCCCTGGCAAAAAAAGAAGGTCCCCTGGGAGAAATAGCGGGAGCTTTCAAAATGAACGGAGGGAGTTTGATGGCAAACTGCATCCTGTGCGGCCAGAAGGTCGGGCTTCTGGACCGGAAGAACTTTATGTTTCACGGCTCGGTACAGACGTTATGTATCGGCTGCACCGCCCGGCTGGACAGCGCAGCCCCCCAGGAGCGGGAGGAACTGTTCCGGCAGATGCTGGACTCCCCGGATCTGGAGGACGGGGAGCGCATCCGGGCCGACCTGAACACCGGAAGGCACTGTCCCGCCTGCGGCGGGATGCTGGAGCGCCGGCTGCGGAATTTCTCCATCGGCGCGGACGGCTATGGGGGATTGACCTCCCTTGGGCTGGAACAGTTTGAGGTGGACCTGTATGTCTGCGCCAAGTGCCGCAGAGTGGAGCTGTATGCCGCCGAGCATGAAGTACCCCTCCGGACGGAGCAGAACGACCAGGTGACCTGCCCGGTGTGCGGCACCAAGCACAGCGCCCTGTGCGGCTGCCCCACCTGTGCGGTGCAGGCCGCATACGTGCCCCGCGCCGCCCGGCCTGAGCAGAAGCAGAGCCCGGAGCCCGTCCACGCGCCGGAACAGGAAAAGCATACCTTTCCCTGGCAGAAAAAGAAGGTCCCCTGGGAGAAGTGAGCGATTCCCGGGGCGGTTTGAGAAGGTTCTGCTCTGACAGAGCCAAAAGAAAGCGGTGATCGATCGTGAAAGTAGAACGCAAGTGTAAGATCGTCTCCAAGGAACAGATGGGAGACGCGGTATATATGGTGCTGGAGGCGGGGGACATGGTCCGCACCTCCTTCCGAGCGCCGGGACAGTTTGTTCATGTGAAGTGTGGGGAGGGCCTGCTGCTGCGCCGGCCCATCTCCGTGTGTACCTGTTATTCAGATGAGCCCAGCGACCTTCTGACTATCGTATTTGAGGTCCGGGGTGAGGGCACCGACTGGCTGGCCCGCCGCCCCGTGGGCCACAGCCTGGATGTGCTGGGCCTGGCGGGCAACGGCTTTACCATGAAGCCGGAGGGCCGTTATCTGCTGGTGGGCGGCGGCATTGGGATCCCTCCCATGCTGGGCTGCGCCCAGTACACCCAGGGAAAGTCCACCGCCATCCTGGGCGGCCGCTCCGCAGACAAGATCATCCTGCAAAACTGCTTCCAGGACGAGTGCGCCAAAGTGCTGACCGCCACCGATGACGGCTCTCTGGGCCATCACGGCTTTGTGGACGCCCTGGTCCGCCAGGAGCTGGAGGGGGATAAGAATTACGAGGCCGTGCTGGCCTGCGGCCCCCGCCCCATGCTGCGGAATGTGGCCAGAGTGGCGGAGGAATTTGGCGTCCCCTGTCAGGTGTCCATGGAGGAGCGGATGGGCTGCGGCGTGGGGGCCTGCCTGGTGTGCGCCTGCGACATGGCCGACGGCAGCCGGAAGCACGTATGCAAGGACGGGCCGGTCTTTGATTCCAGGGAGGTGAACTGGGATGTCTAATGTGGATATGCGCGTCACCCTGGCGGGGATGACCATGAAAAACCCGGTGGTGGTGGCCTCCGGGACCTTCGGCTTCGGCCGGGAGTACAGCCAATTTTTTGATCTCAGCGAGCTGGGCGGCATCTGCGCCAAGGGGCTGACCCTGCTTCCCCGGGAGGGCAACCCCGCCCCACGTATTGCGGAGACTCCTATGGGCATCCTGAACTCCGTGGGGCTGCAAAACCCCGGAGTGGACGCCTTCATCGCCGAAGAACTGCCCTTTTTGCGGCAGTATGATGTGAAGGTGATCGCCAATATCTCAGGCAACACCCCCGAGGAGTACGGCGTCATGTGTGAAAAGCTGGCCGGGGCCGGGGTGGACATGATCGAGGTGAACATCTCCTGCCCCAATGTGAAGGCGGGGGGGCTGGCCTACGGCACCCGGCCGGAGCTGGCCGCTGAGGTGACGGAGATGGCAAAATCCCACGCGGGGAATGTGCCGGTGATGGTAAAGCTGTCCCCCAACGTCACGGACATCACTGAGATCGCCCGGGCGGTGGAGGCGGCGGGAGCGGACGCGGTCTCCCTCATCAATACCATCCGGGGGATGCGCATTGACGTGAACACCCGCCGGCCCATTTTGAAGATGAACACCGGCGGCCTGTCCGGCCCCGCCGTGCTGCCCGTGGCGGTGCGGATGGTTTGGGAGGTGTCCCAGGCGGTCAAGGTGCCCGTGCTGGGCATGGGCGGCGTCAGCAAGGGGGAGGACGCGGCCCAGCTGATGCTGGCCGGAGCCTCCGCCGTGGCGGTGGGCACCGCCCTGTTTGCCGACCCCTTCGCCCCGATCAAGGTGCGGGACGGTTTGGAGGCCATCGCCGCCCGACAGGGCCTGGAGGCTGTCTCCGGGCTCACCGGAGGCGTGTGCCCCTGGTAAACCTGCCGGAGCTGTGCCCCATTTTTATCAGGAGGAGCTGCCATGCTGGAAGAACTGATCGGCCTGATCCTGCCCCCCATTATTTCCATTTGTGAGCTGATGGGCATTTTTGTGGTGTCCCTCTCCGCCATCCAGGCGTTTTGGAACTACTGCAAGGGCCTGGTCACCCATGTGCCTCTGGACGTGAAATTTGATCTGGCCAACGGCCTGGCTACCAGCCTGGAGTTCAAAATGGCGGCGGAGATCCTGAAAACGGTCCTGGTGCGGGACCTGAATGAGCTGGTAGTGCTGGGGGCGGTGGTCCTGCTGCGGGCCCTGCTCTCCCTGCTGATCCACTTTGAAATGAAGTCCCACCGCTGACCGAAGGAGGAATACAAGACCCTATGACTACCATCTATTTGATCCGCCATGCGGAGGCGGAGGGAAATCTCTACCGCCGGATCCACGGCTGGTATGACGCCCTGGTCACAGAGAACGGATGGAAGCAGATCCAGGCGCTGGAGACACGGTTTGCCGGTGTGCACGTGGATGCGGTCTGGTCCAGCGACCTGTACCGCACCTGCGCCACCGCCCGGGCGGTCTATGTGCCCAAGGGGCTGGAGCTGCATACGGATCCCGACCTGCGGGAGATCAACATGGGACGCTGGGAGGACCGCACCTGGGGCGAGGTGCGCCAGACAGAGGGGGAGCGGCTCCTCCAGTTCAACCACAGCGACCCCGCGTGGGTCGCCCCCGGCGGCGAGAGCCTGGGGGACGTGGGGGCCCGGGCAGAGCGCGCCATCCGGCGCATCGCCGGAAAATACCCCGGCCAGACCGTGGCTGTGTTCAGCCACGGCACTGCTATCCGCCAGTTCCTGGCCAATGTCAAGGGGATCCCGCCGGAAGAGTGGCACACCATGTCACATGCGGACAACACCTCCGTGACCTGTCTGGCCTGGGACGGAGAGGTGTTCCATGTGGTATTTGAGGGGGACAACTCCCATCTGGATGACTCCATCTCCACCCTGGCACAGCAGACCTGGTGGCGGAAGGGGGCGCAGAAGAAGGAGGATGTGAACCTGTGGTACCGTCCCCTGGACCCCGCATCAGAGCGGGACTTCTATCTGGACGCCCGCCGGGATGCCTGGATCTCTATCTATGGGGCGGACCTGCCCTTTGACGGTCCTGCGTTCTGGGAGGGGGCGGAGCGGGCGATGGCCCAGGACCCCATGGCGCTGACTGTGGCTATGGCGGGGCAGGAGCCCGCCGGGCTGCTCCAGCTGGACCCCCAGCGGGACCGGGAGGAGGGGGTGGGCTTTCTCTCCCTGTACTACATGACGCCCGCGTTCCGGTTCCGGGGCCTGGGCGTACAGCTGCTGGGCCAGGCGGTCTCCTTTTACCGGGGCCTGGGCCGGACCTCCCTGCGTCTGCGGTGCGCCCCCGACGGAGCCGCCCGGCAGTTTTATGAGAAGCACGGCTTCCTCAAGTCGGCGGAGGGACAGATCGGGCCGCTCTCCCTGGACGTGCTGGAGAAGTACATCAGCTATGACCGCTGATTATGGCGGGATCTTCTGAGGAGATGGCGGGAAAAGCCTGTTGAAGCGCCTGAATTTTGGGTAAGATGCACAGGGAAGCCCGCTTGTTCTCCGGCCGCGCCTGTACTATAATAGGGCGGGACCGGATCCGCTCCCGGCTCCGCCGGAGCAGGGACGCGGAACGTCAGGAAAACCAGAGGCCCGCGTCCGGCGGGTCGATTTTTTGATCGAGGTGTGTCTATATGAAGCCCGACATTCATTCTTATATCCGCCCCGGCGCCCACGCCCATCTGGTGGGGATCGGCGGCGTGTCCATGTCCCCGCTGGCCGAGGTGCTCCACAATGCGGGGGTGGTCATCAGCGGCTCTGACCTCCATGAGAGCGCCGCGGTGGCCTATCTGAGGGCGCTGGGGATCCCGGTGGTCATCGGCCACCGGGGAGAGAGCGTCCAGGGGGCGGGCTGCGTCATCCGCACCGCCGCCGTCCACGACGATAACCCGGAGATCGCCGCCGCCCATGCCGCCGGGATCCCTGTTTTTGAGCGGGCGGAGGCCTGGGGGGCCATCATGCGCCGCTATGAGCACGCCCTGTGCGTGGCCGGCACCCACGGAAAGACCACCACCACCTCCATGTGTACCCATATCTTCCTGGCCGCCCAGCGGGACCCCACGGTGATGATCGGCGGGACGCTGCCCGCCCTCGGCGCGGGGCACAGGGTGGGACAGGGGGACACCATTATTTTGGAGTCCTGTGAGTACTGCAACTCCTTCCTGTCCTTCTTTCCCACCGTGGCGGTGATCCTCAATGTGGACGCCGATCACCTGGACTTTTTCAAGGACCTGGAGGATGTGAAGCGATCCTTCCGCCGCTTTGCGGAGCTGGTCCCTCAGGAGGGCTGCGTGGTGGCAAACAGCTAACACCATGGACGCTCTGCGGGGCCTGGAGCGCCCCATGCTCACCTTCGGCCTGGAGCAGGGGGACATCCACTGTGAGGGGCTGACCTGGGAGGGTGGGTTCCCCTCCTTTGACCTGATCGTCCGGGGAGAGAAGCTGGGGCGCATCGAGCTCAGCGTCCCCGGCGTCCACAATGTGCGCAACGCTCTGGCTGCCGCCGGCGCGGCCCTCCAGCTGGGGGCGCCCTTCTCCGCGATCCGGGACGGCCTTCGGGCCTTCCGCGGGGCGGGCCGCCGGTTTGAGCACAAGGGGGAATTCCACGGCGCGGCGGTGTACGACGACTACGCCCACCACCCCGGCGAGCTGAGCGCCCTGCTGACCACGGCCCGTAGCCTGGGGTACCGGCGGGGCTAAGAATTATCCCCACCGCAAGCTGTGGTGCGTGTTCCAGCCCCACACCTACACCCGGACGAAGGAGCTGTTTGACCAGTTCGTCCAGGTGCTCCAGCTGCCGGACAAGGTGCTTCTGGCGGAGATCTTCGCCGCCCGGGAGACGGACACCCTGGGGATCTCCTCCCGGGATCTGGCCCAGCGCATCCCTGGCGCGGAGTTCTGCCCCACCTTGGAGGAGGTCGCCAGACGGCTGGCCCAGCTGGCCCAGCCGGGGGATCTGATCCTGACCGTGGGTGCGGGGGACATCTATCTGGCGGGGGAGCGCCTGCTGGCGGACCAGTGAGGCGCGGCCTGCCGCTGATCCAACGAAAACGCCGCCGACGCATTCAGCGTCGGCGGCGTTTTCTGCTCCATGTTCCAAATTGCATGGGGTCACAGCCCGTTGACCACGTTATTGGGACGGCCTCCCTCCAGCATAGCGCGGACCGAGTCCCACATCCAGGCGTGGGAGCGGCGGAAGGAAGCGGAGGTGATGCCGCCCAGATGGGGGGCGTAGACCACCCGGTCCCGCACCTCTGGGGGGAGGTCCACCAGCGGGTGGTCGGCAGGGGTGGGCTCCGGGGAGAGGACGTCGAAGCCCGCGCCCCCCAGCCGGCCTTCGATCAGCGCCTGACGGACCGCCAGGTTGTCCAGAAGATCGCCCCGGGCGGTGTTGATGAGGATGGTCCCGGGCCGGACCCGCTCCAAGAGGGCGGCGTCTACCATGCCTCGGGTCTCGGGGGTCACAGCGCAGTGGAGGGAGATCAGGTCGCAGCGGGCAAACAGCTCCTCCAGAGGGAGATAGGAGATACCAAAGCCGGCCTCCACCTCCGGCGGCCGGCGGTGGGGCGCGTAGTAGAACAGGGAACAGCCGAAGGGCCGCAGACGGCGGGCCACCGCCTGGGCGATGTCCCCAAAGCCCACCAGGCCCACGGTGCGCTCCCCCAGCTCCGGGCTGCCGGAGGCCATGACCCCCTCTTTGAACCGGATCTGCCGCCCCTCCCGCACGGCCCGGTCGCCCGGGATCCCGAAGCGCAGGGACATGAGCATGAGCATCACGGCCATCTCCGCGGTGGGGGCGGCGTTGCACCCCTTGTTGTTGCAGACGAAGATGGAGCGGCGGCGGGCGGCCTCCAGGTCGATGGCGTTATAGGCCACCCCCTCGGAGTGGATCAGCCGCAGGCCGGGCATCCGGTCCATGAGGGCGCCGTCCACCGGCGCGATGGCGTCAACAAAGAGAAAGACCGTGTCGGCGTGCTGGGGGAACATGGACTCCAGGGACTGCTCCCGGGGACAGAATACCAGCTCCAGGGGCAGGGACTGTACTGCATGGGGAAGATCGGCGCAGTAGCGCGCCTCACCGCCCCAGATCAAAACTTTCATGGTGAGAGACCTCCTCGGCGGCGGACCGGGAGGGGCCCGCCGGATTTCTTCCCATTGTAGCACAGCCGCTGGGAGGGCGCAAGCATACGAATGGAAAGCATAAATTAGCACTCGATATATGAGAGTGCTAGAATTTATAATTTGGACATATTGTTTGCGAGAAATGTTCATAATCGGGCCGTATAATAAAGCCAAAGTTTAAGAGAGGTCCGGGGGCGCTGGAGGCAGTGCCCCGTGGACCGAAAGGAGTTTTGACTTATGTACAGCATGATCCCCTTTGGACGTATGAACACTTCCTGGAACGACCTGTTTGATGATTTTGAGCGCCGTATGTTCCCCGCGGACCGGGGAGAGCTCCCCGCCTTCCGGACAGACATCCGGGACGAGGGCGACCACTTCCTGCTGGAGGCCGACCTGCCCGGCTTCCGGAAGGAGGACATCGACCTGCACCTTCAGGACGGCGTGCTAACCATTACAGCCAAGCGCCAGGAGGAGCAGGAGGAGAAAAAGGAGGGCAAGTACCTCTGCCGGGAGCGCCGGATGGGCAGCTGTGCCCGGGCTTTCGACGTCAGCGGCATCCGGGAGGAGGACATCACCGCCGCCTTTGAGGACGGTGTGCTGAAGCTGACCCTGCCCAAGCAGGGAGAGCCGGTCCCCCAGAGCCGCAGGATCGCCATTCAGTGATCGGATCCCAGTACAGCAGCGGGCAGGTCCTGTAGGGCCTGCCCGCTTGATGCTTCCCCGGACAGAAAAATTTTTAAAAAACCGCAAATTTCCTCTTGCAAAAGGGAGAGAAAGGGTATATCGTTACGTTAGCACATGATAATAACGAGTGCTAAAATCCTCGGAACATTTGAAACCGAAAAAGGAGGTTTCTGACATGAATATGAATCAATTTACCCAGCGGTCCCTGGCTGCCATCCAGGGAGCGCAGGAGCTGGCCGTGGAGCACGGCAACCAGCAGATCGAGCAGGAGCACCTGATGCTGGCCCTTCTCACCGACGAGCAGGGCTTCATTCCCCAGCTGCTGTCCGCCATGGGCATGACGGTGCCCAGCTTTGCCGCCGCAGTCAAGGCGGAGGTGGAGAAGCTGCCCAAGGTGTCGGGCGGGGGCCGGGAGGCGGACAAGGTCTATGTGGCCCAGGATGTGGACCGGGCCCTCAAGGCTGCTGAGTCCGCGGCCCAGTCCATGAAGGACGAGTATATCTCAGTGGAGCACATCCTGCTGGGCCTTCTGGACAGCGCCAACAGCCGCTTGAAGGAACTGTTCCGCACCTATCAGGTGAACCGGGAGGCGGTCATGCAGGCTCTGGCCTCTGTGCGGGGCAACCAGCGGGTCACCTCGGACAACCCGGAGGAGACCTATGACGCCCTGAAAAAGTACGGCGCCGACCTGGTGGAGCGGGCCCGCCAGAATAAGCTGGACCCGGTCATCGGCCGGGACGACGAGATCCGCAATGTCATCCGCATCCTGTCCCGCAAGAGCAAGAACAACCCGGTCCTGATCGGCGAGCCAGGCGTGGGCAAAACCGCCATCGCCGAGGGGCTTGCCCAGCGAATCGTGAAGGGGGATGTGCCCGGCAGCCTGAAGGACAAGACCATTTTTTCCCTGGATATGGGCAGCCTGATCGCGGGGGCCAAGTACCGGGGCGAGTTTGAGGAGCGGCTGAAGGCCGTCCTCAACGAGGTCAAAAAGTCCGAGG
>OGEP01002199.1_pt1 | contig 17891 bp, 11 predicted proteins | sample 1570721 | NCBI WGS metagenome assembly OGEP01 (sample SAMEA2582131, study PRJEB24529) | metagenome | biome: Human gut stool | place: China | collected 2011 | reverse complement strand
CGAGGGCACGTGATGATGATGCCAATGGGTCAACGGCTGGGTAAATACCCATTTGTGTCAACTTACGTTCAAGGTTGGTTGTTGAATCCAAGTGAGCAAATGCTGTAGCTGGCGCTGGGTCAGTATAGTCATCGGCTGGAACGTAGATGGCTTGGATTGATGTAACAGAACCTTTTTTAGTTGATGTGATACGTTCTTGCAATTGACCCATTTCAGTAGCAAGTGTAGGTTGGTAACCAACGGCTGATGGCATACGACCAAGAAGGGCAGAAACCTCAGAACCCGCTTGAGTGAAACGGAAGATGTTATCGATGAAGAGAAGCACGTCTTGACCTTCGACATCACGGAAGTATTCCGCAATTGTCAAACCAGTAAGGGCAACACGCATACGTGCTCCAGGTGGTTCGTTCATTTGACCGAAGACCATGGCTGTTTTCTCAATAACGCCAGATTCTTTCATTTCCCAGTAAAGGTCATTACCTTCACGTGTACGTTCACCAACACCTGTAAACACGGAAATACCACCGTGCTCTTGGGCAATGTTGTGAATCAACTCTTGAATAAGAACGGTTTTACCAACACCGGCACCACCAAAGAGTCCGACTTTACCACCTTTAAGGTAAGGGGCAAGCAAGTCGATAACTTTAATCCCTGTTTCAAGGATTTCAGTAGATGTTGACAATTCATCGAAAGTTGGTGCTTTTTTGTGAATTGGTTCACGCTCTGCATCTTCTGCAAAAGGTGCTTCCAAGTCAATGGTATCACCAAGAACGTTAAAGACACGTCCAAGGGTATCTTTACCAACAGGAACGCTGATTGGACGACCAGTGTCCAGAACTTCTAGTCCACGAGTCAATCCATCAGTAGATTCCATGGCAATGGTACGAACCACACCTTCTCCAAGTTCAAGAGCTACTTCGAGCACGATACGTTTAGACTTTTGTTCATCAGTATAAACGACCAATGCATTGTTAATCTCAGGGAGTTTATCACCAGCTGCAAACGCTACGTCTACAACAGGACCAACAACCTGAGCAATTTTGCCTGAGCTCATTGTTTTCTCCTTATGATAGTTTTTTGGATGACAATCATCCCTTTTTCATGTGTGTCTAATTAAGACAAATCTCTAGCTATTCAAGTGCACTTGCACCACCAACAATTTCAGTAATTTCCTGAGTGATGGCAGCTTGACGCGCACGGTTATATTGGATTGTCAAATCGTTAATCACATTCTTAGCATTATCAGTGGCTGTCTGCATTGCAGTCATACCCGCTGCGTGCTCAGCTGTTTTGGCATCTACGATAGCACCGTAGATAAGACTCTCCGCATATTGTGGTAAGAGTTGATCCAAAATAGTGTCACGATCTGGTTCCAATTCAAACTTGGTCAACACATGACCTTCTGATTCATTGGGATCCAAATCAGCGATAGGAAGCATTTGTTCCACACGAACTTCGCTAGACAAACTGTTAACATGGTGGTTATAGCACACATAGAGTTCATCAAAAAGTTCATTTTGATACATTCCTACAGCTTTAGAAATGATTTTTCCGACTTGTTCAAAACTAGGTTGATCTTCAAGGCCACGAAGTTCAAAAGCAACATTCATGTTACGAGCCTTGAAGAAATCTGAACCTGTTCCACCAATAGAAATGATAGCATATTCATCTTCAGAATCATGGTCACGTTTAATCATGTCCAACACAGCCTTAAGAATTGTTGAGTTATAACCTCCAACAAGTCCTTTATCTGAAGTAATGACAATGTAACCTGTCTTACGAACTGGGCGTGCATCCAACATTGGATTTGACGAACCATTAATCAATTCTGAATGTAGAAGATCTGTTGTGATCTGTCTAATTTTTGAGGCATAGATTTGGAAATCTTTAGCAGCTTGCTCAGAACGTGTCAATTTTGAGGCAGAAACCATTTGCATGGCTCCTGTGATTTGACTCGTTTTCTTAGTTGAAGCAATTTTTGCTTGGATTTCTCTTAGAGAGCCTGCCATATGCTGTCCTCCCTATTTCTATTTGTATTCTGACTGATCTTTGAAAGCTTGGATAGCTTCATTAAGTACAGATTCCTCAGGAAGATCCTTAGTTGTACGAATAGTTTCAAAGATATCCTCATGGTGACTATCAAAGTAGTCATAGAGTGCTTCTTCAAAATCCAAGATTTGATCAACCGGAACACTATCCAAGAAACCGTGTGTCAAAGCGTAAAGGATAACAACTTGTTTCTCAACTGGAAGTGGTTTATGAAGCGGTTGTTTCAAAACTTCGATTGTACGACGACCACGGTTCAATTTCGCTTGAGTCGCAGCATCCAAGTCACTACCAAATTTCGTGAAGGCTTCCAATTCACGATATGAAGCAAGGTCGATACGAAGGGTACCCGCAACTTTCTTCATAGCCTTGATTTGGGCAGATCCACCAACCCGGGATACAGAAGAACCTGCATCAATGGCTGGACGAATACCAGCATTGAACAAACTATCTTGCAAGAAGATTTGTCCGTCTGTGATCGAAATCACGTTGGTTGCGATATAAGCAGAAATATCTCCTGCTTGGGTTTCAATAATTGGAAGGGCTGTAATAGAGCCACCACCCAATTCATCTGAAACTTTAGCAGAACGTTCCAACAAACGGCTGTGGAGATAGAAGACATCCCCTGGGAAGGCTTCACGTCCTGGTGGACGACGGAGAAGAAGGGACAATTCACGGTAGGCTACGGCTTGTTTTGACAAATCATCATAGACGATCAAAACGTGTTTACCGTTATACATGAACTCTTCAGCCATGGCAACCCCGGCATAAGGTGCCAAGTAGAGCAATGGAGACGGTTGTGAGGCAGATGCCGTCACGACAATCGTATAATCCATGGCTCCGTATTTACGAAGAGTTTCTACTTGCGTACGAACTGTTGATTCTTTTTGTCCAATTGCTACATAGATACAGATCATGTCTTGACCTTTTTGGTTCAAGATGGTATCGATGGCAATCGAAGTTTTCCCTGTTTGACGGTCCCCGATAATCAATTCCCGTTGACCACGTCCGATTGGAACAAGGGCATCAATGGCTTTCAAACCAGTTTGTAGAGGTTCTGAGACAGATTTCCGTTGCATAACACCAGGAGCTGGCGTTTCAACTGGACGGAATTTATCTGTCACAATCTCACCCAAACCATCCACTGGTTGGCCAAGTGGGTTGACAACACGACCAATCAAGGCATCTCCTGCAGGGACTTCCATGATTTTACCTGTACGACGGACAGAGTCTCCTTCACGAATATCCGTGAAATCACCCAAAATGATGATCCCGACATCCGTTGTTTCTAAGTTTTGGGCCATCCCGTATGAGCCATTTTCAAAGATCAACAACTCACCACTCATGGCATTTTCAAGTCCATGAGCGCGGGCAATCCCGTCACCAATGTAGGTTACAACACCTGTCTCAGTGACGTCAAAGTTTGGCTTGAAATTTTCAATTTGTTGCTTAATTAAAGCGCTGATTTCTTGTGCGTTAATCGCCAAAATTCACACCACTTTCTATTTCAATTTAGATTTTATGACTTGCAATTGGTGTTTGAGACTGGTATCCAATGTTTTATGATTGGCTGTCACGACAAAACCACCAATTAGATCTGGATCGATCTTTTGTTGGATTGAGCGAACTTGAATCCCAAATTTTCTTTCGATAATGGGTACCAATTTTTGCTCTTGAACAGGATCCAAGGCTGTAGCTGTCGTAACCGTCACGACAAAAGCATTACTCAGTCGTTGGATCTGATCTAAACAAATCGTTACAATGTCATAAAATAAGGCTTCACGATGATTGAGAATAACCACTTCAATCAAATGGTCGAGTAATTGTGAATCCGAGGGTTGAAAAAGTCGTAGACTTTTTGCTTTCTCTTCATCCTCTACACCGATATGAGCTAAGAAGTTAGCAAGTCCCGTTTCCTCAAAAATACCCTTGATTTGGGTTAATTTTTCAAAGACCAGGTCTTGTTCTCCTTTTTCAAAGACCAATTGAACAAAAGGCTGGGTATATTTCTCAATCACCATCAGTTGCTTTTTGTCCATTAGGCTTCTCCTAATTCATCAAGATAGCGATCGATCAGTTGGCGTTGACCTTCAGCATCAAGCTGTTGACTCAACAATTTGCTGGCAAGATTGACAGTGAGATCTGCCACATCGCCTTTGATACTGTTCAATGCTTCTTCTTTGTTATGCGCAATTTCTTGTTGCGCTTTTTCTTTCAAACGTACTGCTTCTTGAGTGGCTTCTGAAAGGATCTGAGATTTGTTCTTTTCTGCAGTTTCCTTTGCATTTTCGACGATAGACGCAGCTTCTTTGCGGCTACCTGCCAACTCTTCTTCACGTTTACTTGCTAGTTCCTCAGCTTTTTGACGAGCTGATTCTGCTCCATCAATATCATCTGTAATCTTTTTGGCACGCGCTTCTAAAATTCCATTGATATTGTTCCATGCAAATTTCTTTATTAAAAAGATTAATAATAGGAAGGAACCAGCAATGAGAATAAAGTTACCAATAATTTCACTCATTGATACATGCATTCTTCTACTCCTCCTCTACTTACTCTTCACCATTAATTTTCTTACCAATATAGATTGATGACAACATGGTAAACACATAGGCTTGGATACATGAAATAAAAATTGAAAATGCAGTCCATGCCATGCTACCAATAAAGGCAAATGGATACCAATAGAAAGCTTGGTGTGATAAGTTCACGAGCAAGCTTGCTAATACCTCACCCGCAAAGATATTTCCGAAGATCCGAAGTGCCAAGGAGGCAAAGTTCGTTAATTCTTCCAAAATATTCATGGGGGTCATAAATCCAGGTGTCACAAAAGCCTTTAAATATTCCTTCACACCACGTCGGCGAATTCCTTCTACATGGGCGATTAAGGTGATCAAAAATGAAAAGGCAAAGTCATAACCCAGGTTAGCGGTTGGTGATGTCCACAAATTGTAACCATTGGTCGTTTCGATTTTAGCCATCAATCCAATGTTATTGGCCACTAAAAGAAATAGGAAAAGAACAAACAAGAACAAGGAATAGTCCTTTATATAATGTTCCCCAATATTTCCTTTGGTGAAACCTACGACAAAGTCATATGCGTATTCCAGCACATTTTGTTTGCCCTTTGGTCGGATCGTCATTTTACGGCTGGCCCAATAAATAAAGCCAAAAACCACCAAAACAGCAATCAAGGTCATAGCAAGTAGGGTCAAATTAAAAGTTACAGGTCCAAGAGTGATCGTTGGATTGATACTTTCTTCCAAGGTTTGACACCTCCTTTTCTAAAACAGAAGCGTCTATTTGATAATAAAGGCCATAACCAAAGTAACGAAGAAAGTACCTTCGACAAAGGCAACACCAAGGATCAAAAGGCTACGCAATTGGCCAATAATTTCTGGTTGACGAGATGCAGATTTTAACAAACTGCTCATCATCAAACCTTCTGCAAGTGACACACCAAAGCAGGCTAAACAAAGACCTAAAAATGTTAAATTCATGATGAATTCTCCTTTTATAAATTTTACCTCCTTAGTTTACTCCTAAAAGATATAATAGTCAAATATTTCCTAGAAAAGAAAGCGTTTTTGTTAAATTACGTTATTTTTTTAATATGATAAATTTTCCGATCTACGATTGATTCCTTTTAATTTTTAGACACTTTGTACACCTCTATTCATTTTTTCTTCTAAAAAACTCTCACCTGCTCAGCAGATGAGAGAATTCGATTATTTAAAGATAGACGTTTTGAAACTGTCTGTTTGTTGCAGTAATTTCTTAAAGATTTTTTCTTTCAAGGCAAGGGTATTGTCAAATTTGACAGAACCATTCTTCAAGCTGGCCTGATCTTTTTCAACCGCAGTTGCAAAGGCTTGTTTTAAGTCATCATAAGTGCTATAAGTAGTCCCATCAACTTCAATAGCCTGAAGTCCATTTTTGGCACTGGTTACCACTTCATTGAAGTAGGCTTTCTTCCAGTCTTCAAGGGTACTGAATTTCCCATCAGAAATCTTTTGAATGATGTAATCATCCCCTAAAGTCGCATGACCTGCTTGTTTGGATTCTTGTTTATACTTGTTTGAAGCATAGCCTAAGAAGCCTTTTTCATAACCATAGTAGCCCCAGAGTCTAAAGGTATTGTGTTTGAAGGACATGGCTCCAGGAGCCCCTTCACTGGTGTTTCCACCATAGATCCCTGTCATCATCGGCACCGTCACATAGGCTGAGCCAAAGTCTGATGGATTATAGACACCATTTCCAGGACCACGATTGGTCATGAAGTTGTTGGTGATGAGATCATCTACTGAATGTAAGGTGATGGCTTTTTCCTCATCGCTCAAAGGACGTACCTTATCAAATTGATTCTTGGTGTTAGCCCCTCGGTATTGTTTATCAACCTTCTTGAACCATGCATTGTTTAATGCTTGACTGCCTTTATTGAGGACAGCCTCTCCTTCCAGGTAATCCAGAAGCATGAGGGTGTCGTTATAGCCTTTCATGTACCGATCAATCTCCTCGCGTGAAGTGAGATCATTTGGATTGGTATTGTACCATTGGTTTCCATCATTTGGACGTTCATAGGCCATGTTGATACCTAAGGCCTTGTATTCCCCATTTGGATTGGATACAGATGGTGTTTGGAGCATTCCTTGGGCAAAGGCTTCGATATCGGTTCCTTCGCGATGTCTCCAACCACCTAAGTAAACCATGCGGTCATTGACGTGCGTTGTTTCGTGCGTGAAGGCAGAGACTCCAAAGTCACTGATCATATCGGTCACCATGAAGAAGACAGAGTCGTCTTTATATGGATTTCCGTAAATTCGCGCCACTGCTCCCATCCGCCAATCTGTCGCATGGTAACGATCGGTTGGGCCATACAATTCACGGATTGGAGCGACATCCTTTCCACTATTCGTATGGCCATAGCGATCTGTACTAATACCCTTGTAGTTTTGGTTATCAAGGACAGGGGTCGGAACCATATTATTGCTCTTCAAGAGTTGATTGCGAACCTTATCTGTTGCTAGACGTGACCAGAAATCTAGGTAATTTTGTTGCCCTTTAGCGACCTTATCAATTTCGGCTTTGAAGGCAGTTCGTTCTGCTTCCGTGTTCTTACCATATTTCTCGAAGGAACTATAGGCCATGGTGTTGTAAGTTGAAATCAAGAACATATGGGCATCTTTTAAGTTCAAGAGTGGCAAAATCATTTTACCGTGAACATCATTGTTTAAGCCCTCATAGGCTCTATGCTTAGCAGATGCGAAAGCTGGATTGGTCGTCTCAGGCTCCACAATATAGACATTGTCTTTGGTTGCTTTGATGAACCAATCATTCAAGTCTGTATCAGTTGTAAAGAGGTCCATATTGTACTTCAGGAAGTCATTTAGGTTGCTAGAAAGAGTAGACTTCGCAACGACTTCTCGGAAGGCATCATGGGTACGAGTCCCTTTGATGTAGTCTTCTTTTGAACCAATTTCGATCAAGCGATCTAAAACATCGACATTCTTCCCATAGAAGTCTGGCTTGAACAACATGAGCTGTTTGAGATTGACATCATCGAACTTCACTCCATAATAGCGATTGAGGTAAGAAAGCCCTAAAAGAACAGCGGCCTTGTTGTCATCAATCTTCTTAATGAGGGCCCGTTTGGCAGCCTCATCTGTATTCAACTGATGATCTTGGTTTTCAACCAGTTGTTTGACAAAGTGAGTCAGATTGTCCTTGACTTCTTGAAAGCTTTCTTCAAGGTAAAGATTCTTAATGGCATTGACTTTGTTAGGACCTGTTCGACCAAGATGTGTGTAGATTGGATCTGATTGCAATTCGACAGGACTTAATTTCCCTACGATGGCACTAATGAGATCGCTCCGGTCTTTGTCCACCATATTCGGTGTGTAGACCACTTCACCGAGCTCCGCCACACTGTACTCTTTGACTTGTTTGACTTTAGACTCTTTCGGTGAAATGCTGAAGACATCTTTTGTCTTATCCACATAATGGATCAGGATGTGATCCGCATCCGCTAGTTCCGTGACAAAATCATTGCCCTTCATAGCCGTTACAGACAAGACTTCCTTGGTCAAGAGAGGACTAGTTGCAGCCAATTTATTCCCTTGGTCGACAATCCATTCTTTGTTGTAGAATGGTTGCAATTTAGCAATATTGCGGTAAGCTAGCTCACGAGTCGCATCGTAAGCAGTGATGGCCTTGTATTGATCGTCTTTGCTAACAAGGTGATTGAGCGTAACTTCAATCGGTTTGCTGCTGGTAAATTTATCAGCAGTGATTCCCATTGCTTCGATTTTCTGCTCAGCTTCTGCCAGCGAGATGCTAGGGATTTTACGGGAGTTGTTAAAGGTTTTCTTCCCTTCACTCACGCCTTCCACACTGTAATTGCGCTTGGTTCTTGAATAGGTGAAATAATCATCTGCGTCGATATCCGAGTGTCCGAAGACCATCTCACCAGTTTTGACTTTCATCATGGTGATGTTGTCTTCAATAGCACCCAAGGCCCAGTTGGTCCCCAGTAACCCACCAGATTGAACAGCTTCTTTCAGTTCAATCGAACCTTTAGCAACGGAGTTTCTGAGAACCCCTTCTTTACCTACTGTGTGGTTATTTCCACCATTTTGAGAGGAATAAACGAGACCTGCAGCTTTGGCTTTGTTCCCAGTGATTTCAGCATCAACGTAAGCTTTTTCAACGACACCTTTCCAGTTCTCACCAACAACACCCGCTAGATAGCCACCTTTGTTCCCAGCAGCGTGCAGTTTCCCGATAAAGGCGACATTACTGACTTTCCCACTGCCATCAATTTTATTGACGATCCCTGCTACGTCATTGTTCCCGACAACACTTCCTGTTACTTTAACATTTTCAACAGTTGCATTGTTTTTGATAACACCTGCGATTGGTGCTACTCGATCTGTCCCAGGTAGGTCAATATTGACATTTTCAAGCAAGAGATTCTTAACCGAGCCACCTTCGATGTTCCCAAACAATGGTCTTGTAATGTTATGGATGGCAAATGTATTCCCATCCGTACTTTCCAAAATTCCCTTGAAGGCATTGGTCACATAGGATTTCCCTGCTGGCTGGACATTAGCCGCATTCATATTGCTACCCAGTTTAAAGGTACCAGTCGGATTGGCTTGCATTGCTTTTACTAGTTCGTTGAAATTGTAGTAGACATCTCCTTCATGGGCTTTTGGCTTCGCAATGTAGTGGACATAGTCCTCACTGAACTGGTTGTCCGCAGTCCGTTGGATGAGATCAGGAGCTTTGGCTGTTACTTTGTAGAGGGTCACGCCATCTACCGTTACTTCTTCAATTTTATCAACGGCTAGTTTTGTAATCTTATTATCATGGGTGGTGACCTTTAAGTAGTAAGGCTTCACATCTGATGGTGTTTCAGACAAGAGGCTGCTATCGGTCTCAAGACCTTGGTCATCCACGCTAATCAGACTGGTTTCCTTGATGTTTTTGATTTCAACTTTTTTAAGATCAATTCTCAGTGGTTCTTCCTTGAGAACTTCTTCTTCATCCCCATTTCCACGGTCATACACCATGGTCGTTGCGAGCGTATAATCCTTGTAGTAGTCCAAGTCCGCTAAAGCAGCTGCCAAGTCCGTCTCTGAAAGGGTCAGGGTTTTCACCACTTGATCACCCTTCTTCAATACAGCCTGGATGGACTTGATGGTCACACCGTCTGGTTTGTCCAAACGATAAGTAGCTTTAGCACTGCGCTTCAATTCTTCCTTATCGACCTGGGTCAAAGTCAAGGTTGGCTTGTCAAGTTCTTTGGCCCCTTGTTGAATGATCTGATCTTGCGCTTGTTCAACTACTTCCTCAGAAATCGTAGGAGCATCCGTTGTCTTAACTCCCTTAATGGTCTTGTAGACCTTGGTGATTTTCTTCTTCCCATTCTTACCGGCTTGAGAAACTCTTTCAGTTCCTTTTAGCAAGGTAGCATCTTGTTCAGTTACCGTCTTAAATGGAATTTCCTCAAACGAAACATCCTCTGTTTGGCCTTCAATCGCCTTACTTCCACGACTAATTTTTTCTGTCACAGGAGCTTTTACCGTTTCAGTGGTCGTACTGAGAGGCTCGCCAATCTTCTCACCATTGAACGTCTTATAAACACGACGAATCTCCTGACTACCAGCCTCCCCTTTCTGAAGAAGGCTTTCTTCATCGGTGTAACGATTGGCATCCGTTACATACTCTGTTTCATATGGAAGGATTACCGTTTCTGTCTCTGTTACCGTCCCTTCCGTAACTTGATAGGTTGGGTTCTCCGGTTGAACAGGGGCTTCGCCGACATGACCTTCTTCCTGTGTTCCCTTAGCTTCCACCACACCTGTATAGGCTGGGTTCTCTGGTTGAACAGGAGCTTCGCCGACATGGCCTTCTTCCTGTGTTCCCTTAGCTTCCACCACACCTGTATAGGCTGGGTTCTCCGGTTGAATAGGGGCTTCGCCAACATGGCCTTCTTCTTGTGTCCCCTTAGCCGTTACAACTGGAGAAGGGCTGGGTTGAGGGGTTGGTTGGGCATCTTCTTTTGTCCCAACAGCAAGAATTTGTGAAACTGGTTCTTTAGTGATCTTGCTTTCAACTACTCTGCGAACTTCTTGTCCATCTACCACACTCACTTCTGTCAATAGGGTCCGCTCCCCATTTTGACCAGCAGTCAGCACCTTGGTTTGCCCTTTAGGTAATGTAGGATCAGCTTGTTTGACAGTTTCAAATGGCACAGGCTCAGTAGAGACTTCCAGGCTTGGTTTTTCAACTTGAGGAAAGGCTGGAGCGACTTCTGGCGTCACACGCGCTTGTGCTTCCACTTGTGGAATACCTGTACTTGTTTTGATCGTTCCTTCTACAGAAGGTTTCGTTTCCTGCATAGCCTTTGGCTCTCGTAAGCTCGTCTTTTGGACTGACGGGTAGCGCAGATAACCAATATAGTCATAGCCGTCAATTTGAATCACGCCATTTGCAAGATCTTTGCTCGATGCGATCGCAAGATCCTGATTATAGACGCGCAAAACTTGATTTTGTAGGGCTGCGACTTCAACTGGAAGTAGAAGACTTTGTCCCATGGCTCCAATCAAAAGGACGCCCATGACCTTCTTCCGGTGCTTTTTAGAGAGTAAGAGGACCGCAAAGGAAGCTGTGGCTAGACTTAGCCCAAAAAGGGCGACTTCCTGACTTCCTGTTTGAGGAAGAACCGACTGAATTGCTTCCTTCTTCTTATAGACGAGATAGAAAGTATCTTCATTTTGATACTCTTCAGGGATTGCATGAATCACCTGTGCTTTTTCTTCAGCAGTCAGCTCTTCTTCTGTCACATATCCTAAGTGAACATGAGCAGGTAGAGTCATCTGATCAGCTTGTACAGGACGAGCTCCTAACAAGCTTCCTCCTAATAAAAAGGCTCCAATGGCCACCGGACCAACACCGACAGATAATTTCCGAATCGAATATTTGGTCATTTTTTCAAACGTTTGTTTCGCTTTTTTCATCCTAAAATTCCTATATAGTAATATTTAACCCTCAAGCAAGGACCTGATTGTTTTTAGAGAGGCTGGGATCCTTTCTAGAAATAAGAACCTTCCCGGGATTTTTTACCTTTACCTATCTTATCTTTTTTCTTCTATTTTAGCAAGCTCTAAAACTCAAAAAAATAAACCGTTTTCTTTATAGGAAGAAAGCAACACAAAAAACGCCTCGAAAGGCGTTTGTATTATAGATCTATTTATAAGGATTGGTACAAATCATTGTATCGTTGACTAGCCGTATCCCATGAGAAGTCACGCGTCATAGCTTGCTCTTGGAGACCATACCAAGCCTGTTTGTCATTGTAGTAGACAGCCAAGGCTTCATCAACCGCCCAGTTAAACCAATAACCAGACAAATTATTGAAACTAAAGCCTGTTCCACTTCCATCAACAGCATTATACGGTTGAACGGTATCACGAAGTCCACCGACTTCATGCACCAAAGGAAGGGTTCCATAACGCATGGCCATCATTTGAGAAAGGCCACACGGTTCAAAGCGACTTGGCATCAAGAAGACATCTGATGCTGCATAGATTTCTTGAGCCAATTGGACATCAAATGTGATATTTGCTGAAAGTTTGTCTGGGTAGGCTTGACCAAACCAAGCAAAGGCATTTTCAAATCCAGGATCTCCTGTACCGAGCAAGACAATCTGAATATCCTTTTGCAAAAGTTGATGCAACTCTTCTACCACCACATCAAAACCTTTTTGACGTGTCAAACGAGAGACGATCCCAAACAAAGGAACATCATCGCGAACAGGTAGACCGACACGTTCTTGAAGAGCTCGTTTGCTAGCTGCTTTACCTGAAAGATCTGAGAGACTGAAGTGATACGTCAAGAGTGGATCCGTTTCAGGATTATACAGATCCGCATCAATCCCGTTAACAATTCCGGTCACCTTGCCAGACTCCATTCGAAGGATCTGATCCAAGCCACAACCATATTCAGCAGTCATAATCTCATGCGCATAGCTAGGAGAAACGGTTGTTACACGGTCAGCATATAGAATACCAGCTTTCATCCAGTTCAGGCAATCATTCCACCGAAGCGTTCCATCTGCATAGCGTTCAAATCCAACTCCGAAAAGATCCCACAACATTCCTGGGTCGAACTGACCTTGGAATTCCAAATTATGGATGGTCAATACTGTTTTAATTCCATGATAAGCTTGAATCCAACGGTATTTTTCCTTCAGCAAGAAAGGAATCATCGCCGTATGGTAATCATGGGCATGAAGAACATCTGGAATGAAGTCAACTCGTTCCATCGTTTCTAAGGCCGCGAGCTGGAAGAAGGCAAAGCGTTCGCCATCATCGAAGTCACCATACACATGTCCTCTAAAGAAATAGTGTTGATTATCAATAAAGTAAAAGGTGACGCCATCGCGCACAATGCGTTTCACACCAACATATTGACTTCTCCAGCCAACCTTGGTCTCAAAATGCAAGACATCTTCAATTTGATCTCCAAACTTAGCCTCTACCATATCATAGTAAGGGAGGATCACGCGCACATCATGACCACTTTTCGCTAAGGATTTAGGAAGAGCGCCAATAACGTCTCCCAAACCACCTGTTTTAGAAAACGGTGCTCCTTCAGCTGCAACAAATAATAGTTTCATTAGACAATATCCTCTGTAACAATCGTTCCTTTTTTAACCACGACAGGTGCTTCTTCTGTCCCACGAATCGTCACACCAGCAGCCACTTCGGCCCCCTTATCCAGGATGGCATGTTCGACGATTGCATTTTCATGAATGACAACACCAGGGAAAAGAAGACTACTACGGACTTCTGAACCTTGATGAAGGTGTACCCGGCGTGAAACAACAGAGCGTTCAACGGTTCCTTCTACAATACTACCCGAAGCAAATTGGGACGATTTGATATTTGAAGTCTTGGAATAATAAGTCGGCTCTTCATTCTTCACTTTTGTATACACCTTTTGATTTGGTGAAAAGAGCTTCATGAATTTTTGGTTTTCCAACATATCCAAGTTTGCTTGATAATAGGATTCAACTGAGTGAATATTTGCTAGGTAGCCTGTATATTCAAAAGCAAAAGCATTGTATTCCACCGCCAAATCACGCAAGATATAGCGCAATTTTTGTGGGTATTCTTTCTTAGCTTCTTCTTCTATTTTTTCAATCAACCAAGGAGTATCCACAATAAAGACATCTGTTGACATGTTGTATACTTCATCAGGATCCTTGCCATCAAAAAGTTTTTGCTCTGTAACATGGTCTGTTTCATCAATTTTCAAGACAGCATTGACTTCTGAGATGTCTTGCGGATGCAACTTTTTATAAACCACTGTAATCGGACGATCAATGGTATTATGAAGGTGGAAAATCTGATTGAGGTCAATATTCATTAATACATCACAGTTCAAAGCAACTGTTTGATTAGAACCAGACCGTTTCAAATAGGTCAATAATTGTTGGTAGTATTCTGGCCCTACCGTTGTATTTTCAACTGGAGTATTATAGATTCCGAGGTAATAGTGGCTCAATAAAGTAGACAAGCCCCACTCACGACCTGAACGAATATGGTCAAAGACCGAACTAATATTTTCTTGTTGGAAAATCCCAAAAACACTACGAATACCAGCATTTGCAAGACTAGACAATGGGAAGTCGATTAAGCGGTATTTCCCATCAAACGGTAGGGATGCTACCGGACGATGGCTAGTCAAAGTGGACATATCATGATACCCAACTGTATTTCCTAAAATGGCTGAATATTTATCAATCTTCATCTGTTGCTACCCCCACTTTTTCATTGTAACCGACAACTTGTACTTCCTCTGTTCCATCAATCACGACACCTTCTGCAATGACTGCGCCTTCTCCGATGATCGCGCGTTTTACGACAGCTCCTTTACCGATAATGGCATTGCTCATCACGACAGCATCTTCGACAACTGCTCCTTCACGAACTTGAGCTTCTGTTGATAAGATGGAGTGTTTGACTGTACCGTCTACCAAACAACCATCGACTACAAGAGAATCTTCGATGTGACCATGTTCTCCAAAGAAGTTTGGTGGTGAAATAAGGTTGCGTGAATAGATTTTCCAGTGACGATCGCGACTATCCAAAGCATTATTCGGATCGATATATTCCATATTGGCTTCCCAAAGAGACTCAATCGTACCAACGTCTTTCCAATAACCATTGAATTCATAAGCATAAACACTTTCGCCTGATTCTAGATACGTTGGAATGACATTTTTACCGAAGTCTGACATATCGATATCACTCTTTTCAGCAGCAACCAACATATTGCGCAGACGAGCCCAGTCAAAGATGTAAATCCCCATGGAAGCCTTGGTAGATTTTGGTTCAGCTGGTTTTTCTTCAAATTCGACAATCCGATTATTGGCATCTGTATTCATGATTCCAAAACGGCTTGCTTCCTTCAAAGGAACATCTAGGACGGCAACAGTCAAGCTTGCGTTATTATCCTTGTGTGCTTGAAGCATGTCATCGTAATCCATCTTGTAGATGTGGTCCCCAGATAGAATCAAGACATATTCCGGATTGATGCTATCGATATAGTCGATGTTTTGGAGAATGGCATGACTAGTTCCTTCGAACCACCGATTTCCTTCACTAGCTGAATAAGGTTGGAGAATAGACACACCTGTATTGATTCCATCCAAGCCCCAGCTGGAACCATTCCCAATATGGCTGTTAAGGGCAAGTGGTTGATACTGTGTAATCACACCAACATTGTGAATTCCTGAGTTGGCACAGTTTGAGAGAGCAAAATCGATAATCCGATAGCGCCCACCAAATTGAACCGCAGGTTTCGCGATGTTTTTGGTTAATTTTCCAAGACGTGTTCCTTGCCCTCCGGCAAGAATTAAAGCGAGCATTTCATTCTTCATTGACTACTTCCTCTTTTTAAAGCTTGGACTCCCTTAGAGTCAACCGATCATCATTTTTTATCTGATGTTTTAGATTTCGTTTTGCGAACCTTCCGTTTCACCTTCCAAATGCTAGCCCCTAAAGCCGGCAAAGTAAAGGTCAAAGTTTGTTCATAATCCTTCCACAGTCCATCTTGAGACTGAACTGTCGGATTGTGCTCTTTCCAGACACCTCCCCATTCTTCTAATTCTGTATTCCAAATTTCTTCATAGACCGCTGATACAGGCACACCAATCGTAAAGTCCTTGCGTTCTACTGGTGCCATATTGAAGACGCACACCAAAAGATCGCCTTTACGATTTTTCCGGATAATAGACAAGACGCTCTGATCCCGGTTATCTGCATCAATAATCTCTAAGCCATCAAAGCTATCATCAATCTCCCACAATTCTTTGTGTTCTTTGTAGAAATGATTGAGCTGAGAAGTGAAACGACGCATCTTCGCATTCATTTCATCCTCTAGATTGCCCCATTCTAGTTGCTCTTCTGACTTCCATTCCAAAAATTGACCAAATTCTGAACCCATAAAGAGTAATTTCTTACCTGGATGGCAAATCTGATAGGTCAAGAGGTTACGGAGTCCAGCAAATTGATTGTAACGATCTCCCCACATCTTATGCATCAAACTCTTCTTACCATGCACCACTTCATCGTGTGAAAATGGTAGTAAGAAGTTTTCAGAAAATGCATACATGAAACTAAAGGTTACTAGGTTAAAATCAAATTTCCGGTAGATGGGATCTTCTTCGTAGAATCGAAGGATATCATTCATCCAACCCATATTCCATTTATAGTCAAAGCCAAGTCCACCTTCTTCTTCAGGACCCGTGATCTTTTGACCAGCAGAACTTTCTTCTGCAATCATCATGACATCTGGATGTTCGTTCTTGATAATCGCATTCAACCGTCTAAGGAAATGAACGCCTTCGTAGTTGAGGTTTCCACCATCAATATTTGGTGTCCATGGACCGCTATCGTAGTCAAGATAGAGCATATTGCTCACAGCATCGACCCGAATCCCATCTAAATGATAGGTATCAATCCAAAACTTCAAACTAGAAATCAAGAATGACTGGACTTGATTCTTTCCTAAGTCGAAGTTCAAAGCTCCCCATCCGTAGTTATGGGCACGATGTTCATCCTGGTATTCAAAGGTTGGTGTTCCATCATAATAAGCCAAGGCATCATCATTGATAATGAAATGTCCTGGTACCCAATCCACGATCACTCCGATATTGTTGAGGTGGCATTCTTCCACGAAGTCTTGAAACTCTTCTGGGCTACCATAAGTCTGCTCGAGTGCAAAATATCCCATGAGCTGATAGCCCCAACTCAAGCCCAATGGATGGGCCATCACTGGCATAAATTCCACGTGGGTGTAGTTCATCTCCACTAAATATGGAATCAATTCTTCCTTTAGTTGTTTGAAGGTATAGGAACTGTGATCCTCATTACGTTTCCACGATCCTGCGTGAACCTCATAAATATTAACAGGTCGTTCCTTAAAACCAAGTTTTTTGCGGCGTGCTCTCCAGAGACCATCTTTCCAGTTTTTCTCTGGAATGGTCTTAATAATAGATCCTGTATTGGGTCTCTTTTCCATCCATAACGCTAGAGGATCGATTTTTTGCACCTGATGACCATTTTGTCGAGTCACCAAATACTTGTATATATCTCCCTCTTTTGCATCGGAACAGAAGACTTCCCAGACGCCTCCTTCATTACGAACCATTGGAATTTTACGAGCTTCCCAATCAGTGAAATCACCAATCAGATCCACCGCCTGAGCATTGGGAGCCCAAACACGGAAGGTAAAGCCTTCTTGTTCTCCCCTTGTTTCCTTGTGAGCTCCTAAGTACTCTTGAAGATGGAAATTATCCCCTCTTCCAAATGTCCATAAGTCTGTGCTTCTATCCATATACTCACCTCTTTGCTTTTGAAAGCGTTTTCTATTTGTTTTTATTTTACTATAAAATCACTTAAGTTTCAAGTTGATTCCTGTAAAATCATGTAAAATTATCAGGAAAAGTTTTTCCATTTTCTTTCCCGAACCTTTTCTATCCTTCCTTGGTCATCCCCCTTTTCTTACTTACGATTATACTATATATACGAGGAAAATTAAACAAAAAACCGAACATTTAAATCACTATTTTTATTACTAACTAGTTTATTACGAATAAAATGAACATTTTTATGAACAATGTAAAAAAAGACTAAGACAAATTTGTCTTAGTCTTGTTAAATTCTTAGTCTACGTTCACGTATTCTTTTGAAAGTTCAAGAACTTCTTCCATTGTTGAACATTCAGTAAGAGCACGGTTAGCGTATTCTTCCATTTTAGCTGTGTCAAGTTTC
>OGEP01002192.1_pt1 | contig 17937 bp, 19 predicted proteins | sample 1570721 | NCBI WGS metagenome assembly OGEP01 (sample SAMEA2582131, study PRJEB24529) | metagenome | biome: Human gut stool | place: China | collected 2011 | reverse complement strand
TATATCGAAATCTGAATTTCAAAAATTCCGCTACTTTAGCAAATTTCAGGAAAAGCCAATACTCTGGCAATCCCTATATCACAGAGATGCAATACCGACTGCAAACTCCAATCACAGTCTTTCTCTTTTATTTTCAGCACTGTCATCCGTTTCGGTGTTAAATCCAACATTAGAAAAATTTATTTAGAATTCTCGACTATGAGCGCCAAACCCTTCCGAAAAATTATTCATGTTGACATGGATGCTTTTTTTGCGTCTGTTGAAGAGCGTGATGACCCGTCCTTGAAGGGAAAGCCTGTGATTATCGGGGCAGACCCGCGTAAAACGGGTGGTCGTGGTGTGGTGTCAACCTGCAATTATGAAGCGCGAAAATTCGGTGTTCACTCGGCGATGTCGTCTAAGGAGGCCTACGAGCGTTGTCCACAGGCTATCTTTATTTCGGGTAATTATAGCAAGTACCGTGAGGTGGGGATGCAGGTCAGAGAGATTTTCCATCGCTACACGGATTTGGTAGAGCCCATGTCCATTGATGAGGCCTATCTAGACGTGACCCACAATAAGTTGGGTATCAAATCAGCTATCAAGGTCGCCAAACTGATTCAGCACGATATCTGGAATGAACTGCATCTGACTTGCTCGGCTGGCGTTTCCTATAATAAATTCCTAGCAAAACTGGCCTCTGATTTTGAAAAGCCACATGGGCTGACACTTGTATTGCCAGAACAGGCTCAGGACTTTTTGAAAGAATTACCGATTGAAAAGTTCTACGGTGTTGGGAAGAAGTCTGTGGAAAAATTACATGCGCTAGGTGTTTACGATGGGGCCGACCTCTTAGAAATTTCAGAGATGGAATTGATTGACCGTTTTGGTCGATTTGGTTATGACCTTTATCGGAGAGCAAGAGGTATCAACAATTCACCCGTCAAACTCAACCGTAAACGCAAATCCATTGGCAGCGAACGCACCTACGCTAAATTGCTTTACAACGAAGCTGATATCAAGGCAGAAATCGCTAAAAATGCGCAGCGTGTTGCCCAAACGCTGGAGAAAAATCAAAAATTTGGAAAAACGATTGTGCTCAAGGTGCGCTACGCAGATTTCAAGACCCTCACCAAGCGCGTGACACTGGAAAAAATGACCCGCGATTTGGCGGTGATTGAGCAGACGGCTAACAGCATTTTTGATAGTTTGGAGGAGAGCCAGTCTGGCATTAGGCTCTTGGGGGTGACAGTCACAGGACTGGAAGAGGAGCATGAAGACATTATTTTGGATTTGTAAAACCCGCACCAGATAAGGTTGCGGGTTTTTTAGTGGTCTGACTGTTTGAAGATAGCGTCGATATCCTCTTGGCTGACGCCAATCATCGGGTCAATGGTCAGATAATTTTCCTCGGTCAGACGATAGTCTTTTGCTTGCTCGGCTTCAGGAGAATGTGCTGGCGCTAGCTCCTGATTACCGTCCAGCTGCGCCTCACTAGAGCTTCCCTCAGAGACCTTCTCTCCAAACCGTTCAACGAGATAGGTCTTGCGTTTTGAACCTTCATTTTTGACAGCATAGTCAAAGGCAGATAGTTCTCCCAGCAAGATGAGCTTGCTTTTGGAGCGCGTGATGGCAGTGTAGATGAGATTACGTTGGAGCATACGCCCGCTCTGACGTGTGATTGGCAGGATAACAACTTGAAATTCACTACCCTGTGACTTGTGGATGGACATGGCGTAAGCAAGTGTGATTTTCAGCCATTCATTTCTTGGGTAGATGACTTCTTGTCCGTCAAAATCCATGAAGATTTCATCTTGCTTGCTTTCGGTGTACTTTGCTGGAATGAGGTCAGTGATGTAGCCGATATCTCCGTTGAAGACGTTGAGCTCAGCATCGTTGACTAAGTGGAGAACCTTGTCGCCCTTGCGGAAGGAAATGTCATTAAAGAGAAATTGGTTGTTATCTCTTAGTGGATTGAGCAGATTTTGCATGACGGTATTAAGGTTGTTGATACCTGCTTGACCACGGTACATGGGCGCAAGAATTTGAATTTCTTGGGCTTCGATACCTGATTTCAAAGCTGATTGGACAATTTTTGAGATCATGTCTGGAATGAATTGAGCTTGGGCTTCAAAGTAGGAGCGGTCAGCTTTTTTGTGTGTAAAATCAGCTGGTAGCTGTCCTTGTCTCATTTGGCTGGCTAGGGTGACGATGGTTGAGTCGTCCGATTGTCGGAAGATTTTGGTCAAGGTTACCTGAGGTAGCTCTGCAATTTTTAAAAAATCAGCCAAAACCTGTCCTGGACCAACGGAAGGAAGCTGGTCGCTGTCGCCTACGATGATGACTTGGGTGTGGGAGCCGATGGCGTCAAAAAGCTGGTTGGCTAGCCAAGTATCAACCATGGAGAACTCGTCGATGATGATGAGGTCGCAGTCCAGGTAATCCTCAAGGGTTGAAAAATCGCTGTCGCCGTTGAGCCCCAGGTGGCGGTGAATGGTAGCACTCGGAAGACCAGTTAGTTCATTCATGCGACGGGCTGCGCGACCAGTTGGGGCTGCCAACATGATGGGCAGGTCCTTTTTCTTGTCTAAATTAATGCCGTGCAGATTAGCGTAGGCGTTGATAATACCGTTGATAACGGTCGTTTTCCCAGTACCGGGACCACCTGTCAGGATGAAAAACTTGCTTTGCAGGGCTTCTTTGATAGCATTTTCTTGAATCTGGTCGTAGCTGATGCCAAATTCTTCTTGGACATCTTGGATTTGACCTTCAATCTCATCGTCACTGAACTTGCTGTGAAGAGGCGTGTCCATGATACGCTTAAGATTCTTCTTGATGCCTTCTTCAGCATAAAAGAGGGTGTTATTGAAGATTTTGGTGTCGACATTTTGGACCTTGTCTTCGGCGATGAGGTTGGTTAGTTCATTGGCGACGCTGGCAGGGTCTAGCTCGATTTGGCGAGCTTCTTCAAGGATGTAGATGGCTTTTTCCAAGAGCTCACGCGCCTCTACATAAGTATCACCTTGTTCCATGGAAATCTCAAAGAGGGTGTGGACAATGGCTGCGCGAAAACGTTTTGGGGACTCGCTTTCCACACCGAGTCGCTCTGCCAGTTGGTCAGCCATCTTAAAACCAACACCTTGAATGTCTTCAACTAGTTGGTAGGGATTGGCTTCAATGGTCTCAATGGCTGTTTCCTTGTACTTATCAAAGACTTGAATGGCAATGCGATTCGACAGACCATATTCAGCCATCTTAGCAAGAATTTGCTCAGTACCGTAGTTGAGTTTAAGTTTGGCGATAAAGGCTTCTTTGTTGACTTTAGATAGACCTGAAATACTATTAAGTTTACTCGGGTCGTCTAAGATTTTATCGATGGTGTTGTCGCCGTAGGCTTCAACAATTTTTTGGGCGGTTTTCTTACCGATTCCCTTGAACTGGTCACTGGAGAAGTAGTTGACTAGACCGGCTGAGGTTGGTTTTGCTCTCTCGTAACGATTGCTCTGCAATTGCTCTCCATACTTAGGATGTTGGGTGAGATTTCCCCAAAAGGTGTATTCTTCCCCCTCCATAACATCAGCCATGGTGCCCGTAATAATAATCTCAGAGTCATCAAAATCGCTGTCTGTTTCGTCGATTTCAAGGAGCAAGATTTTGAAAAAATTACTGGCATTTTCAAAAATAATACGTTCAATTGTGCCTGAAAAAAATACTTCCATATTAGGTCCTTTATGATATGAAAAAGGAGTGAAAGACCAGCCTCGTCATGGCAAGGTGTGTTCCTCACTCCCTATGCTTTATTTTAGAGTTCCGATTTTGTTAAATGGCCAGAAGCGGAATTTAACTTCGCCGACGATGGTTGATTTTTCAAAAGTTCCAACTTCACGGCTATCTCTTGAAACGATACGGTCGTCACCGAGCAAGAAGTATTGCCCTTTTGGCACTTTGACAGTGAAAGAAGAACTGCCACTGCTGTCTGTGGTAAAGGCGCTAGATGACTCAGCTAATTCTTGGAAAAGGCTGTTGTAAGAATAAGTCGATTGCAATTTGTCCTTCTTGAATAATTTTTGATAGGTCACCAAGTAAGGCTCGTCAACCGTTTTACCATTGACTGTCAGGACATCATCCTTGTAGCTGATAGTATCGCCTGGTAAACCGATAACGCGCTTGACAATTTGTTTCTTAACGCCATTTTCAGTCTCATTAGCCACGACGATATCAAAGCGGTCAATCTTAGTGTGGCTGATGACTAAGAGGCGTTCTTTGTCGGCTAGGGTGGGGTCCATAGAATGCCCATCAACCTTGACAGGCTGCCAAAGGAGAAGACGTGAACCAAAGAAGAGAATCATGATGAGGAGGAAGGCTCCCCATTCTTTTAAAAAGTTTTTCATGTGTTAATATCCTATTTTTTTAATAGCGCTTGCGCTTTTTTAGTGTTTGCAAAGTGGAGTTTAGCGGTGTGCTCAAGAGCAGACATGCCGTAGGCAGCCAGTAACTGACTGGCAACTTTGTCAGATTTTGCCCCTGCACCTGACGGTAAGGTGTAGCCCGTCTCTTGACTCAACTTATCCAAGTTTTCCAAGAAGAGATTTCGAGCGATGATGGAGCTAACAGCGACAGCCAGGTACTTGCCCTCAGCCTTTTCCTCCAAGCTTAGCGGATTATCAAAGTGATTTCGCTCTTGCTTGAGGTATTTTTGATAGTTGGGAAGGCTGGTGAAGGCGTCAATGACGATTTTCTCAGGCTTTCTCCCATCTTGTAGGAGCAGGTAGATAGCTTGATTGTGGAGAGCAACCTTGACGGAAACCGCATTATGACGCTTACCTGGACCGACCACCTCATTGTATTTTTTGGGGGATAATAGCAGAGCTTTGTGCGGAATTTTTTCTTCCAAGATTGGAGCGATTTGACGAATTTTAGTATCGGTTAATGTCTTGGAATCCCCAACACCCAATTGTCGTAGTAGGGCATGGTCACTAGGTGTGACAAAACTAGCCACAACAGCCAGCCCTCCAAAATAAGACCCGTTCCCCACCTCATCAGTCCCAATCATGGGAAAATTTTGTCCAGATGGTTCATCAAGTGACTCCTCAGCTTGGTAACCATAATTTTCAGCTAGTTTGCTAGCTCCGCTCCCTTGAAAAACTAATTTTCCAGAAGTATATAGAAGAATGGTCACTCCTTGTATTTTAGCGGCGAAGGCAACGTACTGGTTGTTATTACTAATTTGGTGACTGCCCAGATCTTTTTTGACTTTTTCTTGCAGGGCTTTATCAGCCTGAATGACAATCGTGTTCATAAAAAATATTCTATCATAATTTGAGCAAAATAGGGGTCTTGTAGAGGCTAAGGATGAAAAAACTTTAGCATTTTACGGCTAGCGCTTTTTACGATATAATGCTACTAAGAGGTATGCTATGAAAACTAAACAAAATCAAAAAAATCGTTATAAATTTGTCTTTGGTGACAAACCGCTGACGCTGACAACTGACAAGGATAATCTCTTTATGGAAGAGGTCGAGCGTGTGGCGCGTGAAAAATACGATGCTATCAAGGAAAAATTGCCTCAGGCTGACAATGAAACGGTGGCTATTTTGATGGCAATCAATTCCTTATCAGTTCAATTAACGCGTGAAATCGAGGTTGATGAGCTGGAAAAAGAACTGACTGAACTGCGTCAGAAATACCTTGACGAAGTTAAGGAAAAGGCAAGTGAGGAATAAGCATGCTGTCATTAGTCATACTGCTTCTTGTGCTTTGGCATTTTTATATTGGTTATAATCGTGGCATTATTTTGCAGGGATTTTACACAGTGGTGATGGTTTTGGGTTTGTTTATTGCTAAGCAGCATTATCAGACTCTTGCGGATAAGATTGGCTTGTGGATTCCCTACTCCAATCCGACCGAAGGTGTTACGATGAATTTCTTCACCTCCTATAATGTTTTTGACTTGGACAAGGCTTATTATGCCGGTGTCGCCTTTGTTGCTATTTTTGCGCTGGTTTATTTGATTGGTCGCTTTTTGGGAATTTTAGTCCATCTCTTTCCTCTAAACAAGCTAGATTCATCTGTTTTGAATATCATCAGTGGTGTCCTAGCAGTTCTGGTTCTCATGGCCTTTTTGAGCATGACACTGACGACCCTAGCAACAGTGCCTATGACAACGATTCAAAATTATTTGGCAGCAAGTAGCCTTGTCAAATTTTTAATCAATCACTTTCCACCATTTTCAAACTTATGGACAAGTTTGTGGATGGCTGGTTTATAATGCTGACTCAAGAGGAGGTTGAGACAAAAATCTCAGCCTTTTCACTTTTCGTACGGGCTAATGTGAGTCGCAGTGCTTAGATGCCACTCAACTGTGCGGAGGTGGGAGTGAAACAGTCTGGGGAGAGACTGTCCTACACACTCTTTTTTAATAATTTAGTATAATAGAAATCATGAATAACAAGATTTTAGAACACTTAGAATTTAATAAGGTCAAGGAACTTTTGACCCCATATTTACAAACCGAGCAAGCTCAGAAGGAGTTGCTGGCTTTGGAGCCTATGGCAAATGCTGATAAGATAGCGCGTGCTTTTGAGGAAGTTGCGGATATGGAACAGATTTTTATAGAATATCATTCCTTTGCACTGGGAAGCATGACTGATATTTCAGAGAGTCTCCGTCGTTTGGAGCTGGAAGCTGATCTCAATATTCCTGAACTGTTAGCTGTTAAAAAGGTGCTGCGCTTATCAACTGAAATGGGACGCTTTTATGCTGAACTTGAAAATGTTGACCTCAGAGCACTCGGTCGTCTTTTTGAAACCATTGAGGATTTCCCGAGCTTGCAAGGCTCTTTCCAAGCCATCAATGATGGTGGTTTTCTTGAAAACTTTGCTAGCCCAGAATTAGACCGCATCCGTCGTCAGTTGACTAACAGTGAAACACAAGTTCGTCAGATTTTGCAGGATATGCTTAAAAATAAATCTGACATGTTGGCAGAAAATCTGATTGCCAGCCGTGGTGGGCGTTCAGTTCTACCAGTCAAAAATACCTTCCGTAACCGCGTGTCAGGGGTCGTTCATGATATTTCCTCATCAGGAAGTACGGTCTATATCGAACCGCGTGCGGTGGTCAATCTCAACGAGGAAATCACCCAGTTGCGTGCTGATGAACGTCACGAAGAAATGCGTATCTTGCGTGCTTTCTCAGACTTACTCCGCCCCCATGTTGCTGTTATTCGAAACAACGCTTGGATTCTTGGACACTTGGATTTTGTCCGTGCCAAGTACCTCTTTATGGCTGATAAATCGGCGACTATTCCGACCTTATCAAGTGACAAAGAAGTTCAGCTAATCAACGTCCGCCACCCCTTGCTTAAAAATCCTGTTGCCAACGATTTGCATTTTGGCAAGGAATTGACTGCCATTGTCATGACAGGTCCCAATACTGGTGGTAAGACAATCATGCTTAAGACCTTGGGTCTAGCGCAGCTCATGGCCCAATCAGGGCTTCCAATTCTTGCGGATAAGGGCTCTAAGGTGGCTATCTTCAATCAGATTTTTGCTGATATTGGAGATGAGCAGTCTATCGAGCAGAGCTTGTCAACCTTCTCAAGCCACATGACTCATATCGTGGAGATTTTGGATGCTGCTGATAGCGACAGCTTGGTTCTTTTCGATGAGCTTGGGGCTGGTACTGACCCGCAAGAGGGAGCCAGCCTTGCTATGGCTATCCTCGAGCACCTGCGCCTCAGTCAGATTAAGACTATGGCAACGACTCACTATCCTGAGCTTAAGGCTTACGGTATAGAGACTGCTTACGTGGAAAATGCCAGCATGGAGTTTGATACGCAGACACTTAGCCCGACTTATCGTTTCATGCAAGGCGTTCCTGGTCGTTCCAATGCCTTTGAAATTGCCCGTCGTCTTGGTTTGGCTGAGTTTATTGTCAATGAAGCAGAGCAGATGACTGATTCGGATTCTGATGTCAACCGCATCATTGAGCAGCTTGAGGCTCAGACCCTTGAAACCCGTAAACGTTTGGATCACATCAAGGAAGTGGAACAAGAAAACCTTAAATTCAACCGTGCGGTCAAGAAACTCTACAATGAATTCTCTCACGAACGCGACAAGGAAATGGAAAAAGTCCGCGCGCAAGCCCAAGAAATTGTCGACATGGCTTTGGAAGAATCAGACACCATTCTCAAAAATCTCAATGCTAAGAGCCAACTAAAACCGCATGAAATCATTGAAGCTAAAGGTAAGTTGAAAAAACTAGCGCCTGAAGTTGATTTGTCTAAAAATAAGGTGCTCAACAAGGCTAAGAAGGTCAAAGCTGCGCGTGCACCGCGTTTGGGAGATGATATCATTGTCACCAGCTATGGTCAACGAGGAACACTAACCGCCCAACTTAAAGATGGTCGTTGGGAAGCCCAAGTTGGTATCATCAAGATGACCCTCAAAGAAGACGAGTTTACCCTCGTTCGTGTTCAAGAAGAAGTCGCTAAAGAATCTAAACGCAAACAAGTCAACGTTGTTAAGAAAGTCAAGGGTGGCTCTGGACCGCATGCTCGTCTGGATTTACGTGGCAAACGTTATGAAGAAGCCATGCAGGAATTGGATGCCTTTATCGACCAAGCTCTTCTTAATAATATGGCGCAAGTAGATATTATCCACGGTATCGGGACTGGGGTTATCCGTGAAGGCGTGACCAAGTATCTTCGTCGCAACCGTCATGTCAAGAGTTTTGGCTATGCACCACAAAATGCAGGTGGCTCAGGAGCGACGATAGTGACATTAGAATAAGTTATGAAAGCATATCAACACCAAATTCAATATTACGAAACTGACCGCATGGGGATTACCCATCATTCTAACTACATTCGATTTATGGAGGAAGCAAGGACAGATTTGCTGATTCAGCTAGGCTATCCCTATGACAGACTTGAATCAGAAGGAATTATCTCACCAGTGACAGCTGTTGCGGCTGATTACAAGGCAACTTCAACTTTTGGGGATATCTTGACCATCACAACGAAAGTGGTCTTGGTTAAGGCTGCTAAACTGGTCCTTGATTACCAAATGGTCAATCAAGATGGCGTCCTAGTATTTAAGGGGCATTCGGAGCACGGCTTCTTAGACAAGAATGGCAAGTTTGTCTCACTGAAAAAGCAGAATCCAGACTTTTATCAAGTCCTTGTCAATCAGCTAGAAGAGGACCGTCATGTCTGATTACGCATCTTGGTATGAAGGTCTAACGGCAATTTTCCGCAAGCACCCAAGGCTCATCACAGCCCTAAGACTAGTCACCAGAGTCCTGACCTACCTCATGTATGCGGTCTATCCCCTCTTTCTGCTCAGCCTTTTGCTTCGTTTTTCATGGGGAAATGAGCTGGCGCTAGCAGTTATCATCCCGGGAGCTGCCTTTGTCATTTTGTCTCTGGTTCGAAAGAAGCTCAACCGCCCTAGACCCTATGAAGTCTGGAATATCCAACCCCTTCTGGTCAAAGATACCAAGGGCCAATCCATGCCCAGCCGTCATACTTTTTCTGCCAGTCTGATTTCAGGATGTGTGTGGATTTATTATCCACGCTTGGGGGCTCTGCTTTTGGTCTTGTCCATGCTCTTGGCACTTTGTCGAGTGCTTGGTGGTGTGCATTTTCCGCGTGATGTCATTGTCGGATATCTACTAGGGCTTGTGTCAGCCAGCCTGCTCTTGATTTTTGCGTAGCAATTATTTTGCAAATGCAAAGCTTTTGTGTACAATAGGCTTATCACTAAAATGAAACGGAGAAAGCTTATGGCACATGAAGTTACAGATGCAACTTTTGTAGAAGATACTAAAGAAGGACTTGTTTTGATTGATTTTTGGGCAACATGGTGTGGTCCATGTCGCATGCAAGCGCCTATCTTGGAACAATTGGGAGAAGAATACGATGAAGATGAGTTGAAAATCCTTAAAATGGATGTGGATGAAAATCCAGAAACAGCCCGTCAATTCGGCATCATGTCAATCCCAACCTTGATGTTCAAAAAAGACGGTCAAGTTGTCAAACAAGTGGCTGGTGTACACACCAAACCACAATTGAAAGCTATTATTGAAGAATTAGCTTAATAGTTGTAAGAGGTCGGGGAAAATATACCCGGCCTCTTGCTCTATTATCAATAATAATGATGAGTCGCAGTAGTTGAGTGGCATCTCAACCCTGATGAATCGTCATTGAAAGGTCTATTCAACTGTGCGGATCTGAGTAGACCTCTTTTTTCTTTAACAGCGTAATGCCTCGTAGAAAATTGAGGTCAAAGAGAGTGATTTCAAGTCTTGTTAAGAAAGTTTTACTGCTGAGAGAAGCAGTTTTTCTATCAGCATTTTAATATTAAGGATATCTATGAATAAAATATAGCTCATCACAAGATGAATCAAGAAAATATCGTTGATATCTCAATCAGACTTATCAAAATAAGTAAATACAGAGATAAAATCATATTCATGATTGAGATTTTGTAGTTTCAGATTATCTGGATGATAGATAACTATGTTAATAAATTGTTGAATCGTAAAGTCTGATAGATACATAGATAATAAAATGACTAAAAATAAGTTGCATGACCTCAACTTATCAAGTTTACGGTAAGAAATTCTTTATCCTTTCTATGATTAACCTTGAGGTGGCTTTAGGAAAGAGTGAAATGGATTGGTGGAGGGTGATTTTTCGATTATCTTAGAAGATTCAGTGCTGATTTAGTTTTTTTATCAGGCGAGACAGACCAAAGAAGTAAAATAAAAAACGAACTCGCTTGAGCTCGTTTTGAGAGGACACGATTTCAGTGTCCTTTTTTCTTTTGACGGCGTTTGGCTTGTTTGAGTTGGAACTGGTGTTCTTTCTCAGCTAGCTTGGCTTCTTTGGACTGTTTTTTTCGTTCTTTCTTGACTAATTCTTGTGATGCCTGCATGGCAAGTTGGGATTTAGTGGATAAAACAGGTTTGCGTTTGGCCTTGTTGATTTCTCTTAGGGCACGTTTTGGATTGACTTTCTTAGGCTCAAGGGGTTCAGGCATGAGATTTGGTTCTTCTTGGACCAAACGCTCTTGTCTTTCCATGAGTCTTGCTAAATCTTTGGTGATAAATCGGTTGATAGCCTCTGTCTTGGGTTCTTTTCCAAAAACATGATTGAGCGCTTGATAACCTTTTTTGCTCTGCCATTCCACCAAAGCAGCCCAAAAAGTGCCGTCAAAATAGACTGTCATTTTCATACAGCCCCTCCTTAATGTGAAATACGCAATCAAGGACAACTCGGAGGGGCAGGTTACTGACACGGATGTGCTCGCAGACTACCTAACTGCGACTGTGTTTTTAGATTACCAACTCATTATAACACAATCTTATTGATTTTTTGCTTTGAAATAGGTCTCAACCATCTTTTTCTGCGGTGTTGCCATAGGGTATTGGTCGAACTCTTCTGCGGAAACCCAAGTTAATTCTTTTCCAGTAGCGAGGGTGTCTTTGTCCACCCAGCCTTCTGTCAGTTCTACGGTCCATTTTTGGTGGCTGAAGGTGTGTTTGACGGGTATGAAAGCTGTGTCCAGCCAGGTTGGACGGAGATTATAGTTTTGCTCAAAAAGTGTCTTTTGTGACAGTAGCTCCATGACCGCTCCGCTATTGTCCTCAAATAAATCCAACTGCTGCCCGATAAAATCAGTCTCAAGCAAAGGGAAGGACCAGAAGCCAGCCAGCAGTCTGCCCTTGGTATTTTTCTCAAGGAGAAAGTCACCATGGCTATTGCGAATGACAAAGGCTTGAATCTGCAATGGTTTGGGCTTTTTCTTGGGCAGTTTGATGGGATACTTGTCCATGGTGCCGTTCAAATAGGCTGCGCTGAAAAAACGAATAGGGCTTTCATCAGGACGAGGGTTTTTAGCTGACTCGATATCTGTCCCCAAGTCCATGAGTGCTTGGTTGAAATCCCCAGGCCGGTCTGGGTCAATAAGACTCTCCATAATAGCCTGAAAAATCTTGCGATTCTTGGGGTCACCAATGTCATAGTCAACTTCAAAGAGCCTAGCCATGACACGCATAACATTGCCATCAACAGCGGGTTCAGGCAGATTAAAGGCAATACTAGCGATAGCACCTGCTGTGTAAGGCCCGATCCCCTTGAGACTAGCAATGCCATCGTAATCTGACGGAAATTGTCCGCCATAGTCAGTCATAACCTGCTGGGCAGCCTTTTGCATGTTGCGAACACGAGAGTAGTAGCCTAGTCCTTCCCAAGCCTTGAGAAGTTTTTCCTCAGGAGCACTAGCCAAATCAGCAACAGTCGGAAACCGGTCTAAAAAGCGTTCATAGTAGGGAATGACCGTAACAACTTGCGTCTGCTGAAGCATAATTTCTGAAACCCATATCTTATAAGGATTCTGCGTTCTTCGCCAAGGAAGGTCACGTTTTTCTTGGTCGTACCAAGCAAGGAGTGTTCTGCGAAAAGAGGCAATCTTCTTTTCCTCCCACATCTCAATGCCGTAATCTTTTAAATCTAACATAGGTCTATTGTAGCAAATAGCTATCTCAGAACAAAATCATTTTATTCAAAATTTGATAAGAAGCCTAGGGTGATTTAAGTTTCCTGAAAGCTGCGCTTAAGTTTGACTTAAGTCCTCCACGGTATAGAAGTTAGTATCAATTAATTGTTAAGGGAGGAATAAGTTTGTCTGCAACTAGTCAGTCGAAACGCAGATATCTTTATGAAGTGGATTTGATGCGTTGCATCTTTATCTTTGGTGTCTTGATTAACCATGTCAGCTCCTTGTTTACGGATGCTGTGTCAGAAAAATCGACGGCTTATCGTTTTTTCACTGCGACGCATTTGATGCCTCATTTTACTCGGATGGGCTTTATGTTTGTCACGGGTCTGGTACTTTTTCTTGGTTATTACAAAAAAGACCACATTGATATCTGGGGATTTTGGACTAAGCGGTTCAAGGGCTCAGGAATTCCTTACGTTTTTTGGAATGGCTTTTATATTTTGGTGCTTCTGTTGGTGACAAGTCGTTTAACTGCTTCAACTTGGTTTGACCAGTGGTGGTCGGCTATCCTTCATGGTAATCGTTTTTATCTTTACTATATTTTGGTAACCATGCAGTCATATTTGATTTTCCCAATAATGCTATGGCTTTATAAGACATTTTCTAAAAGGCAAGGGCTTATCATTGGTGTATCAGCTGTTATACAGTTTATTTTTCTGATTTATATCAAGTATGTTTTTCCGCATCAAAATCATGCCAACTGGTCATACTTATTGAGGTCTTATGGGATGTTTGCCTTGACCTACTAATTTTATTTTATGGCTGGTGCTTATGTGGCGATTCATTATGAGCAAGTCACGGACTGGTTGATGACCTATCAAAAACGGATTTATCTAACAACAGCTTGCCTCAGTTTGGGAACGATTGGTCTTTATTATTATAATACTCAGATTCTCGGATTCAGCCGACATTACGCCCATCTCATTCATCAGCCTTACATGATGATTTATACGATTGCAATGATTGCTAATGTCTATGCGCTGAGCTTGCAATATGCTAATAACCGTGAGAAAGCTAGTCTGGTTTGGCTACGATGATTCATTGATTTATTGTCTAAGCTATCCTTTGGTGTTTATTTGACCCAAACAGCTTCCTTAACAATTTTTGGCTTGCTGGTTGCTGCTATCAATCCCTATCTTACAGACTTGCAGCTTGCTCTGCTATTTCCCTTGGGCTATCTCCTTGTTCTAGGTGGTGCCTGGCTTTTCTCTTATTTTTGTTACAAGGTGCCACCGTTTGGTGTCTTAGTTGGACGACCAAATCATTTCAAGAAAGGAAACAAGTAAAATGACACAATTAACGCAACTCTTAAAAACACGTTTACAAGAAAATGAAAATCGTAAATTTTTGAAGGATATCAGCCTTAATCAATGGTTTACCGGTAAAGACGTTGAAGATGACATTGCTATTTTTCAAGAAGCCTTCAAGCGAAATGGTTTGGGGAGTGGGGATGTTGTTTTTATGTCTCTTGAAAACTCAGCCGTCTATATTCCTATGAATCAAGCGATGTGGCGATACGGTATTACAGCTCACCCCGTTGCACCCGATACACCTGATGCTGAATTACTAGAGGATTACAGTGAAAATAGTTATCCAGCAATGATTTTTAACCGAGCAAAGGCTAGTGTCTTTATGGATAGGACAGAGTTGAATTACGAAGAGCTTCCCTTAAAGACCTTCCCAAATCTTGTCTTATTGATCCGTAAAGATAATGATAAGAGCCAAAAGTCTCTCCAAGCCACGGAAGATTCTCAGGGTTGGATTTTGAATACTTCAGGGACGACTGGCAAACCCAAACAAGTTGGGCTCTCTCACCACTTCATGTACATGGCTGGTCAAGATGACCTAGTGTCACATCGTATGACTGAGGATGACACGGTGTTAATTGTTATGCCCATGTTTCATATCAATGCTCAAGAATTGATTATCGTCTCAACGCTCATGTCCAGCGGACGCATTGTTGTTGCTCCAAAGTTCAGCGCTAGCCAATTTTGGAATTGGATTAAGGACAATGATTGCACCTGGACTTCAGTTGTTCCGACCATTGTCAGCATCCTCTTGAAAAATGAAAATTCTCTAGCAAGTTTCAGTCCTAATCATAAGTTGCGATTTGTCAGATGTGCTTCTGCTATGTTGCCAATTGACCGTAACCGTGAATTTGGTCAACGATTTGGAGTTCCCATCTTGGAAGGTTACGGCATGACAGAATCTTGTAGTCAATGCACCCTTAGCCCCTTGGATGCAATGAAGCTAGGCTCCGTTGGAAAACCTTATGGCAGCGAAGTTAAAATCTTGGATGGCAATAGAATGACTTCAGAAGCTGGTATCAAAGGTGAAAATGTCATCAGAGGTCCTCATGTGATTACCGATTATTTAGAACCCAATCCAGATTCTTTCAAAGATGGCTGGTTGTTGACGGGTGACTTGGGCTATTTTGATGAGGATGGCTATCTTTGGCTCAACGGACGTCGAAAAAATGTCATTAACCGCGGAGGCGAAAAAATCAATCCGACCGTTATTGAGAATGCTATTGGTGGTTTGGATTATGTTAAAAACATTGCAGCTGTTGCCTTACCTGATGATATTTACGGTGAAATCGTTGCAGCAGCGGTCATTCTTCAGACAAATGTGGAAGCAAATGAGCAGGTCAAACAAGCCATCATGGCTCACTGCCAAAAACATCTGATAAGGTATGAATGCCCTGAAGAAATCTATTTTGTTGATGATTTTCCTTTAAATCCGACCAACAAAATTATGCGACCTCAGCTGTCTCAGATTTTGATTCAGCAAAAGCTTGTCAGAAAATCCCAAGTGGTAGAAAGGATGCTAAGTGAAGCGTAGGAAAATTGCCCAGAAAACTTTTATTATTGGACTTTTGATTGCTTGGATAGCAGTTGCTTTTTATGGTTGGAAACAAACTCAGACCGACACTTCTGACGGCTTAACCGAAATTGTCATTGGTTATCAAGCAGGAGATGAATTTGATATTTCTAAAGAACGTGGTGTCCTCGCTAAGAAAATGAAGGTTAAGGGCTATAAGGTTGTCTTTAGAGAGTTTCAAAATGGTTCGGCTGAGATATAGGCTCTAGCTTCAGGAAGTATCGACTATGCTCGAATCGGTGATACACCGAGTGTCTCTGCACTGGCATCAGGTACCAATTTGACCTATGTAGCAGCAGGAGGAACCAAGGCTTCTGGTTCAGGGATTTTAGTACACAAAAGTTCAGGAATCAGTAGCGTCTCTGACTTAAAAGGTAAAACCATTGCCTACACGAAAGGAACCAGTTCACAATATATGATTTTGAAAATTCTTGAATCGGCAGGTCTTAGCCAAGATGACGTCAATCTTGTGAATCTGGATCAGAGTGCTGCGAGTGTTGCTTACGTGGACGGGACAGTAGATGCCTGGGTAAACTGGGATCCAGCGACATCCAAGGCAGAAGTCACTGATAATTCAACCTTGCTAGTAACAGGCTCAGACGTTGGGGTTAATAACCGTTCTTACATTGTGTCACCAACCGCTTTCGCTGAGGAAAATGAGGACGTGACGGAACTTTTGATTAAATATACTAGCGAAGACATGACTTGGGCTAATAAACACAAGGATAAACTGGTGACAATGTTAACCGAAAGTCTGGGTCTTGAAGAAGCAGTCGTTCAAAAAATGGTTAACCGTAGAACCTATGCCATGACTGGAATGACAGAAAAATCTGTCTCAGAATTACAAGATATCGCTGACCTTTTCTACACAGATGACATCATCAATAACAAGGTTGTCATCAAAGATAACGTTCAATACCTTAGTAACTAGGAGGTCACATGAAAAATACGATTAAGATGTCAAATCCTTTATCACTATCTCTTCCTTGGCTACTTCCCTTGATGCTTATTATTCTATGGCAAACGGCTATCATGGCTGGTTAGATAACAAGTTCCTTCTTGCCATCGCCTTGGGGTGTCATTAAGCAAGGTGTCAAATTGTGGCAAGAAGGAAGCCTTCAAGCAAATATTGGTATCAGCCTTTATCGCGCTACCATCGGTTTTGTTATTGGTGGAGGCTTGGGCTTTCTGCTAGGGGTGGTTAATGGTGTTTCGAAAATGGCCCGAACAACTTTTGATTCGACCATTCAAATGCTACGGAACATTCCACATTTAGCCTTGATTCCTGTGGTTATCTTAGCTTTCGGTATTGATGAAACAGCTAAGGTGAGCTTGGTGGCTGTGGGATGCCTATTTCCTATGTATATCAACACTTATCATGGGATTACATCGGTGGATAGTCACTTGATTGAAATGGGTAAATCCTATGGCTTGTCTAAATTAGACTTATTCCGAAAGATTATTTTTCCAGGTGCTTTGCCAACCATTCTTATGGGAGTGCGCTATGCGCTAGGAATGATGTAGTAAACCTTTTCATTATGCGGTTTGACACGGCTGGATAAAGACTCTGGTATTGGTTATATGTCCACTAACGCCCAGCAATTTATGAATATGCGAACGATTTTCCTCTGTATATTGATTTATGCAGGTTTAGGGAAATTATCTGATTTTATTGCCAAAACCTTGGAAGATATTTGCTTAGATTGGCGAGAATAGGAGGCTAAGATGACAGAACTAATAAAAATAGATAAGTGTACGAAGCGCTACGGCGAGAAAGTTGCCATTGGAAATGCCAATTTGACCATCCAGGCAGGCGAATTTGTAGCTTTGGTTGGGATGAGTGGTAGTGGTAAGACGACCTTGCTGCGGATGATATCTGGTTTGGAACAACCTACCGAGGGCAGTATTACCCATTCAGGACAAGAAATCAAGAAGGTCAATGATAAGGCACGTGTCATGTTTCAGGATGATCGTCTGTTACCTTGGATGACTGTCCTAGATAATCTGTCCTTTGGCCAAAAAAAGCTCAAAAAAGAGCAGAGGCTATGGATTTACTAAAACTCGTTGGCTTAGAGGAGTTTGCTGATTATTACCCGACTAGATTATCCGATGGGCAGAAGCAACGTGTGGCCTTGGCGCGTGCCTTGATGTATCAACCTCAAGTTTTACTTTTAGATGAACCTCTGGGAGCTTTGGATGCCTTGACCCGCCGAAAAATGCAGGATCTAATTTTAGAAATCTGTGATTCGCAGGGATTCACAACGGTTCTAGTCACCCACGATATCGAAGAAGCAGCTCGCATGGCTGATAAAATTGTAGTGGTTAAGCATTCGACCATCATTGATATCATCGACAATCCTAGCCGAAAAGACGATTCGGATCAAGGCAAGCTAAATCGTGCCGAGATTGTTGATGTGATTCTAGATAAGATTTATGCTTAATGCTGAATCATGTAAAAAGAGTTGGCAATCTGCTAACTCTTTTTTAGGTTGATCATTTTCCAGTGATTTTTTTG